>ERZ779874.237-NODE-237-length-66293-cov-53.876793_pt1 | contig 66293 bp, 57 predicted proteins | sample MGYA00511031_ERZ779874 | MGnify/ENA primary metagenome ERZ779874 (study PRJEB29588, sample SAMEA2156850) | human gut metagenome | biome: human gut; feature: human-associated habitat; material: faeces | place: Denmark | collected 2008/2010 ...
GAACTCCCCGTTGGCACGAGGCATGAAATTGTCAATAAAGCGATTGGAAAGAATCGTTACCTCCAGTTCAGAGGAATTCTGAAGTGAAATCAGGCTCATGATCAGCAGCTCCCTTTCTTTATCTTTTTCTTTAAGCGGTGCAAAAGCCCGCTTTTGCTAAACAGGATTATAGCACAACCACTTTTAGTTGAGAATAGTTTATTTTCACAGGGGGTGTGCATCAATCCACATGTGGAAAATGTGGATAATGTGGAAAACTTTGAGGATAACATTATCAGCAACTAACAAAAATTTAGTTATATATTGAATCTTTCAAGTAACCTTGCAGGCCTGCATATCTTTGCTCGTCTTTTCGACTCTCTCCAAGTCGCTTAGCTCGCTTCATCGGCTTGCCGCTTTGGAGCACAGCGAAAAATAACCGCCTTCGCCCGACCTAAAAATCTTCTCGAAAAGCCTTCACAATTATATGCGAACTGATTTGTGCGAGTTACTTAATCAAACAAACACATTGACATAATGGTTTACAGGGCAGTGTTAACCATCTGATACCGATTGACATTAAAGCATATGGGGATGCGACACGGCCGGTATCGCATCCCCATATTTTATATACTTGAAATCGTATTATCGCTATCAAGCGTTGAGAGCAGCGTTGGTATTATGCACAGCTGCGGCGCTCTTTGCAAACAGAGCCTTCTCCTCGTCGTTGAGGTCAAACTCTACGATTTTCTCGATACCATTGCGGCCGAGGATGCAGGGTACACCTATGCAAAGGTCCTTTTCACCGTATTCGCCGTCAAGGAGAGCAGAGCAGCTGATGAGTTTCTTCTGGTCGTGGAGCACAGCAGCCACTACCTGAGCGGCAGCCGCACCCGGAGCATACCATGCCGATGTACCAAGGAGCTTTGTAAGTGTAGCACCGCCTACCATAGTGTCGGCAGCTACCTGCTGGAGCTTCTCAGCCTCCATGAGCGAAGACGCGGGGATGCCACGATATGCGGCATAACGTGTCAGAGGTATCATTGTGGTATCGCCGTGACCACCGATAACGATACCTTCGACTTCGGTAGCATTAGCACCGAGAGCCTGGCTGAGGAAATATTTGAAACGTGCACTGTCAAGAGCACCGCCCATACCGATGATACGGTTCTTGGGGAGACCTGAAGTCTTGTGGATAAGGTATGTCATGGTATCCATAGGGTTGGATACGCAGAGGATGATAGCATTGGGAGAATACTTGAGCACGCTTTCGGTCACTGACTTCACGATGCCGGCATTGACTCCGATAAGCTCCTCACGTGTCATGCCCGGCTTGCGGGGAATACCTGAAGTGATGACTACTACATCGCTGTCGGCGGTCTTTGAATAATCGTTGGTCACGCCGGTCAGACGTGTGTTGATATTGAGGATATTGGCAGTCTGCATGATATCCATGGCCTTTCCTTCAGAGAGACCCTCTTTGATATCTATGAGTACTACTTCATCGGCCACCGAGTTAGTAACCAAAACATTTGCACATGTGGCACCTACATTGCCGGCACCTACTACTGTTACCTTAGACATAGTTTTTTGTTATAAAATATTGGGTGATGATTTCTGAACGCAAATTTAACAAATTATTTTCTAAAGCAGTACCTTAAATTTTCATAATTACGAGTTATGCACTATATAAGTTGATATATCCACCATAAATAACTAATTTTGCACAGTTACATTTACGACACTACAGCACCTAAACTTATGTTACGTAATATATTAATGTTCGTGGCTTCGTGTGCGCTGACCGTAGGATGCTCGTCGGCCGGAAGCGATTCCGATGCCGAAGACTCATACGTCGAAGAATTCGACTGCACCGGGGTCATATCCACACAGGTATCTACTCCCGATTTGCGGCACTACGAACTCGCCGGGCCGGTAAAATCATGCCGGCGCACCACGTTCTACGATGTTGTGCGCGACAATGACAACAAGCTCGCCATCGACACCGCCGGACGAAACATCGTAGAGTCGACAGCCTACTTCTCTCCCGAAGGCGGATATATAGCCAAGGAGCACGAGCGGATACGCCGCGACCAAAACGGACGCATAGAGCATTGGGAAGACCGTGCGCCCAACTATCCGGCGATACATCCGGGCTACCTGAAAGACTCATACGATTTCGAACACATAGACGAAAACCACCACAAAGTCTCATCGGCTACGATGGTCAGCTATGTCATAACCGACGAATACGGACGCATCATCGGAGAGCAGATCCACTCCAACGACCCTAAATTCGACACCTCTGCCCACAACGTCTACCGCAAATATGACAAACGCGGCAACTGGACCGAACGGCTGACCATCTGGACCACCCATACTGCCGGCGACTCGCTGCCCACCACCCGGTACAGCATCGACCGCCGCCGCATAATCTATTATTGAGATACATCGAATCTTTTAATTTGAACCAGTTACTTAGCATATGGCAATGAATGTCAAGACCTTAAAAATAGGAGCCTTAGTCATAGGAGCCCTTCTGATAGTGGCGGTGATACTGGCCGTATTCAAAGTGCAGTCGCTCCGCAACGAAGTTTCGGAAGCCCGCACTCAAAATGAGCAGTTGCAGCTATCCAACGAACAGCTGAAACTCAGCAACGAGTACGCCGCCATCAACAACGAGTTCCAGATGTATGAAAACCAGGCCATCAAACTCGCCAACGACAGCCTGCTTGCCAAATATACCGCTGCAAAAAACAAGGTAGAGGATCTTATGAAGCAGATGAAGGACGAGCGCAACCTGTCACAGGCCAAAATCAAGCAGCTCCAGGATGAAATAGGCACTCTCAAAGGGCTGCTGCGCCACTACATCGCCCAGATTGATTCTCTAAACAAGGAAAACATGGGTCTGCGCGCCGAGAACGCCGAGGTCAAGGCACAGAACGAACAGCTTTCGACCCGCATCGCCACAGAAACCGAGAAAAACGCCGAACTCTCACAGCGTATGACTCTCGCCGAGAAACTCAACGTCACCGGCGTAAGCCTCTCCGCCCTGAAAAAGAACGGCAAAAACGAGAAAAACATCACCAAGGCCAAGCAGCTGATGGTGACGTTCACAATCCCTCAGAACAACTCCACACCCGTAGGCTCTAAGGTCATATATCTACGTATCGTCAGCCCCGAAGGGACTCTGCTCGGCGATGCCGGTACATTCGCGTTTGAAGGCGGTAACGTCCCCTGCTCGGCACGGAAAACAATCGAGTATTCAGGCGAAGAGATTCCGGGCATCCGCATCTACTGGGATGTCAACACAGCCCTCAATCCCGGCGATTACACAGTAGAGCTGTTTACCGACGGGTACCGCCTGTGTTCACGCCACTTCACCATGAAGAAATAACCGGCTACCATAATATAAGAAGCAAAAAAACGCCACCTGCGACCCCTGTATCATGGATTATATTACCGACATATTACGCGACTGCTTCAGCTCAGAGCTGACCCTGCCGGCGTGTATATGGCGCATGCTGCTGAGTATGCTGCTCGGATGCGCTGTAGGGGTTGAACGCAAACGCAAGGGACAGACAGCCGGCATACGCACATTCGCCCTTATCTCCATGGGAGCCACATTGGCCATGCTCGTATCAATCTACGTTCCCCAGGAACTCATGGGGAAAAACGATGGCGACCCGACTCGCATAGCCGCCCAAGTGGTGTCGGGCATAGGTTTTCTCGGCGCGGGTGCCATCATACAGATGAAAGGCTCCGTGCGAGGCCTGACCACCGCCGCCGGCATATGGATGGTGGCCATGATTGGGTTGGCAGTAGGTTGCGGGCTATACGCCATCTCAGTGATAGCGACACTGATGGTAATGTTCATCCTCATATTGCTCGAAAATATCGAACACCGCATGAGCATGGGCAGCTTCTCGCGCACCATACGCCTCAGCCTCCCATCCATCGTCACCGACATCGACCCTTACCGTGAAGTGTTACACCATCACGGAGGCCAGCTGGTCAACATGTTTGTACAGTATGATTATGATAAACAGCAGACCAGCCTCAACCTCATAATCCTCATCAATGAATCGGCCTCGTACACCAAGTTGCTCGACAGCCTCGGCAAGGTCTACCCTACCGACTCTATCGCTATAACAAGCCAGCCGGGATTTTAGAGTCTGGCTGCAATTTCACACAGATTATTCGGAAATATTTTGCCGCAAGCAAGAGAACACTCATAAACGATGCTATTGTTATCCGCAGTACAGTCAGCAGCAGAAAGCTTAGACATAGACAGCCTCATCGGCGACCTCGCCTTTATCCTCATCCTTGGTGCCGTCACTACGATCGTATTCAAGCTACTGCGCCAGCCTGTAGTACTCGGCTATATCGTGGCCGGATTTCTCGCCAGCCCCAACTTCGAATACCTGCCGTCAGTTACCACCGAGAGCAACATAGAACTCTGGGCCCAGATAGGCATCGTAGTGCTGCTCTTCTCACTCGGGCTGGAATTCAGTTTCAAGAAGCTTGTCAACGCCGGAGGCTCGGCTGTGGTCACTGCCCTGATTATCGTCTGCGGAATGATGGGAGTCGGTTACTGCATAGGCAGGCTGATGCACTTCTCCTCAATCAACAGCCTCTTCTTAGGTGGAATGCTCTCTATGTCCTCGACCACTATCATAATCAAAGCGTTTACCGATTTGGGCATACGCCAACGCAAATTCGCGTCGTTGGTGTTAGCGGTGCTGATAGTCGAAGACCTGTTTGCCGTGTTGATGATGGTGCTATTGTCATCAATAGCAATACACAATTCAGTGGAAGGCTCCGAATTGTTTATGAGTGTCGGCAAACTGGTATTTTTCCTCGTGATGTGGTTTCTGGTGGGAGTCTATGTCATCCCTACACTTCTCAACAAATCCCGCAGGCATCTCAGTAATGAGATTCTGCTCATAGTATCTATGGGGCTGTGTTTCGGCATGGCTGTATTCTCCGTGGCTTGCGGCTTCTCTCTTGCCCTCGGAGCATTTGTAATCGGTTCGATATTGGCAAGCACAAGTTTTGCCGAACGTATCGAAAAGCTCACCACACCGGTCAAAGACCTTTTCGGCGCGGTATTCTTCATATCCGTAGGCATGATGGTCAACCCCGAAGTCATAATGCAATATTGGGGAGCGATACTGACACTATCGGTGGCTGTAATCGTCGGGATGATAATATTCGGCACATTCGGTATGCTCGTCACGGGGCAGAACCTCAAAGTGGCCATCGAATCAGGCTTTTCATTGACACAAATCGGAGAGTTTGCATTCATCATCGCCTCATTAGGCATGTCGCTCGGAGTGCTCAACACCGAGATATATCCCATAGTAGTGGCCGTCAGCGTCCTGACGACATTTACCACGCCTTATTTTATCCGCATGTCCGATCCGGCATATAGATTTGCCGAACGGCATCTGCCAGCGCGTTTCAACTTCCTGCTCGACCGCTACTCCGTCCGTGCTACAGCCGGCAACGAGACCCGCGAGTTGTGGGTATCGGTGCTTAAGCGCAGCCTTGGACGCATCATGCTCTACTCCATATTGCTTGTGGCCATCGTAACCGTCAGCCTTACATACCTCCTGCCTTGGCTCACTGGCATACTGCCGCATTGGGGTAAATTCACATGTGCCGTGGCCACGCTCGGAGTGATGTCGCCATTTGTCTATGCCCTGACCATGTCGTCAATGAAACGCTCTGAGATCGAAGAACTCAAAGGACAGCGCCCGCTCGCCAACGTGCCGTTCCTTGTCATACGCATCTTCCGCTTCGTCATCGCCCTCGGATTCATTATATACACACTTAGCCACATATACAATGCACTCGTCGGGTGGTCGTTCGGGTTGATTATCTTCATTGCCATTGTTTTCGTGTTCGGCCAAAGCGTCAGGACACGCGCCAAAACCATAGAATCCAAGTTTCTCAACAACCTCAACGAACGTGACCTGCGGCGCAGCGGCCGCAACAACAACGTGGTCAGCGACATCCACCTCGCCTATGTCAAAGCCGGTTACGACAGCCAGTTCATAGGGCTGAAGATTGCCGACAGCCACCTACGCGATACATACGGCACCAACATAATGAGCATACAGCGGGGTTCCCACGTCATATATGTGCCGTCATCGTCTATCCGCATCTTCCCGGGCGACATACTCGGCATAGTGGGTACCGACGAGCAGCTTCAGACCGTGATTCCCCTGATCGAGGCCGGGATTGAAGACCAGGAGGAAAGCGACATGCACGCCGATGTGCGCCTGCTCAATGTAGACCTCAAGCCGGGTTCTCCCCTGATAGGCAAAAACGTCGTCACATCATGTCTCGGCAAGACATACTCTGCGCTGCTCGTCTCCGTGCAGCGTCAGGACAATTTCCTGCCACCGACACCGCAGACCGTATTCGCTCCGGGCGACATACTCTGGATGTACGGCCTCCCCTCTCTTGTATCGTCCCTCAAAGGCTGACTTAACTCTCCGATACCCGGGAATAGCCGCCTGCTCATCATCGATAATCAGTCTCTAACAGGTCGTAGCCCTCTTTGCCTGATTCGTAAGCTATGCGTTCAGGCGACAATTTGACTGCATCGCCGCCAAAATGCAGGTTTCTCATACCTTGCGGATTATCGTAACGATAACGGCACAGTTTCAGAAATTCATTTCGTGTAGTCGTCTCGTACTCAAACGGCTCATAAACCTTGGGGATTTCTATATCGGTCGCTTCAATGCCATTTGCCTTAAAATGATGCTGGCCGGTAGAATCCACAGCCTCAAAGATCAGCCCCGGAAGACCCAACAGTTTCCACGGCCCGGCATCGACAGGGACTTCAAGAGAGAACCAAGCCGTCCAGTGCCTGCCGTGATAGTCCGTTTCAGCCTTTACACACTCATATCCGAGTATCGTTTTAGTCGAGTCTTCCATTACCGTCCAATCCCGTGGCTCAATCGGCTCGGTGTATTTACGATATTCCCAATATATTTCGTCCCAGACGTTAAATACATCCCCTTTGCGCTGCACGTATAAGCTGACAGGGCGGCCAAGGCTTGAACTATTCAGTATTGCCTCCCTCTCTTCTCGTGGCCTATTCATCAATTCGCCCATCATGACAAGTCCCTGCTGCGCATACCACTGCTCGCCTTCTTCTGTGCATCGGACGGAGTCGAGCCATTGGGTCTGGTGGTTATAGAACTTCGATACGCCGTTTCCTGCCAGAAGTATATAGTCGTGACGTTTCTCTATCCCTCTGGGGTCGAAGAAATCATACGTATATCCCACTTTCAGTTGGGCTGTCTGCGCCATTGCCATGGATGCCACAGCACATAACACCATCAAAAGGGCCATTTTATTCACATTCCGGTTCATAATAGTAGTCATCAATAGTCTGTTTCCCAAGCACGCTTATGCCTGTCGAATTTTGGTAAGTTTGCTGACGAGCCGTCAGCATTGAGCTTTATGCCTTGTGCCGCCATCATGCTCTCGAAATTATTGATGTAATGCTCGTGGTCCTTGAGTATCTGCCTGCGTTCCCCTTTTTCGTAATCATCTACAGAATACATCGGAGGGATTGGACGCAAAGTGGTGCCGACTTCGGTGGCATCGATAACGAACCCATCGCCACCGTCAGCCCGCAATATCAGACCAGGAAGCCCGTGAAGTTTCCACGGCCCGTCCTGCACAGGGATTTCGGGGGTAAACCATGCAGTCCATTTCCTGCCGTGATAATCGGCATAAGCCATAATACATTCGTGGCCGAGCAGATTCTTGGTGGAATCATTGACAATGGTCCATGTCAATTCGGAGAGTGGTTCCTGATAACTGTACAAATCTCCGGCTTTGTTGTCATATACGGTAAGATACGCACCATCTCTGCTTTTTTCGACATATAGGTATTCCTTCTTTTCGGGAGCGAGACCGAGTTTGCGTCCGTCATATGTCACCGTGCCGTCAGGCTGCACGACCCGCCATGCCTTAAGCTGTATTTCACGCAATCGGGCAGCACCTTCGGGTGTGGAGCAGCATGAATCCACATACTGACTTTCAGGATTAAAATACAGCGACTTGACAGTATTGGCGATTAAAGTCATTTCCGACTTCACGATACTGCCATTGTCAGTATCGCCGCATGACACTGAATATTTGACAGCGACATTAGATTGTGCCGAAGATGTTACAGCTGCAAAGGCAGCAGTGATGATTGCTGCGAGTATCCTGTTCATTTTCGTAACGATATTGAGATTAACAGTTCACGTCCACGCAGCCAACGCTGTGACTCGAAAGATGTGAGCTGGTTGTATGTTGTGTAATTATACGTTTTCTCGTTGAGGATATTGTTGATGCTTGCCGACAGCTCTATGCGTTTCGACATTTTAAACAACACTTTCGTGTCAAGCATGAACACGTTTTTATACTCTCCGGCGGCAAGTTCGTTGCGGTAATGCTCCCCGCCTATGCGCCATTCCCATTTGCTGTGAGGCATGACATTGATTAGCAACGAATTTTCCAGACTCCCGAGCCATGAGTTTTTCGCATCGTTCATCTCCAACCTGCTCGACCTGAAAGCGACAGCATAATCAAACCCCAACCAACGCAGCGGCGTGCCGTTGAGCTTACAGCCTGCCGACCACGATGTGCCTATGGAATTGACCGTCTGGCGTCCGGAGATAAGGTGCGACTCGTTGCGGCTGAATGAACCGTTGACGTTGGCACTCCCACGCATGAAGTCGAGCGTCTTGCCGATGTTGCCGCCAGCCATGAGCATCTTGCCGTCGTTTCGCGCATCGGCATACGAATATACCACATAGTCGCCATAGAGCTGCTGGATCATCGTATAAGGCAACCGTGACCACGACTGTATCACGAAAGCATTGGCAAACAATCCTTTACGGGTATGCTTGTAGGAGAAATTGCCCGACACCCTGTATGCGGTAGTATTATAGAAATCGTCGACACCACGCCTCAGCGAGCGGTAATCGGTCATTATATAACCCGGCTGTATGAGGCTGAGATTCATAGGCGAGCGGTCGGCTCCAGTGCGCACTGCGAGCGAGAAACGGGTGTTAGGTTTCCAGTTCATACCTAACGACGGGGAGAAATACACCTCGGAGCGGTTGGCTAAAGCCTTATTGAACGTATAATGGGCGAAACTCAATGGCGCATCAAGCGTGAGATTCACGCGCCTCACCCACCATTCTAACCTCGGAGTGGCATAGACGGTGAAATAGTTTGTATTCAACACGTTATGCGTCATGCCCGGTATGTCATCGGGCATATCGGGCAATGCGGTGTCTAATGAGCGCAGATACCCTTTCACACCGCCTTCGAGACTTATGGTAACCCCTTTGACCGAGAAGGCATATGCCGCGCTTTCGTGGGTATAAAAAGCATGGTCGCTTACATGCTGATGCAAGTTGCCGCCGTCCATATCCACATTGAGTGTCTGCGGAAGCGACTCCCACTCGTTGTTGCTCTGGAAAGTCACAAGGTGCTTGCCATTGAAGCGTTTTATCATCTTGAACTTGTTGCTGACGTAATAATCGGGCAGCGAAGCCGACTGGCTGTTAGGGAGCGAGCCTGTCACCCCGAGGCTGACATCGTCCCAGTCGATGTCGGCATGGAGGGTGTTGTTGATGAAAGTGGTCTTTTGGTTGACCTCGTAGACCACCTTGGCTGAAAGCGTGTGGGAGCGGTCGCGTCCGTCACGGTTTTCAGTCACTACCGTGTTTCCGTCTTCAAGATAGTAGGTGGTGATGTTTGAAGCTTGCGCTGTGACACGGTTGAACGAATAGTCAATCTGCGCTTTCAGCTCTCCGCCACGCACTTTCCAGAGGTTGTTGGTCGATACGAGAGCCGAACGGTTGAATAGTGTCCGCTTGTCGCTCAACGACGGCACTCCCGGCAGCGACACCCCTACATAGCGGCTCAATCCAGTCTCGCGGCGTGAAGCGAAAAAATCGGTAGCATTAGCCGACAAGTCCTCGCCTATGTTGTTTGACTTGAACGTGGTTATATTCTGGAATCCAGGCATTACGGCCATTGCAAACAGTTCGCCGTCCCATATCCCTCCCTCCGGCTGCCATGCATAGCCGCCGGAGGCATCGCCATGGACGCTCCATGTGGCTTTAGCCTTGTTTTTCAGCTTGAGATTAATAGCAGCCTTGTCGGAGAAACTTATGCCTGAAAGCACCTGCATGGGCTGGTGGTTCTCCATCACCTCCACGGCTCCGACATCCTCGTGGTTTATGCCGTTGGTCGCCACTCCGTATTTGCCTCCGAGAAGGTCCGACCCCTCGATGTAAAATTTGTTGATGTCCTCGCCCTGATACTGGATTTTACCACTGTTGCTCACATCTATGCCGGGCATACGTTTCAGCACATCGCCTATGCTGCGGTCCTGCGCCTGGGCAAAGCTGCCGACGCTGTAACTTATCGTGTCGCCCTGCTCGCGGATGCGTTCGGCCTTCACCGCAACTTCTTTGAGCATATTGGCGGCAGGCACCATGATTATCCGCAGCGGCATCTCCACGCTGTCGAGCTTTATGGTCTGCTTGGCGAAGCTCATCATCGCCACGTCGAGGGTATAACCCTTTATTGTGGGAGAGGAAATGGCAAACCTGCCTTTTGCATCGGTAGAGCCGTATTTCTTTATCTTTCCGCCGGCATCACGCAGTATTACCGATGCACCTGTCAGCGGCTCGTCAGTCCCCTCCTCCACTACAAGGCCTGACACACCGACCTGCGCCGTCACGGTCACGACAGCCATCAGCGATAGCAACACCAGCACAGTCCGCCTAAACATAACTTCAAGCACAATCTGTAATAAATACAGATATGACCAGACCTCAGCGGTAATCAGTTTCAAGGAAGTCGGTCTTGTCGCCCGGCTTCGTGAGCAGTGCAGGATTTTCCAACACCATTACCCCTCGGATTCCCTTGGCCTCCAATGTCCCTTTGGGATTATCCATGTTCGCCCTCTTGGTCCGCAATATCTCCTTGCGGTCGGCTTTACTGTAATTGCTTTCGCCATAGACTTTGACTATCGGCTTATCGTTCTTTTCGATGCCGTCAGCAAAAAATCCCAGACCTGTAGTCTCCGTAACCTCCAATATGAGCCCGGGAAGCCCATGGAATTTCCAAGGACCGTCAGCAATAGGGATGTCTGGAGCAAACCATGCGGTCCACCTGCGTCCGTGATAATCGGTATAAGCAGCAACGCAATCATAACCCATGATGGTCCGTGTCGAATCCCCGATTTTCCACGTCATTTCCGACAACGGCTCGTCATAAACGACACCATCGTCACCAAGTATATCATAGACCGTCATCACAGAGTCAGCCGACGATTTCACCACATATATATTCTCTGTCTTTCGCGGCATCCTGCTCATATCTATCACGCCCGATGCCATCATAGCCTCCATAGCGGCTTGCTGGGACTGCTTAAATTTTGCTTCCCCCTCTGGTGTAGAAGTGAGAGAATCGATCTGCTCGGACTTCGGACTGAAATATTTGGAATACATCTGGTTTGCTAACAGATGATAGGTCTGGTTCCTCTCCTTGCCGTTGACAAAATAAGAACGGGCATTGTAACGTACCTCTATTTCTGCTTTCGGCTGCTCCGCCCATGCCATTGCCGGGAGAAATGCAGCCAGTAACACTGCATATGCGATAACGTGTTTGTGTTTCATGTCGACTATTTAAATTTAAAAAGATGCCTTTTAGGACTAATTGCAAATCTCCCATTTATGCGCTTGAAAGCCTCTCAACACGCATAATTATATGATTACCAGATGGTAGCCGTGCTTTGCAGCCTATTTTTTTGCAATTAGTCCGCCTTTTACTATTTTACATATATCCAATGCAAAATATATCCATATGCAAACCACCTGATTGATTTGCCTCACAAACTTACAACTAATTCTTTAGTCAGGCAAGTAAATCCGCCAAAAAAAGCTTTCCATTAAATAATTGCGGATGTGGATAATTATGGGTAACTTTGCAGTCGCTTTTTCGGGCTACAGGCAGCGCGTAGCTCCGTCAACACAGCATACAGCAATTTTTTAAGGTACAATAATCAAATCCATAATATGATAGCGGTCAACAATCTCGGAATGCAATTTGGTAAAAAAGTGTTGTTTCAGGACGTGAACATGAAGTTCACCCCGGGCAACTGCTATGGTATCATCGGCGCAAACGGTGCCGGCAAATCCACGCTGATGCGCATACTGAGCGACCAGCTTTCACCCACCCACGGCACCATCACTCAAGGCCCCGGCGAGCGCATGAGCGTGCTCGAACAGGACCACTTCAAGTATGACGACTTCACAGTCATGCAGACCGTTCTGCAAGGCCACACCGTGCTTTGGGACATCATGCAGGAGAAGGATGCCCTGTATGCCAAAGAGGACTTCTCCGATGCCGACGGAATCCGCGCTTCCGAGCTTGAAGAGAAATTTGCCGAACTCGAAGGCTGGAACGCCGAAAGCGATGCCGCCACCCTCCTGAGCGGACTCGGTATAAAGGAGGACAAGCACTATGCGCTGATGCGCGACCTCAGCGGTAAGGAAAAGGTGCGCGTGCTCCTCGCCAAAGCCCTCTTCGGCAACCCCGACAACCTCCTGCTCGACGAGCCCACCAACGACCTCGACCTTGACACCGTGGCTTGGCTTGAAGATTATCTGTCAAACTTCGAGAACACCGTGCTCGTGGTCAGCCACGACCGCCACTTCCTTGATGCCGTGTGCACCCATACCATCGACATCGACTATAACAAGATGTCGCTCTTCGCCGGCAACTACTCTTACTGGTACGAGTCGAGCCAGCTCGCCCTGCGCCAGCAGCAGCAGCAAAACAAGAAAGCCGAGGAGAAGCGCAAGGAGCTTCTGGAGTTCATACAGCGTTTCAGCGCCAACGTGGCGAAGTCCAAGCAGACCACCTCGCGCAAGAAGATGCTCGAGAAGCTCAACATCGAGGAAATCCAGCCATCTTCACGCCGCTATCCCGGCATCATATTCACGCCCCAGCGCGAACCTGGCAATAAGATTCTCGAAGTCAAAGGTCTCACCGCCACAGCCGACGACGGCACACTCCTCTTCAAGGATGTCAACTTCCAGATAGAGAAAGGCGACAAGGTGGCGTTCCTGAGCCACGACCCCAGAGCCATGACAGCCCTGTTTGAAATCATCACCGACAACCGCAAGCCCGACAGCGGCACCTACGAATGGGGGCAGACCATCACCACAGCCTACCTCCCGTTGGACAACAGCCAGTTTTTCAATACCGACCTCAATCTCGTCGACTGGCTCTGCCAGTTTTCCAACGATTCAAGCGAAATCTACCTCAAAGGCTTCCTCGGCAAGATGCTTTTCACTGGCGAGGACACACAGAAGAAGGCATCAGTGCTCTCCGGCGGCGAAAAGATGCGCTGCATGATAGCCCGCATGATGATGAAAGATGCCAACACGCTCATCCTCGACAGCCCAACAAACCATCTCGACCTCGAATCGATACAGGCTTTCAACAACACCCTCAAGACTTTCAAGGGCAACATCATCATGGCAAGCCACGACCACGAGTTCATACAGACTGTCGCCAACCGCATCATAGAGCTTACACCCGGCGGCATCATCGACAAGATGATGGACTATGACGACTACATCACCGACGAGCGTGTAGCCGCCGCCCGCGAGAAGCTTTACTCCGCCGTGTAAGCCCGAAGGCAGTGTTGCTTGATTTTCAATTTATAAGTGGTTAATTTTCAAGAACTTACTTAACTATTTTTTTGTTGACTGACTTATGGTTAAACACATCGTAATGTTCAAACTGACAGGCACGCCCGAAGAGCGTCGTCAGGTAGCAGAATCTTTCCGCGACGCACTGCTCGCCCTCCCCTCCCAGATCGACGTGCTCCGGAGCATGGAAGTAGGTATCAACGAGAATCCTGCCGAGACATGGGACGTGGTCCTGACTGCCATTGTTGACACAATGGATGACGTGGCTGTCTATGCCACCCACCCTGCCCACGTAGCCGCAGCCGCTCTGCTCGCCGGACATAAAGCCGACAGAGGATGCGTAGATTACGTGGTTTAGCCGTTTAGAGCCACTGTCTGTCAGGATTTCTGAACCTTTTAAGAATATTTATGACAAATGCCATGCCGCCATTTCGGCATGGCATTTGCTTATTTGTTAGTAAGTCGTAAAAATTAATGCACATATAAATCGCAGTTATTTTTGAGATTATATTGGGCTTGAATGAAGGAGTATAGCGAGCTATACGACTGAATGAAAGCACGATATAAGCCGAAAAGAACAAGATTTATTGGGCAAGCCCTTTAGTTTTACATATGGCGGTTAATTTTTAGGACTTACTTAGTATAATGAATACAAAACAAATAGTTTAAATCGATAACGACATGAGTACAAAAACCGGAACTATCGGCGTAACCACCGAGAACATCTTCCCTGTAATCAAAAAATTCCTATATAGTGACCACGAGATTTTCCTCCGCGAACTCGTATCAAATGCGGTAGATGCGACACAGAAGCTCAAAACCCTGGCATCATTCGGCGAATTTAAAGGCGACACAACCGACCTGAAAGTCAGCGTCAAAGTCGACAAGGAGGCCGGCACTCTCACCGTCAGTGACAACGGCATCGGCATGACCGCCGAAGACCTCGACAAGTACATCAACCAGATTGCATTCTCCGGGGCAGAAGAATTTCTTGCCAAATACAAGGATAACGCGGCCAACATCATCGGACACTTCGGACTCGGCTTCTACTCCGCCTTTATGGTGGCAAAGAAAGTCGAGGTCGTCTCGCTCTCATACAAAGAGGGTGCGAAAGCTGTCAAGTGGAGCTGCGACGGCTCACCCGAATACACCATGGAGGAGACAGAAAAAGCCACCCGTGGCACCGACATCATACTGCACATCGACGACGAGGAAAACAAGAAGTTCCTCGAGCAGAGCGAAATTGACATGCTCCTGCGCAAATATTGCCGCTTCCTCCCTGTACCCGTGACCTCCGGAGCGGACGACAAGACAGTCAACATCACCGAACCGCTGTGGACCAAAAAGCCCTCGGAGCTGACCGATGACGACTACATGACCTTCTACCACGAGCTTTATCCCGGTCAGGAAGACCCGCTCTTCTGGATTCACCTCAACGTGGACTATCCTTTCACGCTTACAGGCGTACTGTTTTTCCCGAAAATCCGCAACAACTTCGAGATTGCCAAAAACCGCATCCAGCTCTACTGCAACCAGGTCTATGTCACCGACTCGGTCGAGGGAGTTGTCCCCGAATTCATGATGCTGCTCCAAGGTGTCATCGACTCTCCCGACATCCCTCTCAACGTGTCGCGCAGCTACCTTCAGAGCGACACTGCCGTAAAGAAGATTTCAGGCTATATCACCAAGAAGGTTGCATCGCGTCTTGAAGATATATTCAAGAACGACCGTGCCGACTTTGAGAAGAAATGGGACGACATACGCATCTTCATCGAGTACGGCATGTTGACCGACCAGAAATTCTGCGAAGCCGCCATGAAATTTGTGCTTCTCCAGAACACCGACCGCAAGCACTACACCCTCGAAGAGTACCGCAAGCTCATCGAACCAGCCCAGACCGACAAGAGCGGCGACGTGGTCTACGTCTACACCACCGATCCTGTCAGCCAGTACAACTACATCAAGGCGGCCAACGACAAGGGCTATGACGTATTGCTGATGGACGGCCAGCTTGACAGCCACTTCATCGGACTGCTTGAAAACAAGATAGAGAAATCGCGCTTCGTGCGGGTCGACAGCGATGTGACCGACAACCTGATTCCCAAAGAGGACAAGAAAGCCGCCGATCTCACGCCCGAACAGCGCGACATACTGACCACACTCTTCCGCAGCCGCATCCCCAAAGTCGACAAGGCCGAGTTCCTCGTAAACTTCGAGGCTCTGAGCGCAAACGCCGACCCTGTGATGATTACCCAAAACGAGTATATGCGACGCATGAAGGATATGGCAGCCATGCAGCCCGGCATGAGTTTCTACGGCGAACTGCCCGACAGCTATAACCTCATCGTCAATACCGAAAGCCCTGTCATCGCCACAATCAAGGAGTCAGCCCTGTCAGCCCTGTCGGCATCGGTAGCTCCGCTGGCTGCGGAAATAACGTCAGGCAACGAGCAGATAGCCGGGCTGCGCAAAAACGCCAATGACGGCAAGCTCTCCGACGATGAGCAGAAGCAGGTAACCGAGTTGGAAGCATCGGTCGACAAAGCCCGTAAAGAGCAGGAAAAGGTCATCTCTGACTACGCGCAGACACAGCCCGTAGTCAAGCAGGTAATAGACCTGGCACTTCTCGGCAACGGTCTCCTCAAAGGTGCCGACCTTACAGAGTTCATCCAACGCTCCATCCAGCTACTCAAATAACCGCCGTATAGCCGACAAACATATCTCCGGCCCGCACATCGCTACAGATTGCGAGCCGGAGTTTTTTTCACTAAATTTGCAGCTAAAATATTATCACAATAATGGCACGCAAACGCAAACTGTTACCCGAACTTACCGACGTAGAGATAACCTCCGTAGCCGCCGAGGGCAAAAGCATCGCCCGTGTGGACGATATGGTGGTTTTTATCCCCTACGGTGCGCCCGGCGACATAGTCGATGTCAAACTCGACAAGAAAAAGAAATCATATGCCGAAGGACACATCACCCGGATGGTCAAGCCGTCTGACATACGCGTGACTCCCCGGTGCTCCCATTTCACCCTCTGCGGCGGCTGCAAGTGGCAACACCTACCATACGAATACCAGCTCAAATGCAAGCAGCAGCAGGTGGCCGACGCACTCACACGCATAGCCAAAATCGAGCTGCCTGAAATATCGCCCATAATCGGTTCGGACCGGATATGGTGCTACCGCAACAAGATGGAGTACACCTTCTCCGCAAAGAAATGGCTCACATTCGACCAGATACGGAGCGGCGAGGTGCCTGACGACATGACTGCCGCAGGATTCCACATCCCAGGAGCATTTGACAAAGTCCTCGACATCGACTGCTGCCATCTGCAAGACGATTTCGGCAACGAACTGCGCCTGTTTGTCAAGCAGTTTGCGCGTGACAACGGACTGTCGTTCTATGACATACGCAATCAGGAGGGGCTGCTGCGCACACTGATGATACGCATAGCCTCCACTGGCGAAACTATGGCAGTGGTAGTGTTCGGACGCGACGAGCGTGAAAACATCTACCGACTTCTTGATGCTGTCCGCGAACGCTTCCCCCGCATCACATCGCTGCTCTACGTAATCAACACCAAAGTCAACGACACCATCACCGACCAGGACGTGCTGCTCCACTCTGGCCGGGAGTATATCGAAGAGGCCATGGGCGACCTGCGCTTCCGCATAGGGCCGAAATCGTTCTATCAGACCAATTCACGCCAGGCCGAGAAGCTCTACGGCGTGACCCGCGATTTTGCCGGACTCACCGGCGGCGAACTCGTCTACGACCTCTATACCGGCACCGGCACCATAGCCAATTTCATCGCCTCGCACTGCCGCCATGTCATCGGCATCGAATACGTTCCCGAAGCCATAGAGGATGCCAAACTCAACGCCGGTGTCAACGGTCTGGACAACACCGAGTTCTATGCCGGCGACATGAAAGATGTACTTACCGACGATTTCATCGCCGCCCACGGCCGACCCGATGTAATGATAGTCGACCCCCCTCGCGCAGGTATGCACGAAGATGTAGTCAATGTGATTCTCAATGCCGCACCGCGCCGCATAGTATATGTCAGCTGCAACCCTGCCACGCAAGCGCGCGACTTGCAGCTCCTCGATGCGAAATACCGTGTGACGGACGTGCAGCCGGTCGACATGTTTCCCCACACCCACCATGTCGAAAACGTGGTGCGGTTGGACCGCAGAGAATAAAAACAAAATTTCGCCGACAGGTGTTTTGATGATATGGACTCCGATACACCTGTCACATCTGTTACAGCAAGCCGCATACTTCTGGCAATACGCATCTTCGTCATCGTATTGGCAGCGTTGCTGATTACCCTCATCACATACGATGCGCTCACCAACGTATCCTTCATCTCCAACGAACGGTACCTCCGGGCGCAATTCTGGATATGTATCCTGTTCATCCTCTCCATAGTGGCTGAAATAGCCGTCAAACGCCATTTCACCACATGGCAATGGGTAAGCCACTTCCTGTTTCTCGCCATATGCGTCCCCTATCTGAGCATCATCGTCCACTATGACATACAGGTATCGCCCCGCGTACACTACTTCCTGCGTTTCGTTCCTGTCATCCGTGCCGTCTATGCCCTCAGCATCGTCACAGGAGCCATGTCGAAAAGCTGGATCAAAGGGCTTTTCTTCAGCTACATGATGATACTCGTAGCGTCGCTGTACTTCGGCAGCATGATGTTTTTTATCGAAGAACACTCCGTCAACCCTGCCGTCACCGACTACTGGAGTGCCCTTTACTGGGCATGTCTGGACCTCACGACATGCGGCAGTGCCATCAACGCCGTCACGCCTGTAGGCAAAGTCCTTTCCGTGGTCCTTGCCGCCGAGGGGCTGATACTGTTTCCCGTATTCTGCGTCTATGTCACCGATGCCGTGACCCACTCCCGGTCCACCATGTCGTAATGTGATTTGAATACCCACTTATCAGACCCATAAAAAATTTTCCGCCATGTGAAACTTTCCATATACCGTCTGCGTCTAACATACAAAGTAAAAACATTAAGAGATGCAGATTATAAACCGACTCACCTTGCTATTTGCCGCGATAAGCGCCACATCCATCACATCGTTTGCTCAAACCGACAGCAATGCAGCCGCCCCAGCCGACTCGACGAGCCTTATGCTTGCCGAAGTCGTTGTCAAGGCATCGCCTGTAATACACAAATCCGACCGCGACCTGTTTATCCCGTCAGCCGAGGCCGTCAAGCAGTCAAACAACGGCCTGTCGCTGCTCCAGAACATACAGATACCGACACTCGTGGTCAACACCGTATTGGAATCCGTCAGCAATCCTTCTGGCGACGTGCAGCTGCGTATCAACGGCCGCGAAGCGTCAATCAACGAGATCAAGGCACTCCTGCCTGAAAGCATAGTGCGCGTAGAATATCATGAAAATCCGGGGCTGCGATACAATGACGCAAATGCCGTACTCGATTTCATAGTCCGCAACCCCACTGTCGGCGGCTCGGTCATGGCCGATGCAATGTACTGGATGCAGGCAAAGCCGTCGGGCAACTTAGACGTAAGCCTCAAACTCAACCGTGGCAAGGGGCAGTTCGGATTCTCCATATACGACCAGTTGCGTAACAGTTTGGAGATGTACCGTGAATACGATGAAACCGTACATTTCCCCGACGGAAGCACTCTCCTGCGCAACGAGTCGCCTAAAGGGGGCAAGTATGACGAAAATCTGATTTGGTCTACAGCCGATTACAGCTACATAGACCCTGACAAAACGACATTTTATGCCAGCCTGAGCCTTATTCATCGTACACCTCTCTCCATAGGTTATGACGGACTTATGTCATCATCTCTGGTAAACCCCGACGGGACATCCACGTCTATAGAACCCTCGTATCTTTCAGTCGAACAACGCAATCCGTTCTCCTCGCCGTCGCTCAATCTGTATCTTGACAAAAAGATTGGCGAGCGGCAATCCATCGTCGTTGATTTTGTAGCCCAATACACCAAAAGCCGCTCCGAATCGTCATACGACGAAACATCGGCATCCGACGGCACGGCCGCTACCGACATCGGCACCCGCATCAAGGACAGCAACTGGAGCTTCGGCTTGGAAACGGACTACATCAGACAGTGGCGACGCTCGCGGCTCACAGCCGGCATCACATGGAACGGCTATTTCAATCGCTCTACCTACGTCACATCCGGCAACACCGACTATCACCAGAGGCAAAACAAGCTCTATGGATTTGCCGAATACATGCAGACGTTAGGCCCGGTCACAGCCACATTGGGCATAGGTGCGGAATACAATGATCAGTACCTCCGCGAGACAGGCCGCTCGCTGCACTCGTGGCACGCCAAACCGCAGCTGACCGTCACGTGGCGCAAAGACTGGTCGACACTCAAACTGACAGCCAATACACGCACACGCACTCCGTCACTGAGCGAGACCAACCCGACCATGCAGCAGATTGACCGGTTCCAGTTCCAGACCGGCAACCCGGAGCTTAAAGGCTACTCCACATGGCAGGCCATAATCAACTGGGGTCAAAGCTTCAAGCGCTTCGACTCGTCAGTACAATTAGGTTATTGGAGCACATCCGGCAACGCCGTAGCCCCGACATACTTCTGGGATGGCGACGACTATCTTATCAAGACATTTACCAACGGACACCGCAACAGCTCGTGGTGGTGGCGCGCATCAGCCTCTATAGACATCATACCCGACTGGCTGTCGGTCAACGGCTACGTCTACATGAAACGCAGCTACTCACGCGGCCCCGGATATTCCCACCAGCACACTTCGTGGAGCGGCCATGCCTATGCCTCACTGTCACATTGGGGCTTCCAACTGACATTCTCCTACCGCCGTGCATCCACCTTCCTTGAGGGCGAAGTGCTCAGCCGCTCCGAGTCGGTCAACTCCATAATGCTCAGTTACACCTGGCGCAACTGGCAGTTTGCCACAGGCATGATGATGCCATTCGGCCGATACGACCAAGAGACCACGCAGCTCAACCACGATTACGCCTACCGCCAGATCATGCGCTCCGACTTCATAGAGCGCATGGGCATAGTCAAAGTCAGCTACAACTTCAAGTGGGGCAAGCAGAAGCAGGGTGCGCAGAAACTGATCGATGCAGGGCCGGAATCCATGACATCAACGGCTGCCGGACGATGAGCCGGCACCAGCCGCTCTCCTCACCCTCCATCGCGGACGCGGCGACAAGGGGACATGCAGTCTGCGCATCACCAAAAAGTACAGGGCGACGGCTATGATGCCGGCCGCAGTGCCGAGCGTAGGGTCCTCGTTGCCGATGAACGCGACGATCATCAGCGCAAGCATTGCTAACGGCACGACCACACCGTATATCACCAAAGGCCGTCGCGTCACTCCGGCTTGCTCAAGATATATCTCCTGACCAAGTTTATATGGCGATGTATCATCGACCCTTACCGTGTACCGCGCAGCAGCCGTCTGCTTGCTGCTGCAACACGACTGGGCAAGCCCGCATCCACAGCATCCTGACGACGCGCCAAGAGTCTTGACCTTAAGCCTGCCTCGTGATACGCCTGTTATAGTAGCTTTACATATCATACTTTCTGTATTTAAACAATTCAGGGCTGCGTTTGTTGCGCAACCCTGAATCATTTTATATGTACTGTTCTGACAGGTTTTAATCAGAACTCGGCGTTGCCGGGAGTGCGGGGGAACGGAATCACATCGCGGATGTTGGTCATGCCGGTGACAAACAGCACTAAACGCTCGAAGCCGAGGCCGAAACCAGAGTGGGGAACCGAGCCGAACCGGCGTGTGTCAAGATACCACCACATATCCTTCATCGGTATGTTGAGTTCGTTGATGCGCTGTGTCAGCAGATCGTAGTTCTCTTCACGCTCCGATCCGCCGATAATCTCGCCGATTTTCGGGAACAGGACATCCATGGCGCGGACAGTCTTGCCGTCGGCATTCTGCTTCATGTAGAAAGCCTTGATTTCCTTCGGATAGTCTGTCAGTATCACCGGACGCTTGAAGTGTTCCTCTACCAAATAACGTTCGTGTTCGCTCTGGAGGTCTGCACCCCAATATACCGGGAAGTCGAATTTCTTGCCCGACTCCTCGAGTATCTTCACGCCCTCGGTATATGTCAAGCGCACGAAATCGTTGTCAAGCACATGGTGTAAACGCTCGATAAGCTCCTTGTCATACATCTGCGCGAGAAATTCGATGTCGTCGGCGGCATTGTCAAGCGCATAGCGGATGCAGTATTTGATAAACTCCTCGGCAAGCTCCATGTTGTCCGTGATGTCGTAGAACGCCATCTCCGGCTCTATCATCCAGAACTCGGCAAGGTGACGGGGAGTGTTGGAATTTTCAGCACGGAATGTAGGACCGAAAGTGTATATGGCACCAAGTGCGGTGGCTCCCAACTCGCCCTCTAACTGGCCTGATACGGTGAGTGCTGTCGGCTTGCCGAAGAAGTCCTGCGCGTAGTCCACCTTGCCGTCATCAGTGCGTGGGGGATTATCCACGTCAAGCGTGGTCACTTGGAACATCGCTCCAGCTCCCTCGCAGTCGCTGGCAGTGATAAGCGGAGTGTTGAGATAGAAAAAGCCCTTTTCTTGGAAAAACTTATGTATCGCGAACGCAAGAGTGCTGCGTATGCGGAGTACCGCCCCGAACGTGTTGGTGCGCGGACGCAGATGCGCTTTCTCGCGGAGGAACTCCAAGGTGTGGCCTTTCTTCTGCAAAGGGTATTCCTCAGGGTCGGCAGTGCCGAGCACGGTGATGCTCTCGGCCTGGATTTCGGCCGACTGCCCTTTGCCCATCGACTCTACGAGCATACCTGTCACGTCGAGGCTCGAACCCGTAGTGATAAGCTTCAGCATCTCCTCGTCGGTAAATTTTGCCAAATCGAGGACTATCTGGATATTCTTGATGGTCGAACCGTCATTGAGGGCGATGAACTGCACATTCTTGTTGCCGCGACGTGTACGCACCCACCCCTTTACATTGACTTCACGCCCGATAAGCTCGGGCGCGAAGATATCTTTGATTTTAGTACGTTTCATTCTTGTTTAAATCTGCAAGACAGTGATTATTCAAACGAACCCATTTTGAGATAGTTGACCTCTTCCTGGGTCAGGTAACGCCAACGTCCGCGAGGCAGGTTCTTCTTGGTCAGACCGGCGAAATACACACGGTCGAGCTTGGTCACATGGTAACCGAGGCTTTCGAATATGCGGCGGACTATACGGTTACGTCCTGAATGTATCTCTATGCCGGCCTGGTTGCGGTCGGTCATCGTAGCATAGCTTATAGCGTCGGCATGGATGGGACCGTCCTCAAGCTCTATGCCGTCGGCTATGCGCTGCATATCCTCCTCGGCGATATCCTTGTCGCACCACACATGGTATATCTTCTTCTTGACATACTTCGGGTGTGTCAGCTTCGATGCCAGATCGCCGTCATTGGTCAGCAGAAGCACTCCAGTAGTATTGCGGTCGAGACGGCCTACGGGATAGATGCGCTCGTCACATGCGTTCTTGACAAGATCCATCACCGTCAGACGCCCATTCGGGTCATCGCTCGTAGTCACGCAGTCTTTCGGCTTGTTGAGCAGGATGTAGCACTTGCGTTCGAGTGTGACCACCTTGTCGTCATATTCCACCTTGTCGTTGTGGGTTATTTTGGTGCCGAGTTCGGTTACAACTTCTCCGTTGACCTTCACCAGACCCTGCTGGATGAACTCGTCGGCCTCACGACGCGAGCAGATGCCCGCATTGGCCATGTATTTGTTGAGACGTATCGATTCGTTGGGGTCGATAACAGGCTCCTCATACTCTACACGCTTGGGACGCGGCACGAAGCTCTTGCCGCCATGGGGCATACCATACTGGTTACGCTGCATACCACCCTGCTGGCCTGGACGCTGCTGGCGGTTGCCGTAAGGACGCTGGCCGCCCTGATTATTATATTGACGCTGCTGGCGAGGCTGGTAACCGCCCTGCTGGCGGTTGCCGTAGGGACGCTGCTGGTAGCCGCCCTGCTGGCGGGGCTGGTAGCCGCCTTCACCGCCCTGCTGACGGTTGTTGTTGTAGGGGCGGGGCTGGTAGCCGCCTTCGCCCTGCTGGCGGTTATTGTTGTACGGACGGGGCTGGTAGCCGCCTTCGCCCTGCTGGCGGTTGTTGTTGTACGGACGGGGCTGATAGCCGCCTTCGCCCTGCTGGCGGTTATTGTTGTAGGGGCGTGGCTGGTAACCGCCTTCGCCCTGCTGGCGAGGCTGATAGCCACCCTGATGCTGGCGGTTGCCGTAAGGACGCTGCTGGTAGCCCCATTGCTGGCGGTTATTGTTGTAGGGACGCTGCTGGTAGCCGCCCTGCTGATACTGGCGAGGCTGGTAACCGCCCTGACGGGGTTGGTAGCCGTGCTGTTCGCCCTGGGCTTCAGAACCGTTCTGATTGTCGGCTGATGCCGGATTGCCAAAATTTTCCTTGCCGCTGTAATCATTAGCCGGCTGGAAATTCTCTGACGACATAGGGGCTGATACGCCTATGCGAGGGCGCTTTGATTTCTTTTCGTTGCTCTCCATAATGTAGTTTAGACGCTTCTTTGATTAGATTGTGAAAATTTAGTGTTTCGGTTTGCCGGGTCAACACCCGGATTGTTTGCTTATGCCTCTCGGCGCTGCATGGTTAAAACTGGTTTTTGTTGTGTTTGGTTTTGGTTTTATATTGGATTAAAGTTCAATAATGATTTCAAATCAGACATTTTGTCATCCGCGTTACGGATAAGATTGTTATTGATTGTACGATAAAGGAGAAACGGGCTTACAGTTCACGTAGCACTGATAGGAAACCTCCTTTTTCAATTCTCTGCAAAAATAATGTTTTTCCTCAACACCGACAAACTTTTCTCACCGATTTATCCATCTTAACGCGGCTACACCTCTCTGCTCCGTAAAATGGTGGTGCGGGACGGAAACCTTTCTATATGCGTCCGAATAAGAGTCACTCAGGCTTTCCCGCAGTCAGCATGGCCGCTTTTTCATCAAAATCATCTATGATGGCTTTAAGCTTCGGATTACGTTTGTCAACGACGATGCAAATGAACAGACCTTCGCCTTCCACTTGCGCATGAGCCTCACGGATGGTGAAGCTGTCTTTGTCGATATATCGGTCAAACCATGTAATGAAGAGCCTGTTTCGAGGGGCTTCCCTGCCATCGCTTGTATCGCAAAGGTAAAGCAGGACTTCGAAATTCGATTGGAAAAACTCCTTGATGATAGCAAGGATGGTGGCTTCTACCTTAGAATCGTGAGGACTGCGTGCCTCTTCTATCTTACGGATAATGAGCTGGTAAGTATCACATCCACCCAATACAATATCTTCCTTGCTGAAACTAACTATATAATGAATGCCCAAATCCGTTTGGAACATGAAATCGCTTCCTGACAGCAGCAAGTCGTAAGGAGCATGGTCAAGTATGCGCTTCAAAGAAAAGTATATCATACCAGCACTACTTTCCCTTTAATGCCCATGCGTTTCCATTCCTTAGCCGTCTGCTTCAGAGCCTGTTCTTTATGCTCTTTCGCCTTTTTAATGGCTTTGAGCAATTCTTCTTTGGTCATCTTTTCCATATCTCAGATTTCTTTATTTTGTTACAATGACAAATATACTAATCAGCCAAGAACAATGTCAAACGTTTTTTGAACACCGACGAACATGTGTATATTTGACTTCGTCCAATATACTAATTTTTCCTGAAAAGCAAAACAGTATACACCAAAAAGTTTCTGCAAAATATTACCTTTCCCACAATGTTCTATTCCAGACCCAATGCTCCCCTGTATTTCATCTTTCATCACGATGTCCTCAATGCTTACAATTACTTCGTCTTTATCGTACCGTTCATTGAAATGCGCCAGAGCATAATCCGGGAGGTTCGTCTCGGAAAAGTTACTTATAATCACTTGTTGTCAACGTTTTACCTCACATTTCCATGGTCTCTCAGGGCGTTTTTGCGGAATTCTTCGGGTTTCATACTGAATTTACGTACAAACAGCCCATAGAAAGCCGTCCTCGACATGCCACACTCCTTGATGACCGCATCGACCGACCAGTCGGGATGCTGGATAAAAAGTTCACCGGCATACTCCAAGCGCAGATTCTGCACGTAAGCGGTAAACTTCATCCCCGCAAATTGCATGAACAGCCCGGCAAACTTGTTGGGAGACACAGGGAAGAGCTGAAGCACATCCGCTCGCGAAAACTTCGGATTGCAGTACAGACGCTTGTCCTTTATCTCACAGGCGATACGGTCAAACAGTATGCGGTCAGCTTCAGCAGGGCTTTCTCCGGCGGACGCTGTTGCCAGCTCGGCATCCGTCTCGGTCGGCGTAATTGGCTCTGTTGCGTTCCCTCCTGTTGCCTCGTCCAATTCCTTCTTCATCTGCTCTATCCGGTCACGCAGGGCAAGGTTCTCGTTGATTTTGAGGTCAAGCTCTTTTTGCTGCTTTAAAAGCGTCTTTATCCTCGCCACCAACGCAACGTTGTTACGCCTTATGCTCCTGTTCTTACGGACGACGATCACGGCAAAACATGCTCCGGCGATGAGCAACAGCACGACAGCGCCGGTAACGACCCTCCGCACGGCGATTTCATCCCGCTGCTGCTCTATGATGGCATCCTTCTCCTCGCTCTTGTATATTTCGGCCAGCTCCAGCGCATCCGCCTGACGCTCCCTGTGGCGCAGCGTATCAGCTAAAGCAAACATCGTCGCCTGCACACGTGCCGCCGACTTCCAGTCACCCTTGCCCTGATAAGCCTCAAGCTCCGACTGCAAGTGTGGGTTTATGTAATCCCAGTTGGCAGTGTCGGTAGTCTCTTTCAGCAGAGCCTTCTCCCTGCCGATATATTCCAACGCCTCGTCATAACGTTTGGCGAGAATCAGACATGGGATGCGGATGTACTCGCCGTTGGGCGTAGAAGCGTATGGGTTGGCTTCCACGCTGCGGTAGAAGCTGTCGCCCTCAGCCTTGTCTCCGAGTGTATAGGCTATGCAGCTAAACAACACATCCATTTCCGCCCTCCGCATGTCGGAGCACCCCTCCGGCGTATCCTTGCTCGTCACCAATCCCTGCAGTGCCTCCTCCATGTCGGGCCGCATCGCGAGAGCTTGACGATACATGTCATTGTCACACAGCAGACTTTGCTTCTGCCCCAATGCATAAAACAGCACATCCCATGAGTGGTAGCCGGAGTCACTGCTCACTGCATCTTTAAGTATGCTTATGGCAAGGTCTATATGCTGGAATGCCTCATCTTGTTGCCGCATCTGCAGCAGGTTGAGCCCCCACGTTACGTTCAGTTCCGCCTCGGTGGTCTTGTCGCCCAGTTTTTTTGCAAGCTCCAGACCCTCTACGCAATAGTCTACGCTCGCCGCATAGTCGCCGTTATAATGGCACTGATCCGCCATCAGACTCAGCAGCGACAGGAACTTTACAGGGTCGCGGCGCGATTCGGGGTCGTTATACGCCTTGAGCGCATGGGCATAAGCGGTCTTGTAGTGCGACAGCCCGTTATGATATACGAGACTGCGCAGACGGCCAAGCTCCGATGGAGCGAACAGATTCCTGACCTCCGCAGTGTCAAGCAAAGCGAGGGCTTCCCCCGGCCTGTCCAATGCTATCTGCTGTATATGTTCGGCGGTATACAGGCTGTCGCTGCCACCAGCCGACGCTTCAGACTGCGCACCTTGGCAGCCGCACAAAAGTGCCACCGCTAATAATATTATAAAACCAAGACCTACCTGCTTCATCTTTTTCACCTATTGTCACTTACCTACTTGCAAAAGTACATCATTTCCGACGCAATGACAACAAAACACAAGGGAATTGCCGATATTTCTTATTATCACATATTCTCCCTAACTTTGTATAACATCACACTACCAAACATTTTGACATGGATAGCCTTGAACTTATGTCATCAGGACGGTGGCATGACGGTTTTACCCCCGAAATAGCCGACGCGCTGCACCGTGCCGCGCAGCTGTGCCACGAACTCAACCAGCTTCCGCCATCCGCCGCCGACCGCAGAGACAAGATAATACACGCATTGTTTGGGACGATAGGCAGCCGCTATCATATCAACACCCCTTTCAGATGCGACATCGGTCACAACATACACATCGGCGACCGTTTCCTTTGCAACTTCAACGTAGCCATACTCGACGAGGCTCCAGTGACCATCGGCGACAACGTGTTTATAGGACCTAATACCACGATATGCACCGTCACACATTCACTCGACGCAGAGCAACGCAATGCAGGGATAATGCGGGCACAACCAATCACCATCGGCAATAACGTGTGGCTCGGAGCCGGTGTGACAGTGATGCCAGGGGTCAGCATCGGCGACGGGACTGTGGTAGGAGCAGGAAGCCTCGTGACACACAGCCTTCCCTCGGGCGTGTTGGCATACGGCTCACCCTGCCGGATAATCCGCGCCATCACCGCCGCCGACAAGGTCAGCGATCTCGCCCTATTTTAATCCAACATTATAAGCAACAACCTACAGCCTATCCGCCTCTGTCTATCTGACAAAATCATACACCGCCTTCGAGATTGCAGCCATGACGGCCTCGGCATCCTCCTGCGGTCCGGCATAGTCCTTGACAAGGACGGCTATGGCATATGACTTGCCCGAGGGGAGCGTCACATATCCGCCGTCATTGACTGCGACGACCTCGCCCCGCTCGTTGACATAGCCAGAGCCGGTGCGGTGGCCGAATGTCACACCCTCCTCCGCCACCAACGGGGCGGCGAGACGCGACATGCCGGTGTCACAGCGCAGCATGGCACTCTTTATATGCTCCTGCTTGTCACGGCTCACGATGCTGTCGGTAAACACACGGTTGACAAGCGAAGCATACGCCAGCGGGGTGCTCCTGTTGTCATACGCCCTGCTATGCTCGGCGGCCATATCCGACTCTCTCCATACTATTTCAAAACTTTGCTCCGGTATCAGGGTCCCTATATAGCTGTTCACGTATGACACCGGCACGATTGAATCGAATAGCCAGTTGCTCGCATTGTTGTCGCTGTCAACCAATATATAGTCTATCAGCCGCCCCACCGAGAGGGAGATCTCCGGCATGTCGTACTCCTTAAGCATCGGGCTATAGGTCTGCGGGTCAAGATGCTCGCGGCTGATTACCATGACGCTGTCAAGCCCACGGCCAAGCGAATCCATAACATGACACACGCCGAGTGCCTCATGGAGCTTGAACATGCTCATAAGAGGATAGTCATCCGTATTGTTGACCGTCACCGTATCACGGTTGTCGACTATCAACGCCACGCCAAACTTCCCGGGCTTCTCCTTGATGATACTGTCGATGCGCTCTTTGAGCACATCATACTCCGCAGAGTCCTTAGCATCAGTGGTCTTGCCGCCCGTCGCACAGCCAGCTACCATCGCCACCATCGCATATACACACAGTATCAGATACAATACTTTCATAAACAAGGTTTTCATTTGAAAATTTGTTTTAAGGCACTATTTCTTAAAGAGGAGGAAATGAATTGAGACACATGGCCGACAATGAGGAGAATACATTTATCGCCATTCTCTCAAAGACAAAATTACTGAAAAATTTCGTAATGACTGGCGTGCTCTGCATAGTATTTGGCAGCAGTTGTTATAAGGCAACGATTTACAATCCCTTAAAGTAGGGTATTTGGGGCATGGGAAGGTGGCTGCGGATTAATTGAGCGGTGTCGATGCGAGTAGTTTCACTATTTTTAAGGATTGGACGTCTTACGTAGTTGGGATAATTTTGCAGTCACAAAGTCCAATCAATAATACTTAAATGAAAAAACTGTTTTTACCGTTTCTGGCTGCGATGGGCATACTCATGCACAGCCATGCCGCGACTCAGCTGAGGCTGACGCTGGCCGACGGCTCCACGCCGTCATATCTACTGTCGGAAAAACCGAAAATCACCTTCGCCGACGATGCGATGCTGATTACCACACCCGATGCAAGCGTCTCTTACGCGAGAGAGAAGATTGCCAAGATGGATTTCATAGACTCAGCCTCGGGCATTGACGACAAGTATTCCGACGAACGTCAGGTCTTTTCATTTCTCAATGACGAGATTACCTGCTTAGGGTCGGAGATCAGCGTCTATGACCTCAATGGGGCAATCCGTATGCGCGGCTATGACAACCTGTCGATATTGTCGTTGACACCGGGATGCTACATCGTCAAGACCTCTTACCACACAGTCAAAATAATGATCAAATAATATAGCAATTAAACCACAATTTATACATAATAAAATATAAGACATGAAAATAACTGTACTCTCTGCCGCCGTTGCGCTTCTTTCATCGTTGTCCGCGTTTGCACAGACCGAAGTCCTGAAAATAACTCTTAATGACGGACAAGAGACCACTGTTCCCGTAGGCAACATCAAGGAAATCACGTTTGATGTTGAGGAGGTTGACCCTGCTCAGGCTTATGCCGGTGTGTACAGCGGTACACAGACGATGACCGTAGGCGGCACATACGTCTACAACACCGAAGCTAAATACGCCCTCACAGCGCCTGGCGACGGGACGCTGACGGTGTCGATTCCCGAATACTCGCTGTCGGGAACCATGATGGGCGACCTGACTCTCGGCGCACTGACCATCGAAGGTTTGGAATACGATGAGGACAAGGGCGGTTTCTACCGTAACTATGAGGATGCTGGGCTTACACAGCATTTCCTTGCTGTCAACGGCAGCTCGACGGTGTTTGACAATGATTATGTCCTCGGAAGCGGAAGCACCATCCTCGTGACGCTTGACGGCAACAGCATACATGTGGAAAATCCGTTTAAGCTCGGCGCAATGCCACTGCCGCTTGTGGGCAATTTTGACGGCACGAAATGACATGAACATTGCCTCAATGAGGCACATAATAAGGGATGCTTGCAAAGACTAATTGCAAGCATCCCGATAATTCTATCCATAATAACAAAGACCACTTTCATCATCGTTAAGATTTTGAAAGTGGTCTTTTTATTGCAGTCGGGGTGAGAAGACTCGAACTTCCGACCTCCACGTCCCGAACGTGGCGCGCTGCCAACTGTGCTACACCCCGGCATCGCCTTAGCTAATGCGAGTGCAAATTTAAGCATTATTTTTCAGATGACGTTAGAAAATTATTGTTAATTTTTCACACCGCATATTAATATAGCCCTGATGGTTTCATAATCCGGCGGATTATGCCTATTTTTGTTAATCTGCTAAGCACACCACATACGCACAACAACCATATTTATGAAACGACATATCCTATGGCTCCTGATAGCGTTTTCGGCGATCCTCAACGTCATCAAAGCGCAAGACGCAGCCGATGACGAACTGGAAAAAGGATGGACGAAGCTCAACAGCGAATACGCCACCGCCATATATGCGGCACGAGTGTCAGACTTGCCCACCAACTTCAACCGCACAAACGTTGCAGAAGACATCCTCGGAGGCAACGCTCCCGCCGAAATCCGCTTCCAGGTAACACTCACCGACAAGTGCTACAACCTCCAATGGGCCATATCGGGAGCCGAAGACCTGTCACAGCCATATTACACCACCGACGGCACCGACTGGACTTTCACATTCAACAACCCCGGCACGAGCTACGTCGGACTGTATGCCTGGGGCGACGATGCCGACATGCCGACACATCCGATATACACCTATACGGTCACTGTCACCGACTCGTATTTAGCCTGCCCCAACGCATTTTCGCCCAACGATGACGGTGTAAACGACGAGTGGAAAGTCAGCTACCGCTCGCTCCGCGAATTTGAGTGCCATATATTCAACCGCTGGGGCAAAGAGCTGTTTTCTACCCGCAACCCCGACCAAGGGTGGGACGGCAAAGCCGGAGGCAAGACAGTCCCGTCAGGGGTCTATTACTATGTCATCAAAGCCACAGGCAATGACGGACAGGAGTACAAGCTCGCCGGCGACATCAACATACTCCACTTCAAATAACACTTAAAAATAACACCTCAACTATTATAATCTACTCTATGAAACCGACGAGTATCAAAACCTTCGTAGCCGCCATGGCCGTTACAACCATGGCTACGGCTACACTCTTCTTCCCAGCCTCAGCGTCAGCGTCAAGCCGCGACAACGACGAGACACGATTTGCCAATGTAGTCAATCCGACACTGCCCCGCAGCGTCACCTTTGCCGGACAGAAATTCGACCTCGACAACAGCGACTACTACGAACGCCTCGACCGCGAGCTGACCGCCATGACTTTCACCCACGGCACCACGCTGCTTACACTCAAGCGGGCGAACAGATACATGCCCGTCATAGTGCCGATACTCAAAGCCAACGGTGTCCCCGAGGATCTCGTGTATCTCTGCGCCATCGAGAGCAATTTCAACCCTCTGGCACTTTCGACCGCTAAAGCCGCCGGACTGTGGCAGTTCATGCCGTCGACAGGACGCGAATACGGGCTGGAAGTCAACGACTATGTCGATGAACGCTACCACCCCATAAAAGCCACCGAAGCTGCCACCAAGTATCTCAAAGACGCATATGCCCGCTATGGAAGCTGGGAGTCGGTGGCGGCAAGCTACAATGCCGGCATGGGACGTATCACACGCGAACTCGCAGCACAAGGCACCGACTCGGCATTCGACCTGTGGCTGCCACAAGAGACTATGCGCTACCCTTTCCGACTGCTGGCCATGAAGATAATCCTTGAGCACCCCAAGGAATTCGGTTACCGCCTGCGCGCCGACCAGCTCTACCAGCCCTACGACTACTACGTGGTGCCAGTCAACTCGCCTGTGGATTCATGGGCAGACTGGGCGAAAGAACACGGCATGACATACCTCCAGCTCCGCACACTCAACCCATGGATACGCTCCTCCTCGCTCCCAAACAAGTCCGGCAAAGTCTATGAGGTTTTCGTACCCAAGAAAAAGAGCCTGACACGCTCCAACCGCAACAAAGATGTCTACAACCACGACTGGGTGGTCAAGTAAGAGCTTTTTTTAAAACAGGCTCTGATCCAAACCGATGACTAACAAGACTGACATATCCACAAATTCCGCTATCTCCGCGCTGCCGGGACGCATCGAGGCTCTGACAGTCAACGGTGCCCGCGTCAACAATCTCAAAAACATCGACGTGACGATTCCCCACAACTCCCTGACAGTCATCACAGGCCTGTCGGGGAGCGGCAAATCGTCGCTGGCATTCGACACCATATACAAGGAAGGGCAACGCCGCTACATCGATACGTTCTCGTCCTACGCCCGCAACATGCTCGGAGCAATGGAACGCCCCGATGTGGACCGCATCGAAGGACTCTCGCCGGTTATCGCGATCGAACAGAAGACCATCAACCGCAACCCGCGCAGTACCATCGGAACGACTACTGAAATCTACGACTTCCTGCGTCTGCTCTATGCACGCATCGGCGAAGCCCGCAGCTACATCTCAGGCAAACCGATGGTCAAATACACCGACGAAAAGATTGTAGACCTCATCCTGTCGGCATTTGACGGCAAGAAGATATATATCCTCGCTCCGTTGGTGCGCAACCGCAAGGGGCACTACAAGGAGCTGTTCGAGACCCTGCGCAAAAAGGGCTACCTGACCGTCCGCACTGACGGCGAGCTTCGTGAAATCGAGCTCAACATGAAGCTCGACCGATATAAAAACCACTCTATAGAGTTGGTGGTGGACCGCCTTAAAGTCTCAGGCAAAGATGACTCGCGTCTGCGCGAAACGGTGCAGGAGGCTCTGCGCCAAGGCGACAATTCGCTGATGATTCTCGACGCGGACAGCGGAGAGCTGCATCACTACAGCAAACGTCTCATGGATCCCGACACGGGACTCAGCTATGCCGAACCTGCCCCCCACAACTTCTCGTTTAACTCTCCGCAGGGGGCATGTCGCTGCTGCAAAGGACTCGGATACGTCAACATCGTGGACCGTGCGAAAATATTCCCCAACCCCAAGCTGTCAATCCGCAACGGCGGCATACTGCCGCTTGGCAAATACCGCAACACCCTGCTTTTCTGGCAGATAGAAGCCATATGCGAATTGCACGGAGCTACCCTTGACACCCCCGTGGGCCAGCTGCCCGAGGAATGTGTGAGCGACATCCTCAACGGCACCACGCAGCACCTCACCCTTAAAAACGGCACACTCGCCACGTCCAACTATTTTGACACCTACGACGGACTGGTCAAATATATAGAGATGCAGCAGAGCGACGATGCCGGGTCTGCCGCCCAGAAATGGAGCGGACAGTTTTTCTCACGCGCCACATGCAGCGAATGCGGCGGACAGCGTCTCAACCGCGAAGCGCTCCACTACTTCATCGACGGCAAAAACATAGCCGATCTGTGCAATCTCGACATCAAGGACCTCTACCAGTGGACCTGCGAAGTGGAGGATCGGCTCACCGACCGCCAGCGTCAGATAGGCAGCGAAATCTTCAAGGAGATACGTAACCGTCTGTCATTTCTCGTGGATGTCGGGCTTGACTACCTGCAACTCAGCCGCAATAGCTCCACCCTCTCCGGCGGAGAGAGCCAGCGCATACGTCTCGCCACACAGATAGGCAGCGAACTTGTCAACGTACTCTACATCCTCGACGAACCGAGCATCGGGCTGCACCAACGCGACAACCGCCGTCTCATCGACTCGCTCAAACGCCTGCGCGATGCCGACAACTCAGTGATAGTCGTTGAGCACGACAAGGATATGATGCTCGAAGCCGACTACATAGTGGATATAGGTCCCAAAGCCGGACGGCATGGCGGAGAAGTGGTATTCCAGGGTACACCGAAGCAGATGCTCGGCACTGACACTGCCACGGCGCAATATCTCAACGGACACCGTGCAATAGAAGTCCCTGCTACACGCCGACCCGGCAACGGCAAAGAGATAGTGATCGAAGGAGCCTGCGGCCACAACCTGCGCAACGTCACATTCCGTCTGCCCCTCGGGACACTGACATGCGTGGCTGGTGTGAGCGGCAGCGGTAAGTCCACGCTCGTCAACGCCACCCTGCAGCCCATACTCTCCCAGCGGTTCTACCGCAGCAACCAGCCGCCGCTCCCCTATCAGAGCATCAAGGGCATGGAACATATCGACAAAGTGGTGACCGTGGACCAGTCGCCGTTAGGCAAATCCCCCAGAAGCAATCCTGCCACATACACGGGAGTTTTCAGCGACATCCGCAATCTCTTCGTCGAACTGCCCGAGGCCAAGATGCGCGGCTACAAGCCGGGGCGGTTCTCCTTCAACGTCAGCGGAGGCCGCTGCGACCGCTGCAACGGCAACGGCTACCGCACCATAGAGATGAATTTCCTGCCCGATGTGCTCGTGCCGTGCGAAGCCTGCGGAGGCAAACGCTACAACCGCGAGACCCTTGAAGTGCGTCTTAAGGGCAAATCCATTGCCGACGTGCTTGACATGACCATCAATCAGGCCGTGGATTTTTTCGCCAACCAGCCCACCATCCTCAACAAAATCAAGATGCTGCAGGATGTCGGTCTCGGATACATCAAGCTCGGACAGCCTTCATCTACCCTCTCCGGCGGCGAAAACCAGCGAGTCAAACTTGCCACCGAATTGGCGAAACGCGACACCGGCAAGACCCTCTTTATCCTTGACGAGCCCACCACAGGGCTCCACTTCGAGGACATAAAGACACTGCTCGGCGTACTCAACCGCCTTGTCGACAAAGGCAACACCGTCCTCGTCATCGAGCATAACCTCGACGTGCTAAAGTGCGCCGACCATATCATCGACATGGGTCCGGGAGGCGGAGTCCTCGGCGGCCAAATCATAGCCACCGGCACCCCCGAACAGATAGCAGCCGGCACCTCCCCCACCGCCCCCTTCCTCCGCCCCGAGCTCACCCCCCCTAACCACATCTGAATCCCCATTAGGGGACAACGAATGTCCGCACAGCACGTAGGGCTGCTCCCCGGTGCAGCCTCCCCTTGCGCCATTGTGTAAAATCGGTCGCCACAGATGCCGACCATACGCTATATGGATGGTTTATCGGATGTGCTGATTGGCATTAATGATTGCATCTCTTGGGATTCACCGTTACTATATATTGTGCCATATAATCATTCTGCTTAGTTGTGATATGCAAATTTAATCAGAAACAATTTCCTGATTTATCGCTTCGGGAGGATTTGAGAGCTTGGCGGCGATGGAGGCGTTTGTCATGCTTGCGACGGCGGCGGGCGAGGGCTGCCTGGCTACGGAGTGCCCGCTTCTCATCACGCGGCAGCGCCGAACTACTGCCAACTGCCGGCACTTTGGCCTCATCATCCGACGCAGCAATACCGCCTCCAACAGGCATAACCACAACATCACTCTGACGCGACTTTGCATCCAGATCCACATTCACAGCCGTATCTGAAAGCGGATCAGCCGTCGGGTCTGTAACCGTCAGTCGCATACTGCGGCGCAACGCTGCCATGCGGGCACGGAGCGAGCGCAGCATCGCCTTGTCAATCTGCGGTTGCAGCAACGTGAACACCACCCTCTCCGCGACATTGATTTTGCATATGACAAGACCCGAGTCGATGTAAAAATCCACACACTCCCTGACGGCATCCTCCCGTATCTCCTTACAGAGCGATGCCGCGATTTCTATCTGCCGACAGAGATAACCGTAAAACTTACGCGACACCTTCTTATCCCATTTCCGTCCACTATATTTCCTCTTTTTGGCTTTATTTTCCATAGGATTCCGAATAATTTTGTGAATATTCACAAAATTACCATCCCCATCCCTCTCCACCATGCGAAAACATCAGCACTTCCGATAGCACATAACAAAAAGTAGGGACGCACGGCTCGTGCGTCCCTACAATCAGTCCATCAGGCAACACTCTGAAAATCACATAACTGAAGACAGCAAGAACAACGCCGAACGCCGTAGAGCAGCAATTGCTGGCCGCACTTAACAAAAAGCAATGGGGACGCAAGAACACGCCCCCATTGCTCCTTAAGTTATGTATGTGCCGGTGGTCAGTTCAGGATTTCTACGTCGTCAAATTCAACCTTGCACTTACCGTAGGCGAAGAAGCCGAATCCGTTTGAAGTGATGGGTACGTACTTGCATTTAAGAGCCTGCACATCGTTAACACGTATTTCAAGCTCCCCACCCATATATATAGCATTGATATCTAGAGCTGTCTGCTTCTTGCCTTTCTGCAACTTGAACTGGTTGCGCTGCTGGCCGACTATATTGCCCTCTTTCATTTTGTAGAGGTATGCAAAATCGTCATGAATCATGAAAATCAGGCAGTTCATGTCATCGATATAGTCCATTATAAGGCCGAACAGCTTTTTGCCCTCGAATTTTTCGACCGTGGCCACGCACTTGATTTCAAACCCTTTCTCCGGGTCCATGGGCAGATAGGCATGCGTGGCGACATTCCCTACCATATCGGCATAAGTAACGTCGGTCTTGTCGCTTTTGCTTTCGAGGCGCATCACACCGTCGATGATATAAGCCTTGCCAAGCTGGGTGGAATACTCGCTCCACTGCCATGAATTAGAGTCGAAAGTCTCTTTGAGCTGCGCGTTGGACGCCAAGGCAGCCATCACGCAACAAACTGTCAAGAAGAATATCTTTTTCATATGGTCTTGATTTTATGTACTAATTTACTTTTCGCCTAAGCGCGATTGAAATTCACTGATTAATGAGTCGAACTCTTTGATAATGCGATCGGTCTCGTAGAAGCTCTCTTCACGCGAACGCCCCTGTATCGGCGCAATCTCCGACGACAGCTTTATCTGGAACGTCAGGTCGCCTCCGATGTTCGACTCCTTGATGGTCACGCGGCAACGGAGGGTCTTGCCCGATTCTATATAGTTTTTATACAGCCACGGAGTCTGGATGAAGCCGGAAGCCATGTCAGATGTCATGATTTCGTCGAAATACTGCAACAATACGCTATGCGCCATCTTCCAGGCTTTTTCGGCATTGCGCTGGCCGGTCTTCTTATCGTCGGAGTAAAGCGACTTGGACACTTTGACCGAGAAAAAGCTGTTGGCCACCGACGACTGGGCGGTCTGCTGCAGCAGCTTATCCTCCTTAAGCTTGATTTCTATGGTCTTACGGTCGTCATTGCCGTAGACACGTGTCGTAAGCGTTTCATATCCGGGAGCGCTACATTCGAGGGATATGAAATCCTTTTTCTTGATTTTGACCACAGCCGTCCCCTCGCCATAGTATGAACCGTTGACTTTGATGACGGCATCCGAGGGGATGACCACGATGGTTTTCTCCTTGCCTCCGCGTCCGAAAAATTTGCCCACGGCATCGGTGACTTTGTCAAGCTGGGCATCGGCCGACTCCACTGTAGCTATGAGCAGAGCCAGCAACAAGCATAACTTTTTCATAATAGCAAGTCTTTTAAGCTTTTTACTTTTCACCTAAGCGCATCTGGAACTCGCTTATCAGCGATTCAAACTCCTTCATGATACGGTTGGTCTCAAAAAAGCTCTCTTCACGCGAACGACCCTGTATCGGAGCCATCTCCGAAGCAAGCTTGATCTGGAAAGTCAGGTCGCCGCCGATGTTCGACTCTTTGATGGTCACGCGACAACGGAGGGTCTTGCCGGCCTCGACATAATTTTTATACAGCCACGGAGTCTGGATAAATCCCGAGGCAGCATCGGAAGTCATGATTTCGTCGAAATATTTCAGTAGCACGCTGTGGGCCATCTTCCAGGCTTTTTCACTGTTCCTCTGCCCCAAAGGGTCGTCATGGTAAAGCGATTTGTTGACCTTTACCGAAAAGAAATTGTTGGTGATAGAGGATTCGGATGTCTGCTTGAGCAGCACGTCCTCCTTCAGTTTGACCTCGATGGTCTTACGGTCATCGTTGCCGTACACACGCGTATTGAGGGTCTCGTAGCCGGGCGCGCTACATTCGAGCGAGACGAAATCATTTTTCTTGATTTTGAGTGTCGCGCTTCCTTCACCGTAATACGACCCGTTGACTTTAATCGTCGCTTCCGAGGGGATTACAACTACCTTGATGTCTTTAGCAGACAATGCAAGAACGCAAGAAACAGATAAAAGAACAGAGATAATGTGTTTCATAACAATTAGGTTTATGAGTTAATGTACAGTTAGTGTTTTTCGTGACTGTCAGCATTACCTCCGGATTCCCCTCGTCGGCATCGTTTTTAGGTAAAAAAGAAAAGCGTAGGAATCTGTACCTGTTACCGTCCTACACCTTGAGGCTTCTCGCATTGCCCTGTCTATGTCGGACGGCAACGTGCAGAAGCCCACGCCAGTATATGTAACCAAAACTTTCAGGCAATACTCCCCCACGGATTAAGTGAGGGGCATGTTTGCCGAAAGCAAAACATTACATATCCACGGGCATCTACCGTTGCTCAATCCTTGACATAGACACGAAATTTTGCGAGAATTTCAAGGTGTCAAGAATCAGCGCGGATAAACGCTTTCTTATGTCGAACTGATTTAAACCTACTTCAAAATATTAGTTTTCAACAAGTTTAAATCAGCTAAGTTTGTGCATCCCGCCCCGCTTGCCCCCAGACTCGGTGTCGATTGATAGAATCTAACCCAACTGGCGTGGTCTACGATACGGTCTGCATTTGCAAAGATAATAAATTTATCTAAGTAAAACTTAAAAATCAGAACGAAGTTGTTGCTTCCTGAGGCATTTTTATTTTATTGGGCATTTTTAATTGCACCGAATTCGGTACAATTAAAATCAGGATTATATACTTTCTCCCAGATGCCAATAAACTCAAGCGTATTGCAGTTACACAGACAGTTATGATGAAAATATGGTAATCGTCTCCCTCATTTAAAAAGTGGTCGAATTCGACCACTTTAAAATGAGGACCAAAAAACTCAATAGCACATCTATTATACTTCAAAACATGTCAACTAAAAAAAAGCAACCCCGGGGAAAATACCGTATGTGGCATTAACCCCGGGGTTGCTGTTTTTGAGTGCCTGAAGCTGTATAAGCGACTGTTCAGAATAAAACGATATTATGAATCGCAATCTGGATTAGTCCTTGTCAGTCGTCGAGTTTGTGGATGACGAGGCCGGAGCGGAGCTTGGGTTCGAACCAGGTGGTCTTGGGGGGCATGATGTTGCCGCTGTCGGCTATCGCCATAAGCTGCTCCATGGATACGGGATAAAGGGCAAGAGCCATCGCCATCTCGCCGCTGTCGACGCGGCGTTTGAGTTCGCCGAGACCACGGATGCCGCCGACGAAGTCGATGCGCTTGTCGCTGCGGAGGTCATGTATGCCGAGCAGGTCGCGGAGTATCAAATCGCTTGATATGGTCACGTCAAGCACACCGATCGGGTCGGCATCGTTGTAGCGGCCCTCGCGTGCGGTAAGCGAGTACCACCGGCCTTCAAGATAAAGCGAGAAATTATGCAGGGCAGCAGGACGGTATTCCTCCACGCCCTTGTCCTCAACGATGAAGTCTTTATCAAGGGCTGCAAGGAATTCTGCAGGCGACATGCCGTTGAGATCCTTGACGACACGGTTATAGTCGATAATCTTGAGATGCGATGCCGGGAATGCCACGGCAAGGAAGTAATTATACTCCTCGTCGCCACGGTGCGCGGGATTGGCCTTGGCTTTCTCGTTGCCTACGAGAGCCGCAGCAGCCGTGCGGTGGTGCCCGTCGGCTATGTAGAGGTACGGAATCTTGGCAAATTCCTCGGTCACGGTAACTATCATGTCGGGGTCGTCAATCACCCAGAAATGATGTCCGAAGCCGTCAGGGGCAGTGAAGTCATATTCGGGCTTGCCGGCTGTAACCTTGTCAATGACAGCCTGCAGAGCCTCGTTGTCAGGGAACGCGAAAAATACGGGTTCGATATTGGCATTGTTGACACGCACATGCTTCATGCGGTCCTCCTCCTTGTCGCGGCGGGTCAGCTCATGCTTCTTGATGCGGCCCTCCATATAGTCGTCGACATTGGCGGCGACTACGATGCCATACTGTGTACGGCCGTCCATAGTCTGCGCATATATATAATAGTGTTCCTTATCGTCAGCCACGAGCCAGCCATTGGCCTGGAAAGCGTTGAAATTCTCGACAGCCTTGTCATAGACACGTGGGTCATGCTCGTCGGTGCCGGGAGCAAAATCTATCTCAGGCTTGATGATATGGTAGAGCGAACGGGGATTGCCTTCGGCTTCCTGACGTGCTTCCTCGCTGTTAAGCACGTCATAGGGGCGCGATGCCACTTCTTCGACAAGTTCGCGAGGGGGACGGATGCCCTTAAACGGTTTTACTTTGGCCATTGTAATTATAAACTGATTTAAACTTATTTCAAAATGTTAAATTCAGAACTGATGTAACCCAATGAGTTAACCTTTCGGCCTGTTTTCGGTCGTTTTTTTCTCTTTTATCGGTCACGATGGGCCCCCATCGCTTCCTCAAAAAGCTCAAAAACGCCTCGAAACCAGTCTCAAAATGTTAATTTGCAATAAGTTTAAATCAGTTCAATATGTCGGGGTTATTTTTTGCGTTCTATAGTCTGGCTGCGGTCGGGGCCTATCGACACGATAGTGATGGGCGTCTCAAGCTCCTTTTCAAGGAAATCTATGTAATCCTTGAAATTCTTGGGAAACTCCGATTCGCTCTGCATCCGGGTCATGTCGGTTTTCCAACCGGGGAGGGTGACATAGACGGGCGTGATTTCGTCCTCTTCGACCGAGAATGGGAACTGCTCGATCCTCTCGCCATTGATTTCGTATGCCACACATGCCTTGATTTCGTCAAAATCGTCGAGCACGTCGCTCTTCATCATGATGAGCTGGGTGACACCGTTGATCATGATGGCATATTTGAGAGCCACGAGGTCAATCCAGCCGCAACGGCGCTCACGGCCAGTGACTGCGCCGTACTCATGGCCGAGGTCACGGATGCGGGCACCAGTCTCGTCATGCAGCTCCGTGGGGAACGGGCCGCTGCCCACACGTGTGCAGTAAGCCTTGAATATGCCGAATACCTCACCTATCTTGTTAGGGGCGATACCGAGACCTGTACAAGCGCCGGCACACACGGTGTTGGACGATGTGACAAAGGGATAGCTGCCGAAATCCACATCGAGCAGCGTGCCCTGCGCACCTTCGCAGAGTATGCTTTTGCCCTCACGCAGCATGGTGTTGATGACATGCTCGCTGTCAATCAGCTCGTATGACTTGATGTATTCGATGGCATCCATCCACTTCTGCTCCAAAGCGGCGAGAGCGGCGGCATCAGGAGCGGCATCAAGCATGGTCAGACGCGAAAGATGACGCGCCTTGGCAGCGGCATACTTGCGGTCGAAGTCATGGAGGGTGTCGCCGAGGCGCAGGCCGTTACGTGATATTTTGTCAGTATATGTGGGACCTATACCCTTACCTGTGGTACCGATTTTCGATGCGCCTTTGGCTTTCTCGTTGGCTGCATCGAGCAGACGGTGGGTGGGCATGATCAGATGTGCTTTTTTGGAAATCTTGAGCACCTTGCGCAGATCCACCCCGCTCGCTTCAAGAGCTTCGGCTTCCTCGCGGAAAAGCACCGGGTCAAGCACCACGCCGTTGCCGATGATATTGGTCTGCCCGTTCTGGAATATGCCCGAAGGAATCGAACGCAATACATATTTCTTGCCTTCGAATTCGAGAGTGTGGCCAGCGTTGGGGCCGCCTTGGAAACGTGCCACAGCGTCATAGCGCGGAGTCAGCACGTCCACTACTTTTCCTTTTCCTTCGTCGCCCCACTGGAGCCCTAACAAAACGTCAACTTTCATTTTATCCAATGACTGTTTGGTTGTTTATATGCCTGCCGGCAGTCGCGACAGGGCCGTTTATAAGATTGTGATATTTCTGTTTTTTACACTTGGCCAATCATTACGGCTTGGAGCCGCTTTTATCGGCCGCTCTCTTGCAGCGCGAACATATGCCGTCGATACGCAGCTGGTAGCTCTCGGCGGAGAACCCCCAGTAACGCCGTTTCAGCAGCTCCCGCCCTATCTCAGGCAGCGACACCACCTTGGTCTTGCCGCAACACCGGCAATGGAGCTGCGCCTTGTGGTCGTTAGCGCGGCTGACGGCATAGACCGACGCACCGTCGGTGCCTACGGACTTACGAAGGATGCCTGAGTCGACGAGCAGCTTCAGCGTGCCATAGACCGTGGTGCGGCTGACATGGAAGCCGTCGGCCTCAAGCGTCTCGGCCAGCTTCGGGGCTGAAAAAGGCTTGCGTGAAGCAAATGCAGCGTCAAGAATCTTCAGCCGCTCTCCTGTACACCTCATGCCGCGCCGGCTCATATATGTGCGCAGCACGGTGGCGGCGGCCAGGCTGTCAAGCTCTCCCTTCATGCCTACAAAGATACGATTTTATGGCTAAAATATTAAGAGCGTGTGAATATTTATGCGTAATTTTGCATACAATTTCAACCACCAAGCAAGTGAGTGCTCAATTTAAATGAACACTTAATTAATAAAAACTGTTTTAAATATCAGGGCATAAATAGCTCATTCACGGCATAAATCATTAACAAACAGATATAATCAATTATGGCACACAAGGCTCTACTTATCATCCTTGACGGATGGGGCATCGGCAACCATTCAAAAGGCGACGTTATTTTCAACACCCCTACCCCCTACTGGGACTATCTTCTCAACACATACCCCCACTCGCAGCTCCAGGCCAGCGGCGAGAACGTCGGTCTGCCTGACGGACAGATGGGCAACTCGGAGGTCGGACACCTCAACATCGGCGCAGGCCGCGTAGTGTACCAGGACCTCGTGAAAATCAACAAGGCCATCGAGGACGGCTCCATACTCAACAACCAGCAGATCGTCGAGGCTTTCGACTACGCCAAGCGCACCGGCAAGTCCATGCACTTCATGGGACTGACCAGCGACGGCGGCGTACACTCGTCGCTCGACCACCTCTATGCCCTCGTCGACATAGCCAAGGAAAAGGGTGTGGCCAACGCCTACATCCACTGCTTCATGGACGGACGCGACACCGACCCGCGCAGCGGCAAGGGATTCATCGAAGAGCTCACGCGCAAATGCGAAGGCACCCCGGCCCGTATCGCCTCCATCATCGGACGTTACTACGCCATGGACCGCGACAAGCGTTGGGAGCGCGTCAAAGTGGCCTATGACCTCCTCGTACACGGCGAAGGCACCAAGGCTACCGACATGGCAGCTGCCGTACAGGCCAGCTACGACCATGACGTGACCGACGAGTTCATCAAACCTATCACCAATGCCTCCATAGACGGCACCATCAAGGAAGGCGACGTGGTCATCTTCTTCAACTACCGTAACGACCGCGCCAAGGAACTCACCGTAGTGCTCACACAACATGACATGCCAGAGGCCGGCATGACCACAATCCCCGGTCTGCAATATTACTGCATGACCCCGTATGACGCATCATTTACCGGAGTACATATCATATTCGACAAGGAAAACGTCGGCAACACACTTGCCGAATACCTTTCGAAGCTCGGCAAGAGCCAGCTCCACATCGCCGAGACCGAGAAGTATGCCCATGTGACATTCTTCTTCAACGGCGGCCGCGAACAGCCATTCGACGGCGAAGACCGCATCCTCGTGGCATCGCCCAAGGTGGCAACATACGACCTCAAGCCTGAAATGAGCGCATATGAAGTCAAGGACAAGCTCGTGGAGGCCATAAAGTCGCAGAAGTACGACTTCATCGTGGTCAACTACGCCAACGGCGACATGGTAGGCCACACAGGAGTCTACGAAGCTATCGAGAAGGCGGTAGTAGCGGTGGATGCCTGCCTAAAAGACACCATAGAAGCAGCCAAAGAGTCGGGCTACGAAGCAATCATCATAGCCGACCACGGCAATGCCGACAACGCCATCAATGCCGACGGCACCCCCAACACAGCCCACTCGCTCAACCCCGTGCCCTGCATCTATGTCACCGACAACAAGGGTGCGCATGTGGCAGAAGGCCGTCTGGCCGACGTGGCACCCACCATGCTCCACATACTCGGCGAGAAGCAGCCGGCCGAAATGACCGGCAAGTGCCTCATCGGCTAAACAGAGAGTGTCAGGGTTTTAAACAATCGTCACGAGAATACGCGCCAGAGTTGCAGATGACATTTTAAAACCGTACATTTGCACTCACATAAGCACCGCCATGCCTCCCTGCCGAGGCATGGGGTGTTCAAGCAAAGGTCGGTCCGGTAGCTCAGCTGGATAGAGCATCTGCCTTCTAAGCAGACGGTCATGCGTTCGAGTCGCATCCGGATCACACTTACCGATTAACCCGTGAGGGCGAGAGCAACAGCCTCCCGCCCTCATTTGTTACAATAAATTACGCATTAACATATGACTAATCAAGACTTTTGGACTTCAATCGGGCAAATAATTACAGATGGTTTTACGTCTGAAGGTCTTGCTATACTTGACAAATATGGAGAACAATTCATTTCAGGCAGGCTTGTATACAAACGATTTTCACCGGCAGAACAGCATGGATGCTCTGCGGGAGGTGAAACGCATGTCATTGCATCCCTACTCGCGGCAGCAGAAATTGCAACAGATAAACTTACTGCACCAATCGGCAGTTTCAAAAGAGAACTGCAATATGCTTCGGAGCAAGAAAAACGGATAGAGACATGGGCGCGCAAATCAGGTTGTTGGATTGACAATGTATCAGCTTTCCTCTCAAGACAATTCGGGGAAAGAATCGCGGAAGGAGGAGAGGCACAGATCTATGACAATGGAGCTACATTAATAATGAAATCCAATTTCTACAAAACTGAAAAACATTGAAGTCATTGCTGATATGTCGGAAGAAGAACTGAACTCGTACCGCCTCACGTCGCTTGAGGAGCCGTCGGACGAAATGCTTGAACGCATCATGGCTGACGCGGCTGCCGATGCGCGACGACGCGGAGAGGATGCCGACCGCAGGTTCTTTGATGAGCTGCGCGAACGGATTAACAAGGAACGACAAAGACTACAAATGTCATAACGAGGACAGAAGCTCTGCCAGACGGCGGGCATGACGGCGGCACACTTCCTCCTGCTCGCGTATTTTGGCTTCGTCGGTACGGTTGCCGTAGCTGACACCGCAAGTATGCACCTCGCCCGCGAACTGCATCTGCGTGAGGCTGCACGTGGCTTTGGCCGGGAGCAAAAGGTCGTCGACCGTGAGTCCCATAGCATCATGGGTGTAAGCCTCTGCTGGCGCACCTGTCGTGAACGACAGGACGAGCTTCTTGCCTTTCAGCTTGTCGCCGGTAGTGCCGTGGGAGAATCCGTGCTGGAATACCTCCTCGACGTAACGGTGGAGCATGGACGGCCATGAATACCAAAAGATGGGAAATTCGAACACTATGATGTCAGCACCGAGCAGACGCTGCTGCTCCGCTTCGACATCTATGTTGAAGTCAGGATAAAGCGAATCGAGCTTCACGATGCCGGCATCCGGCAACTCCTGTGCCAGTGTGTCAAGGATGGTCTTGTTTGCTACGGATGTAGCGAGGTCGGTATGGCCGCTTATTACGATAATGTTTTTCATAGTTCGTTGTATTTGAATAAGTTAGTCTTAGAAATCAAACGCAATATAATCTCAAAAACAACTGCGATTTATATGTGCATTAATTTTTGCGACTTATTTATTAACGCGTCGGCGAGGGGTTTGGTTCACTTACATGTCTGTCAAGCCCATTCGGTAGTGTACGCTTCACCCCGGGCTTCAAGAATCAGGCGCAGATTCTCGCGGAACGAGTCGCCCCACTTTTCCATAGCCAAGACCAAAGGCACCAGCGACTCTCCTATTGCGGTCAGCGAATATTCGGAGTGCGGAGGCAGCTCCGGGTATATCTTTTTGCGGATGACACCGTATTCCACCAGTTCTTTCAGAGTGTTGTTGATTACACGGGTGTTGGCCTCCGGGTAAAATTTCATCAGTTCGCTCGGGCGCATCGGGCCGTGCCGCAGGTCGTAGATTATGCAGCTTTTCCACTTGCCGCCTATCACCTCCATCGCTATCTTGATGCCGCAGCTGAGGTCAAAAGGTATTTTCTTTTCGTATGCCATAAAAGGTAAGCCTTAAAAGGAAATCGTTATATGTCGCAAATATAAAAGTTTTTAATTATCTGACAGCCACATAGTGTATAAATTTGTCAGTATATGATAAATTACGCAGTACTTGACACTATGTGTCAGCAGTGCTACCTTTGCATGAAAAAAAAAAGCACATGATAACAAAATCCCTGATGGCATGTGTAGCCGCAGCTGCAACCACAGCCATCGCCAACCCTCAAACTGCTACAGACATGAACAACCAGAAAGACATCCGCCTCATCTACCCGCAATGGCAAGGAGGCGAAATAGCCCGATGGATTACGGAAGTGGAGAAACCTGAAGATGCCGCCCGTGGCTACTACCTCGGCGCACTGCTCCTCGACTTTCTCGCTCCCGACAACGGACAGCCGACTTTCACTGTCCCGGTAAGCACCGAGTACCGCGCACGCGAAGCAGTGGACGGTGTATATGACCGCGACATCATAGCATCGCAGACCCGGGCAGCACTCGACATCCTCGACATCGAAAATCCCGACAGAATCGTAGTGCTTGGGGGCGAGTGCTCGGTCAGTGTTGCACCGTTCACATGGCTCGCCGCCAAATACGGCTCTGACGATGTAGCTATGATATGGATTGACGCGCACCCCGACATAACGCTTCCAGCCGACAATACTTATCCCGGCTATCACGCGATGGCCGTCACAGCATCGATGGGAATGGGCGACAAGAAAATCACCGGGATGCTCCCGGCAAAATTAGACGCATCGCGGATACTGTTCGTAGGGCTGCGCGACTGGGAGCGTGACGAGATAAAGGCACGGCAACAGGAACTGGGCATACCGCACCTGACGGCGCAGCAAGTCCGCGACAACAGCGATGCCGTGATCAAGTGGCTACGCAGCACAGGCGCATCGAAAGCCGTCATACACTTCGACATGGATGTACTCGACCCCAACGAGATAATAGCCGCCGTGGGAGTAGTCCCCGACGGGATGAAAATATCCGAAGTGGTGCGTGTAATCAACGATGTGGCTTCGGCGAGCGAATTGGTAGGGCTGACTGTGGCAGAACCCATGCCGCGCACAGCCATCCGCATCCGCAACATGCTTAACGAGCTGCCGTTGCTCAAATAAAGACAGCTTCCAAGTGAACCTCAAAAATTTTCACACCTAATATGTAAGCTATTTTTGCAAGGCAATTATCGAGAGTCCGTGCCAGCGATGTAGCCTGGTGCGGACTTGCTTTTCTATCCCTATCCGCTATGCCGTCACACCGACACTTATGACGGTCATACTCATGGAGAAATCCGCTGAGGCCAGATATTGCTTTAATAGCAACTTATTATTAACTTTGCGTGAGCGACTAATATAGTTCGTTACTTATAATTTCATGATATGACACAATTCACAATAACGGTCACAGACCCCAAGGAAGCATCGCTGATTAAAAAACTTCTGGCGAAATTTGACAGCGTGACTATCACTAAACCTGCATACAAACGCAAGACGGGCCTTGATGAAGCCCTTGAAGATGTGGCAGCGGGACGTGTATACCAAGCATCAAGCGTGGAAGATTTATTCAGACAACTAAACAGTTAGAATATGGCATATTCAATCAGTTATGCCGGCAGTTTCAAGAAAGACTATAAACGCCTTAAAAAACGGAATCTTCCAGTTGAAGAATTGGAAGAAGCATTACGTATTCTGTCTGAAACAGGAACTTTACCAGACACATACAATCCCCACAAATTATCGGGTAGATATGCCGGCAAATGGGAGTGCCATATCGGCGGACGTAACAGCGACTGGCTGATGGTGTGGGAGCAAAATGATACGGAGCTGACACTCCTCATGCTCCGCACCGGTTCTCATGCCGACATATACTGATTCATCACATCCATAAGCATATCCCCACAGCGGCTATATAGGATGCCACGTGTGGTATAATGAACTGATACTTTATGAAGCATCTGTTTTTGATATTTGCATTAGCCATAACTCTGGCCGGCTGCGGACGGACGCAGAAGGATTACGACCGGATGCTTGCCGATGCCGACCATCTGCTCAACACCCACAGAGTCGACAGCGCGGAGACCCTGCTGCAAGGTATCGATGCGGCCGACCTGCAGCACGACTCGCTCCGTGCAAAATACCACTATATCATGGCGTTGTCACATCTGAGGCAAAACCGCTCCATGATTGCGGATTCTCTTATCAAGGATGTCCACAAGTATTACCGGGGCAAGGATACAGAGAGGGACATCATCAGCGGCACGATGCTGGCATGGTACAAGTTCTGGACCGACGATACCCCAGGTGCCATGTCCACACTCGACTCCATAATCGCGCTGCCCGATGTGCCCGATTCGCTGCTTCTGCGTCCGATACGCGTCCGCGCCCTGCTCGGAGCGGCTGAATATTCCGGCGAGAAGAACATCCCCTACGCCAAACGGCTCATACAGGCCGAAAGCGACACCATGCGCAAAATGGAAGCCCAGTATGTGCTCCTTGAAGCTTACGAATATGCCGGGAAGAACGACTCCGCGCTGATGCTCACCCAGCAGCTAATCGATTACGCCCGCGACAAAAAGTGGGGCGACAAGCATATGAAGTTCGAGATGGAACGTGCGCAAATACTGTCAGAGATGGGACTTTACGATGAGAGCAACGCTGCAATCAGATACATCATAGACAAAGTCGCCGATGGAAACGCGCACCATGACCTGTACCTTATCAAGGCCGTCAATTCGCTCAATCTCGGCAACACGGCTTTAGCCAAAGCGGAGCTGGACTATGCCGACAGCTTGGTAGCACGCTCCAAGGACACAAATAAGATAGCATACTTCCAAAGCTTCACCCGGCCGTGGCGTACGATTATCGATTACGCACAGCATAGGCGCGTAAGCGTGTCGCAGCTTGCTTCGGTCAACAACCGCCAGCAGGAACGTTTCAACCGCATGAAGGTGTCGCAATGGGAATTGGAGCGTGGAGCGCTGCGGCAACGGAGTGCCGCACTCGCCCTGAAAGTAGAGAGCAAGCAAAAGACCGTGGTCATCTTGGCCGTCTCTCTGATAGCACTGCTGATAGCCACTGCCGCCACATGACTCATATACCGTCACCGCAGGCGCGCCCTTGAGAGCGACGAGCGCGCCGAGGCTCTGCAAAAGATGGTCGACGAGCTTCAGTCCGCCCCCGTCGAGGCTCCAGAGACAGGCATAAAAGAGGCCATGCGCCGCGCCATGCTGCAACAGTTAGGCATCGTCAAAATGGTCGCCGAAACACCTACCGAACAAAACCGCGAGATGCTGCGCCGCATCTCGTCAATCGACGGCAAAATCGGCGACAACATGGTCAACTGGTCCAACATATACAGCATCATCGACAGTCTGTACGATAACTTCCACACCAACCTCCACGACAAATACGGCTCGCTGCTCAACGACAAAGAGGAGCAGATAATCATACTGATGGTGGCGGGATTCTCCACCAAGGAGATTGCCGTGGTCACGGCGCAGAGCGCGGCGACAGTCTATGTGCGCAAGTCATCCATCCGCCGCAAGCTCGGCATACCCGAAAAGAAAGACATAGTCCAATGGTTAGTTGCATAAAAACCGAGGGACGCAGCCACATGGCCGCGTCCCTTGCTTTTTTACAACAGACATCGCAAAAATGGGGAAACATCCACACTATATGCAATCCATTTAGGCGGCATTAAGGTCAAAAAGCCGCTTATTAAGACATTTAATAGAAATAAAGCCTGATTATCAGACATTTACATCGTCACAATTTAGATTTTTATATTTGACATTAAGATGCGTTTAGACATAATTTTGCAGTGAAAACCTTTTAAACGCACTGCATTATGTTAAAACAAATCTTACCAATCGCCATCTCCGCAATGATGGCAATCGCGCCAGCTTACGGGCGAGAAATAACAGGAACAGTGGTCGGAGAGAACAACACGCCGATCGACTTTGTAAACGTAGTACTCTACCAAGATTCGACTTACGTAGCCGGCAATATCACCGATGCCGACGGCCGTTTCGCCATCTCCACCGACCGAGGCGGAACCTTGACCGCCAAAATCTCATTCTTGGGCTATGAGCCTTATTCAGCCACCGTCCCGGCTTCCGGCCAAATGGGCGTTATCACGCTTAACCCTTCGACGGTGATGCTCAATGAGGTTGTGGTCAAAGCCACCCGTCCGTCAACGCAGGTCAAGGGCAATGCTTTGGTCACCGACATATCAGGCACATCGCTCGAAGTCGCCGGAACCGCCAGTGACGTACTCGCCCAAGTCCCCATGGTAGTCAACAACAGCGGGACATTGGAAGTGTTCGGCAAAGGCCAGCCGCTCATCTACATCAACGGCCGCCCTGTCAACGACATGCAAGAATTGGAGCAGCTCAACTCCCAGGACATCAAAAACGTGGAAGTCATCACCAACCCGGGAGCCGCATATGCCGCCGATGTAAAATCGGTGATACGCATCCGCACCAAGCCCCCGAAAGGCGACGGATGGAGCGGCACCATACGCACCGACAACGGCTGGTCGAAGTATTTCCGCACAGGCAACTCCCTTGATTTCAAATACCGCACAGGCGGACTGGAACTGTTTGTCAATTACGGCTGGTGGTATGGCGCAAGCTATTCCGACCGCACCAACGACATGATAACGACTACCCCCAACGCTGTCAACACCATGGCCGCCCGTACTGAGGGGAAGGACAAATATAACGACATGACCGGCAAAATAGGCTTCTCGTGGATGATCAACGACCGTCACAGCATCGGCGCATACTACCAGAACGGATGGAACCGCCACAGCCTGACCGGCACGATGCCCTCAGAAATTTGGCAGAACGGTTCGCTCCTCGAACGCACAGCAACGAATGTGTACAACGAGAACATCGCCTTGCCTCGCCATTACGCCAACCTTTACTACAGCGGCCTTGTGGGCAAGCTCGGCATAGAGTTCAACACCGACTTCCTCTGGTATAAAAGCCGGGAGAACGCATTTAACGACGAGGCGAACGAAATCTCAGCCGACCGCGATGTGACAACCTCCACCACCAACCACAGCCGCATGTTTGCCGAAAAGCTCGTGTTGAGTTACCCGCTGTGGAAAGGCCAGATATCTGTAGGCGAAGAATACACCGACTCACGCTTCAGTAACCTTTTCACCGCCAACATCGCTGAAATAGGCGGGGCCGACACCCGGACCGATGAAAACAACATAGCTACATTTGTGGAAATCAGCCAGAAATTCGGCCGATGGCAAATCGGAGCCGGCCTGCGCTACGAGCATGTCAACTACAACTACTACGAAAAAGGCCAACTGTCAGAAGACCGGAGCCACACATACAACAACCTCTTCCCGTCACTCAACGTGTCGACTAAAATAGGCAACGTCAACATGGGACTTAACTACACGAGCAAGACAATCCGTCCGGGTTACGGACAGCTCGACGGCACGATAAGCTACATCAACAACATCACTTACGAGACCGGCAACCCATATCTGCAACCCACCAAACTGCAGACGGTGGAATACATGGCACAGTGGCGGCAATTTTTCGCTCAGCTTTCATATACGTATTATAAAGACGGCGTATACCATGTCACCACGCCTTACGGTCCTAACGGAGAGGCTACGCTCCTCAAGACCGCAAACCTCGACCACCGCCATTACTTCCAAGCCTTTGTGGGCGGACAGTTCAACGTCGGCGGAGTGTGGATGCCCAAGGCCAACATCGGCATGATGAAGCAATGGCTGTCACTCCCCGTGGACGGGCAGATGATGAAGATGAACACTCCGATATTCATGTTCCAGTGGCAGAATGCCATAAAGCTCCCCTATGATATATGGCTGAATGTCGACGGAAGGCTCACGACCCACGGATGGGACAACAACACATACCTCACAAACACACCTGTGACGGTCAACGCCAAGCTCTACAAGGGCTTCTTCAACGATGCTTTCAGTGTAACCCTCGAAGCCAACGACATCTTCAACTCGTCAACGTACGATTTCCGGTTTTACAACGATGCAGTGCAGCTCGTACAAAAGAATTTCTCATACGGCCGGTCAGTATCGCTGACGCTACAATACCGCTTCAACGTTACACGTGACCGCTACCGTGGCACCGGTGCAGGCTCTGCCGAACGTGCACGATTCTGACACCTCCCGCCACACCCTTCCAGCGACACTCCGCCATCCGGTTCGCACAGAATCCGGGTGGCGGAATGTATATGTACAGCTACGAACTATCACCTCCCGCCGAGCGTTGACAGTTATATGAAAACACAATATCTGACATTGGCATTAACAGTGACTATCGCATGGGCGATGGCATCACCATCGCAAACCGAAGCGTGTACACGCGCCGTATACCTCGGTCCGGACAACATGGTGGTGACGGGACGCACAATGGACTGGAAAGAGGATCCGCAGTCAAACATATATTTCTTTCCGCGAGGTATAGAACGGCGAGGAGGTCTCACCGACAACTCTGTAAAATGGACATCGGCCTACGGCAGCGTGGTTACTGCCGGCTATGACATAGGGGTGTGCGACGGCATGAACGAAAAGGGGCTGGTCGCCAATCTGCTTTTCCTGACCGAATCGGATTACAAACGCCCGGACGACCGCCGGCCCGTAATGGGTCTGAGCATCTGGACGCAATACGTTTTGGACAATTTCGCGACGGTGGACGAGGCCGTGGCTGAGCTGCGCAAAGAGGCATTCCGCATCGATGACCCCGACCTCCCCAACGGAGCCAAGTCTACGCTGCACCTGTCGATATCCGATTCCGGCGGCAACAGTGCGATATTCGAGTATCTTGACGGCAATCTCGTGATACATCAGGGACGCGACTGCCAGATAATGACCAATTCGCCCACATACGACAAGCAGCAGACACTCAACGACTATTGGAAACAGATAGGAGGCCTGGTGATGCTCCCGGGAACCAACCGTGCATCGGACCGTTTCGTCCGCGCATCATTCTACATCAATGCGTTGCCGCAGACATCCGATTTCCGTCAGGCCGTAGCAGGAGTGTTCAGCGTCATGCGCAATGTCTCCGTACCACTCGGCATCTCCATCCCCGACCAGCCCAATATCGCCTCAACCCGATGGCGCACGGTATCAGACCAGAAAAACATGGTCTATTACTTCGAATCTACGTTAAGCCCCGACATCTTCTGGGTCGACTTCAACAACCTCGACTTCTCTGCCGGTAACGGCATCAAGAAACTCACGCTCACCGACGGCGCAATCTATGCCGGCGATGCTGCCAAGAAATTCAGAGACTCCAAGCCCCTACCCTTCCTCTTCGGGATATAGGCCGATAAGAGAAGCCTATCTGCCATATCCAACGACGGCTTTACCCAGCGGGGTGACGGACAGCAGCTTGCACACGGCATAACTGAGGACAAACGTGGACGCTCCTACCAACACAATCGAGCTTAATGTGCCGAAATGAGGGACTATGAGCGGTATCATCCAATTAAGGATGAAGATGTGCATCAGGTACATGCCATAGCTGAGGTTAGATATGTTCTCAACCAGCGGATATGCGCGTCCCGGCGACGAAATGGCTTTCATCATCAGGAATACACCGGCCGTTATGGCAATCATATTGACAGAGCAGAACCGCCACCCGATTTCAAGCATGTAGAACGACTGTCCGCTGCCGAGAGTCATCCGATGGTAGGTTATAAGCCATGTCACCGCCGCACCCACCATGGCAAGCGATGCCCCGACGGTCAACAGACGTACCTTGCTCCAGTCGGTGTACACCTTTATGTAGTGGCCGAGCACCATGTAACCGATATATCCCGAAAAATAATAAAATGTATGGAACTCGTTCCAGAAAGCTTCGCCCCAGATTTCGTCGCCCCATAGCAGCTTGGCATAATGGTATGTCGAGGCGACAAGCCAGACAACCAGAAACGCCTGCTCGCCACGGCGGCTCACCGTCTTCAGCCACGGGGAGAGTACAGGCATGAACAGATACAGACCGACCAACGTGCAGACGAACCACAGATGACCCGAAAAGCCGTTGAAATTGTAGACGATACGGTAAAGCCCTGACAGACTCTCATCGACAGACATCCCGCCCCACAACATAGGCAGAACGCAATAAAGCACCGACCAGATTAAGAACGGGACGATTATGCGGTCAGCCCGACGCTTGAAAAACTCCGTCGTGGTACCCTTAACCGGGAGCAGGAGATACGAGCTTGTGATGACGAACAGCGGCACTGCACTATGGCAGAACCCGTCTATCAGGGTGACCAACAATGCATCATAGTGGCTGCGGATCAAAATACCCCCGTCAGACCCGATGTAGAAATATTCACAAGCGTGGATTACCATAATCATAAGGCAAGCCAACACGCGGAGATAGTCGAGATAGTAGATGCGCTGCTTCATATAAATTAACTGTGCATTCGGATTTTACCGGGAACTGCATACGCCATAATTACGGTCTGCCCCAGCAACAATTGCAGTTTCAGGAACGAATATGCAAATTTAACTGAAATTTTGCAATGTCGGCTATAGATACTATCTTTGCAGCCCGTTTCTTAATCTGCATTTTATAAAGTAACGTATGACAGGCAACAGGAATCTTGACAGGGACAAGCTGGACTTTGGGAATGGGAAAGTCGGCCGGCTGTTCCGCACGATGTTTTTCCCCACACTCGCTGCCATGATAGCCAACTCCGCACTGGCTATCATCGACGGTATCTTTGTCGGTCACGGAGTCGGAGCCGAAGGGATAGCCGCCGTCAATATCGTAGCACCGATATTCATGGTGGTCACAGGCGTAGGTCTGATGCTCGGCATAGGCTCATCGGTCGTCGCGAGCATCAGACTCTCTGAAGATAATGTCAAAGCCGCCCGTATCATCATGACCCAGGCTTTTATAGTAGGACTGGTTGTCGTCGGACTCATCTGCATCGCAAGCTTTGCATTTCCGAGGAAAATAATCTATGCACTCGGTTGCAGCCTGCCGCTTGAGCCTCATGCCGTGAGCTATATGCTGTGGCTCCTGCCCGGACTGGCATTCCTGTTGATACAGTGCGTGGGCATGATGCTTATACGCCTTGACGGTTCGCCCAAATATGCCATGACCGTGCAAATTGTGGCCGCCGTGGTCAATATCGCGCTCGACTGGTACATGATATTCCCTCTCGGATGGGGAACGATGGGCGCGGCACTTGCCACGTCCATAGCATGTGCGTCGGGAGGGGTGATGGTGATAGCCTATTTCCTGTATAAAGCCGGCAAACTGAGGTTCTACCGCTTGAAACTGTCCGTCACATCGCTGCTGCTCACGCTGCGCAATACGTGGTACATGATGCGCATCGGATTTGCGACGCTTCTGACCGAATTAGCCATGAGCCTGATGATGCTTACGGGCAATTACATGTTTATATCAATGTTAGGCGAGGACGGCGTTGCGGCCTATGCCATAGCGTGCTATCTGTTTCCTGTGGTATTCTCCATAAGCAACGCCGTGGCGCAGTCCGCGCAGCCTATCATCAGTTACAACTATGGGGCGCAACAAACCGTCAGAGTGCGCCAGGCTCTGAGAATCTCCCTACAGACAGCTGTAATCTGCGGGACGGTCATAACATTTCTGCTGGTTACGGGTGCTGACAAGGTTGCCGCCCTTTTCCTCAGCCCTTCGCTTGCCGCATACGACCTCGCGGTAGAGGGTCTCCCATATTTTGCCACATGTGCCGTGTTCTTTGCCATCAACATAGCATTCATCGGCTATTATCAGAGCATTGAAAAAGCTGCTACTTCAACCATTTATACCCTGTTGCGTGGAGTCGTCATCCTCGTGCCGAGCTTTTTGCTCCTCCCTCGCATAGCCGGCACCTATGGCCTATGGCTCGCCATTCCCACTGCCGAGGTTGCCACCTGCTGTGTCATCATAGCCATGTATCTTATCAGACGGCCAAAACAAGCCAGATAGCACCACGCTCTGTCAGAGCGCAATATCGTCGACACGCCAGCGGAACGAGTGCATATCGACACATCCATTGGGCTTAACCGCGACACCCTCCGACTGCAAGAAGCCTTTCTGAGCCAAAAATCGACACGACAACCGCCCACAACTATCAACGACCCGATGGCACGGTACATCCGCATCATCAGCGCACTGGCGCAAAACGCGGCCTACAAGCCTGGAATGGTTGGGGTATCCAGCCAGTCTGGCCACATCGCCATAACTGAGTACCTTGCCGACAGGTATCTGACGGACAATACCGTAGACATCGGCTTGAAATGCTACCGTATCGACATGACTCACCTTCTCACTTTACGTATAAACCGCACCGGATTGCCAGCCCATATCTCATCGGCAGGGACATCTTTGGTGACAACCGAACCGGCACCGATAATGGCATTGTCACCGATGGTGACACCGGGAAGTATGGACGACTTTGCTCCTATCCATACTCCATTACCTACCGTAATCGGGAGTGCATATTCGATACCCTGCGCCCGGAGTTCAGGCTCTTCGGCATGTCCAGCAGTGAAAAAACCGCAATCAGGAGCCACGAACACGTTGTCACCGAACGTAACTTTAGCCCCGTCCAATATCTTGCATCCGACATTGGCATAGAAATTCTCGCCGATTTCTATATTGTAGCCCAAATCGCAGTAGAAAGGTTGCTCTATCAAAAAGCGGTTGCCTGTCTTGCCAAACAGCTTGCGGATAATGCGTTCCCTCTCAGCCATTTCCGACGGATGCAGCGCATTGTATTCATAGCATGTCTCACGGGCATACTGTAGTTCCCGTGGCATTTCCTCCGCAGCAGGATTATAGAGCATCCCGGCATCACGTTTCTCTTTTTCTGTCATATTCATACGGTAATTTCAATTATTATGCCATCAACACCACGGATTTTGCTCTCATAGTAACCGTCACCCGTGGTCCGTGGGGCGCCGAGCAGTTCATACCCATCATCGGTAAGTTGCGATGTCAGACGGTCAACCTCATCCTTACTGCCGACACTCATGGAAATATGGCATTCACCTAATGATTCATATCCGCCGATGTCCTTTTGTGTCATTATCTCCAACCGCGATGAATTTCCGAAGCTAAGAAAATAGGAGCTGAATCCCGTGACAGGATTATGATACAGCTTCCCTGCCTCAGCCTGAAAGTATGTCATAAAGAACCTCCTCGCAGCCTCAAGGTCGGAAACATAGACACCGATATGGTCAATCCTCGTCATAAGTATGATGCCTTTGCCTTCATATCTAATGAATCTTATCAAGATATTGTGGCCGTGGTATATTTTCGCATGTTTTCATTATAATCAAAAGTTTTTCCAAATATAACAAACGTTTTTAATATATTCAAAACATGCGATTGACAACCCGGGCAACCGAAGTTAACCAATCGTAGGCATGAGTAAAAGGGATTCTAAATGTTACTCAGTGATTCGATTATGATGCTATCAGTGTTTCAGTTTTGTTTTTTGTAGGTGAAGATGGCGACGGCGGTGAAGAGGAGGGCGTAGAGGCCGAGCATGGAAAAGGAGAACGTCTGGTCGGCTATCGAGGCTCCGCGGAGATAGGTGGCACGCATGATGTCGACATAGTAACGTGGCGGTATACAGTAGGTCACCGCCTGGGCCCATGACGGCATCGACTGGATCGGAGTCATCAATCCGCTCATCAGGATGAACACCATAACAAAAAAGAACATCACGAACATGACCTGCTGCATATTCTGTGAAAAATTGGCGAATACAACTGCCATGCTCGACATGACTATGATAAACAGTGCCGTGGCCGTATATATGGTAATCAGGCTGCCGGCAGGTGTCAATCCATAGACCAGCCACGCGATTACGATGCTTATGGTTATGACTATGAACCCTATAATCCAGTAGGGCAAAATCTTGCCGAGCGTAAACGTCAGCTGGCTTATAGGCGACACGTTGATCTGCTCGATGGTCCCGACCTCCTTTTCGCCGACGATGTTGAGCGCGGGCAGGAAACCGCAGAGCATCACGATAAGCATAATCATCAGCGCAGGAATCATGAAGTGCTTGTAGTCAAGCGTGGGGTTAAAGAGATTGAGGGTGGAGATACGGACTTTAGCCTCCGGCATACCGACAGACATCCGTGCCAATTCCGACGCGACAATCTGCTGCACATACTGAAGCCCCATGGCTCCTTTGGTGGCATTGACCGAATTGGCAGAAATGTTGATTGTCTCCGGCGAGCCTATGTCCAATGACCGTGCAAAGCCATATGGTATCTCAAGGATTACATCAGCCTTGCCGCGCTCCACCATATCCAACGCATCTTCATAACCCGAAGCCGTGGCATAAAGGCTAAGGTATTCGGAGGCATTGATGTCAGACATCATGCGACGCGACAGCTGCGAATGGTCGTTGTCAACCACGACTACACCCACATGCTTCACCTCCATGTTGGCCACAAGGGGCATCAGCAGCATTATCATTATGGGGAACATGACGCACAGCCGCGGCAGGAAAGCATTGTGGAAAAACTGCCGGAACTCTTTGCGGAGCATTACGGATATGACACTCATGACAGTCTGATTTTAAAGTTACGTATAGCAACCGCCAATAATATAACAGTCATGACGGCAAGTATGAGCAGGTCGTCAAGCACCATGCCGATGTCGAGTCCTTCAACCATCAGTTTGCGCATGGCATCGATATACCACCGAGCCGGGACGATAAACGAAATCTGCTTCAATACGACAGGCAGATTGTCAACCGGGAAAATCAGCCCCGACAGCATCACCACAGGCATTATCATCACCATGCCGCATATCAGCATGGCCATAATCTGACTCGTGGAGATGGTGGACACGAGCAATCCCAAACCGAGTGAGAGCAATATGTAGAGCAGCGAGAACAGGATAACAGGCAATACCCCGGCACTCATCGGGACATCAAGAAGCCACCGGGCTATGCCGAGCATCAATGCCAAATCCACACACGAAAGCACGAAGAAAGGCACCATCTTGCTGATGATAATCTGGATAGGGCGCACCGGCGAGACGAGCAAAAGCTCCATGGTCCCGGTTTCCTTTTCGCGCACCACCGACACCGCAGTCATCAATGCGCACACGAGCATGAACAGCATACCCATGATACCTGGGGCGAAATTGTACGACGACTTCAACTGAGGATTGTACAGGAAATGGGTGTCGATATTGCCCGCCGTGCCGCCGCTGTCGCCCAATATCATCGCCTGAAGGTAGCCCGTAGATGACTGGGCTATGTTGGGATTGGAGGCATCGGCAACAATCTGCACATCGCTGCCATCGCGGAACACAACGGCGGCATCAGCCGCCCCACGCTGCAATGTGGGATAAACCTGAGTGTTGTCAATCTGCCCCTTGAGCGTCACATACGGGTTGGATGACATCCGCTCGATAGCCTGCCTTACATCCTCATCGTACCTGTCATAGGCGACAGCCACGTTTATGTTGTTGACCTCTGTAGAGATGGCGAAGCCGAACAGGAGCATCTGCACTATCGGTATGGCAAGAGCTACGAAAAGCATACGCTTGTCACGCAGCACGTGTAGCATCTCTTTATAGACGAACGGCGCGAGTTTCACGGCTCACCTCCTTCCCGGGCAAGAATCCGAAATACTTCGTCCATCGTAGAGACACCGAAGCGTTTCTTAAGGTTGGACGGTGTGTCAAGAGCCTTAATCTTGCCTGCTACCATGATACTCAACCTGTTGCAATACTCGGCCTCGTCCATGTAATGCGTAGTAACGAATATCGTCACCCCTTTGGATGCCGTCCGATATATCAGTTCCCAGAACTGCCGGCGCACTATCGGGTCCACCCCTCCTGTGGGTTCGTCAAGAAAAACAATCTCAGGCCGGTGCAGCAGGGCCACGCTGAATGCCAGCTTCTGCTTCCACCCCAACGGGATGTCGCCCACCATATCGTTACGACGGTCATAAAACTCGAGGTCTTCGAGTATTTCCCGCCCGCGCCGAGCTATATCGGACTTCGACATGCCGTATATACCTCCGAAAAATTCTATATTGTCCCATACCGACAGATCATCGTAGAGCGAGAACTTCTGGCTCATGTAGCCGATATGGCGTTTGATATCCTCAGCCTGCCGCGTTATGTCATAACCTGCCACATAGCCGCTCCCCGAAGTGGGGTAACTTAGGCCGCAGAGCATACGTATGGCAGTGGTCTTGCCGGCTCCGTTCGCCCCGAGGAATCCGAATATCTCACCTTTCTCCACTGAAAAAGATATATGGTCGACGGCGGTGAAGCTGCCGAACTTCTTTGTAAGGTCATTGACAGATATGGCTTTCGCGTCTTGGGGAGCCACCTTTACCGAAAGGTCGAAATGGAGGTCGTCGCCTCCCATAAGATGTATAAATACCTCCTCGATGGTAGGCTTGCGGTAACGTTCCATCAGGGATCGTGGGGTGTCGATATCCATAATACGGCCTCCGTTGATCAACGCTATACGTTCGCACCGTGTCGCTTCATCCATATATGGAGTAGCAACAACGATGGTTATGCCCTCCTGCTTCAATCCGGCGAGCAAATCCCAAAATTCCTGTCGGCTCACTGCATCCACTCCAGTCGTAGGTTCATCGAGCAGCAACACTTTGGGACGGTGTATCAACGCACAGCAAAGTGCCAGTTTCTGCTTCATGCCGCCAGAGAGTTTCCCAGCCCTGCGGTGCTTGAACGGCTCCAACTGCTGATAGATAGGCGCAATCAATCCATACCCTTCATCACGGGAGACATTGAATATAGAGGCGAAAAAGTTGATGTTCTCCTCTACGGTGAGGTCTTGATAGAGCGAGAATCGTCCGGGCATATACCCTACGCTATTGCGGATGGCTTTGTAGTCATTCACCACGTCAAACCCAGCGACATCGGCAGTGCCGCTATCGGGCAGGAGCATCGTACAGAGAATACGGAACAGAGTGCTCTTGCCGGCACCGTCAGGGCCGATGAGACCGAGGAGCTCGCCTTCGTTGACCGAAAACGAGACATCGGACAGGGCTTTGACACCCTTGTAGCTCTTGCTTACTTTAGTTACCGTTATTGCCGACATATACGTTGCCTGTCAAACCTATTTTCAGCAATCCGTCATTTTTGACAGCAATCTTCACAGCATACACAAGATTGGCACGCGAGTCCCTGGTCTGGATGGTTTTGGGGGTAAACTCGCTCTGGGTGGCTATGTACGACACTGTGCCTTCATACGACTTTTCGTTGCCTGCACCATAATCCGCCACCACCGTCACTTTCTGCCCGAGCTTGAGATCGGAAAGCTGGTCGCTGGTGAAATACGCCCTCAGATATATATTGTGCATATCGGCGACCTTGAAAAGCGGTTTGCCGAACGATGTCACCTCTCCGGCTTCGGCCAGTTTGTCAAGGACCACACCGGATATGGGCGACGCGATGACACACCGTGCAATCTGGTCGTCAACGGCTTGGGATTTTACCGCAAGAGCATTCATCTGCTCGTCAATCGACAAGCGGCTGTTGGTCACGGATGATTTTTGCGCATCAAGCTGGCCTTGGAGCGATGCCAACTTGGTATTGAGATTGTCGAGCTGCTGCTGTGTGGCAGCCCCGTCCTTAAGTAGCCGGGCTACGCGGTCGCGGTCAGTCAACGTACCGGCAATCTGCTCCTTTAGAGATGCTATCTGAGCCGCAAGATCAGGGCGAGAAGCATCCAACGCCGCGTACTGGCGCGACAGTTCCTGTCTCTGCAAAAAGAGCTGGACAGTATCAACCTGACCTACAGTCCGTCCGGCGACGACACTGTCACCCTGCTCGATGTCAAGATACAGGATTTTGCCGTTACCCTCAGACGACACGATGACCTCGGTCGCCTCAAATGTGCCTTGCGCATCATAATCCGGCGTTGACGAGCATGATGCGAGCATCGACACACCGATTGGAAGCAGTATTCTGTAGCTTATATTATTCATAGTTTAAAATGTTTTGTAACTGATATATGGCTTTAAGATATTCGATGCGGTGGGAGTTGGCAGAGATAAGCGCGTTTTTCTCATCGGTGATGCGCAGGAGCAGGTCGGTCGGCTCCACAATCCCCTCACGCAAACGCGCCTCGGATGCGTTGCGCACACGTCCTCGCAGCTCCACGATGGCCTTGTCGGATTCGGAAATTTCGCGCAGACGGTCTATCTCCGTGCGGTACTGCGTAGCCTGAACGTCCGTATTAAACTCAAACACCCGGCGCGACACATCGACCCTGTCGGCCGCAGCCTGCAGCGACAGCAGCTTATTCTTGCGCGTATAGAGCGAGCCAATGTTCCACGAAACCGACACGCCGAGCATGGCGTTGAATGACGGATCACGGCTCATCATCGACTCCATGAAATTCATGCCCGGATAGCCGAAATATCCCTGAGCGAAAGCACCGATTTGCGGCATCGACTCTTTCCGCACCTGCGACTGACGTGCCAATAGAGTTTCCTGCCTTGCCGACATCAACCGCTGCTCTGGGCGCATACGGCTGTCATTGGCCGACGGGAGCATCACCGGCGAGGGTTCTTCAAGCTCTTCATCGGCTCTTGCGCCGACATACAGGGCAAGAATATTGCGGTATGCCTTCATCGCCGACTGCACGGATATGAGCTGCTGCTTAGTGGATAGCAACTCCGCCTCGATAGCATCAGCGTCACTCTGCATCGCCGCGCCGTTGACCACGAGCGAATTGACACGGTCAAGATTAGCCTGCAACAACGCTATAGAACTCCTTATCGCCTCGCCCTGCTGTGAGAGAAGCAGCAGACTGAAATATAAGTCATCGATACGCTCGCGCAGCCGGTAGAGTTCTACCTCGTTGGACAGGCGGTCCTCCTCGGCTTCACGCTTGGCGACATCCTGCGACGCTTTTATCCGTCCACCGTCCCATATGACCTGACGGACATCGACCTGCGCTTTCCACTGCCATGGACTCATCCCTTTCAGATCCATGCCGCGCTGGCTGAGCATTTCTTTCAGCACGTCAGGATACGCCGACACGTCGGTCTGCCACGTGGCCTGCGCACCCAACTCGACTTGAGGTAGCCAAGCCTTAGCTGCGTTCTGGAGGTTGTACCGCTCTGTAAGCGTAATCAGGTCATAGTCACGCACAAGCGGATAATTGTCAACGGCCAACTGCCTCGCCTCCTGCAGGGTGAGAGCTTCAGCACTGACGGCTGCCCCTATGGCCATCAAAGTTATCAGTATTCGGTTCATGGCAACAGACGTTTACGTATTGTTTCAACATTTTCTTTGCGGCGCATCTCAAGATAAGCATCCTTGTCCTGACCGAAAATACGGCAGAACACATCGGCAAAACCGACCGACGAGATATTCAAAAACACGATGTCTGACAGAAGCGCCTGCACCGGCAGATGGCATATCGTCCCTTCGGCTGATACCCTCTCTACCTCCGCCTGAAGATCAGGAGCGAGCATCTTGACCGCATCCCCGATTTTAGTAAACCAGCCTTCAAGCCTTTCGGGATTGTTTCTCAGCTCGGTCAATACGAAGCCCGGCAGCAACGGGTTTTGCACCAGCATATCGAAATGCCGCTCTACCACATGGCAGATTTTATCGGCAAAAGAAGTATGCTCCACCGTAGAAAACAGAGCCAACACCTGATTGAGGAGTTCGGCTGCTTTTTCCTCTATGATACGATTAAACAAGCTATCCTTTGTGCGGTAATAGTAATGGAGCATCGCGTGGGTAACGCCGGCTTTCTCGGCAATGGCGGTGGTCCGCGCTCCGCCATACCCTTTCAGCATGAATTCCTGCTCGGCAGCCGTCAGTATGGCCCGCTCGGTATCGTTCTGCATCGTTGACATAAGTTTGTCTTCAAAATTAGTTTAATATTTCTAAGTTAGTCTAACAGCCGATGCTTTTACGAGGTTTTTTGGAGCTGATTTTTAATACTAACTTATTTATCAATCAAAACGGTTTAACAATTTTGTTGACAAACTTAGCAAATAATTTCCATTATGCAAAATTATCAGCAAAAAAACAGATACGGAGATACGCTACCCGTTTTTAAGCCGGCTGCCAGAACACACATGACACCTACGCCGGATAGCCGCCATCACCCATGTGGGGTGATGGCGGCTATCCGGCGTGCTTATAAGAAATTGATGGCTCGAACAGGGAGAATCCTACAGACCCAGCTGAACGCTTAAATGCCGATTCTATTTATCATCCGAGGTAAATGTGATTCCCATTATTACAATATGTAGCTACTTGACATCAAATCCAGCTTCTTGTCCTTGCGGTTTTGGCACTGGTTATTCCTGATATGTAATATCGCGGATAATCACGTTTTTTCCTCTACCCTGTGTCTCGGTACGTTTTATCCAGTTGCCGACAGTATCGTATGCGTAGGTAATGGTAGTTACGGTCGTACTTGCCGCCTGCCACCCTTCAGGGCTGTCGTAAGCCGGGATTTTGACGGTGATTTTGGCGGGCAGCCCCTTGGTATTATAAACAATGGTAGTGGTCTGCTTATAGCTTACATCAGTACCTCCAACGACTTCTACCGCCTTAACAAGCCTCCCGGCAGCGTCATATGCGAGAACCGCTTCGTTGAGCGACCTGACTACCGTTTTTTTCGTGTCAATGCTTTTCAGGCGTCCGTTAGCGAAATAGTATGCACCTCTGCCGTCCACTGCGCGTGATCTGCCATCGTATATCTCGGATAGAGCTCCGTTGGTGCCATAAAAATATTCAGCCGCAATCTGACGGGTATTTTGTCGAGGAGCAGTCGAACCATGCGGTACGTACATACCGCAGGCCATGTCATCCGTGCTTCCTTTTGGCACTAACGCACCGTTGATATAGTTTGCCGGGATTTCCCGAATAGCACTAATCTGTCCTTTATCGTTATATGAAAGTACATTGAGTGTGTAGCTCTCGCTGGTTTCACGGTTGCCAAATAAATCATTTCCAACGGAATAGTTATAATCTATTATTGTGTCGCATCTGTTTCCGTTGCCTATCAAATATGTCACACGGTCAATCACGCTCCCATCATTCCATGGAGTCTTGGTCTCGTCACTTGACTCCACAAGCATCCTGTTGGCAAACGTATATGTCTTCCTGTTACCGTCATCCCCATAGACTTTCTCTACCACCTGCTTCACGTCACCTTTAAGACCGAAGTCATCCAACGAAAGCACCGGGGTGGGCATTGCATATTTACCAAACATGTCAATCACCGGGGTTTGAGCTGTGGCGAGAAGAGTAGTTACAGCTACACTTAGCATCATGGTTCGTTTCATTAGCGCATAAATTTAAAAAGGTTAATACACAAATTTATTTTTTATTTTTTATTTTTTATTTTTTATTTT
>ERZ779874.240-NODE-240-length-66262-cov-55.395064_pt1 | contig 66262 bp, 54 predicted proteins | sample MGYA00511031_ERZ779874 | MGnify/ENA primary metagenome ERZ779874 (study PRJEB29588, sample SAMEA2156850) | human gut metagenome | biome: human gut; feature: human-associated habitat; material: faeces | place: Denmark | collected 2008/2010 ...
GCGAATCAGCGCATCATCTTCTTCGGGGAAAAGGTTATAAACCAGCGTATGCAGATGGATACCCCGCCGGTCTGCCGCCTCCAGGCTCAACAACAAATGGTTGATGCTTCCCAGCCTGCCCGAGGTAACGAACACCAACGGATAGCGGTGCCGGGCAATGTAATCAATGGTCAGCAAATCGCGGGTCAAAGGCACCATCAAGCCTCCTGCTCCTTCCAATAAGACGGCATCATAACGTTCGCTCAGGATTTGCGTAGCCCGCTCTATCTTGCCGAACTCAATCGGACGGCGGTCTATCTCGGCAGCCAGATGCGGCGAACAGGGATAACTGAATATCTCAGGCATCGTCAGCTTCTCCCGGTCTTCGGGAAGCCAGCCTGTCCCCATGATACGGCGGTGCAATCCGATATCTTCCGAAACGTCCTCATTACCCGTCTGCACCAGTTTCTGCGTAATGGTGCGGATTCCCTTTTTGTTCCATTCTCGAGCCAAATAACCTGTGGCATAGCTTTTCCCGATATTGGTGTCAATGCCACTTACAAAATACACATTGTCTTTCATCGTTTCTTTCTTTTAGACTGAACACAGAAACACGGAGACACAAAGAATATTCAAAACAGCTTCTAAAAGACTTTGTGTCTCTGCGCCTCTGTGTTCATATTAACATTTTACACATATTATATATATAGGATGATACGTCAGCGGAACCGTCCCGTCGGGAGCCGCATAACGTGCGGTGTAATTTTGGCAAAAGGAAGCCAGCCGGCCTTTTGTCCATGTCTGGCTGCGGATGCCCGTCACTCCCGTAGCTTTCAGATGACGCAATACTTCCAATGGAGAAGAGAAAGAAAACGAAACCTCTTCCTCGGAAGCGTAAACCACCTGATACGTATCTGATAGCGCACCGGTCAAGTCAGTCAACGAACGATACGGAAGCGCATCCGATGTCAGACTGCTTACCTCCCACACGTTCCGCCTGCCGAAGGTACTGAATGCCAGGTAACCGCCTTCCGCCAACAGAGCTTTGCAACCACGCAAAAAACGTTCGGGCGACTCAAACCATTGCAAGGCCGAACACGACACGATCAGATTCTGACCGCAAGGAAAAGCCAATGCCTCGGCATCGGTTGCCGAAAAAGAGACATCCGCCCGCAACACATCGCTCAAATAAGGCTCCACTTCGGGACAAAGGTCGTTCAATAACATCTGCTCCGGATGCCAACGATGTAGATAAGCACGGGTAAACAATCCCGTCCCGCACCCGATTTCCAACACCCGGTGATGAGCCACCTGAGGCACATACCGGCCGATTAAATCCGTCATACGGACAGCAATGTCCCGCTGTACCGTTGCCTGATGCGGATAACTGTCCAAAGCTTTGGCAAAGCGGTTTCGGATTAACGCCTTGTCCATACGTCCTCCTCTCCCGAAAACAGACGGCCGAACAAATCTTCATCGTAATGCTCCACGTCTTTTTCGACTATTGCCGTACCTTTCCACGCCTCGCGCTGATTGGCTGGAGGAAAGATTTTGTCCTGCGTCCCGATAATGGCTTTATCCCATACAAAAGCAGTAGAGGGACGGTGTACAGCGGCTTCCAACGCTTGCAGTTCCTCATGCAACTCTTCCGTGGAACGGTAAGGCTTGTGCGACAAAAACTTCTTTACCTGTTCTGTTGTCCCGCAGATGCGCCGACGGAAACGCACCAAAGTCGTGTCGGAGAAATGTTCCAGCGTACCCCGGAACACAGCTTTAGGGATTCCCCGACAATCATCTACCGGAAACGAAGTTCCGCAGACGGCAATCTTCATCTCCCACGGATAATTCCGTTCTGTCAATATTTGTCCTGCCACCCATACCCCCATTGACCAAGCCAGCAGGCGAATTTCCCGATAACCCTCCAATAACGAGTAATCGAAATCCAATGAACGGTAATCGAAACACAGCAAACAGTCATACCCGTCCGCTACCGGACGGTTGAACAGATGTTCGTCACTTCCCCACCCAGCAAAGAAAAGCAGCAGGCGGGGATTGTTTTCTTTCTTCAAAAATCGTTGTTTCATATACAAAATCGTTTTTTCATATCAACCAAACCCTCCGGATGTGTGAATAAGTGCCCTATTAACTATTAATTGTTAACTATTCACTATCAACTCCCCCAGCCTTTCCACTTCTCCTTCGGGCAATGCCGCCGTAAGCGATAGGCGCAAACGCGAAGTACCTGCAGGAACCGTAGGCGGACGGACGGGGAGGACATAAAATCCCTTCCGTTGCATCTCCGCCGCCTTGAGGACAGTCTTTTCGCTCTCGCCCACCACCAACGGAACGATGTGGCTCTCCGAAGGACAAGGATAACCAGCCTGCCGGACTGCCCCACGCACCTTCTCCGCCATCGAAGCCAGCCGGATGCGACGGTCTTCCCACCCGTCCAGCCGCGAAAAAACGAATTTAGTCCACGCCACATTGAGCGGCGGAAGTGCCGTGGTAAAGATAAGCGTCCGCATCCGGTTGACCAAATAATCGTGCATCAAACGGCTGCACACTACGTATGCCCCAACCGAAGCCAATGCCTTGCCGAACGTGCCGCACAAGAAATCAATGTCCGGCACGCAGCCCTGCTCTTCGGCTATGCCCAAGCCCCGTTTGCCTCGTACACCAATGGCATGTGCCTCATCGACATACAGCATTACGTTCGGGAAAGCTTTCTTCAGCTCTACCAATTCTGCCAGCGGAGCCACATCACCGTCCATGCTGAACACGCTTTCGGTCACGATAATCATCCGTTCAAAGTTTGTTCGATGTTTCTCCAACAAGCTTTGCAACTGCCTGTAATCCTGATGACGGTAGCGGATGCAAGTTGCCGACGACAAACGGATGCCGTCTATCAGGCTGGCATGTACCAACTTATCGGCAAGTATCAGCGTATGCACGTCTGCCACTGCCGGCAAGATTCCCGTATTCAGATGATAACCGCTACTGAACGTCAAGGCGCTTTCACGCCCGAACCGTTCGGCAAGCAAAGTTTCCAACTCCTGATGCACATCAAAGTTTCCCGTCAATAAACGCGAAGAGGAAGCCGAAAGCAAGCGGTCGCGTTCCGGCAGGCTTTGCCAGAACTCGTCTTGCAAGGTGGCATCGGAAGCCAGTCCCAAGTAATCATTCGAAGACATGTTCAGCATCCGTCGTCCGTCTTGTTCTATCCATATTCCGTCATGCCGCACTTCGGGCAAGGTACGCAGGTTGCCTTCCCGTGCTAATGCGCATAAAGTTTGTCCTTCTTTCATCATGTTATCAGTGAATAGTTAATAATTAATAGTTAATAACGATAATCGGGAATTAACTGTTAACTGTTAACTATTAACTATTAACTATTAATTATTAATTGTTAACTATTCATTTCCCCCACTATCTTCACCAGTCCTGATGTCAGCTTTGTCAGTTCTTCGGGCGAGATAACGAAAGGCGGCATTATATAAACCAATTTACCGAAGGGACGAACCCAGATGCCTTCCTCTACGAAACGGCGTTGCATCCATGCCATATCGACCGCCTGCCTGGTTTCAATCACACCGATTGCCCCTAACACCCGTACATCTGCTACCTGCGGAAGTACACGGGCAGGCTCCAGCTCCCGGCGTAACTGCGCCTCGATACGCTCTACCTTTTCTTGCCAACCGTATGACAACAGCAAATCAATCGAAGCACACGCCACCGAACAAGCCAACGGATTACCCATAAACGTAGGGCCGTGCATAAACACACGAGGCTCGCACGACGAAATGCCTTCTGCTACCTTTGCGTTGGCAAGCACTGCCGAAAAGGTCATATATCCTCCAGTCAACGCCTTGCCGATACACATCATGTCCGGTTCTACCCCGGCGTGTTCCCATGCAAAGAGTTTCCCGGTCCGTCCGAATCCGGTGGCAATCTCGTCGAAAAGCAACAGAATGCCATATTCACGGCACAGCTTCGCCGCCTCACGCAGGTATTGCGGATGATAGAAACGCATGCCGCCCGCACCCTGTACAACAGGTTCCAGTATCAGTCCTGCCAATTCTTCGTGATGCTTTTCCATAATCTCCCGCAACGGAAGGATATCGCTTTCGTCCCATTCGACTCCGAAACGGCTTTCGGGAGCCGGCGCGAACCAGCGTACCGGCAATGCCGGACCAAACAGGCTGTGCATCCCAGTCACCGGGTCGCATACCGACATGGCATTCCATGTATCTCCGTGATATCCCGAACGGATGGTCACAAAATTACTCTTCCTGGGATGTCCCGCCGCATATTGGTATTGCACCGCCATTTTCAGTGCTACCTCTACCGCTACCGAGCCGCTATCGGCATAAAAGATGTGTTGCATCGAAGGCGGCGTTATCTGTAAAAGCCGCTTGCCCAAAGCAACGGCAGGCTCATGGGTCAGTCCGCCGAACATCACGTGTGCCATGTCTTGCAGTTGGTTTTCTATCGCCTGATTCAGTTCCGGACGGTTGTATCCATGCACGGCACACCACCACGAAGACATACCATCCACCAGCTCCGTCCCGTCTGCCAATGTAATCACACATCCTTCCGCCCGCTTCACCTGATAAGCAGGCAACGGGTCGACCGCTGATGTGTAAGGATGCCACAAATGGTCGCGGTCGAACTCATTAACTAATTTATCAACATTCATAACCCGCTTCTTTTATCCGTTCTACATCTTCTGCTACCTTCGACCCCAACGTGGTCAGCAAATCGCCCACAATCGCCGAATTGATTCCGGCATACAACGCACGGCGCACGCATGCCTCACTCAACCTGGAACGTCCTCCGGCAAAGCGCAGATAAGCTTCGGGATTGACCAGCCGGAACATTGCCACTGTACGCAAGACCTCTTCCTCCGATAAAGGAGCGATACCCGCCAACGGCGTTCCATGAATCGGCTGTAACAGGTTAAGGGGAATAGATTGTACCTCCAACCCGTGCAAAGTAAAAGCCAATTCTACCCGATGACGCATCGTTTCACCCATACCGATGATACCTCCGCTACACACATCCAGTCCAGCCCGGCGTGCCGCCCGAATCGTCTTTATCTTCTCTTCCTGCGTATGGGTCGTGCATAAGGTCCCGAAATAAGAAGGCGCCGTTTCCAGGTTGCAATGATAGCGGGTAACGCCTGCCTCATGCAAGGCGCGTAATTGAGCCTCATCGGCAAGTCCCAACGAAGCGCATAAATGTATCCCACTATGCATACGCAAATAAGCGAAACGCTCACACAAAACCTTCATATCCTTATCCGAAGGACGCTTGCCACTGGTCACCAGCGAGAAACGTTTCACGCCTTGCGATTCATTCAAACGGGCATGACGCAGGCATTCATCTTCCGATACCAAGCCATACACTTGCACGCCTGTATCGTAATGTACAGACTGGGCGCACCATTTACAATCCTCCGGACATCTTCCCGACCGGGCATTGATAATGGAACACATATCAAACTTCCGCGATGCGCACTGCACCGTAACCCGATGAGCCGCCTCACACAATTCATCCAACGGAGTTTCCTCCACCGTCCGCAACACCTCTTCCTGCTGAAGCGGCTTTCTTTCGTAAACGGCTTTCTCCACTCTTTCTATCATTTGAGCCAATAAATTTAAGATTCACCACAGGGACACAGAGACACACAGAAGAAATGATTCAAAACCTCTGTGATAGTCCGTGTTCTCCGTAGTGAAGTAAAACAACAAAAAAGCGGAACGGGAGAGACCCACTTGCAAGTCTTTCCCATTCCGCTTCCTATAATATATATAAAAGTATATAATGCTCCGGGCAAACAACAGATTCACCCGAAACCGATACCATTCTCTGCATCAGGAACAGAAACAATACGGCATTCACTACCTGAGATACGGGCACAAAGATTCCTCCGCCCCCATCATCTACCGCATCTTCCTCCGTCCTTCCGTCAACGGATATTCCCTGTTTCCGGTTCCCGGTAGAAAAAGATTTGTTCTTGCTCAATGCAGCATCCGCAATGCTCCGGCACACGTGCCCGATAGTCACGGCAATACGCAGACTTACGAACACGGCATATCCCTTCCGGCTCCAACGGCGAAACCGGATACTGCCTGCCTTATATGAACAAACCTTCTTCATGTTTTTTTACGTTCACCACAGATTAATTAAATTATTATTCTTAAATTTCATCTAATTATAGCAGAACAAAATTGGTTTGCGAAAAATGGAATGGAACACAGAGACACAAAGACACAGAGCTTTATTTTTTGAGAGAACAGAGTTCACAGAGTAAAAGTCTGGCTCTATGGTCTTTACCTTCTCTATATATTTATTTCTCCGTGCCTCTGTGTTCAATATAAAGGATTAACGGATTTTTCGCAATCCATTTCTGATTGACTATAATCTGTGTAATCTGTGGTGAAAAACAACTATCAATATTCCACTTTAATATTCCGTCTCATTTCGTCCTCTACAGCAGCCATCATGCCTTCTACCTGTGCCAAAGCCAGCATACGGCCGTGGAACGAATAACCGGCATTGTAGCCTTTGTCTTCATCGCCCAGCATCGTGCGTCCGTGGTCGACACGCATCGGCAATCCCGGCTTGATTTGTTCGAATATACGAATCAAGTCAAGCACGTGTCCGCGTCCTTCCAAGTGCGAACTTTCGATGAAATTGCCGCCCGGCATAGCCGCCGTACTGCGCAGATGTACAAAATGCGTGCGCGAAGCAAACTTCTTCGCCAATTCACGCGTATCATTGTGTTCGCCTGCACTGAGCGAACCGGCACAGAAAGTCAAGCCGTTATGCGGATTGTCTACGGCGTTCAAGAACCAGGCAATGTCTTCTTCATTGGTCACGATACGTGGCAAGCCCAAGATTTGGAACGGAGGGTCATCGGGGTGCACACACATATTCACGCCATACTCCTCGCATACCGGCATAATGGCAGCCAGGAAGTAACGCATATTCTCACGCAAAGCGGCACGGTCGATTCCGTCATACAAAGCCAGCAGGTTGCGGAAGATTGCCACCGGATTCTTGTCGCCTTCCTTGATGTTACCGTTTACGAATCCCTGCGTCTTCACGATAATCGAGTCAATCAGTTCGTCTTTCTCGGCTTCGGTAATCACCTTGTCCAGTTCCGCCACTTTGCGCAGTTCTTCTTCCGTATAATCGGCTTCGGCACCTTTGCGCTTCAGAATCATCGTGTCGAAGTAAGCGAAACGTACCCGGTCGAAATACAACGAGCTGGCACCGTCCGCCCACGGATGTTGCAGGTCGGTACGTACCCAGTCGATGACCGGCATAAAGTTATAGCAAATGGTCTTGATGCCGCATTTGCCCAGATTGGCAAGGCTCACCTTGTAGTTTTCAATCAGCTGGTCGCGCTCCGGACCCGCATACTTGATAGCCTCGCATACCGGAAGGCTTTCCACTACCGACCAGCGTAAGCCATACGATTCGATATACGACTTCAGGTCGTTAATCGCTTCTACGGTCCATATCTCACCATTCGGCACATCGTGAAGCGCCGTTACAATTCCTTCTACTCCGATTTGTCTCAGCATGGAAAGCGTAATCTTGTCTTTCTTTCCAAACCATCTCCAAGTTCTTTCCATCATAAGCTTTTCTTTTTTTATTGTTAACCCTATTCTTATTCAAAATTCAAAGGACGGCGAAAGTTATCAAGAATATTCCACATAGACAAATTCCGAAAGAATCATTTTACGAATCAGTTCAAATTTCCTTCCATAATGCCCCGGAAACAGTTTCATTGCTTCATCCTGTGGCAAAGGCTATCCGGACATTCGAACCAGCCCGTCAATCCGGTTGCAATAAACCGCATCATCAACCTGATTTACCTATGAGCGCACAAGAAATATAACTGCAACGCCTGCACGATTACTAATCGTACTGCCGGACGATTACTAATCGTACAGCGTGACGATTACTAATCGTGTCGGCAATGCAGTAGTCTTGAATTCATCGTGCGATAAATATATTTTCCCCAAACAATACCCTATTTTTCAAAACTTTTTCGTATCTTTCCGTGTTGATTATCTATAAACCCTTTAAAAACAAAAAACATGAAACATTCAATGCCCCAACTTCCTTACCCGATGGAAGCATTGGCTCCTTACATGAGCCAAGAAACACTGGAATACCACTACGGAAAGCATCTGCAAACCTACGTGGACAACCTGAACAGACTGATAACCGGAACACCGTTCGAAAACCTGACGCTGGAAGACATCATCCGCAAAGCAGACGGAGGCATCTTCAACAATGCCGCACAAACATGGAACCATGCGTTCTTCTTCGAGACACTTACACCCCGGCAAGCTGCCATGCCCGACAAACTGGTACAGAAGCTGACGGAAAACTTCGGTTCACCCGAAGCGTTCAAACAAGAATTTACACAGAAGGCGACAACCCTGTTCGGCTCGGGCTGGGTATGGTTAACAGAAGACACGCAAGGCAAACTTTCTATCCTCGCTGAACCTAATGCAGGCAATCCGCTGGTCAAAGGTATGAAGCCTGTTCTCGTTCTCGACGTATGGGAACATGCCTATTACATCGATTACCGAAACCGGCGGGCAGCTTTCATCGAAGCCTTTTGGAACTTAGTAGATTGGGAAAAGGTAGCTTCACGCATTGCTTGATATCACCGTTATCGCAGAGGCGCAAAGACACGAAGATTTATAATTTATCCAAACGGATAGAAAAAACTCCGTGTCTTTACGCCTTTGTGTTCAAATAAATCCCTACTTTTGCCGGAAAATAAAAAACGAAGATATGAGCACGACACTTTTATTTATGGGATTCGGGATGCAAGAACTGGTTGTTATCGTATTGATTTTCTTGCTTTTGTTCGGCGGGAAGAAGATTCCCGAACTGATGAAAGGATTGGGCAAAGGCGTGAAGAACTTCAAGGACGGTGTAAACGGCATCGAAGAAGACCTGAAGACCGACACGAAGAAAGAAGAAAACAATCCTCCGAAAAATAAATAACAAGGAGAAAAGAGCATCGTGGAATCCAATGACCCTTCGAACATGACTTTTTGGGACCACGTGGATGAATTGCGTAAAGTGCTTTTCCGCATCATCGGCGTGGTAGTGATGTTTATGCTCGTAGCGTTCTGTTTCAAGGACGAATTGTTCCGTGTTGTTCTTGCGCCGAAAGAAAGCGATTTCCTCGTCTACCGGCTTTTCGATTATATTGGCGAAGCCTTGCATCTGACGGGCGCAACGGCTTCCGATTTCCACGTGCAACTCATCAACACCAAACTGTCGGGGCAATTCCTCACCCACATGAGCGTGTCTTTTTATGCGGGCATCGTGCTGGCTTCACCTTATATTATATACCAACTGTTCCGTTTCGTCTCGCCCGCCCTTTACGCCAACGAACGGCGTTACTCCCTGCGGGTAGTGGTGTGGGGATATGTACTGTTCCTGTTGGGCGTATTGTTCAGCTATTTCCTGGTCTTCCCCTTTACCTTCCGTTTCCTTGCCCTCTATCAGGTAAGCCCGGAAGTGGAAAACGCCATCCTTCTCAGTTCGTATATCGACACGCTCACGATGCTGAGCCTCATGTTAGGCATCACGTTCGAGATTCCCGTCTTGGCATGGCTCTTTGCCAAGTTAGGTTTCCTCTCCTCTACCTTCATGCGTACCTACCGCAAACATGCCGTTATCATCGCACTGGTCATATCCGCCATCATCACCCCTACGTCCGACGCTATCACCCTGACGCTGGTCGCCGCCCCGATGTTCCTGCTCTATGAAGCCAGCATCTTCATCGTGAAGCGGACGAACAAGTAATCGGCTTTCAGTTTGTCCCCCAAAGCATCTCCACCGGGTGCGGCAAGCGTATTTCCTTTATTTTTCTTAAACAAACCGTAAATTCTTGGCAATATTCGTGAGTCTACCAATAAAAATGCGTACTTTTGCCTGCCGAAACCATTCAATAGACGAAACATGAAATTCATTCATATTCTCTGCTTTGCGGCCGCGCTCTTTATGGGCCAGCCCTTTGCGACAGCACAAACAAACGGAAATACGGAATACTTTCTGCACACCGTGGCCAAAGGACAAAGTCTTTATTCGATAGCACGTATGTATAACGTATCGGTAGACGACATCGTGCGGATGAATCCGGGAAGCGACCAGAAAATACGTACCGGAAAAGCCCTGAAAATACCTCAGGCATCGGGGACAAGCAGCCATGCTCCCCAGTATCACACGATTCAGACGGGAGAAACCCTTTACCAACTGACGGTAAAATACGGCGTGACAGCACAAGCCATCTGCGCCGCCAATCCGGGACTAAGTGCCGAAAATTTCCGCATAGGGCAAGTTGTCATCATTCCGGCATCTACCGGCGAACCCGATACAACAACTCAAGCCTCTTCCGCACAACCTGCCGGGGAAACGAAGAAGGACGACTGGCAAACCATGCACAAGGTGCAACGCCGCGAAACCATTTTCAGCATCAGCCGTGAATATGGCATCACCGAGGAAGAGCTGATAGCAGCCAATCCCGAACTGAAGAAAGGCAAACTGAAGCGGGGCACTTTCCTCTTCATCCCTTACCCGAAACAGGAAGTGGAAGCGGAAAAAACTCCTGCACCGGTCATAGAACCGACCAACGAAGAACTGTTCAGCCAAAGCGTAACGGAGAAGAAACCTATCAACACCATCAAAGTGGCATTGATGCTGCCTTTCTCTAAAGAGACGGCGGGAAGCAAGCGCGAAGCCCAATCGCGCATTGTGGAATTCTACGAAGGCTTCCTGATAGCGGCCGACAGCTTGAAGCGCCAAAACGTATCCATGGATATTTACGCGTATGACACGAAAGGCACAAAAGCAGGAACAACCAAAATAATGGCAAACGGCGTCATGAAAGACATGGACCTGATTATCGGCCCGGTAAACCCAGGCTCAATCACCTCTGTGGCCGACTTTGCCCAACAGCATAACATCCGGCTGATAGTCCCTTTCGCACCGAAAGTGGACGAAGTGTTCAACAGCCCGTTGCTTTACCAAATCAACACGCCGCAATCTTACCTGTACTCTGAAGTATATGAACACTTTATCCGCAAATTCGGACAAAGCAACGTCGTATTCCTCGACGATGGGACAAACGACCCGGAAAAAGCCGACTTCATCAAAGGCATGAAGGCGGAACTGAAAGACAATGGCATCCGTTTCAGCCAAATCCGGCTGGGAACAAACATCGACCCGAACAAAGTTATCGGTGCGATGGACACCACGCGCCAAAATGTATTTATCCCCATTTCGGCACGCAGCACGGCACTGACCAAACTGGTGCCCCACCTCACCTTGGTACGTAAAGAACACCCGCACTTCGACATGCACCTTTTCGGTTATCCGGAATGGCAGACATACACACAGGATTTCCTGGCCAATTTCTACGAACTGGACACGTATTTCTATTCGTCGTTCTACACCAACAACCTGTTTCCGGCTGCGGTCAATTTCACCCATGCCTACCGCCATTGGTATAGCAAGGATATGGCGAACATTTATCCCAAATACGGCATGTTGGGATTCGACATCGGCTATTATTTCCTGAAAGGCCTGTCGAAGTACGGCAATAAGCTGGAAAACAACCTGAACCGTTTAAACGTAGTGCCGATACAGACCGGCTTTAAGTTTGAACGTGTCAACAATTGGGGCGGGTTCATCAACCGCAAGATATTTTTCGTGCATTTCTCGCAAGATTATGAGCTGATCAAACTTGATTTTGAATAATTTTACATGAAACGGATATTCTTTTTTCTTCTGACAGGGCTGATGCTGTATAGCTTGCCGGCGAACGCCCAACTGCAAGACCAACGCAGTAATTTAGCCATCGGAGTGAACGGCGGGGTGAACTTCAGTTCTATCAGCATCACTCCCGGCTTCAAACAAAGCAAACTGATTGGTCCCGAATTCGGCGTAACCGTGCGCTACATCGGCGAAAAATACTTCAGCATGATTTGTGGCATCCAAGCGGAAGTGAACTTTTCCCAACGCGGTTGGAAAGAAGTTATCGAAGACGAGACGGGCAATACGTATCACCGTGCGATGAATTACATCGAGATTCCGCTGCTGGCACACCTCGCTTTCGGTAAAGACAAAGGCAACGGCGTGCGTTTCGTCCTCAATTTAGGTCCGCAAGTGGGCTACCTGCTCAACGAAAAAGAAACGATGAGCGACCCGTGGGACCCTTCCGGAAGAACGCCCAACGAACAATACGGAAAGATGGCGGACAAGAAATTCGATTATGGCATCGTAGGTGGAGGCGGCTTGGAAGTACGTACGGGCATTGGCCACTTCATCGTGGAAGCGCGTTACTACTTCGGCTTGGCGGATTTCTACAACAATTCGAAGAAAGACCCGTTCTCGCGCTCGGCACATTCGTATATCGGCGCACGGCTAACCTATTTGTTTGATATACAAAAATAAAGATTATATGAAATTCATCTCTTGGAACGTAAACGGACTTCGCGCTTGCTGTGACAAAGGATTCCGCGAAGCATTCCTCCAGCTGGACGCTGATTTCTTTTGCCTGCAAGAAACAAAAATGCAGGCAGGACAGCTTGACCTGGCTTTCGACGGATATACCTCGTATTGGAATTATGCTGAAAAGAAAGGCTATTCGGGCACGGCTATCTTTACCCGTCACCAACCTTTGCAAGTAAGCTACGGTTTGGGTATTGACGAGCACGACCGTGAAGGCAGAGTCATCACACTGGAAATGGAAGATTTCTATCTGGTGACCGTATATACCCCCAACTCGCAAGACGGGCTGAAACGGCTGGATTACCGCATGACATGGGAAGACGCTTTCCGCCAATATCTGCTGGCGCTCGATGCCAAAAAGCCTGTATTGGTCTGTGGAGACCTGAACGTGGCCCATAAAGAAATAGACCTGAAAAACCCGAAGACCAACCGTATGAATGCCGGATTCACCGACCAGGAACGCGAGAAGTTCCAAACTTTACTGGACGCTGGATTTATCGATACCTTCCGGTTCTTTTATCCCGAACAAGAAAGCATCTATTCATGGTGGTCGTACCGGTTCAAGGCACGCGAGAAGAATGCCGGGTGGCGCATTGATTACTTCCTGGCTTCCGCACGCCTTGCCGACAAACTGGAAAGCGCCGCTATCCACACCGAGATTTTCGGTTCCGACCATTGCCCGGTAGAAGTATGCGTAAACATCTGAACAGAGAGTCATGAAGAACGACGGGTTTACATTCCGCAAACGGATGCTGAGTTTTAAATATGCTTTTCACGGCATCTACTTGCTTATCCGTTATGAACACAATGCGTGGATACATTGTTTCATTACCGCCTGTGTCGTGATTGCAGGCATTTGTGTAAAACTGTCTGTCACGGAATGGATAGCGATTTGCCTATGTATCGGAATGGTATTGGCGGCCGAAGCGGTCAACTCCGCCATCGAAGCGTTAGCCGACCGTGTCTCTGCCGAATACGATGAAGCCATCAAGCGCACCAAAGACCTGGCAGCAGGAGCCGTCTTACTGCTGGCTATGGCTTCTGCCGTTATCGGATTACTGATATTCCTTCCCAAACTGTAAACAAACGACAAATGGATAAAAAACTGCTCATCCTTTTCACTTTATTTATCGGACTTCTTCCCCTGTCCGCCCAACAAATAGAAGTAACAGGCGCACGCAAAGCGGTACGTACATCGGGCGACATCGGTGCCATTGCACTGCCTGTAGCCGGACTGGCAGCCGTATTGATACAACAAGACTGGCAAGGACTGAAACAAGGCGCATTGGCAGCGGTGACTACCGCTGGCATTACTTATGCCCTGAAGTACAGTGTACGGAAAGAACGTCCCGACCATAGCGACCACCACTCGTTTCCTTCCATGCATACCGCTACCTCGTTCGCGGCAGCGGCTTTTATCCAACGGCGTTACGGCTGGCAATGGGGGCTTCCGGCATACATTGTATCTACCTACGTGGGCTGGAGCCGCATATACGGCAAGAAGCATGATGGTTGGGATGTGCTGGCAGGAGCCGCCATCGGTGCAGGATGTTCTTACATCTTCACCCGCCCTTTTGCACGAAAGCATCAGTTAAGTCTTCAGCCTGTAGCCGGCGACGGATACTACGGACTTTATGCTTCCATGCGGTTTTAAGCGTTTACTCTTCCTGACGTGTTTCGGTCAGCATGCGTTCCAGTTCCTCGGCTGTAAGACGCAAGTGGAACTCGCCTTGATAAGCAATGGATATGCCGCCAGTCTCTTCGGACACGATGATAGCCAACGCATCCGTTTCTTGCGAAATACCCAAAGCAGCACGGTGGCGCAAGCCTAATTCCTTGGGGATATTCAGGTTATGGGATACTGGCAAGATACATCCGGCTGCTTTGATGCGCTTATGGCTGATAACCATCGCACCATCATGCAACGGACTGTTCTTAAAGAAAATATTCTCAATCAGCCGCTGATTGATATTGGCGTCGATAATGTCGCCCGTGCGGGCAATGTCGTCCAACGGAAAGTCACGTTCCATAACGATAAGCGCACCTACCTTGCCTTTACTCATGCTAAGGCATGCCATGACAATGGGCATGATATCTTCTTTCCCGCCACCGCTTTTCTGCTTTCCTTTGAAGAAGCGCAAAATAGTGTTCGTGCTGTGGCGGGAACCTAACGAAAGCAGGAAGTGACGGATTTCATCTTGAAACAAAACAATAATGGCTATGACTCCCACACTGACCAACTTATCGAAGATAGACCCCAGCAAACGCATCTGCAACACCTGCGACACGATGACCCATATCACAATGAACACCAATATGCCGGTAAACACATTGATAGACCCTGAGGATTTCATCAGCTTATAAGTCTTGTAGAGCAAGAAAGCCACAAGCAAGATGTCGATGACATCTTTAATAGTGAGTATCGTAAAACTGAATGGCATAGCTGTTAGTAGGTTTTATTGACAAACATATCGGGATTGCCGCATAGCATTGACGATTTTTACCGTTTCGACTGCTGCTTTCACATCGTGAACACGAAGAATACAAGCTCCCTTCATCAAAGCAAGGGCATGAATGGCGGTAGTACCGTTTAACGCATCTTCCGGTCCTCCGCCCAACAGTTTATATATCATCGACTTGCGCGATACACCTACCAACAAAGGAAGTTCGAAAATGCTGAATTCTTCCAGCTGGTCCAGCAAAGCATAGTTATGCTCCAGCGTCTTTCCGAAACCGAAACCCGGGTCGAGGATAATATCTTTTGCTCCTAAGTCGCGCAAACGTTGCACTTTCTCAGAGAAATAACACATCACCTCTTTCACCACATTGCCGTAATGCGGGCAAGCCTGCATGGTCTGCGGAGTACCCTGCATATGCATAAGAATATAAGGGACTCCCAAGCGGGCAATCACCGGAAACATATTCGCATCCATCTCGCCTGCAGAAATATCATTGATAATAGCCGCACCATATTCTTCCACACACATCTTTGCCACATCGGCACGGAAAGTATCTACCGAAACAACCGCTTCGGGACATTCACGCCGGATAACGGCAAGCCCATAACGCAAACGGCGCATTTCTTCTTCGGCAGGAACGTCTCCGGCATTCGGACGTGAAGAATATGCACCGATATCAATCATGCTTCCTCCTTCTTCTACGATTTGACGCACGCGCTCTGCTATCTCTTTTTCACTCTGCTTGCGGCTTCCGGCAAAGAAAGAATCGGGTGTTACGTTCAGGATACCCATTACTTGCGGATGCGACAAGTCCATCAGTTGTCCGTTTACATTTATTTGGGTCTTGATGTTTCTGTTCATTTCGGCTTGGTATAAAGACAGTGCAAATGTACACAATAATCCGGATTTGATAGCGATGGCTTCAGATTTTTTCTATGCTTTTTTAGAAAGGTCCTAATTATATAATGTACGCGCGTACATTATATAATATATACAACAAAGGCTGCACCGATGGCGCAGCCTTTGCCTATTTAATTATATGAATATTACTCACCAGGGAATATGAAAGTTTCATCAAAAGGTCCGAAACTTCCGGCACTGACAGTAAATTCCAATGTCAGAGTTACCACACCGTTTTCTAATGTTCCCTGACCTTCGACGTACAAAGTACCATAACCTCCGTAATCACTGGCAGCCGCTTGTCTGTCAACCACAACAGTACTGCCGTCTTCTTGCAATTTAAGGATGATGTCATATCCATTTTCATACGGAGCTACGACTTTATACCATTCAGCCCCTTCAGCCTTCTGAAAAGTTGCATTACCCGCACCTCCATAGAAACTGGATTCTATCATGCCAACTCCTATCGAATTATATTTATAATTACGTGCAATAGTAATCGTAGTAGAAGAAGGAGCATAAATATATGTATCACCTTCAGCTATACTAAGAGTCAACGAGGCACTTCCACCAACCGGAATATCAAAGGCAACATCAATTGTCTTGCTCGTTTCTCCCTCTTGAAAATCAACGGTAGACGGAAAAGTAAAAATGTCGTTATCTCCAGTCAATTGCACTGATTCCGCACCCGTACTATTTCTGCCGATAGTAACCTGCACTACCTGGGCGTCATCTGGAATCAAATCAAAACTTGTCTGTGCATCTTGGTAGAAATATGCCTGTACACCTTCTGTCTGCACGGGTGACGGATCTCTGTCCACTTCATCCGTACATGCGCTGAAGCTCAACGCAAGTGCCATGCAAAAGATGGCTTGGCTGTATGTAAATAATTTCTTAATCATCATTTTATACTTGTTTTATACATTAATTATTGACCTGTCCATGGAGAATAAACGCCACTCGGGTCAGGGTTTTCATAACCTATCAACGCCGCGTTATTGTTTTCTTCTGTTTGTACGATACAGATGTTCATCCATGCCGGACGACCGTTGGTGTTAAACCGACGCTCATCACTGAAGTTCGTACCACTATAGCCACGGGTTACCGACATATCCAGACGTTTTACATCGAAGAATGTCAAGCCTTCGCCCCACAATTCGATGCGTTTCTGCAATACTACTTCATTCACAACCGCATCGGCAGAAGAAGCCGTGCAACGGTAATTGGCGTCACGATAAGTCTGCATGAACGAGTTAAGCAAGTCCCTGCCTTGTGTTGCGTTCTGATGAGCGACAGCTTCTGCCTCTATCAAATACATTTCTTCTACACGCATCAACGGATATGCCGAAGCCGCACCTGTTGTAGAAACATCGCCATTGCCTTGGGCAGGACGGAATTTCAATGAAGCATAGTCAGGCAGGCTGGCACCCATTGAACCACAATAAGTATTCTGACCTTCCAACGCGCTTCCGGCAGGAACTTTCCATGCCAGCTTACGGAAATCGGTATCGGCTATTTTGTTATACAATGCCACGTTAATCATATTATACGGGCCTGCCGCAGCGTAACCGAATACAGCTTCATTGGACGACCATGAAGTCCAGTTCAGGATACCGGTCTTTACGACATCGTCTTCCGACTGCATCTGCGAGCCCCACAACCAAGAAGAAACGCTGATGTCATTGAATCCGTTGGTGGTGCTCAGCCATTGGTCTTCAGTCATCGGAACAGCTCCACTCGTGTCGATAGCCTTGCGCGCATATTCTTGCGCTTTCGGATAATCCGCCACCCACATATACAGGCGGGCTTTCAAGCCGTATACCACGCTGAGGTCGGGCAAAGTCTTGGCACTGCGATCCAAGTTGACGATGTATTCTTCAGCCTTATCCAAGTCGGAAAGAATGAAGTCGAACATTTCCTGACGGGGCACACGGGGATTGTTGCGCGCGGCTTCCTCCGTTACGTCTTCTTTCACGATAGGCACAGTCAGGTTCAGCACATTGTTTCCGCTGGGATTTACCGCATCGGTGCCATCGTTTTCCAAGAACTCGAACATCTGGGCCATATCCAAATAGGCATGGGCACGGAAAGTATAACCCACACCCAAGTAACCTAACTGGGTAGCATCGGCTGTTTCCGGATCCAACGCCTTGATGATGTTATTGGAAGTCTGGACATATTTCCAGAAATAGTTCCAAATAAACTGCGTAGACATATAACGGGGACCGATGTACTGGTTTCCTTCCCATGACGAATAATGGTCGTAGCCGCTACTAACAACCGGCATGTCTTCGGTCATCACATCACGGATGTGCATGATAGACCCATATCCCCAGTCATAACCGGGAGCACTCGGGTCTTGTCCTAATACATCATATTTGTTCAAGAAAGCGGGCATCGCCCACAATAAGGCTTCGGTAGCTTTCGAAGAGGAAGTCAATTGCTCATCTGTCGCCACATCGGTAGGAAAAGTTTCATCGATACATCCGGTCATCGATACGGACACAGATGCCAAGCAGCCGATTCCTATTATGAATTTAGATATATTTCTCATTTTTCTTTTAATCGTTACAAGTTATTAGAATGTCAATGTAATACCGCCCGAAATCGTACGGATTGGAGCGTAATAAGATGAAGTTATTTCACCGGAGATGCTTTGACGCGGATCCATACCTTGGCGTTTCGACCACAACCAAACGTTGTCGGCACTGAGGTAAACACGTACCTTTTCGATGCTTGCCTTGCGTGTCAGGTTCTTCGGAAGCGTATAGCCGAAGTTGATGTTCTGCAAGCTCAGGTAAGAAGCACTGGTCAGGAAACGGTCGGATGTACTTGCCGTATACAAGTCACCGTATTGGAATCTCGGTATCGTGCTACTCGGATTTTCCGGAGTCCAAGCGTCCAGCAAGTCTGCATGAAACGCGCTTCCTCGTCCGTTAGCTGTAGGAGAAGTCATCATGTTAGCGTAATCGCCATCGTATACCTGACCGCCAATCTGGTAAGAAAAAGCCACACTCAAATCAAATCCTTTATAAGCCAATGAGGTACCGAAACCACCGTACACATCCGGAAGAGCTGTACCGCACAAGTGCATGGTCGCATCCGAATACTTTGTTGTAGTGGTCTGAGTCACCGTACCGTCTTTAGCGGTCACATCCTGATAATACAGCGCGTCACCGTTTTCGTTTACACCCGCATACTTAGGCATATAGAACGTATACAAAGGAATGCCCTCGCCATACATATAGTTGCCGCTTGAGAATCCGCCTACGCCGTCTACCACCATGGTCTTACGTTCGTCGGGCAAAGAAGTCACCTTATTCTTATAATGGGTCAGGTTCAGGTTCAAATCCCACTGGAAATCTTTCGTCTGGATAACCGTACCGTTCAGTTCGACTTCCACGCCCAGGTTGCGCATATCGCCTACATTGGCATAATACGAAGAGTAACCGAACGAAGGAGGAAGCGGGAATGAGAACAGCATATCCGTCGTCTTGCGCATGAAGAATTCCGCCGTACCGGTCAAACGTCCTTTGAAGAACTCGAAATCGAATCCCATATTGAAGTTACTGTTCGTTTCCCAAGTAATGTCCTTGTTTCCGTAAGTTTCGGGAACGGCAGCCGGATAACCCGATGAGTTGACAATCGTATATGTATTCGTATAACGGTAATCACCGATATTGTCGTTACCCTGCGAACCGTATGAAATCTTGAACTTCAACATATCCACCCAGTCGGCATGGAAGAAGTCTTCTTTCGAAATCATCCATGCTGCACCAGCCGACCAGAAGTTACCCCAACGGTTATCGGGATGGAAACGCGAAGATGCATCGCGGCGGTAAGAACCCGACAAGAAATATTTTTCGTTGAAATCGTATTGAATACGTCCGAAGTAACCTTCGGTGTTATAATCTGTCGTATACGAATCTGCACTTCTGTCGGTTACAGCACCAATCAGTTCCGAGTTGGTCGGATCGAACATATTCGACTTCGAACCCATCAAGTAATAATATTTATGGCGGTACGACTCGTGTCCTAACATCACAGCAATATTATGATGACCAAACATCCGTTGCCAGTTTAATATCTGCTGGTGGTTGTACGAAATATCACGTACATGATATTTATAAGAAATACCATTTTCTGTCGCATACGTACCATAATATGGATTGGTAACTTGAGTTGTACGAGTTTCATCAACATTTACACCGCCATTGAATGTAAACTTAAAGTCTCTCAGGAAACGCACTTCAAAGAAACCATTGGCACTCATAGCATTACCATCACGGTTATTTGTATCCAATATTAAATCCGACAACGCATTGGTATTTGAAAATACAGGACGCTTCGCCCCAGCATTCTGCCCGTCTCCATAATCATAACGGGTAACACCATTGTTATCAATCATGATATTGCCATTACCGTCACGCAAATACATCGGATAAATCGGAGCCACCTGAGTAGCGATAGCAAAAATATTAGCAGAAGAATAAGCGTCACCATCTGTATCTGAAGACAGAGAATTTGCATCAAAATGTGTATAAGCCATATTGGCACCTACTTTCAACCAAGGCTTTACTTGGAATTCCGCTCTTAAACGTCCGGTCAAACGCTCATAATCCGAATTAGGAACAATACCTTCATTGCTCAAATAGTTAACAGAAGCATAAAATGAAGATTTATCTGTACCACCCGATACGCTTACATTGTATTCCTGACGTAAACTATGGCTGTAAATTTCATCCAACCAGTTATCTGGACGCAACAAAAATGATTGTCCATTATAATTCACCATACGTCCCAAAGTAGCATTCGGGTTCAACTTACCGTTTGCCCCGATAAGATATTGACCTTCAGGAACAGTATATACATTATATCCCAAGCCATAATCACCATTAGTCATCATATTTTGGTTTGCCATCTGAATAGCTTGTGCTTGCGAATAGCCCAAGCCTCCCATTTCTGCCGGATTGGCGAAATAATTCTTCAACGCACCGAAATACATTTCATAATATTGTGCCGGGTCTTTGATATAATTATAGTCTTGAGTGGCACGCGAGTTCGAACCCCATTTAGCGTCTACAGTCACCTGAGCCGTACCCGCCTGTCCTTTCTTTGTAGTAATCATAATGACACCGTTGGCGCCACGCGCACCATACAAAGCGTTCGAAGCCGCGTCTTTCAATACAGTCATCGACTCGATATCCTGTGTACTGATGTTGTTCAAATCACCGTCGTAAGGCATACCGTCCAAGATAATCAACGGGTCATTTCCCGCAAAAATAGAACTGATACCGCGGATTTTAATATTCAATTCATCGCTACCAGGCTGTCCTGTAGGAGAAGAAATCTGCACGCCCGACACCTTTCCGGTCAAAGCGGAAACAGCATTCGAAGTCTGGATTTTGCCTATCTCGTCAGCCTTCATCACTGATGCAGATCCTGTAAACGCCGACTTCTTCGCAGTACCATAAGCTACCACCAAAACCTCATCCAACATCTCGTCATCCGCATGCAGTACCACTTTCATAACCGGCTTAATTTCAAGCTCTTGTGTCTGCAGGCCGATGAAAGAAACTACCAAAGTTCCGGCCGAACTGATTGAAATTTATAAGTAGTTGATTATTATTAATTTACGGAAGATGGCCTATCGGCTTTGTTTGGACTCAATCGGCCTATAAAGGCTTACAGATATGGTTTTATTGGAATATTTCTACCCAAAATGTGACTCAAAATAGTCTACTAAGGTTTCAATCAGAGCTGAAACTTTCATAAAATCCATTCAAGTTCGGATTGCAAATTTTCATTATGTAAAACGACTTTATTATAAAATAATAATTATCTTTGCATAAAAAGCAGTATGATTATAAATCCATTCATAACAAGCGGATATGTAGCTCCCGAATATTTCTGCGACAGGGAGAAAGAGACAGAAACTTTGTTGCGCTGGCTGACCAACGGCAATCATGTAGCCATCATGTCTACCCGCCGTATGGGAAAAACCGGACTGATAGAGCATTGTTTCAAGCAAAGTGAAATCAGCGGCAAGTATTATACATTTTTGGTAGATATCTATGCCACCAAGACATTGCGCGATTTTGTCTTCCGGCTTGGAAAGAGCATATTGGACGCCTTAAAGCCACAAAAGAGACAAGTTTGGGAAAAATTTATCACCTGTTTAAGTTCATTGCGTTCCAGTATTTCATTCGATAGTTCCGGAATACCTTCGTGGAACTTGGAGTTAGGGGACATTCATGCACCTGCAGTCACTTTGGATGAAATCTTCAAGTATCTGGATGAAGCGGACAAGCCCTGTATTGTCGCTATCGATGAGTTCCAGCAAGTTATTAACTATCCTGAGCAGAACATGGAAGCCATGTTACGCACCTATATCCAGCATTGCCATAATGCCTGTTTCATATTTGCCGGTTCGCAACGCCATTTGATGGGGGATATGTTTGTGAATCCTTCTCGTCCCTTTTATCAAAGTGTCACTATTATGCATTTAGATGCCATTGATGTAGAACACTATATTCCGTTTGCCCGACACCATTTTACCGTAGCGGGCAAACATATCGAAGAAGAGGTAATCCGTTCGGTTTACACGCGTTTCGAAGGTGTTACCTGGTATGTACAGAAAATACTGAATGTGCTTTATTCTTTCACACCGCAGGGTGGGTTATGCACGAAGGATATGGTGGAAGTTGCCATACGTTTCATCTTGGATTCTTATCATTATACGTATTCAGAGCTTTTATACCAAATACCGGAAAAGCAAAAGGAGATATTGGTTGCGATATGTAAGGAGGGAAAAGCACAGAATGTCACTTCCGGCAGCTTTATCAAGAAATACCGCTTGCCTTCCGCCAGTTCAGTTCAGGCTGCCTTGAAGGGCTTACTGGAAAAAGACTTTGTCACTAAAGAGCAAGGAACCTATCAAGTGTATGACCGTTTCTTTAGTCTCTGGCTGAAGGAACAAATGTAACTTTATCAGCAAAGTCCAGCGTACTGATATCAATGACATGAAAGTATTTACCTAAGTGGTTTATATGTTTATATAATGAACAGAGCGTATCGTGTGAATTCGGCGTATTGATAGGGGCTGTTAAACATTATCCCCAATATGTCAATGCGATGGATGCGATAAGAATGATGAAAACTATCTGAAAATAAGCAATTTTTTAAATACATTTCTGTAACCAGAAGGCAAAGAAAGGTTTTTACTTGTTTCTTATGCATCAGCATATCTTGAGGTGGATTTTGTTTTATTCATAAATAAAACCCTTCTTACTAAAAATGAAATAATTGGAGCATAACTTATAATTTTGCTAAAAATTATCACATTTATATTTAGGTCTATTTCTCCATCAGGCACTTTTTGTATACATTTTCTAACATCGCCTAAATAGCAAATTTCAGAATTGTGTACAGACGGATTCTCTTTTATAGATGATTCTAATATCTTCTGCAAATATTGAATTTAATTTATCCAAGAAGTATAAAAGGAAGTTAGAAGAAGTTATGTCTTCGCAGAAGTTAAAGGCCGATGATTTTGCTATGCTTTCATGAGTAAAAGCATTGGCTTCTAACTTCATGCAGTAACTCCTTATTAATGAGGTAGCTATATTCATTTAAAATGCGCAATTTTATATCGCACAGAGTATAGTAAAACAAAATTGGGTTGTGAAAATTGCGTCTCTACAAGAAAAATGACAGATGTATTTTTCCGCCATTCATTTCCAGTTGGGCATATAAACCAATCCTTCGATACCTTCCAACCATTTCAGTTTCGCTTGGATTACTTTATCGACGCAAGCAGCATCCTTTTACATCTTCCGTCCCAAGGACGTAAAAAGAAGACGACTTGAAACAGGTTATGACCATTCAATTGGACATTGATTCATGCTCCGGCAATAATTTATCGTACACTTCTCACGGCATTTTATTTGTGCATATTGTGAATGTGTAAAAAAGTTCCGCAAACATCCTATGTAGGGACGGGGTTAGTCCGCCTGTATGCGTCCGCCTGAATATTTTCGGGCAGGCAAACCCTGCCCTACAGATAATTGGGTGAAATGCGGATATGCATTTTTATCGTTGCGTATCTTTCGAAAAGTTGGCTCCCTTTGAAAAATCACTGTTTTAGGTGACAAATGGGTTTGAGAAAAATGCTGTAATTTGTAAGATACTTTTAGGCTTGTAGAATTAATAAAACATATTTTATGAAAACAAAACATTCAGTTTTTGCCCTTGTTGCGATAGCAGCATTGGCATTCGTCTCTTGTGGAGGCAATGGAACATCCTCTTCGGGTGTGGCTAAGAAAAGTTTGTTCGGTGACATACCGGAATTGTATGAGAATAAGGCGGTAGACTTGTTGAAAGAAGTCGCATCCATGCAAGGAAAGGAAGCAAGTATGAGCGAAGCTCTTGGTTTTGTCGCCAAGATGCAGGCGATGTATGAAGAAGCGGGAAAAGAGGCTCAGCCGTTGGCAGACAAATTAGTAGGGGAAAAAGTGGCATACGAGTTGTCGGATAGCTTGTCTTACCAGCTTGTATCAGACATTGAGGTGAAAAAAGTTTCTCTTCCTGAATATGCGTTATTCGGGGGAGGTGAGCAGACTGCCCGGCTGCATGTGGAATTCGACATTGTAATAACTCAAAATCCGGAATCATATATTGGGCTGTATTATTTGATAATGGATGATGATACGCCTATCGGTTATGGCTCTTGCTCGGGATTGGGTAAACATGCTGTAGGCGATACGGTGCATGTAAAGGATAAAATTGTCGCTCCAGATGTTCCCGCAAAATATGCAAAAGCTTGTAACATGTTAAAGTTTGTAACAGAATATACCTATTATTCGCAACGGGATGCATTGCGCAAACAAGCAAAGAAATGGAATGAAGAATTAGAAGCTAAATATGGAATTAAAAAAGAGGATGATAAGTGATTTCCTTATTTCATTTGTCTTAGTCGGCTTTATCTGTTATAGGATAAAATAACGACATTTTGTTGAATAGCTATTGCGGTCGGGAGTTCGGGAGGAATTCCCGACCGTTTATAAAAGCAAAGATAATGCTTGCGGAAAATGTGAGGTTGAGTGCTCATAAAAATTCAATAATCTTCAAATATCACTGTTTTAGGTGATAAGCTGACTGGAGAAAAATGCTGTAATTTGCAAAAAACATATGTTTAGTAGATTGTATGGCATATTATGAAAAAAATACTAATAGATAGGATTGTAAAATCGATGATGACTTGGAAATCTTTTATGCATTTCGGATTGGTCTTATTGGGAATGCTTGTGTGTTGGGAGCTTTCTTCTTGCTCGCCCTGGGAAAGAGATTTGGATAAGGTATATCAAGCCGCACAAAAGGGTAATAAGAACGCGATGTATGCCGTTGTGATGCACTATGAAGAATTTCAGGCTCTCGCTCCCGTGGATTCGTTCAAGCTTTATCAGCGTAAGTTGATTGAGTCTGGAAATCACAAAGTGATTACGCAGGCTTGGCTTGACGAATGGGAGGCTTATGAGAAGTCGCACCCCAATATGGATGCCGGGGAGAGTATAGATAAGAGGCATGCCATAGCTGCAAAGTGGGCTCGTATCGGAATAGCATATAATGATGCTGAAAGTTATCATGATTTGGGCAGCTATTATGCAGTCCTTTATCATGAAAGCCATGACCCTCAAGACTCAATCAGGGCATCGGAATGTTTTCAGAAGGCTTGGGAAAACTGGTATGAAGGGGAAAGGATTCGTAGAGACATGGAGGCCGGAATCATTCCTTTGGTGAAAGGCGGAATGGCTTACGGTTGGCATGTTTACCAGACTACTGCACACGAATCTTTTATCCCGCGTCTTTTCAATGCGGGAATGTTTTTCTCCGAATATGTAATGGGCGGTTTGCTGAAGTTGCTTTTTACTTCTCAATGATGGAAAGTGCTGTTGGCGATTTTAGTGCTGACGCTTGTCATGTCTGTTCCGATGATTATGCTGAGGGTATTTTATACGCGTTTTTCCTCTCAATGATTTTCAATGCGCTTAGGTATGACGCTGGGATTCTGGAATTTGTTGATGATTGTTGTAGCTTATTGCAATGATAATCCCAATTGGGTGAGCAATGTAGGGGCTTTGTGGTTTCCGGAGGCTTCTTATGGTATTCAGCCTTATTTATGCATCATTCCGAATCTCCTGCTGTGGCTCCTTCTTTTCATAGGTATGGTGTTTGAGGTATGGGACTATGTAGAGCATGGCAAGGGATTCGTTAAAGGGCTGTTGTCTGCAGCCGGCATAGGAATTATTTTCACGGTAAGCTATTTGATGGCTGGGGTAGTGGGGCTGTTTTATCTCTTTATCGTGATAGTAGTCATTTTAGCCAAATCGCTGCTTAAATCTATACCCGAAGCTGCAGGAATAGCAGTCGGTGCTGCATTCCCTACAACAGAGGAGTTAGTTTCCAAGGAAAAGGCTTGTACGCTTTGCAGCCATTACGGTCATAGTTCGGAGTTTTGCCCGCTCGTTGGCGAAAAGAGAGAACGATATGATGGTGCGGCTTATTCTTGTCCGTATTATACCACAGATAAATGATAGTTCTTTAACGGTTTTAATTATATTGTAGATAGTATGAAAATGAAACGGAATGTGTTTGTTTTGCCTGTCCTTGGCTTGCTTTTCATACTCTGCCAAGGATGTTTGGAGGACAAAGAAGAGAATCCGGCTCCTGAGTCTCCGTCTATAACGGTTGAATCGGGAGAAGATATTCCTGTGTTTGAAACTGCTGGCAGCACGGCATCTTTGACTTTTACAGCCACTTCCGATTGGACGGTTTCTGTAGACGATGCTGCTTCCAGTTGGCTTAGCGTTTCGCCTGCAAGCGGCGAAGCGGGCACTCATACGTTGAGCCTGGTTACTGTGGCAAATGAGAGCTACGACGAGCGTAATGCTTCGGTCACTATCACGTCGGGTAATGCGAAGAAAACCCTTACCGTGACGCAAAAGCAAAAGGATGCGTTGATTCTGACTTCCAATAAAGTAGAGGTAGACACAGAGGGAGGCGATTTCTCGATAAAGCTACAGGCGAATGTCGAAGTGACTTACGAGATTGAAGACGGTGCACAAACGTGGTTGACTCCGGTTTCCCGTTCGCGTGGACTAACTTCCTCTGTTTTGGCTTTCCATGCAGAGGCGAATGAGGCGTCTGAAGCCCGTCAGGCTGTTATCAAGTTGGCTGGAGGAAACGGCTTGACCGAAGAAGTCACGGTCTATCAGATAGGGATTGGTCCTGCCTTGGTGTTAAGTCAGTCCGAATATATCGTAAGCAGTGCCGGAGAAACCATTCAGGTGGAGTTGCGGAGCAATACGGCATACGAAATCGAAATGCCCGGTGTAGATTGGTTAAGGGAAAACTCATCCCGAAGCCTTTCCACTTATACACATTATTTTATAGTAGACCCGAATGAAACATACGACGCACGCGAGGCGGTAATTCGGTTCGTGGACAAGGAGAACGGGTTGAAAGACAGCGTAAACATTGTGCAAGTGCAGAAGGATGCCATTGTCTTGGCAAAAAACAAGTATGAAGTATCAGGCGCAGGAGAAACGCTGAACTTCTCTATCCAAACTAATGTGGACTTTACGGTCAGTACCAACGTGGATTGGATTACGCAAACAAATACCCGCGGCTTGGTAGAATATCCTTTGAGCTTCAATATCACCCCTAATGAAAACGATAATTCTCGCACCGGTATCATTACCATTACTGCGGCCAACAACAAACAGGAGATTACCGTAGAGCAAACGGGAAAGGTGGATTTAAAAGATGTAGAACGTGAAGCACTTATTGAGTTTTATAAAGCAACCGGCGGAGACAACTGGGGCAATAATACCAATTGGTGTAGTGAAAAGCCAGTTGGCGAGTGGCTTGGAATAAGTGTTACCGTCCCTCTGAATATAGTAATATGAACGGAGGCGGAGAGGTTACGAGTTATTTGAACGCCCCCAGCCGCGAACAAATCTACAAGACCGTCATGCAGATGTCTGAAGGCAGCAACTGGACCTACGACTACGAAGAGTTTGTTCGATTCGATGCTGTTAGTCGGAATACAGCGGCTTCACGTAGTTTACGCCAACGTCCTTCTGCTGTACAAATAGGGAAGTGGAAGAAAAATCATCGCCCACCTGTACGGGTAAAAGGTACTTGGCGCGATGCTAAGAAGAATCACATTGTGGTGCCTTACAGATAATAGTAGCATAAGATTGAATAGTTATAATTCTTTAAAGAAATATCCTAAAAAAGGGTATCAAAACAAAAGATACTGCATCTTTGTTCTGATACCCTTTCTGCTATTGGTTTTGTCTGTCAAATGTTATTTCTTATCATTCTGCTGGCAATGTAAATACCTCTTCGAATATGCCGAAGCTACCTGCACTTACAGTGAACTCTAAACTGACTGTAATTACACCGTCAACCAATTCGCCTTGACCTGCAACGGATACTTCACCATAATCACCATATTCGCTGATTACCGGTTGGCTGGTAACTACGACCGTTTTTCCGTCGGCTTGAACCTGGAATACCAGATTATAACCTTCTTCATACGGAGCTATGGCTCTATACCAGGTGATATTGTCGGCTTTCTCAAACTCACAGTCGCCTTCTCCTCCGGCAAATGCAGATACTACGTGCCCTGTACCGATAGGGCTGTACGTATAATCGCGATAGATGGTGATTGTTTTTGTCGTAACAGCACCTTCAAAAGAAGAAGCATATGCCGGGTCAACGGTAATATTCAAATTATAATCCATACCAGACTCGATGTCACCCACGGTAACATGGAAAGTCTTGCGTCCTTCGCCAGCTTCGAAAGAAACTTCGGATGGAACTTGAATTTCTGCAGGAACCGCCGAACCATCAGCCATTGTAGCGGTCAATGGCACAGTTGCAGCCTCGGCAGTCTGCGCACGGACGATTTCCACATCGAATCCTTCGTAACCATTTGCCGGGAAAGTAACATCCTGCGCGGCGAATTCAAAAGCCACACCCATGTTTGCTTCTTCAAATATTGCTTTCTCATTGTCGGTCTCGCAAGATGCAAACAACGTCGTCATTGCGATACCTAATCCGAATAAATATTTTTTTATTTTCATTCTATTCTAATTTTTAAATTATTTGGTGTCTCCAATCGGATTCTGATCTGTAGACGGATTCATGCTTGCGTTTCCGTCAAATTCTGTTTGCGGAATAGTCAATACCCACATATAGCTTTCCGGATCGTCTGACGGACGGTTTGTCAGCTGAGCATCCAAAGGCCAGCCCATTTCTGAAGTACGGACAAAACCTTGTTTCAAGCGTCGGATATCATAGATACGTCCGAACTCGCCCCAAAGCTCGATACGGCGTTGTGTGATGATTTCTTCCAATAGCGAACCCGTTACATCGCTGGTCAGTTTGCCAAGAGCCGTTCCGGTCTTCGTACATGTATAACCTTCTACGCGCTGGCTCATTACGGCAGACAAATCTTCCTTAGCAGCAGCCTCTTCACCCAAACGGCATTCAGCTTCTGCTGCAGTCAAGTACATTTCTTCTACACGCATCCAGATGTAGTCGCCGGTCCAAGTCTGCGTGTCGGCAAAGCGGAACTTGTTCTGCATATAGCCTAAATCTTCATTGCGCGAATCATCCGGAAGCCACCACTTACGGCGTGTGTCGTTTTGTGACATTCCGTCATACAATACTTTATTGATTTCCTTGTAGGCACCACCGTTGGCATAACCAGTTCCGTCTTGGTCCATGTGCGAGAAGAAGCTGGCATACATACCAGATTGGTCAGAGTTGATAGCTGCACCCCACATTACATTAGCAGCAGCCGTACTATTTAGTCCTAAGAAATCTTCTACTGGGAGAACTTCGCAACCGCTGGCAGCGATAGCTTCTTTTGCTGCTTCTTTTGCCATAGTCCAGTTTTCCATTACCAGACCGATACGTGCGCGGATACCTTGCGCAACAGAATAATCAATATGGCTTATATGTTGGCGGGTCGTACCGTCCAACAATTCTACGGCCTTATCAATATCAGCTAAAATTTGGTCATATACTTCTTGCACCGTAGCGCGCGGTTTACCTTGTGTACCGGCTACTGTCGGTTCCGTATAAATCGGGCAGCAAGGTTCAGACTCGTGTCCTTTATAAGTACGGGCAAATGTCTGAGCCAACATAAAGTAAGAATAAGCGCGGATAGCGTAAGCTTGTCCGATGACATAGTTCACATCAGCAGCATCACCTTCCATGGTCTCTTCAGCATTCAATATATAGTTGGCATTAGAAATCCATGTATAGTACGCATTCCACACATCGTATGAACGCCATGCGGTAGAAGTATATCTGTCTTTTACCTGATACAAGCAGTCATACCAGAACCAACCACTACCTTGAGCTGCCTGAATGAAATCTTCACCCATTACTTCCGCCATCATTACGTATGAACAGATACCGAAACTTTGATGTGTGTTAGCTGTAGGCGACCAAGTGGCATACATAGAACGGTATACACCATTCAACGGAACCAATGCCGCATTGGCATTTGCCAACAATCCTGTTCCAGACATAGAGTCGGTTGGAGAAGTCTCTAACGCACTATCCAAGCAAGAGCTCAAAGCCATGCATCCAATCAATCCGAAACATGCATATTTGAATATCTTTTTCATATCTTTTCTGTCTATTGTTTTATTGAATTAGAAATTAACTTCTACACCGAATGAGAATGTTCTGTTCGGCGAATAACTGTAATTTGTTTGTCCTGCGAAGTTGTATTGCGGGTCCATACCTTTCAGATGGCTGAAGATAGCCAAGTTGTCCACAGAACCGAATACGCGTACAGAGTTCATGCCGGCTTTTGTCATCCAAGTTTTCGGCAAGGTGTAGCCCAATGTAATGTTCTTAATCGTAAAGTAAGAAGCGTTGACTAAAAAGCGGTCTGTTGTAGCGTTTGAACTGGCAACTTCAATACGTGGAACGTCAGTAATGTCGCCCGGCTTTTGCCAACGGCGTAAAGCGTGCTCATTCCAAGCATTGTTGTAATACATGTTTTCCATGGAGCCTTGATACAGACCATCGTAAATCTTACCGCCGATTGAGTAGGTCGTCAAGATGGCCAAGTCAATGCCTTTCCAAGAGAAGTCTGTGCTCAAGCTACCATACAAATCCGGAATACGACTGCCCATGTAATACTTGCTGTTGGCCGCTTTCGAATAATCGCTGCTGATACGTTCGTTAATCATGTTGCCGTTTTCATCTGTATCGTAAACCCAATACAACTGTGCACCGGTTGCCGGGTCAACGCCTGCTGTCTTCGACATATAGAAAGTATTCAACGGCATGCCTTCCTTGATACTGAATACACCGCTGATGATTTCATCCGATTCGCCGGTCAGTTTCAATACCTTGTTGTTTACCGTAGACCCCATCCAGGTAACATTCCACTCGAAATCTTCTGTTCTGATGGGAGTTACGCGCATTTCAAATTCGAAACCGCTGTTACGCATATTACCTACATTGGCATTATAGCCGTTGAAACCTGTAGAAGTTGCCATCGGATAAGAAAGCAGCATGTCTACAGTTTTCTTGTTGTAATATTCGGCATTGATGCTCACACGATGGTCGAACAACAAAGCTTCGATGCCGACGTTCATGTTACCGTTCTTTTCCCAAGTTACGTCACGGTTTTCCAACGAACTTACCATACCGCCAATCTGGTTCTGGTTCGGCCAACCCAAATCATACAGGCTCTGCCACAAATAGAAGTTCGGCTCACCTAATGAATTCAGGATATTATCGTTACCTTGCTGACCGTAGCTCAGCTTAACTGATAAGTTGTTAATCCACTTAATGTCCTGCATAAAGGCTTCTTTTGATACACGCCAGTTACCACCGACAGACCAGAATGTACCCCAACGGTTGTCTTTGTAGAAACGGGACGAACCGTCTGTGCGGATAGATGCAGAGAAGTAGTATTTCTCATCGTAGTTATAGTTGATACGTCCCAGCCACGATTCGATACGGTAATTATCAGTATAAGAATCGGCAGCATACATGGTTGTACCCGGACGCAATTCCAAAATGCCGTCTACCAGATTCGTTTTTCCTGCTTCCAGATACTCATATTTGTAAGCATAGAACTCATGACCTGCCATTACATCGAAACTATGCAGACCGAACGAACGGTTCCAGGTCAACAGCTGGTTGAACGTATAACTCTGCATACGCGAGTTGTTCTTGGTCAGCATACCGCCGGCAGCAGCTTGGTTTCCGTGGTACATATTCATATAAGACATCTTGTTTTGGCTGCGATAATCCACACCGAAGTTTACGTTCAACTTGATGCCTTGGAATACCCCGAAGTTTTCATTGTCCGAACCTAAAGTGATGCCTGTACGTACACTTGCAACGTCATTTTTGATGTCCGCTTTATCATCCAACAGACCGCCCAATGGGTTATAATCGGTATAACTACCCGGACGTCCGTTCTCACCATAGTCCAATTGCGGATTGCCGTTCGCATCCAACACATTGTTACCGTTTTCGTCTTTGATATACATCGGGAGTAACGGAGAAGCGAATTGGGATGAGTACCAGACGTTAGATTGAGAAGAACCGTCATAGTCGCTGTAGTTCTGGACAGAATGCGATAATGAAGTATTCAAAGAGGCATTAAACCAATCCGTAATCTTTGAGTTCACATTAGCACGGGCATTGTAACGCTGGAATCCCGTAGTTACCAAGATACCGTCTTCATTCATGTAACCCAAAGAGAACATATATTTCGTCTTTTCGTTACCGCCGCTTACGCTCAACTGATGCTCATGACGGAAAGCATTGTTTCTCAAAAGTTGGTCCATCCATTGTTCGTCCCAAGCTGATTGAGCATCCGGGCGAACCATTCCTGTTGTCGGGTCGATGATATTATCCCATGTATAATTCTTAAACGGATTGTACAACTCGCCTCCTAAGGTTGAACCTAAGTTGGCACGTGCCATTGCTTCGGCATCCGACCAATTGTATCCATTATTATATACATAGCCGTTGCGCAATGCTTCGTATGTCAACTGTACGAAATCTTTTTGGTTAACCATATCATATTCAGGAATTGCTCTTGATGACCAGCCTACTGTAGAACGCCAAGTTACGTTAGTCTTGCCTTCTTTACCTTGCTTGGTGGTAATCATAACAACACCGTTGGCACCGCGCGCACCATACAGAGCACCGGCAGATGCATCCTTCAATACGGTCATTGATTCAATATCCGAGGGGTTAATAGAAGACAAATCACCATCAAACGGAATACCGTCTACTACATACAACGGATTCTGAGAAGCGTTGATTGAACCATAACCACGGATTACAACCTTAGCAGCCTCACCCGGCTGTCCTGAACCAGATGTTGTCAACAAGCCAGTCGTTTGCCCTTCCAAGCCTTTAGATACATTCGTGATAGGTCGGAGCTCCAATTTTTTCCCGTCAATGTTAGAAGCAGATCCCGTAAACGAAGACTTCTTTGCGGTACCGTAAGCAACCACCATCACTTCGTCCAACTGCTCTGCATCCGACTTCAGTACCACTTTCATAACCGGCTGAATCTTAACCTCTTGCGTCTCCAAGCCGATGAAAGAAATCACCAAAGTTCCCGCCGAACTCGGCACATTACTAATTGTAAAATTACCATCTATATCGGTAACTGTACCTACTGTAGTACCTTTAACCAATACAGATGCTCCCACTACAGGTAAACCGTCCTCGGCCGAAGTAACTGTACCAGTCACTTTCCGTACTTGCGCGTTTACCAGACCAATGCCTATCATCAGGCAGGTCATTAACAGCATCAATTTTCTTTTCATAAAAATTCTCTCTTAATTTTTAACCTTAAATAAACACTTTTATCTAATTCAGTTTGCCCGCAAAGGTAAGCATTTATCTTATAACTTGTATACTTTTGAAAACAAAATACAATAAAACCTCCGCTTTTTAACACTTTCAGTATGTAATCTTGCATAAAAAGCAAACAAATATGCATGCCCTCCGGTTCTTTATAACTCTTAAATGGCACGAGATATCGCCAACTGGAATGTAAATGCGTCTAAATGATGTTTTTGATTAAAAATATAACAAAATGAAAAAAATCAGTTACCGATTGGTTTACAACCGTAAAAATTGCTTGAATGCAAACGGCAAAGCGTTAATACAGATTGAAGCTTATTTGGATAGGCAAAAGGCGTATTTCTCTACCCACATTTATGTGCGTCCCGAAGAATGGGATGCCAGGAAAGGCCAAATCGTGTCTCACCCGCAAGAAGAATACCTGAACCGCATGTTGGATGAATTTCTTTTGCGGCTGCAATACATCGAGCTGAAGGGGTGGAAAGAAGGGAAAGAAGTGTCATTGTCGATGTTGAAAGAAGACGCTCCGATGGAAGAAAAAAAAGATTTTTTTGTTTTCGGTAGAACATACGTAGAACATTCGAGGCGGAAAGACAGTACTAAAAACAACTTGAGCACTACGCTCTCTCTGTTGAGCGAATTTTCCCCGAAGCTGAATGTGTCGGATGTGGACTATCCATTGATACTCCGGTTCGAACGTTTCCTGCAAGTAAGACACCTCCAGACCAACACTATAGCCAAACATATGCGCCACTTGCGTACGTTTTGCAATGAAGCAATCCGGCAGGGATTGCTCTCTTCCGACTCTTCGCCATTCGTCAGATACCAGATTAAAACTACCGAAAGCAAACATGCCTTTCTTCTTCCCGAAGAATTGCAAAAGTTGGAGAACCTGTCGGAAACCGCAATCAGTTCCAGTTTGCGGCATACATTAGATGCTTTCTTGTTTTGTTGCTACACTGGTGTACGCTATTCCGATTTCATAAAGTTACGTAAAGAAAGCGTCGTTTATCCCGACGGTACACACGCCTGGTTGACATTCAAATCGCAGAAGACAGGTGTTGACATCCGGATTCCTCTTTATCTTTTGTTTCAAGGAAAGGCATTGAAATTATTGAAACGGTATCCCGACAAGGAGGACTTTTTCTGTCTCAAGCCCAATCCGACCATCAACAAAGAGTTAGTCAGGTTAGGCAGATTGGCAGGTATAGAGAAACACTTTTCATTTCATTCGGCACGCCATACCAATGCTACCTTATTAATATATAGCGGTGCAAAACTGACCACGGTGCAAAAGCTACTGGGACACCGGAGCATCAAAACCACACAGGTTTACGGAGAAGTCTTTTCACAGACCTTGGTAAATGACTTGAAGAAATGCAAGTTCTAATGTCGCTTTTCTACAAAGTTACAATGATTTGCCAAGACAGTTAACTGTTTCAGAGGTTTATATATGCTGAAACTGTAGTTTTAATGCACTGAAACTCTAGTTTCAGTATATATAAACAATGATGAAACTATATTGTATGTGCTTAATGCATCTATTTACTATAAAATGGATTTTCCATATTGCGATAATTCTCGTTGCGACATTTTTCGCGATATGATGATTTTCTTCATATCAAAGAAATATCCGGCAGGTAAAAGACGAAAACTGACCATTCTAAGATGTCTTTCAGGTAGAAACTTTCCCGTCAGGACATACCTACAGAATATTGTGATCTGTTATCTTTTGCTTAAATGCTTAAGAAGGGAATTCATAAGACATTCATAACCTGTCAATTGCACAAAAACATCAGTTCGGCGGGAACTTTGGTGGTTTCTTTCATCGGCTTGCAGACGCAAGAGGTTAAGATTCAACCTGTTATGAAAGTAGTAATGCAGTCGGATGACAAAGTATTGGATGAGGTTGTGGTGACCGGTTACGGAGTACAACGCAAGGCTTCATTTACGGGTGCTGCTACTATTGTAGGCGAAGATGTAATCGCAAAGAAAAGCGATGCGAATTTTGTAAAAGCGTTGGAAGGAGCGGTTCCGGGCGTACAAATGAACAACTCTACCAGTATGCCGGGTATTTGGGGGTCTATTTATGTACGCGGACGTGGCTCGTTGAACTCAGGTACGCAACCGCTGTATGTCATTGACGGTATGCCGGTTGATTCGGATACAGATGACGGTTCTTTGACCGCTACAAGCAATAACTCACTCGACCCGATGTCAATGTTGAATCCTTCTGATATCGAAAGCGTTACGGTATTGAAAGATGCTGCAGCTACCGCTATTTACGGTTCGCGTGCTGCCAATGGCGTTATCGTCATTACTACTAAAAAAGGAAAAGAAGGAAAATTCAATATCAACTTGGACATCAAGCAAGGTTTCGTCACCATGGCAAACAACAATATGGATTTTGCCAATGCCCAACAAACCATGAACTTGTTTGCTGATGGTTTGACCGCAGCACAAGGCGGAACATGGCAAGAAAACTATGATTACTTGGCAAATGAATATTTTGGTTGGGACGGAAAAACGTCTACAGACTGGATGGACGAAATCACCCGTAAAGGTTATTATCAAGACTACAACCTGAACATGCAGGGACGTAGCGGTTCTACCGGATATTATGTCAGTCTGGGCTATTTGAATACGGAAGGTCTGGTCAAAAGTGCTGACTTCGAACGTTTTTCAGGACGTTTGAATTTGGACAGCAAATTCAAATGGGCTACTGTAGGTGTCAACACCTCTTATAGTTATTCTACCCAAAATGGATTCTCACTTTCGACAAGCGGTTCGATGAGTAGTCCGGTAGTAGCTGCTATCTCGAGTATGACTCCGATGGATCCTGTTTATGACAGTGAAGGTAATTATGCCAATATCGGAAATTATAACCCGATGGCATTGATGGACGAAACTGCCGGTGAATTGAACCAAAACAAGATGCAGACCATCAACCTGAACCCTTATTTCCAAATTGATTTCGGAAAAGGCATCTATGCAAAGACTACATTGGGTGTAAACATCAACGAACTGAACCAATACCAATACTGGAGCGCACAATACAACCCGCAAGGTATGGACTACAACGGTTTGGGTCAGTTGTATAATTCGAAGAGCACCGTCATTACGTGGAACAACATCCTCGGATGGAACTATGTATTCGACGAAAAGCATAACGTAAGTGTCATGGTGGGACAAGAAATGCAAAAGAAGAGCTACCACTACGAATATTTCGCGAAGTCAGACTTCCCGTTCTCTGCCGACGGTATGCGTGACTTGACTACTGCCGGTACCGACCAAGGTTCTGAATATTACAAACAAGAAGCACGTTTGGCATCTTACTTCATGGATGCACACTATTCGTATGCCGACAAGTATTATCTGTCCGGTTCATACCGCCGTGACGGTTCATCCGTATTTGGTGCTAACCACCGTTGGGGTAACTTCTGGTCGGTAGGTGCTAAGTGGCGTATGACTGGTGAAGATTTCCTGAAAGACAACAATGTCATCAACAACCTGACACTTCGTGCTTCATACGGTACGGTAGGTAACCAAGACATCGACTGGTACGCAGCCCGCGGATTCTATTCAGCAGGTTACAATTATAACCAGATTCCGGGTATGATTCCGACCAGTATTGCCAATCCCGATCTGACTTGGGAGGTATCAAAGAAGTTTGATGTAGGTTTCGACCTTTCTTTGTTGCATCGCCTGCATTTCACTTTTGACTTCTACAACTCAATTACTTCGGACGCATTGTTCCAAGTGCCTTTGTCAATGACAACAGGTATTTCAGAAGTTTACCAAAACATCGGTAAAATCCGCAACCGGGGTGTTGAATTCTCTGTAAACGCAGCGTTGATGCAACGCAAGGACTTCAGCTGGAACTTCTTCGCCAACCTGACTTGGAACAAGAATGAGGTTATCAAACTTTCTACCGATGATCCTTTGGAATATACCTACCAGATTGTTGAAGAAGGCCGTCCTTACACCCAATTCTATATGAAAGAATATGCAGGCGTTGACCGTGAAACCGGTAAGCCGTTGTGGTATCTGAACGAAACGGGCGATGAAACAACTTCGGATTACAACGCCGCTTCGAAACGCTATGTAGGCGATGCTGACCCGAAAATATTAGGAGGTTTCGGAACAAGCCTGACGTGGAAAGACTGGGATTTTAATGTTAACTTCAACTACCGTGTGGGAGGAAAAGTTTATGACTCAGGTGCTGTATTTACCGGTTTCGGTATGTCATTGCGTACACCGTTGGAAGATGTGGCGCTGAACTCTTGGACACCTGAAAACAAAGATGCCAAGTATCCGCAATACATCTATGGAGACCCGAACAATTCGACACAATACTCTTCTCGTTTCTTGTATAACGGAAGCTATTTGAGAATCAGCAACATCACCTTGGGATATACCTTGCCGCAAAGATGGAGCACTAAAGCGTTCATCCAGAAGTTGCGCGCATACGTATCGGTGGATAACCTTTACACATTCACATCCAGTGACTTTGTCGGTTATAACCCTGAAACTTCAGCCAATGGTGTAATCGCATGGCAATATCCTGCTATTTGTACCTTCATCGGAGGTATCCAATTGACATTCTAATGATTGAGGAATAATTTAAATAAAAGAAAGATTTATATGAAAAAGAATATACTGAAAGCCTTCGCTATCGCAACCCTCGGATTCAGTCTTTCGAGTTGTGGTGAAAGTTTTCTGGAAACAGATTACTATCAAGGTATAGATTCGGAAGGAGGCTTGTCAAGCGTAAGTAACATATCAACGGCACTTAACGGTACCTATTACAACCTTTTCTACTATTATTTTGCCGGTAACTATGCTGTCAGCATCGGTGATATACCGACCGATATCAGCTATTGGAACTCGAAAACCAACCACTTCAACAACATCTATACCTATACAGTGGTTGATACAGACACTTATCTGAACAGCATTTGGGAATATGGATATAAAGTAGCGGACAATGCTACCCGCGTCATCCAAGCATCGCAAGCTTTGTACGAAGGAAGCAATGCAGAAGAAAAAGCTCAATTAGACCAACTGATGGCCGAAGCATACGCCCTGCGCGGTTATGCAGAATTGATGTTGGTTAACATCTATGCGCACCAAGTAAAAGTCAACGGCACCGACTTCTCATCCGAACCGGGTATTGTCGTACTCGACCAAGCTCCGATTGAAGCATTGGCTCAGGTAAGCCGTTCTACTGTAGGCGAATCTTATACAGCTATCCTGTCGGACTTCGACAATGCAATCAGTCATTTCGATGCAGCTGGAGGCGACCGTGGTTCTATCTTATACATGAATAAGGCAGCTGTTTACGGTCTGTTGGCAAGAACCAACCTGTATCTGGAAAACTGGAGCGATGCGAAACAATATGCTCAACAAGCCTTGACCGAGAAAGGTATCACTACTTTGACTTACGATGCTACTGCATACGCGGCATTATTCAGTGGCAATGAGTCAAACTCTGAAAGCCTGCTTTCGTTAGCCATTACACAGACTGATAACTGGTCTGCCAATTCTGCAGGGACATTATGGTCTACCTACAATTATAGCCCAAGCCCCAAATTGCAGGCAATGTATGGTGCAAACGACTGCCGTACTTCTATCTTTGGATGGGATGCTTCATCTACAGCATCTGTTCCTGTCTTTACCGGAGGAAAATATTCGCAACATTCCAGCGCAAACTCGGCATACGCAACCAATTATTTGGTTAACGCACCGGAAATGTTCTTGATAATGGCGGAAGCAGATGTAGAAACCGGCGATCTGAACAACGCACGCAACTCGCTTCTGACTGTAGCCAAACGGGATGCAGACATTACCTCTGCCGATGATCTGCCCGCTACTGCAGACGAACTGAAAGCGTTTATCAAAGACGAACGTGCACGCGAATTGTTCCAAGAAGGTTTGCGTCTGTACGACTTGCGCCGTTGGGACGAAGCCGCAGATGTATTCGCTATCCAAGCACCTGACATTGCGTTCACTTATACCGGATATAAGATTTCAGATTTGGTATTCCCGATTCCTGCCGCAGAAATCAATTCAGGATTCGGTGTAGAACAGAATGACTGGGCGGGCACACTGCCGAAATAATCTTCCTAATAAACTAAATACAAAAACAGCCAATGAAGTTTCATATCGCTTCATTGGTTGTTTTTTTAGTATAAATTAATTGAAGAGTAGCATTTTCGTCAAACAATGGTATCAAATCGTTACAGACTCCGGTAATATATCCAGCGGGCAAAGAAAGGGTCATCAATTTCATACTTCTCATTCTTTATTACATATCCTTGCCGTGACAGGCGTTTTAAAGCACTGAAAGCAGTACTGGTCGGAATTCCACTTCTCGAATTAAGCGGCGAAGTAATATTTTGTGCCAGAACCGCTAATATGTGTCGGTCGGTTTTATTCATTGCCATCCAAATGCGTTCATAGTCAAAATCATGCAGCCGGGTCAGTTCATCTACTGCCTGGTCTACAAGTTTTTCTACATCATTCTTTTGCTCTAACATGTTCCATACTTGAAAAGCAAGTTGCTGAGTATAATAGGGATGGCATTGGGTAAATGAAAGGATTTCTTCGGCTATTTGTTTCGGCTGTTCCAAAACCATAGGCGCAAACCGCTTTAACAAATAACGGAAAAAATCATCGTAAGGTATCTTAGGAAGCCGCATCAAGACACCAAAATGGTAAAAAGGCGACTTTTTCTTCTCGAATATTTCCGTCATCATGGATTCTTGGCTTCCTAAAAAAATATAGTTCACATTATGCTGCAACTGCATGACGGAGCGAAGGTATTTGTCTAATCCTTTCTCTAAATCAACGATTTCCTGAAATTCATCCAACACTACAACAAACTTATTCTTTTCGCCTAATTTCTCTATCAGCATCAATACATCTTCCAGTACGACATTGTTATCGCTTCCAGGCTGGAAAGCCACATCCACTCCATCAGTCATGGGATTGACAGAGAAGGTAGGGATGAACCGGAAATGGGTCATTGCATGCTTAATTTTCTCGAAAGGGTATATCTTGAATACACGCTTTAGCAAAAGTGCTGCCAATTCTGCAACTGTAGTAACCGATTGCAGGTTAACCATAATGACCGGTCTGTCTATATACTGCAAAGCTTTACATACCAGACTGGTTTTCCCGAATCTCCGCGGGCTGATTAACACCAAATGATTCTCGCTTTCCAACAATTGCCCGATAGATTGTAATTCCTTCTCCCTGTCCGTGAAGAAAGCTCCGTCTACTACTGTCCCAAACTTAAATGGATTTTTCATATTGCGATATTTTTCGTTGCGACTTTTTTCGCAAATATAATCATTATCCTGTAATAAAGAAACTTTCATTCCATGAAAACTTCGTTCCTTGGTTATACATTAGGTAGAAATATTTCAATGAAAATGCCTTTACAAGGTTTTCCAACTAATGTTTTTGCAGTAAGAGATAAAAACAGGAATCATTTGTAAATACTTCAATAACAGGCAATTATTGGCTAAGATTCAGTTCGGCGGGAACTTTGGTGGTTTCTTTCATCGGCTTGCAGACGCAAGAGCTTGAAATTAAGCCGGTTATGAAAGTGGTACTGCACTCGGATACCGAGGTGTTGGATGAGGTCGTAGTGACGGCTTACGGTACAGCTACCAAAGGTACATTTACCGGTTCTGCTTCGGTGATGAAGGCCGATAAAATCGAAAAACGTCAGGTGTCTAATATTACGAATGCATTGGCGGGCGCGGTTGCAGGTGTGCAAATTCAGAGTTCAAACGGTCAGCCGGGTGAGGATGCGAAGGTACGTATCCGTGGTGTAGGGTCTATCAATGCGGGTACAGAACCGTTGTACGTTGTAGACGGCATGCCTTTCGACGGTGACCTTTCTTCGTTGAATACACAGGATATCGAGAGTATGACGGTATTGAAAGATGCGGCCTCTACAGCTCTTTACGGTGCGCGTGGTGCCAACGGTATCATCATGATTACTACGAAAAAGGGTGCTTCGGGCAAGGCTCGTGTGAACTTCGATGCGAAATGGGGGGTGAACTCACGTGCCGTGACCAATTACGATGTAATTGATAGCCCGAACCAATATATGGAACTGGCTTACCAGTCGTTGAAGAATGCAGGTTTGTATAACTTGGGTTATGACGATGCTGCAGCTCACGCATACGCTAATTCTACTATCTTCAAGAATGCATCGGGTGGTGTAGGTTATCAAGTTTATACGCTTCCTGAAGGTGAAGGCATGTTTACTACCGACGGACGTGTCAATCCGAATGCGAAGTTGGGTTATTCGGACGGTACCTATTATTATACGCCGGATGACTGGGAAAAGGAAATGTTCAAGAACAAGCTGCGCCAGGAGTACAACCTGAGCGTATCAGGCGGTAATGACCGTGCTACGTTCTACTTCTCTTTGGGTTATCTGGATGACCAAGGTGTAATTGACGGTTCTGGATTCAAGCGCTACAGCGGTCGTTTGAACGGTGATTACAAGGTAAACGATTGGTTGAAAGTGGGTGCTAATGTGGCTTATAACTTTACTAATAGCCGTTATCCGGGAGAACAACAAAATACCGCTTCTTCAGGTAATGCATTTTATATCGCAAACTTTGCGGCACCTATCTATCCCTTATACGTACGTGATGCCAATGGCAATATCATGACTAACAACGGGCGCAAGGTGTATGACTATGGTGACGGACAGAGTACGAACCAGAGCCGTTCATTCATGTCTATTTCAAACCCTGCCGGTGACTTGATTTACAATAAGACCGAATACCTGATGGATATCATCAATGCCAATTGGTATGCGCAAATCACTCCGATTAAGGGGCTGACCTTGACGGCACGTTACGGTCTGCATATTGACAATACCCGTTACAATGACTTGGGTAATGCATATATGGGCCAGACTGCATCTTATGGCGGTACAGCAACTCAGGAACACATGCGTACATTCGGATTCGATCAGCAGTATGTAGCCAACTATAACTTCTCTATTGACGATGTCCATCATATCGACTTAACTGCCGGTTATGATGGTTATAACATGGAAATGACTGACTTCTACGGATACGGAACAAACTTGTATAATCCGGAAAGCTATTATTTGGGTAATACGATTGATAATTGGCAGTTGGGCGGTGTCAAGAACGAGTATGCCACTCACGGTATTTTCGCCCGTGTCAACTATTCGTACAATGACAAATACATCGGTAATGTGTCTTACCGTCGTGACGCTTCTTCACGTTTTGCTCCCGATCACCGTTGGGGTGACTTCTGGGCAGCCAGTGTGGCTTGGCGTATTTCGGAAGAAGCTTTCATGGAAGACGTGGAATGGGTGAACCAGTTGAAGCTGAAAGCTTCGTTCGGTCAGCAAGGTAACGATGACATCTTGATGGGTGACCAGACAACGAAGAACTATTATCCGTATATCGACCAATACAGCATCAGCGGTGCGAACGGTGTTTATTCGGACGGTGTGCTTTATTATAAAGGTAATCCGGACCTGACTTGGGAAACTTCTACTTCGTATAATGTGGGTGTGGACTTCTCTTTGTTTAAGAACAAGCTGACCGGTACGTTGGAATATTTCGGACGTAAGTCCTCTGACATGCTTTACAACTTGCCTACCGCAGGTAGCTTGGGTTATACTTCAATGCCGGTGAATGTAGGTTCGATGACTAACTCAGGCTTCGAAATGGACTTCACTTACAACATCATCCAGAATAAGAACGTGACTTGGGACGTGAACTTCAATGCAACCTTCATCAAGAACAAAATCAATGAACTGCATGAGAACCTGAACGGACGCCTGATTGACGGTACCCGTATCTATGAAGAAGGCGAATCGATGTACCGCATGTACTTGGTGGAATATGCAGGCGTGGACGAAGAAACCGGTGAGGCTCTTTACTGGACGGCTGATAAGGATGAGAAAGGAAACATTATCGGACGGAAGAAAACTACGGATTATGTAGACGCACAAAACTACCGTGTAGCTACAGATGACATGATGCCTACGGTATATGGCGGTATCGGAACCAGTGTAACGGCATACGGATTCGATGCTTCTATCTCGCTTTCTTACCAGTTGGGCGGAGAAATTTATGACTCCGGTTATGCAGTTACGATGCACGGCGGTTATCAACGTGGCGGTACAGCATGGAACAAGGATATCTTGAATGCATGGACTCCGACCAATACTCGTACCGATGTGCCCCGTCTGGACGCTGAAGACCGCTATACTAATTCGGCTTCAACCCGTTTCCTGACCAGTTCGAATTATCTGAACATCAATAACATCACCGTAGGTTATACCTTGCCGAAGAGCTGGACCCAGAAGATGCAGATTGAGAAATTGCGTATCTACTTCACGGCGGACAACTTGGGCTTTATCTCGGCACGTAAGGGATTGGATCCGCGCCAAAGCTATACAACAGCTACTACTGCTCTTTATACGCCGATCCGCACCATCTCAGGAGGTATCAACTTGACATTCTAATGAATATAACTTAAAAACAATGAGAAAGAACATGAAAACAAAATATATTTTCGCTTCGAGCCTGCTTCTTTCCCTGGCATTTACGGGATGTCAGGATTTGGATACAGCACCGGAAGGGGATACTGTTACGACCGACCAAAAGGAGGAGGTTTATATTCAGAACCCGGAACGTGCAGAAGCTGCCATCAATGCTATTTATTCTCAGTTTAACCAACGTACGCCGAATGAAAATGCGTTGGGAACAGAACGCCATAACGATATCGGATATCCGACCATTATGTTGTGCACGGATGCTAACGGTATGGACGTTGTAAGTGATAATAACGGTTACAACTGGCAAGGGAACAGCTTGACTTTTGATGACAGAGATTATACTTCATACGAAGCTCAAATGGTATGGAATGATTTGTATAACATCATTTTCTCATGCAACAACGCTATCTCTTCATTCGATCCGGAAACCGATAACCCTACTTTCCAAATGTATTTGGGACGTGCTTACGCTACCCGCGCCTTTTGTTATTTCAACTTGGCTCAGCTGTATCAGTTTACGTATGTAGGCAATCAGGATAAACCTTGTGTGCCTTTGATTACAAACGAGAACTCGGCAGATGCTGCCGCGAACGGTGCGCCCCGTGCTACAGTCCAAGCTATTTATGACCAGATTGAAGCCGATTTGGAAAACGGTATCAATTATTTGAAATCGGCGGAAGATGCAGGTGAGAGCCGTCCTGACCGCCGTTATATCGACCAGTCGGTGGCATACGGTATCCGTGCACGTGTGGCTTTGACCAAACAGGAATGGGCTGCAGCCGAAGAAGCTGCACAAACCGCTATTTCTTTGTCGGATGCTCGCCCGGCAACAATAGAAGAGGTGAACCATCCGACTTTCTGGGATGTTACGGAACCGGACTGGATGTGGGGCGTATTGGTTGAAGAATCAGACCCCGTGGTATCTTCGGGTATCGTAAACTGGCCTTCACACATGGGTTCGTTTAACTATGGTTATGCTTGGTATTCGGGCGGAAAGCAAATCAACCGTGCCCTGTTTAACACCATTCCGGACACCGATGCACGTAAAGGCTGGTGGCTGAATGCTGATACGGAATCCGCAAATCTGACGGCTGCCCAACAAGCTTTGATGAAAGGATATGGTTTCGGTCCTTATACACAAGTGAAGTTCGCTCCTTATAACAATGAATTGGAAACTTCTACCAATGCGAATGACATACCGTTAATGCGTATCGAGGAAATGTACTTGATTATGGCGGAAGCTCAGGCTATGGGAGGCAATGCCGGAACAGGCCGGGCTACATTGGAAAGCTTTATCCAGACTTACCGTGATCCGGAATATACCTGCACCGCTGCTTCCGCAACGGATATTCAGGAAGAAATCTACCGCCAGCGCCGTATTGAGTTTTGGGGTGAAGGCTTGATTTGGTTTGACATCATGCGCTTGAATAAAGGTGTAGACCGCCGGGGTGCAGGCTTCCCGCAAGCCGCTTCGGTTTATAACATCGAGCCGGGTTCTGCTATTTTATTGTGGCGCATTCCGCAAAACGAAATCAACTCGAACCAGGCTTTGACCGAGGATGATAATAATCCGTCTGCTCCTGCTCCGACTCCTGTACAGGACATTACTGAGTAAAACGTTTATTGAAATCCGATAAATAGAGGGCTGTCTCCGATGGGGCAGCCCTTTCTTGTTCTATTATGACGTGTCGGAGAGAATAAAAGATAGGTACGTGTGTAGATTGATTATATAGGTTTTTCCCATGATATGGGTTTGCCGGTATCGCGGGCGGTCGTGTCGCACGATGCGGAAGCCCGTGTTGTGGATGTATTCTTTCCTTTCATGTTGTTTTTATCGGGAAATCTCTTTATATTTGCGAGGATTGAAATATGAAAGACTGATGAAAGAATTTGTAATATCGGAAGCACAGACCGAAAAAGCTGTATTAGTGGGACTGATAACCCAAACGCAAAACGAACGCAAAACAAACGAATACTTGGACGAACTGGCTTTCCTTGCCGAAACGGCTGGGGCGGAAGTGGTGAAACGCTTTACACAAAAACTGGATACGCCCAACTCGGTGACATACGTGGGCAAAGGAAAGCTGCAAGAGATAAAAGAATACTTAGCCATGCAGAACGAAGACGAAGAGACCGAAATCGGTATGGTGATTTTCGATGACGAGCTATCTGCCAAGCAGATACGGAACATCGAAAAAGAACTGAGCGTGAAAATCCTCGACCGTACCTCACTCATCCTGGATATCTTTGCCATGCGTGCACAAACCGCCAACGCTAAAACGCAGGTAGAGCTGGCACAATACAAGTACATGCTTCCCCGGCTGCAACGCTTGTGGACTCACTTGGAACGTCAAGGCGGTGGCTCGGGAGCCGGTGGAGGAAAAGGTTCGGTAGGACTCCGCGGTCCGGGTGAGACGCAGCTGGAAATGGACCGCCGTATCATCTTAAACCGGATGTCTCTGTTAAAGCAACGCTTGGCAGATATAGATACACAGAAATCTACCCAACGCAAAAACCGCGGGCGATTGATTCGTGTGGCTCTGGTGGGATATACCAATGTAGGCAAGTCTACCTTGATGAACCTGCTTGCCAAGAGTGACGTGTTTGCCGAAAACAAACTTTTCGCCACCCTCGACACAACGGTGCGCAAGGTGATTATCGATAATTTGCCTTTCCTGCTTTCGGATACCGTAGGGTTCATACGCAAGCTTCCTACCGACTTGGTCGATTCATTCAAGTCGACACTGGACGAGGTGCGCGAAGCCGACCTGCTGGTGCATGTAGTAGACATTTCACATCCCGATTTCGAGGAACAGATACAAGTGGTAGACAAAACCATATCCGAGCTGGGAGCCGGAGGAAAGCCTACCATGATTGTATTCAACAAAATTGACGCTTACAGCTATGTGCAGAAAGCCGAAGACGACCTGACCCCGAAAACGAAAGAGAACATCACCTTAGACGAACTGATGCACACATGGATGGCTAAGCTGAATGATAATTGCATTTTCATCTCGGCACGCGACAAAACCAATCTGGAAGAGTTAAGACGTTTATTATATAATAAGGTAAGGGAATTACACGTACAAAAGTATCCATACAACGATTTCCTTTACCAAACCTACGATGAGGAGAGCGAAATATGACAACGTATCGCACATTGACATCAGACGAAATCAACCGGCTGGAAGCACAAGCGTGTACGGCTGCTGATTGGAATGAAGTGCAGGTGGCAGAAGGATTCACGACCGACTATATACATCACACCCGCTTTTCGGGACAGATTCGTTTAGGCAGGTTCGAAGGCGAATTCCGACTGGCGGGCGGCGTGTGCAAGCATGCAGGGCTTTCGTATGCCACTTTGCATAACGTAACGGTAGGCAATAACTGCTTCATCGAAAACGTGAAAAACTACATTGCCAATTATGACATTGACGATTCGACATTCATCGAAAACGTTGACATTATTTTAACCGATAAGAAATCACGTTTCGGCAACGCCGTAGAAGTTTCCGTCCTGAACGAAACCGGAGGGCGTGAAGTCATGATACACGACCACCTCTCGGCACATCAGGCCTATATCATGGCGCTATACCGCCATCGCCCGTTATTGATAGAGCGCATGAAAGCGCTGATAGAAGCATACGCCGAAACAAATGCCGCTGACAGAGGAACCATCGGAAAACACGTAACGATTGTCAATGCGGGATATATCAAGAATGTCCGCATCGGAGATTATTGCGAAATAGAAGGTGCCGGACGCTTGAAAAACGGGAGCGTCAACAGCAATGCGTCCGACCCGGTCCACATCGGCTACGGAGTAGTATGTGATGATTTCATCATTTCGAGCGGCGCACATATCGAAGACGGAACCATGATAACCCGATGCTTTGTGGGGCAAGCCTGCCGGATGGGACACAATTATTCGGCTTCCGATTCGCTTTTCTTCAGCAATTGCCAGGAAGAGAACGGCGAAGCGTGTGCCATCTTTGCCGGTCCTTTTACGGTGACACACCATAAGTCAACATTGCTGATAGCAGGCATGTTCTCGTTTATGAATGCCGGCTCAGGCTCGAACCAAAGCAATCACATGTATAAGCTGGGGCCAATTCATCAAGGTGCCTTGGAACGGGGGGCGAAGACCACATCCGATTCGTATATACTCTGGCCCGCACGCATCGGGGCGTTCTCGCTGGTAATGGGAAGGCACGTCAATCATCCAGATACCTCCAACCTGCCTTTCTCCTATCTGATAGAGGATAAGAATACAACCTATTTGGTTCCTGGAGTAAACTTACGGAGTGTGGGAACCATCCGCGATGCACAGAAATGGCCCAAACGCGACTTACGCAAAGACCCCGTACGCCTGGACCAGATAAACTACAACCTGCTCAGTCCGTACACCATCCAGAAAATGATGAAAGGACGCGACATCCTGAAAGAACTGGAGCGGGTATCGGGAGAAACATCGGAAACCTATGCATACCAAAGTGCCAGAATCAAGAATTCAGCGCTAAGCAAAGGCATTAAGTTTTACGAAACTGCCATCCATAAGTTTTTAGGCAATTCGATTATCAAACGGTTAGAAACCATCCGCTTTCAAAACGATGAAGAAATCCGTCAACGGCTGATGCCCGACACGCCTGTCGGAAAAGGCGAATGGGTGGACATTTCGGGGTTGATAGCCCCCAAAAGCGAAATAGAACGGCTGATGGAAGACATCGAGACCGGAACGCTCCACACCGTAAAGCAAATACACGACCGTTTCGCCGATATGCACGCCCATTATTATACGTATGAATGGACGTGGGCATACGAAAAAATGCTGGAGTTCTACCACTTGGATGCCAACCAGATAACGGCAGCCGATATTGTTTCGATTGTACAGCAGTGGAGAGAATCGGTGGTTTGGTTGGACAGCATGGTATACGAAGACGCGAAAAAAGAATTTTCGTTGACTTCGATGACCGGGTTCGGAGCAGACGGAAGCAAGGCTGAACAGCAACTCGATTTCGAACAAGTGCGAGGAGTATTCGAAAGCAACCCGTTTGTTACCGCCGTGCTGGAACATATCCAAGTAAAAACGGCTTTGGGCAATGAACTGATAGACCGCTTGAGCGGATTACTTAAAAAATGAAGAATGACGAATGAAGAATGAAAAATAGATATGAAAAAGTTTATGTGGTTTTTGTGTCTGTTAGGATGTATAGCATTAACAACACAAGCGGGGAATTATCGAAAAAGGGAAGTTACCCATCCGTGTTTTGTGACAACCAACACTTCGGAAATAGAAATAAAGAAAATCATATTGACCGATGAGCATACCCAGGTAGACGCCGTATTATATGGGAAACCGGGAGAAGCGGCGATTATATCATCAAATACTTATCTGTGCGATGATAATCAAAAATTTCCGCTACGGGAAGCCGCGGGTGTATCGATTGACGGACAAACCGTTCCCGAACGGATTCCCGATTCGGGAAAGCAAGATATCATCTTGTCTTTTGCCCCGATACCACAAGGAGTACACACCGTAGATTTCATGGAAGAAGAAACGGGATGGGCTATTTGCGGCGTGCAACTGACCGAAGCCGAACCTTACGTCTACTTGCCCAGTTTCCTTCAGACACGTCGTCTTGAACAAAGCCAGTCGCTGCCTCAGCCACAACTGAAGACCGGCAAGGCAATCATCAACGGATACATCCTGGGCTATCAACCTTCGATGAAGCTGGATGTGGTTTTCCGTCACTCCGACTGGTTGTTCTACGACCAATGGGGACAAACCGTGCGTGTACGCCAAGACGGTTCGTTCCATATCGAAACCGATTTGCTGGTGGCAGGAGGAGCGAAACTACAAATCAATAAAGCACAACTGGATTTGTTCCTGACGCCAGGCGAAGAAATGACAGTATACATCCACCTGCCTCGGTTAAGTATGTCGGCTTCCCGCCTGTTAAAAGCAACCTACGGACAACAACAAAAAGCATGGTTCGATGGAAGCGCCTCTGCCTTAAACGCAGAACTGGCTACCTGGGGATATCCATTGGCTGTAGATGAAATGCCAGGCTTCAATGGCATGACCGAAGACTTGCCGGCGGATGACTTCAACAAGTACGTACAACATCGTTATGAGAAATACAAAAAGAAATTGGAAGACGACAAAAAGGTAGGCGAAGCATACCGCCAATACGTGTTGCTGAACCTGAAAATGAATGAACTGGTCACATTGGGCGCTAAAGGTAAAATGCCAGGCATCGTACAGTCTCCTTATTTCCGCTACGGATACGACTATACCACTTACTTGTCCTACATGGAACGTGACAAAGGGCAGACGGTCGATTTATGGGAAGACGTGAAAAAGGCACGTGCCATTTACCGGAATTTCGTAAAAAACCAAGCATTCTCATCCGATGATAAAAAAGAGATGAAAACCATCACCCAACCCGAAATCCTGAAATACCTGAAAGAGAAAGCCAATGCGCTTAAAGCCAAAGCAACCTTGGCAAAATCAAACAAAAGTTTTGTCGTAGCAGAGATAGACGCGGATATTTCGGGTGCCGATATTTTACCAGCTATCATTGCCCCATATCGGGGACAAGCGATATTAGTAGACTTCTGGGCCACCTGGTGCGGACCATGCCGGAAGAGCATATCAGCCATCCGTGACTTGAAAAAGAAACTGGCCGCAAAAGATATTGTTTATGTTTACCTGACCGGTCCTTCTTCTCCGGAAACCGATTGGAAAACAGCCGTTAGCGATATCAACGGAGTGCATTACCGCCTCAAGAAAGAGCAATGGGAGTATCTGTGCTACACGTATGGCATCACAGCGATTCCCGGTTACTTAATCATCAGCTACGATGGAAAATTACAAGACAAGTATGTAGGTTTTCCGGGAACCGATGTGCTGATGAAAGATTTGCTTCGGGCAAGCGAATGACAATGTATGACGAAGAAAAGGAGAGACAGGCAATCTCTTGAAATTTTTCTTTCCGATTAAAGAAATATTTCAATAATCTTTGTAACTTTGCTCACACGTAATAACTAACAATTAATATCATCGATTATGGCAACAACACCAGAATTCAAGTATCAGCCGATGTTCGAACACGGAAAGGATACTACTGAATACTATTTGCTTACGAAAGACTATGTATCGGTAAGCGAGTTCGAAGGAAAACCTATCCTGAAAGTGGAAAAAGAAGGTTTGACCGCTATGGCGAACGCGGCTTTCCACGATGTGTCTTTCATGCTGCGCCGTTCGCACAATGAGCAGGTAGCTAAAATCTTAAGCGACCCTGAAGCAAGCGAGAACGACAAATATGTAGCGTTGACTTTCTTGCGCAATGCCGAAGTAGCGGCGAAAGGCGTATTGCCTTTCTGCCAAGATACCGGTACGGCTATCATCCATGGCGAAAAAGGCCAGCAAGTATGGACAGGCTATTGCGATGAAGAAGCCTTGTCATTGGGCGTATACAAGACTTATACAGAAAACAACCTGCGTTATTCGCAAAACGCTCCGCTGAGCATGTACGAAGAAGTGAACACCCGTTGCAACCTTCCGGCACAAATCGACCTCGAAGCTACCGAAGGCATGGAATACAACTTCTTGTGTGTGACGAAAGGTGGAGGTTCGGCTAACAAAACCTACCTGTACCAGGAAACCAAAGCCATCCTGAACCCGGCTACATTGGTTCCGTTCCTGGTAGAAAAGATGAAAACGCTGGGTACGGCGGCTTGTCCTCCCTATCACATCGCCTTCGTTATCGGCGGTACTTCCGCTGAAAAGAACTTGCTGACCGTGAAGTTGGCTTCTACGCATTATTACGACAACCTGCCTACTACGGGTAACGAGTACGGACGTGCTTTCCGCGATGTCGAACTGGAAAAGAAAGTGTTGGAAGAAGCACACCGCATCGGTCTGGGTGCACAGTTCGGTGGTAAGTATTATGCACACGATGTACGCATCATCCGCTTGCCGCGCCACGGTGCTTCTTGTCCGGTAGGCTTGGGTGTATCTTGCTCGGCCGACCGCAACATCAAATGTAAAATCAATAAAGACGGTATTTGGATTGAGAAACTCGATTCGAATCCGGGCGAACTGATTCCGGAAGAATTGCGTCAGGCTGGCGAAGGCAATGCAGTGAAGATTGACTTGAACCGTCCGATGAAGGAAATCTTGGCGGAACTTGACAAGTATCCCGTTGCAACCCGTCTGTCTTTGAACGGTACGATTATCGTAGGCCGTGACATTGCCCACGCCAAACTGAAAGAACGTTTGGATAAGGGCGAAGACCTGCCGCAATACATCAAAGACCATCCGATTTATTATGCCGGACCTGCCAAGACTCCGAAAGGAATGGCATGCGGCTCAATGGGACCGACTACCGCAGGACGTATGGACCCGTATGTAGACTTGTTCCAAAGCCACGGCGGAAGCATGATAATGTTGGCTAAAGGTAACCGTAGCCAAGCCGTAACGGATGCTTGCAAGAAATACGGAGGCTTCTATTTAGGCTCTATCGGAGGTCCTGCCGCTATCTTGGCACAGAACAACATCAAGAGCATCGAATGCGTGGAATATCCTGAATTGGGCATGGAAGCCATTTGGAAAATTGAAGTGGAAGACTTCCCTGCATTCATCCTGGTAGACAACAAGGGCAATGATTTCTTCAAGCAAATCAAACCGCGTTGCACAGGCAACTGCAAGTAAGCAAAAGTTTTCCGGAAGGATATCTGGACAATAAACAAACAATATCGTCCTGAACAGTGTGAAGGATCCCGTATACATCACGATGTTTTCGAGATCCTTCACTGCATTTTCCTTTTATGCAAACTGCCGGATGACCTCAATGAAATCTTTCCCGTAACGTTCCTTCTTATAATCCCCGATACCACTTATCTCGCCAAAAGCTTCAATGGTCACCGGTTTAGACGAAGCCAACAAATGCAAGGTTTTATCCGATAAAACAATATAAGCAGGAATAGCTTGCTCGTCGGCTAATTTCTTCCGGAGCGCACGCAAGGCTTCGAATAACCGGGCGTCTTCATGGTCAAATACCGTTGGAGCCTGAAAAGCCGGAATGACAGGCTGAACGGTTTTCTTTCTTTTCCGGTTCTCTTTCGCCACATACGCTTCACGTTTGATAACCACCAGTTGTGCCCGCTCCTGTCCGAACAACACCTTCTTTCCCGCTTCGGTTATCTTCAGATGATTCTTTTCGTTGTATGCCACTTCGAAATAACCTAAGTTCAACATCTGCAGCAAATAGTCCTGCCAGTCTCTGCCAGGCACATCCCGCCCTACTCCATACGTTTTCAGCTTATCATACCCGCGCTCAATGATATCCGCCGTAGCGGCTCCTTTCAGAATATCAATCAAGGTACTTGTCCCTATCTGTTGATTGGTACGGGCAATGGCACTCAAAGCTTTCTGCACCAAGACGGTCCCATCGAAACGTTGGGGCGGATTGCGGCATACATCACAGTTTCCGCAATCATGCTCCATCGTTTCTCCGAAATAGTTCAACAAGATACGCCGGCGGCAGATATCCGCTTCGGCATATTGCTGCATCCGTCTCAATTTTTCCATATTCAACTCCTGCTGCCCGCTTTCATCGGCAAAGCGCGAAAGCAACACGATATCGGCCAGCGAATAAAACAGCAGTGTGTCACCGGGCAGCCCGTCTCGTCCGGCACGCCCTATCTCTTGATAAAAACTCTCTATGCTTTTGGGAAGGTTGTAATGAATAACCCAACGCACATTCGACTTGTCGATACCCATCCCGAAAGCAATGGTGGCGCATACCACCTGCACACGGTCATTGATGAAATCCTCCTGGGTACGGTCACGCACTGCCGCGCTCAGGCCGGCATGGTAAACTCCACATACAATCCCGTGCTCTTCTAATATCCCAGCCACTTTCTCGGTGGTATTGCGGCTCATGCAATAAATAATGCCACTCTCCCCGGCATGACGGGCGATAAAATCCAGTATCGTACGTATTTTTTCCCTCTGCTGATATCCGCGCTTTACGTCAAGGCTCAAATTGGGACGATCGAACGAAGAAATAAAAACCTGAGGATGACGCATCGCAAGCTGTGTCACGATGTCTTGCCTCGTCATCTTATCGGCTGTGGCGGTCAATGCAACGACAGGCACTTGCGGAAACTGCTCGCGAAGCACTTTCAGTTGCGTATATTCCGGACGGAAATCATGCCCCCATTGCGAAATGCAGTGCGCCTCGTCAATTGCAAAAAGCGAAATGTTTATATCTTTCAGCAGGTAACTGGTTTCAGCCAACAAGCGTTCGGGCGAAATATAAAGCAGCTTCACCCTCCCCTGCCTGCACTCGAAACGAATATTGGCATTGGTCGTTTCATCATTATTGCTATTCAGCGCACGGGCAATGATCCCGTTGTTCTGCAAAGCTTCCACCTGGTCTTTCATCAGCGAAATGAGCGGAGAAACCACGATAGCTGTCCCCTCGGCCAGCAAGGCCGGTATCTGGTAGCAAAGCGATTTGCCTCCGCCCGTAGGCATCAGTACCAACACATCTTTCTTCTGAAGAATGCAGGTAATGATTTCTTCTTGCAAAGGACGGAAACCCGTATATCCGAAATAGGCTTTCAGTGTCTTAAGTATATCTGTATCCATAACAAGTGCAAAGTTAATCGAAATAGGATACAGCGCACGGTCTTTCGGGAACAAATACCCCTAAATAATTCAAAAAAACAGCGCAAACAGAAAATAAGATGTGAAATATGTTGCGAAATAGAAAAAAACTTACGAGATTTGTATAAATATAACCATTAACAAAATAATACACACTTTTTATTCAAAGACAGATGAGGGAAAATAACGAAAAAGAACAGGAACGCCAAGAGGAAGTATCCGTGAGGAGACCTTATAACGTGCGCGAACGTAAAATCAAAGAAGCCGCCTATCGAGGCATGATTCGGGCAGAGCTTGCGGACGAGTTATACGACAAGATTATGAACATCTTAATTATTGAGAAAAAGTATAAGGACCCCAACTATTCCGCAAGGGATTTAGCCAAGGAATTGAACACCAACACCCGCTATTTATCGGCTGTCATCAATTCCCGCTTCGGCATGAATTATTCATGCTTAGTCAACGAATACCGCATCAAAGAAGCATTGCATCTGTTGGTAGACAAACGTTATGCCGACAAGAATGTAGAAGAAATCAGTGCGATGGTAGGTTTCTCAAACCGCCAGTCGTTTTATGCGGCATTCTATAAGAATACGGGCGAAACTCCCAACGGATACCGGAAGCGGAAACGCAGCGCATAAATGGGAATGGCAGGCTTTCGAAAGAAGCCGGCCCCGAAGCATCGCTTCACCACAGAGGACACAGAGGAACACAGAGCATGGATATTTTTCACGCGGTGATACCTCTGTGTCCTCTGTGGTAAAAATGGAAATCAACGATTTAAGATACACAAATATGGAAGAAACATTCAATTATACGGTAGAACAGTTTGCCGACTTACAGATTCTGCGTTACCGTGTGCCTGGTTTCGAACAGCTCACGCTGAAGCAAAAAGTGTTAATATACTATCTTTCGCAGGCAGCACTGGAAGGACGTGACATCCTCTTCGACCAAAACGGGAAATACAACCTGCAAATCCGCCGACTGCTGGAAGCCATCTACCTATGTTATAAAGGAGAACGTACCACCGAAGAATTCCGCCGCTTCGAGGTTTACCTGAAAAGGGTATGGTTTTCCAACGGCATCCACCACCACTATGCGTGCGACAAGTTGGAACCCGGTTTTTCCCCCGAATACTTCATGCAATTAATCACTTCGGTTCCCTCTTCAGCATTGCCGCTTGCCGAAGGTGAGGACGTGCAGGCCATGTGCCACAAGCTTTTCCCGGTGATATTCAATCCGGACATCATGCCCAAGCGGGTAAACCAGGCAGACGGGGAAGACTTGCTGCTGACTTCCGCCGCCAATTATTACGAAGGTGTGACACAAGCCGAAGCCGAAGCATTCTATGCTGCCCAAAAAGCGGAGGGGAATCCCGATGAACCTGTAATGTATGGCATGAACAGCCGCCTGGTGAAAGAAAACGGGCGGATATACGAACAAGTATGGAAATCGGGCGGCATGTACTCCGAAGCCATCGAAAAGATAATCGGCTGGCTAAAGAAAGCGGAAAACGTAGCGGAAAACGACGCGCAGCGCGAAGTCATCCGCCTGCTTATCGATTTTTACCGCACAGGCGACCTGCATACATTCGACGCTTATTCCATCGCCTGGCTGAAAGACACGGCATCACACGTGGATTTCGTCAACGGATTCATCGAAAGTTACGGCGACCCGTTAGGCATGAAAGCCAGTTGGGAATCCATCGTCGACTTCAAAGATACCGAAGCCACCCGCCGCACCGAAACCATCAGTGGCGAAGCACAATGGTTCGAAGACCATTCGCCGGTAGATGCCCGATTCAAGAAAGAAGCCGTGAAAGGCGTTTCGGCAAAAGTCATTACCGCTGCCATCTTGGCGGGCGACCTCTATCCTTCGACAGCTATCGGCATCAACCTGCCTAACTCCAACTGGATACGGAGCGTACACGGTTCGAAGTCGGTCACCATCGGAAACCTGACCGAAGCTTATAACCGGGCTGCACGCGGCAACGGATTCCGCGAAGAATTTGTATACAGCGAAAAAGAACTCCACTTGCTGAATACTTACGCCGACCTTACCGACGACTTGCACACCGACTTACACGAATGCCTGGGACATGGTTCCGGCAAATTGCTTCCGGGCGTAGACGCCGATGCACTGAAGGCCTACGGTTCAACCATCGAAGAAGCCCGAGCCGACCTGTTCGGCCTGTACTACCTTGCCGATGCCAAAATGGTAGAATTAGGACTGCTGCCCGATGCCCATGCCTACAAAGCCGAATACTATTCATACATGATGAACGGGTTGATGACCCAATTAGTCCGGATTGAACCGGGACGTACGGTAGAAGAAGCCCACATGCGCAACCGCCAACTCATTGCCCGCTGGGTGCTGGAACAAGGCAAAGAAGAACAAGTGGCAGAGCTGGTGACACGGGAAGGAAAAACCTATGTGCGCATCAACGACTATGCCAGACTCCGTCTTTTGTTCGGACGGTTGCTGGCCGAAATACAACGCATCAAGAGCGAAGGCGACTACGAAGCGGCCCGCCGGATGGTGGAAACATACGGTGTACAGATTGACCCTGCACTCCATGCCGAGGTATTAAGCCGCTACGAACGTCTGCATTTAGCCCCGTACAAAGGCTTCATCAATCCGGTTTATACCCTTCAGACCGATACCGAAGGCAAAGTGACCGATGTGCAAATATCCTACACCGAAGGCTATGCCGAACAAATGCTGCGCTATAGCCGGGAATATGCGAATGTAAAATGAGTCTAAATGAACAGAACATGGACATACACGAAACACTGAAAGACATCAAGTCGAAGTTCCGCTTGTATATGAACGGACCGATATCGCAAAGCATGCGCGAGAAAGGCATGGATTACAAAATCAACTTCGGCATCGAGTATCCCCGTATCAAGGAGATAGCGTCAGCCTATACGCCCGGCCACGAACTGGCCCAGGCTTTGTGGAAAGAAAACATCCGCGAGTGTAAAATCATGGCAGGACTGCTCCAGCCTGTCGAAACTTTCTATCCCGAAATAGCGGAAATCTGGATAGAAGACATGCGCTATCCCGAATTGGCGGAATACACCGTGATGAACCTCTTCCAGCACCTGCCCTACGCTTCGGAAGAAGTATTCGTCTGGATGGCAGACGAACGCGAATATTTCCAGTTATGCGGTTTCTTGCTCATGGCACGCCTGTTAGGAAAAGGCTTGCAGCTGAACGAACGTGCCGAAGCCGAGTTTACCGACCAAGCCTTCGCCGCCATCGAAAGCGGATACGTCACCGTACGCAAGGCGGCGGCACTGGCATTACGCAAATACGTAGAGCAATCCCCACAGCATGGCAAGGCCATCAACCGCCAATTGGCTTCGTGCCTGAAATCGGATAAGCCCGAAGTGCGTTTGTTAGCCGAAAGCATCCGCGAAACGATTCCGCATGGCTGACATCTGCATACAAAGTCTGAAGAAACTGTTCCCAGGAACTATTTTTTTCCTTATACCTTTTCTAAATTACATAAAAAAGATTACCTTTGACGCAGAATACAGACCGGAATGGAAGAGAACATAAAGGAAAAGGTAAAACAGATTCTGACAGACTATTTGCAGAAGAACGGACATCGCAAGACGCCCGAACGCTATGCTATACTCGATACGATTTATACCATCAAAGGACATTTCGATATCGAGATGCTCTATTCCTATATGGCGGAGAAAGAGAAATTCCGGGTCAGCCGCGCCACGTTGTACAACACGATTATCCTGCTTATCGATGCAGGACTGGTAATCAAGCATCAGTTCGGCAACACCTCGCAGTACGAACGTTCGTACAACAACGAAACACACCACCACATGATTTGCACTTCGTGCGGCAAAGTGTCCGAATTCGAGGACGAAGCCTTGAAGCAAGCGATTGTAGACAGCAAGCTGAAAGGTTTCCACGCATCCCATTACTCCTTATATATATATGGGCTGTGCAGCAAGTGTATGGCGGCAAAGCGGAAGAAAAACAAAACTTAAAACTCAAGTATATGAAAGTAGATGTATTGTTAGGTTTACAATGGGGCGACGAAGGAAAAGGAAAGGTCGTAGATGTACTGACCCCGCGTTATGATGTGGTTGCCCGTTTCCAAGGAGGACCCAATGCCGGTCATACCCTGGAATTTGAAGGCCAGAAATATGTGCTCCGCTCTATTCCGTCAGGAATATTCCAAGGAGATAAAGTTAATATTATCGGTAATGGCGTGGTGCTCGACCCCGCCTTGTTCAAGGCAGAAGCCGAAGCGCTCGAAGCCAGCGGACATCCGTTGAAGGAACGCCTGCACATTTCGAAAAAGGCACACCTCATCCTGCCTACCCACCGGGTGCTGGATGCCGCATACGAGGCAGCCAAAGGCGACTCGAAAGTAGGAACTACCGGAAAAGGCATCGGGCCGACCTATACCGACAAGGTAAGCCGCAACGGCTTACGGGTAGGCGACATCCTGCATAACTTCGAAGAAAAATACGCCGCTGCCAAGGCACGTCACGAAAAGATTCTGAAAAGCCTCAACTACACTTACGACATTACCGAAGCCGAAAAACAATGGATGGAAGGCATCGAATACCTGCGCCAGTTCCCGCTGGTAGACAGCGAACACGAAATCAACCGCCTTTTGAAGGAAGGCAAAAGCGTGTTGTGCGAGGGAGCGCAAGGCACCATGCTCGATGTCGACTTCGGTTCGTATCCTTTTGTCACTTCTTCGAATACCATCTGCGCCGGTGCTTGCACCGGATTGGGCTTGGGTCCGAACAAGATAGGGGAAGTATACGGCATCATGAAAGCTTATTGCACCCGTGTAGGCGCAGGCCCGTTCCCTACAGAATTATTTGATGAGACCGGCAAGACCATCCGCGACCTGGGACATGAATACGGTGCCGTAACCGGACGCGAACGCCGTTGCGGATGGGTAGACTTGGTAGCGTTGCGCTATGCCATTATGGTAAACGGTGTCACTCAGCTCATCTTGATGAAGAGCGACGTGCTCGACGGATTCCCCACCATAAAGGCTTGCGTGGCTTATAAGGTGAATGGTGAAGAAACACCGGATTTCCCCTTCGATATAACAGAAGGAGTAGAACCCATCTATGTGGAGATGCCGGGATGGCAGACTGATATGACGAAGATGACCAGCGAAGACGAATTCCCCGAAGAATTCAATGCCTACATCTCGTTCCTCGAAGAACAACTCGGAACACCTATCAAGATAGTATCGGTAGGTCCCGATCGCGCACAGACCATCGAGCGTTATACCGAGTAACATTTCCGCTTGTTTTTTCAACACAGAGACACGGGGATACAGAGCTTTTATGGTTATTAGTTTCTTAAAAAGCCCTGTATCTCCGTGTCTCTGTGTTCATTTTTTTGCATAGAATGCGCAAAATGCCAGAAATAAATGCTACCTTTGCCGACACTTTGTAAAGCAAGAATGGATATATGATTTCTATAGAAGGTTTAAAGGTGGAGTTTGGTGTGACTCCGTTGTTCGAAGACGTGTCGTTCGTCATCAACAAGAAAGACCGCATCGCCTTAGTCGGGAAAAACGGAGCAGGCAAGTCTACCATGCTGAAGATACTTGCCGGACTGCAACGCCCTACCGCGGGAAACGTCGCTGTACAACGCGATGTCACCATCGGCTATTTGCCCCAAGTCATGGTACTGAACGATACACGTACCGTCATGGAAGAAGCCGAAAGGGCTTTCGAACATATCTTCGAAATGCAAAGCCGGCTGGAGAAAATGAACCAGGAGCTTGCCGACCGTACCGATTACGAATCAGAAAGTTACCACGAACTGATAGAACGTTTCACCCACGAAAACGAACGCTTCCTGATGATGGGAGGCACCAATTACAAAGCCGAAATCGAACGCACGTTAGTCGGATTGGGATTCAGCCGCTCCGATTTCAACCGCCCTACCAGTGAGTTCAGTGGCGGATGGCGGATGCGTATCGAGTTGGCCAAACTCCTCTTGCGTCATCCCGACGTACTGCTGCTCGACGAACCTACCAACCATTTGGACATTGAAAGCATCCAATGGTTAGAAAATTTCTTGAAGATGGAACCCGGAGCCGTAGTGCTGGTCAGCCACGACCGCGCGTTTATCAATAACGTGACCAACCGCACCATCGAAATCTCCTGCGGGCGTATCTACGATTACAAAGTGCCCTACGACCAGTTTGTCATCCTGCGCAAGGAACGGCGCGAGCAGCAGCTACGCGCTTACGAGAACCAGCAGAAAGAGATAAAAGATACCGAAGAGTTCATCGAACGTTTCCGCTACAAAGCGACCAAAGCCATACAGGTGCAAAGCCGCATCAAGCAACTCGAAAAGATAGTACCCATCGAAGTAGACGAAGAAGACAACTCTTCCCTGCACCTCAAGTTCCCGCCTGCCATCCGTTCGGGCAATTACCCGGTTATCTGCGAAAACCTGAAAAAGGCATACGGCGACCATCTGGTGTTCCACGATGTCAACCTCACCATCCACCGGGGCGAGAAGGTAGCCTTCGTCGGAAAGAACGGCGAAGGAAAGTCTACCCTCGTCAAGTGCATCATGGACGAAATCGCCTACGAAGGAAAGCTCACCATCGGCCACAACGTACAGATAGGCTACTTTGCGCAGAACCAGGCGCAACTGCTCGATGAAAACCTGACCGTATTCGACACCATCGACCGTGTGGCAAAAGGAGACATCCGCCTGAAGATACGCGACATCTTGGGCGCGTTCATGTTCGGCGGAGAAGCTTCCGACAAAAAAGTGAAAGTGCTTTCGGGAGGCGAACGGAGCAGGCTGGCCATGATACGCCTGCTGCTCGAACCGGTCAACTTGCTCATCCTCGACGAGCCTACCAACCACTTGGATATGCGGTCGAAGGATGTACTGAAAGAGGCTATCCTCGCGTTCGACGGCACAGCCATCATCGTTTCACACGACCGTGAGTTCCTCGACGGACTGGTGACCAAGGTATACGAGTTTGGCGGCGGGCTGGTGAAAGAGCATATCGGCGGCATCTACGATTTTCTTCAGAAGAAAAACATCGAGAGCCTGAACGAACTGCAGCTTTCCGCTTCGCCCTCTTCCGCCACGAAGAAAAAAGAAGAAAAAGAGCCGGCAAACGAAGGCAAACTTTCGTATGAGGCTCAAAAAGAGTTGAACCGTAAAATCCGTAAGATAGAAAAGCAAATCGAAAGCCTGGAACATTCCATCGGCGAGATGGAACAACAGGTAGCGCAACTGGAAACCCGGATGGCGACTCCCGAAGGTGCTTCCGACATGAAGCTTTACGAAACCCACCAGGCATTGAAAAAGCAAATCGCCGAAGCCGAAACCGAATGGGAAAACGCTTCACTGGAACTGGAAGACTTACGGGGTTCGACACAGATATGAGCACAAGGACAAGTTTTAAAACAAATATAATAAACGTATGAAAACAAAACATTATGTAGCTGTAGCGGCTTTTGCCACCTTAGCGATGGCAAGCTGCACCGGACAAAAGAATGCCACGAACACTTCGGGCATTGATTTGGCGAATATGGATACGACCGTAGCCGCCGGAACCGATTTCTTCCGCTATGCATGCGGAGGATGGAACGATGCCCATCCCTTGACCGCCGAATATTCACGCTTCGGCACCTTCGACGAACTGGCTGAAAACAACCAGAAACAAATACGCGAATTAATCGAAGGATTGGCAGCCCAACAAAATGAAGCCGGAACCACAGCTCAAAAAGTAGGCGACTTGTACAAGTTGGCTATGGATAGCGTAACGCTGAACGAACAAGGCGTCACCCCCATCAAACCGATGTTGGACAAAATCGCGGCTCTGACCGATAAAGCCCAGATTATCACCACCTCGGCAGAACTGATGCGCTACCAAGGAGTAGGCACCTACTTCAGCTGCTATGTATATGCCGACCCGAAGAACAGCGCACTAAACATTTTCCAGATGAGCCAGGGAGGCATCAACTTGGGTGAAAAAACCTATTACCTCGATACCGACAGCATCACCGAGAACATTCGCAACGAATACAAGAAATACATCGGCAAGTTGTTTACCCTTGCCGGATTCGCAGAAGCCGACGCACAGCAGAAAGTAGCCGACGTAATGGAAATCGAAACGGCCATTGCCAAGGTATCAAAGACCGCTACCGAACGTCGTGACCCCGAAGCCAACTATCACAAGATGTCGTACGACGAGCTGAAAAAGCAAATCAAAGGCATCGACTGGGATGCCTACCTGAAAGCGTTGGGCATCGAGGCACCTGCCGAACTGAACGTAGAACAAATCGAACCAATCCAGGAAGTAGGCAAGCTGATTACCACACTTCCGCTCTCGAAACACATCTCTTACCTGCAATACAACTTGCTGGACGCGGCCGCTTCTTGCCTAAGCGACGATTTCATCGCAGCCCGCTTCGACTTCTACGGCAAGGTCATGTCGGGACGCCAGGTCAACCAACCGCGCTGGAAACGTGCGGTCAATTCGGTCAACGGCGTATTGGGTGAACTGGTCGGCCAGATGTATGTAGAAAAATACTTCCCCGCAGCCGCCAAAGAACGCATGGTGAACCTCGTCAAGAACTTGCAGGTAGCTTTGGGCGAACGCATCGACGCGCAGGAATGGATGAGCGACAGCACCAAGACGCGTGCACACGAAAAACTGGACGCTTTCCATGTAAAAGTGGGTTATCCCGACAAATGGAAAGACTATTCACAACTGGAAATCAAGAACGATTCGTATTGGGCGAACATCTGCCGCGCGTCCGAATGGAGTTTCAACGACATGATGGGCCGTTTGGGCAAACCGGTAGACAAAGACGAATGGCTGATGACCCCGCAGACAGTCAACGCTTACTACAACCCGTCAACCAATGAAATCTGCTTCCCCGCAGCTATCCTGCAACCGCCGTTCTTCAACATGGAAGCCGACGATGCCGCCAACTATGGTGCCATCGGTGTAGTCATCGGACACGAAATGACACACGGATTCGACGACCAGGGACGTCAATTCGACAAAGACGGAAACCTGAAAGACTGGTGGGCGGAAGGCGATGCCGAACGCTTCCAGGAACGCACCCAAGTGATGGTAGACTTCTTCAACAACATCGAAGTGCTTCCGGGCTTGCACGCCAACGGCCAGCTGACATTGGGTGAAAACATTGCCGACCACGGAGGCTTGAATATCGCTTACCTTGCATTCCAACACGCAACCAAAGACGCTCCGCTGGAAGACAAGGAAGGCTTCACGCCCGAACAACGCTTCTTCATCGCTTACGCTACCTTGTGGGCGGGCAATATCCGCGACGAACAAATCCGGGTATATACCAAAATTGACCCGCACTCGCTGGGCGAATGGCGTGTGAACGGTGCCCTGCCTCATATCCAGGCATGGTATGACGCTTTCAACATCACTCCGGAAGACCCGCTCTATGTAGCACCCGAAAAGCGTGTGAATATCTGGTAAAAAGCCACACGCTTTTTAGAGCACATAGGTTTGCGAAAAACAAATCGGACACAGAGACGCAAAGGCGCAGAGGAATATGTCAGAGAAGGCAAAAGAATAAATCTCCGCGCTTTTGCGTCTCTGCGTTTGACCGCAAGCCAGTGGTGTCTTTTCCGCTTTTCTTAGCATCCGCCAATAAAATATTAAAAAACCTTGCCCGTTTTATTTAATTTTTTTAGTACCTTTGTTCACATAACAGGATTAAAAAAGATTAAGGTGTATGAGCAAAGTTGTAATTAATTCGTACGAAGAATTCGAAAAACTATTGGGCCAGACCATCGGGACGTCCGACTGGCTGGAAGTAACACAAGAACGTATCAACCAATTTGCCGATGCTACGTTAGACCATCAGTGGATTCACGTCGACGTAGAACGCGCAAAGGTGGAAAGCCCCTTTAAAAGCACCATCGTGCACGGGTATCTCACCCTTTCGCTGCTTCCCTACTTCTGGAACCAGATTATCGAGGTGAACAACCTGAAAATGATGGTGAACTATGGCATGGACAAAATGCGCTTCGGCCAAGCTGTCTTGTCGGGACAACGCATCCGTCTGACAGCCGGGCTTCACTCGTTGGTAAACCTGCGCGGAACAGCAAAGGCCGAAATCAAATTCTCCATCGAGATAGAAGGACAAAAGAAAAAGGCACTCGAAGGCATCGCCACCTTCTTATATTATTTCAGCTGATTCATAAAGGCGACCATTGATGGAATAGGGCGGGCAAACCCCGCCCTATTCCTTTTCACATACCGGTAGGGGCAGGGTCAGCCTGCCCCTAAATGCATCCGTTGAGGAATTCAGGCGGACAGACTTCGGCTCACCTGAAAATTAGTGGGGCTAAGCATAAAGTTTTATCGAACACAGAGACACGGAGGCACAGAGTTTTTATTTTGAGTGTACATAGTTCGCGAAAAAAAAATTTAGTCCCGTAACTTTTAGAAGCTGTTTTGAATTTATCGTGCGATGATTTGGGATGAGTTTTTGAGGCATTTTCGCTTCTGTGATGAGGAAGATAGCGGGCTATCTGACGAAGAACAGGAGCGGAAAGGACCAAAAAATCGCCCAAAGCACACACGAAAACGGATATATCAAGCCAAGAAAAACTTTTTGGAGAAATTCAAAACAGCTTCTTACTTCTCTAAATTATTTCTCCGTGTCTCTGCGTCTCTGTGTTCAAATTTAGCCCCACTAATTTTCGGGTGAGCCCAGACTTCGCCCCTACAGAAGTTATTGTCCTTTTTCACACATTCGAGTTTCACCCCAGTTTCATCATACTGAAACTTTTGTTTCATTGCACTGAAACTAAAGTTTCATCTTACTAAAACGACAGTTTCAATATAATGAAACCGCCGGAACAATCAGGTGCATCTTTAAACGGAACCTGCCATACGCCGAAAACCGGTACATCTTCCTTCCCCATACGGACAAAAAGCGGGCATCCACCAACAATAAAAATCAATACAGATGACACTCTTTTAAATTATTTTCAGTAAATTGCGCCATTATTCGAAAATCATTGATACCATGCATATAAAGAAACTCTTCTGTCTGTGGATGTTGTGCGTCGTCTGTCTCTTCGGGACAGCCGCCGACGCGTTGCCATCCCTGTTCCAGTTCAGACACTACAACATAGAAAACGGAATGTCATCGAATACTG
>ERZ779874.258-NODE-258-length-64005-cov-10.724769_pt1 | contig 64005 bp, 68 predicted proteins | sample MGYA00511031_ERZ779874 | MGnify/ENA primary metagenome ERZ779874 (study PRJEB29588, sample SAMEA2156850) | human gut metagenome | biome: human gut; feature: human-associated habitat; material: faeces | place: Denmark | collected 2008/2010 ...
TCGAGCCTTTTTAAAGGCTCGCAGGGTCGAGGGACGGAGTCCCTCGTGGGTTTTAAGGGCAAAGCCCTTAACATCTCTTTCTCCCTAAGGGCGGACTTCGTCCGCCCTTTATATCTAATGCTACTAACAAGAAAAAATTAAGCGGTGGACAAAATCCACCGCTTTAGAAGTAAATAATGTTGGGTTTCGCTCAAAGGTATTTTGCTCTTTGCGGAGAGCGACCAAAGGCTCTGCCTTTGAAAACTGCAAGCTTTTTCAAGAGCTTGAGCAAAACTTTTAAGTGTCTTATGGAAGTTTATTAGCTAATATGCTAACTTATCTCTTTTTTCTCGAAATAACAGCTATTCCAAGAACATAGAACAAAATTGATGTAGCAATTAAAATAAGTATGCTTGCAAGTGTAGAAACCTCCCAAGAGCCTATCGTAAAATCAACGCCAAGCTCTTCTCTTATTGACGGTATTGCAACATCTGAAACCATAGCTGGTACACCGTCAAAAGACCTTTCAAATGGAACCTCCATAAATATCTTTCTAAAAATAGACGCTGCGTGAGATATAGGAAAAATCTTAACAACTGTAGCAACACTTTCAGGCATAGAACCAACAGGAAGATATATTCCAGTAATAAAGCCAATCAGTGTTCCGATAACTGTACTTGCAGTTGCAAACGCATTTGTACTGCTAAAGAATGATACCACAAAAAACATCATTGAAGAACCTGCAAGAACAGTAAGAAGAATCATTCCGAGAACCTTCAAAATTGAAACGAAAGGTAAAATCTCTCCACCGCTTGCAACTATGTAAAGCTCACCAACTGCAAAAGCAATAACACTCATAATCACACCAATAACAAATGCACTTATGATATATCCGCCAGCAATAGAGCTTCTTGAAATAGGTGAACAACGAAAATCCTTTTCTATCTTCTTAGCCTTGTCATCAACAATAACGCCAAATGCACCTAAGGTCGTAGAAATTGAGGTTACTGCAAGAATTCCTGCAATAAGCCAGCTATCCATCAGAAATTTTGTACCCTCAATTTTAATACCAGAAACATTATCAAAGCTGTTTACAAGTTGGTTACCAAGAAAAAACGCATATAAACCTATAACAATTAAAACTGCAAGCAAAGAAAAGAATACGGAACTCTTATCTCTGAAAAAAAGTTTTAAATTTCTCTTAGCAAATAGAATCATTCTCTTATCTCCTTTCCTGTTATTGCAATAAAGGCATCGTCCATAGTTCCGTTTAATACTTCAAAGCCATCTATATAATCTCTGCAAGCATCAAGAATCGGCAAAGAGTCCATAGTACTTTTAATATTAATTTTTATATCTGCTCCAACCTCAGCAAAAGCAAGCTTATTATTTTGCAGATACTCTTTAGCTCCAGTATTATTTTTCTTTGGCGAGATTATTAGAATATCCCCTGCATATTTTTCTTTAAGTTCAACCGGAGTGCCTTTTGCAGAGATTTCCCCTCCGTCAATAACAACAACATAATCCGCCTCAGCAGCTTCCTCCATATAATGTGTTGTAAGGAAAACTGTCATTTTTGTTTCCTCTTGAAGCTTGCGAATGGTTTCCCATACAGATTTTCTCGTCTGAGGGTCAAGACCTGTTGTCGGCTCATCAAGAAAAAGTATCTTAGGTGTATTTACTAAGGCTCTTGCAATATCTGCCCTTCGGCGTTGACCACCCGAAAGCTTACCATATCTTCTATTCTGAATTTCAGTAACACCTGTAACAGCCATAGCCTTCTCAACATTTTCACGAAGTTTATCTCCGCTAAGCCCATAAAATCCGCCACGAATCATAATATTTTCTTTGATAGTGAGCATTTGGTCAAGAACTCCGTCTTGAAAAACTGCACCTATCTGACTACGGATTTTATCGTCCTCGTGTCCTAATTTTCTTCCACAGACAATAACTTCTCCACTGTCTGGTTTCAAAAAGGTAGTAATTATATCAATAGTAGTAGATTTGCCAGCACCATTCGGACCTAAGAACGCAAATAGCTTTCCGCTCTCAACATAAAAGCTAAGTGATTTAACCGCTTGAACATTACCATATGATTTTTTCAGATTTTTAACTTCAATTATCTTTTCCATTGTTTTTCCTCCTGTTTTTTATAATCTTATTTATATTATTCGCAAATTGTCTTTCTTGAAAGAATGTTATTCCATAAACAGCAAAATAGATAATCACATCAATAACAATAATTTCTAAAATCCATTTTATACTCATAGGAAACCACTGATACCATAAGCCGCCCATAAGTATTACACAAGCTGAAACTTCTATTATGCCAATAAGTATATATAACCATTGCGGAATAGGATTTGAAATTTTCTCTGAAATTATACCAGTAATAAACATCAAAAAAGAAATCACAAAGCAAAGAAGTGCCATTTGAAATACCCATTCTATTCCTATTCCATTTGCATAATATGAATAGTTAAAAATTGCAACCACCAATGAAGCTATCGTATATGATGAAAAAAATATATTAACAAAGCGTTTTAATCCATTCATAATTAACTCCTCCTATAATCCAAATTTTTTCTTAAAGTCTGGCACATAGTGACGATTTATTATAAGCTTTTCACCATTTATCAATAGCACTTCATATTTTCCATTCAACATAGGCTTTACTTTCTCAATAAAATCTATATTCAGAATACATGATTTACTTATACGCACAAAGCTCGAATTTATGAGAGCCTCTTCAAATTCAAAAAGTTTCATTCTACTTTCATAAACATCATTTTCACAATATATAAATGTTTTCTCATCTACACTTTCTATGTAACAAACAGCTTCATGGTTGATTTTTTGTAAATATCCGTCCTTATAGGCGGTTATGGTAAAGGAACATATTTTAATCGCATCTATAATCTTTTGCAGTTCAGAATTTATTACAGAACAGCGAATAACTATTTCCGTTTCTTTTAAATTTCTGTCTTGTTCTATCACAAGCTTCATCTCATAACCTCCTTACAAATAAACTATATCACATAAAAATCGCTGAGTAAATCAAATTCAGGTAAAATGCACTTAATGGCATATAAACTGCATTCAAGCTCACTATTAAATGAATTTTTCTGAATAATCTGGCTAAAATAAACCCAGTACAACAAGAAAAGAGGAAAATTTGTGGATTTACTTAATATTGCACTAACCTCAATAGGTTCTATTATAGTGCTATTCTTGCTTACAAAGCTTATCGGAAATCGCCAGATGTCAGAGCTAAATATGTTCGATTATATTAATGGAATAACTATTGGTTCTATTGCCGCAGAAATGGCAACTTCTCTTGAGGACGATTTTCTCAAACCACTTCTTGCAATGATAATCTACGGAGTAGTAACTGTTTTAATTTCAATTCTTGCAAACAAAAATATAAAGCTCAGAAGGTTTTTCAATGGTAAAACCCTCATATTATATAAAAACAATAAGCTTTTCTACAAAAATTTCAAAAAAGCCCGTATAGATATGAACGAATTTCTTTCACAGCTAAGAATTAATGGATATTTTAACCTAAGTGAATTAGAAGCTGTTTTTCTTGAGGAAAACGGAAAAATTTCCGCCTTGCCAAAATCTGAATCTCGTCCACTTATTCCTAAAGATATAGCACTTTTTCCTGATAAGGACGAACCTCTTATAACTCTTATAATTGATGGCAAAGTTCTGACAGGCAACCTGAAATTTTCTGGAAAAGATATTACTTGGCTAAACAAAAAGCTCAAAGAGCAAAATATAAACAGAATTTCTGATGTATTTCTTGCGGTTTGTGATAGCAATGATAAAATTACAAGCTATAAAAAATAAAAAATAAACCTGATAGCGATATGTTCCAATAAGACTCTATATTTGAAAACTACAAGCTTTTAAACTTATTACTGAACTTATATAATAAAAACCTCTTGATGTTTTGAACTAAAAAATTCATTTACATCAAGAGGTTTTTTTGAATTTATTTTTTATATTCTTCTATGATATTGCAAGTTTTTTCTATATCTTCATCAGTATGAGCTACTGAAACAAACATTGCCTCAAATTGTGATGGTGCAGTATATATACCATTACTTTGCAAGTAATTAAAATAATCAGCATATTTTTTCGTATCTGACGATTTTGCAGTTTCATAATCCGTTACAGACTTATCTGTAAAGAATGCAGTCATTATTGAACCTGCACGATTTACATTAAGACCCGCTTTACGCATAGCTGATTCTATTCTTGCGGATTTCTTCTCAAGCTCTGGATAAATAGTATCTTGATTTTCCTCAAGAATTTTAAGTGTAGCAAGACCTGCACTTACAGCAACAGGATTTCCTGAAAGAGTTCCAGCCTGATATACTGAACCAAGTGGCGAAACACATTCCATAATTTCACGCTTGCCACCATATGCAGCTAAAGGCATACCTCCGCCAACTATTTTACCTAAGGTTGTCATATCAGGGCAGACACCATAATATTTTTGAGCACCACCAATACTTAAACGGAAACCTGTTATTACCTCATCGAAAATCAACAATGCACCATATTTTTCAGTAATATCTCTAAGAAATTGCAAGAAACCGCTTTTAGGCGGAACTACACCCATATTCGCAGCACAAGGCTCAACTATAACACAAGCTATATCCTTGCCGTATTTATCAAAAAGCTTTTCTACTGATTCAACGCTGTTATACTTAGCAAGAAGCGTAGTTTCTGTATAGCCTTTCGGAACACCCGAACTATCAGGAATAGAATTTGTCAGCAAACCAGAACCCGCACGAACCAACAATCCGTCAGAATGTCCATGATAACAGCCCTCAAATTTTACAATAAAATCTCTTTTAGTATAGCCTCTTGCCGCTCTCACAGCACTCATAACTGCTTCTGTACCAGAATTTACAAGTCTGAGCATTTCCATAGAAGGAAAATTTCTCTTTATAGCTCTTGCAAGCTCGATTTCTCCACTATGGCACGCTCCAAAGGTCAAGCCCTTTTTGCAGGTATCTATTACAGCATTTATAACTTCTGGGTGAGTATGTCCAAGAATATTTGGACCCCATGAGCATACATAGTCGATGTATTCGTTTCCGTCAACATCATAGATTTTGTCGCCCTCTGCGTGGTCTATGAAAACAGGGCTTTTGCCGACAGATTTCCAAGCACGAACAGGACTATTTACACCACCTGGCATAAAATCAAGTGCTTGTTCATAAAGCTTTTCAGATTTCGTTGTATTCATAATTTATACTCCTTATCTGTAAAATTCATCAATCCACTTTGCAACATCAAGTGCGTGATATGTGATAATAATATCTGCTCCTGCTCTCTTAATAGCAATCATATTTTCGCTTACAATTTTCTTTTCGTCTATCCAGCCATTCTGAGCGGCGGCTTTAACCATAGCATATTCACCACTGACATTATAAGCAACAAGTGGCAAATCAAATTTTTCTCTTGCTGATTTAATTATATCTAAGTAGGCAAGTGCAGGCTTGACCATAACCATATCAGCACCCTCAGATATATCGTCTGCAATTTCACGAAGTGCTTCTCTGCCATTTGCATAATCCATTTGATAAGTTTTTCTGTCACCAAATTCGGGAGCGGATTCTGCGGCATCTCTAAATGGTGAGTAATAAGCTGATGCAAACTTAGCACTATATGAAAGTATCGGCGTATCAATAAAGCCATTTTCATCAAGAGCATTTCTTATTGCTGAAACTCTGCCGTCCATCATATCTGAAGGAGCTATAATATCAGCACCGGCTTTTGCAAGACTTACAGCCATCTTTGAAAGCAAAGGAAGTGTTTCATCATTGAGAATTTTTTCTCCGCAAACAACTCCGCAATGTCCGTGAGAAGTATATTCGCAAAGGCATACATCGGCAATTATAATAAGTGACGGATAATTTTTCTTTATATATCTTACTGCCTGTTGTGTAATACCATTATCGTTATATGCCTCTGTTGCATATTCGTCCTTATGCTTTGGAACACCGAAAATTAAAATTCCCGAAATACCACTTTTTTCAACTTCATTAAGAATTTCGTCCATTCTATCGAGTGAATATTGATAAACATTTGGCATAGACTCTACGGGATTTTTTATATTTTCTCCCTCAACAACAAACATTGGATATATCAAATCACTTTTACTTATTCTTGTTTCTCTTACCATACTGCGTAGATTTTCGCTTGCTCTTAATCTCCTAAATCTTTTCATTGCTATTCTCCTCAACTATTTTAAGAATTGTATCTGTTATACCCTCAACTGTCTTTGTCTTTGAAATATTAAATCCACTCACGCCGTGCTTAATTAAGGTTTCGGCGGTTATCTCGCCAATGCAAACTATTTTGGTCTTTGGTGAAATTGTAAAACCGCCCTCATAGAAAGCGTCAACTCCCGATGAACTCGCAAAGGCGATAAAATCAGTATCTATAGTCTTATTGGCTTCTGTTTTATAATCAAGCTGAACGCCATAGGTCTTTATATCATCATACTGAAAATTATTTTTGTCAAGAATTTCTGTTAGAAGTAAAGAACCCTTTTCCGCTCTTAGAATAAGAAGTCTTTCATCACTATGAACCTTTTTTACGAGAAGCTTTCCAAGAGCCTCTGATGTAAAATCATTTGGAATAAGCTCTGCAAAAATTCCATATTTTTCAAGCACAGAAGCTGTTCCCATGCCGATAACTGCAAATTTAATATTTACAAGCTTTCTTATATCTATCTTTAATGCTTTTAGTTTGTTAATGAAGATTTCTGCTCCATTCATACTTGTAAGAACGATATAGCTATATTTTTCTATATCATTAAGAGCCTTATCAAATTTCGGATTATTTCTATATTCGATAATATTAAGATGATTCATATGGTTAATATCTGCACCATAGGCAGAAAGCTGTTTTGAAAGCTTTGAAGAAAGTCTTTGTGTTCCTGTCACTGTAACAGAAATATCTTTTAAAGGCTTTTTAATGGTTGGCGAAAAATCATATTCCACAGTTTTTCCTACAGCTATAACAACAGGTGGTTTAATCTCGCTATCCTCTGCTACCTTACAAATATTTTTAAGTGTAGCCTTAACTGTCTGATTTTTCGCATATGCTCCGTTAGAAATAATCGCAATAGGAGTATTTTCCGACATACCATTTTCGATAAGACTATGCACTATTTTAGGAAGATTTTTAAGTCCCATAAGGAAAACAAGTGTTCCTCCACATTCGGCATAGGCTTTCATATTTTCAGGTAGAATATCCTCTGCTGTATGCCCAGTAATAACATGAAAGCTTCTGCTTGTAAGTCTGTGTGTAACTGGTATTCCGGCAAGCTCAGGAACAGCAATAGCTGATGAAATTCCCGGAACTATATCAAAGGGAATGTCACCTTCTTTGAGTGCGATTATCTCCTCCCCACCTCTGCCAAAAACAAAAGGGTCGCCACCTTTAAGCCTGACAACTATTTTATTTTCACGAGCCTTTTCAATCAAAAGGCTGTTTATAGTTTCCTGAGTTTCACTATGTGCTCCAGAACGCTTTCCAACGCAAACTTTTTCTGCGTTTTCGGCATATTCAAGAAGTTCCTTATCAATAAGACTGTCATATATAAGCACATCACATTTTTTTATAAGTTCCAAGCCACGAAGTGTAATCAAATCATAGTCTCCACAGCCTGCACCTACAAGATATACTCTGCCTTTATTCATAGTTTTTTCGTCAACTCCTTTGCAAGCTCAAAGCTTTCTGATATATCTGCGCTTTTAGATAAAATATTGCAATTTTCACCAGAAACATAGAGTGTAATTTTATCGCCGTTTATCTCGGAATATGCACCCAAAGGCATACCGCAATCTGCATTTAAAACTTGCGGAACGGTTCTTTCAAGCTGAAATGAACAAAAAGTTTCCTGATGATTTACAAGTCTAATATAGTTTTTTAATCTTTCGTCATTTTTACGGCTTTCTACGGCGATTATACCCTGACAAGGCGACGGTAAAAACTCGGTATAATCAAATGGTGTGACTGTATATTCTTTGCTGTTATAAATTCCGAGTCTTTCAAGACCTGCCGCCGCAAGAATTAAAGCGTCATATTCACCATTCATAAGCTTACGCAATCTGGTATCAACATTACCTCGTATATCCTTAACTGTAACTAAAGGATATAGCCTATGCAAAAAACTTTTTCTGCGTATACTTCCCGTACCAACAACAAAATCACTACTATTTTTTATTGGTGAATTATTCTTTGTAACCAAAACATCTCTATAATTTCCTCTTTCAAGTACAGCGGATATTTCCAAGCCTTCTGCAAGCTCTAAGGGCAAATCCTTTGCACTATGAACAGCAAGGTCTATTTCACCAGAAAGCAATGCAGACTCAAGCTCTGAAATAAACACACCCTTTCCGCCAAAGGATGCAAGTGATTTATCAAGCACTTTATCACCCTTTGTGGATATATGAACTGTTTCTATTTCTATATCATTACAGACAGATTTTAGCTTTGCTATAAACATTTCTGTCTGTGCAAGTGCAAGCTTACTTTTTCTCGTTCCAATTTTAATTTTCATTATTAGCTTCCTCTATCAATTTTGACACAAGGTTATCGTCTATTTCATCTCTTGAAAGACATAATGCAAGCAATCTTTCAAAAACTATTTTTCTGTCAGCTTCGTTTTTGATTTCAGATTTTATACGCTTTCTATATTTAAAAAGTGTTTCTGTAATATCAGCATTACCATCAAGCAAATTTTCAAGTCTTTCACGAATATATTTCGCATAAATAGGACTTTTTCCCGAACTTGTTATTCCTGCCGTAATTCCATTTTTATTAACCAATGCTGGAAAAATAAATCCGCATTTATCCTTATCATCAACTGTATTAACAAGGATATTCTTTTCACTGCAAAGCTTGAAAATATGTCCGTTTACTACTTCATCATCAGTAGCACTTATCGCACAAAATATATCGTCAATGTCGCTGTCTATAAATTTTCTTTCTATAATAGAAACACCAAGCTTTCTGATTTCATCGCATATAAAAGGTGCAACAACAGTTATTTTAGGTTCAAACGGCAAAAGCTTTTCGACCTTACGAAAGGCAACCTTTCCACCACCTACAACAAGAAATTTCTTGTCCTTTATATCTATATAGAACGGAAAATAAGCCATTATTCCACACCTCCAAAAGTTTTATATACATTCAGAATCTTTTCAAATTTTTCTGCGGATAATTCCTCTCTCAGCTTATATAAAAGCTCCTCAAAGGATTTTTCTTTAAGTTTCATCTTTACTGCATCTATATATGGCAAAAAGCTATGAAACAGCATATCCTTTTTAAGAACCTCAATTTCTTCCTCAATAATTTTCTTAGCCTCATCAATGCTGCTTAGTTTGAGAGAATTATTTTCCTTAGCAAGAGTTTTAAAATAGTCTACATCAACAAGCCTTATACCTGATATTTTTTCAATTTCTCTATCTATATCAGGCGGAACAGCCAAATCTATAAAAAGTCTGTTCTTATTTTCTTTAAGGCATTTCTGCAAATCATAATATGTTATTGTATAATGTGGACTTGAAGTCGCACTTATAAGGCAATCGACCTTATCAATATATTTATATCTATCGTTATATTCTACCGCAGAAACATCATTTCTATATGTCAAATCATTATTATGATTTCTCAGCGTGGTTATAATGCTTATATTTTTATGTGAAACAAGATTTTTAACAAGGCTTGTGCCAATCTTTCCTGTCGCACCTATTACCATAACGCTTACATTTTCGCCAAGTCTTGCGACTTCATTTGCGGCAAGTGTTGCCATAGATACAGATGTTTTAGAAAGAACTGTTTCTGTTTTAATGCGTTTCGCACAAGCAATAGCCGCTTGAAAAACTGTATTCAATTCATAGCCAGTAGTTTTACATCTTTGAGCGAAAGCATATGCTCTCTTAATCTGACCAAGAATTTCGTCCTCGCCTATAACCATAGAATCAATACCACTTACAACATTATATAGATGAGAAACAGCCTTATCATCATAGAAAAAGAATATTTGCTTTGACAATCTCGAAACTTCAAAATCTGAATATTCTGCCAATGTATTCTTAGCAAAGTTTACTGCATTTTCATTTCCGACAAAATATAATTCCATACGGTTACAAGTGCAGACTATAAGGCACTCATTTATAAAGTCAGAAATTATAAGGCAATTAAGTAAAGCTTTTTGAGTATCTTCTGAAAAAGCAAATTGTTTTCTTATTTTTAAATCTGAATTTTTATGGTTAATACTTATGCAATACATAATTTCATCTACCAACACCTCAAAAAACATCCCTATGGCATAAAACAACGCACAAGCATTATTTTAATACCACAGGGACTCAATGTCAACGGTGGGTGCCGACCCACGGCGAAGACGCGGAATCGCTCGACAAGTCTCGCTCGTAGTGAGTTAAAGAAGATGCTTGCCACGGATGAAGTAACTACCGTAGCCGAATTGGCTTTGCCATTCGGCTCTACCGATTAGCTAACATACTTACATTAAGTCATTAAGAGGCGGACTTTGTCCGCCTCTTAGAGAGAAAGAGATATTAAGGGCGTTGCCCTTAAAACCCACCAAAGGCTCGAGCGAAACTTTTCATTGTCTTAGGAAAACTTTTTAAGCAAATCATACTTTATATAATAAATGAATCTTCGTTAATAGCCTCATTATCGAGTATATATACCGAATTGCCTTTTGTAACGAATATCTTATATACAAACACATCAACTTTTTCGCCTACTCTTACCTCTGCTTCGTTAAGTGTTCTTTTGGCAGTAAGCTTTGTGCCATTTACAGCTATTGTAAGCTCTGTATTATCGCCTCTGAAAGCTACTCTCTCAACTACTCCCTCAGCCGCAGAACTCTTATATTTTTGATTTTCATTCTTTTTAGTAACATCTAAAAATTCAGGTCGGATTATAGCCTTATCTGCACCATCAATTTTCTTAAATGTACTGAATTTGCTGTAATCATCAACAAATGAAGCTTGTCCAAAAAACGATGCTGTAAAAGCTGTCTGTGGCTTTTGATATATTTCTATTGGAGAGCCTTTCTGTTCGATTTTACCATGATTAGTTATGATAATTTCATCAGCAACTTCTATTGCCTCGTCTTGGTCGTGAGTTACGAATATGCTTGTAACACCAAGCTTTTCTATCATTTCCTTCAACCAGCTTCTGAGTTCCTGTCTGACCTTTGCATCAATAGCCGCAAAAGGTTCATCAAGAAGTAAAAGCTGTGGATTCGGTGCTAAAGCTCTTGCAAAAGCTACCCTCTGTCTTTGACCACCAGAAAGCTGGCTTGGATACCTCTTTCCCAAGCCCTCAAGACCGATAAGCTTTATAAGTTCATTTACTCTTTCCTTGATATATTTTTTATCAGCTTTTTGGACTTTAAGTCCGAAAGCAATATTATCATAAACTGTCATATAGCGAAAGAGTGCATAATTCTGAAAGACAAAGCCTATTCCACGCTTACTTGCAGGAATATTATTAACAATCTTGCCATCAATAATTATCTCTCCGCTATCAGGATTTTCAAGACCTGCAATCATTCTTAATATAGTTGTCTTACCGCTACCACTCGGACCTAAAAGACCGATTAGCTTTCCCTTTTCAATTCCGAAATTAATGTTATCAGACGCCTTAAAATCGCTGAAGGTTTTATTTATATTTTTCAGTTCAACATACATTCTATATATCCTTCTTTCCTTTATATTCAACCACACTTCTTATTATCAATATAACAATCGCCATAATAACAAGGATTGAAGATACTGCAAAAGCAGGGACATACTGAAATTCATTAAAGAGAATTTCTACATGAAGTGGAAGTGTATTTGTTTTTCCTCTTAGATGACCAGATAATACAGAAACCGCTCCAAATTCTCCCATAGCTCTTGCGGCACACAAAATAACACCATAAAGGAAAGCCCATTTTATATGTGGAAAAGTTATTTTGCGAAAAATTGTAAAACCATTTGCACCCATAAGTGCCGCCGCTTCTTCTTCGTCTGTTCCCTGAGCTTCAAGGACAGGTATAAGCTCTCTTGATATAAACGGAAATGTAACAAAAACTGTTGCAAGAACTACACCAGGAACAGCATAAACTATACTTATATCAGCCTGTTGTAAAAGTGGATAGAGTATGCTCTGTCTGCCGAATGTAAGTATAAAAATTAAACCAGCAATAATAGGAGATACTGTAACTGGCAAATCTATAAGAGTGGTAAGAACTTTTTTGCCCTTAAATCTGAATTTTGTTATAGCCCAAGCTGCAAATACTCCGAATATTGTATTTACAGCTACTGCGATAAGAGTTGCTTCAAGAGTAAGAATAGTTGCTTTTATGGTATATTCATCTGTAATGGCTTTAATATAAACCTCCCAGCCTTGTTTAAAAGCCTCTGAAAAAACTGTTATAAGGGGCAATATAAGCATTACGAATAGAAATAATATACTTATTCCGATAAGTAAGCCCTTGACTATTTTTGAGCCTAATTTATTTTCGTGCATTATATTATCCCCCTTTCAGAATCTTTGTATTTCTTGCCTGAATAAGATTTATTACAAATAACAACAAGAATGATACTGCAAGCATTACAAGTGCTATTGCTGTTGCACTTTTATAGTCGAACTCCTGAAGCTCTGACATTATTATAAGTGGTGTAATTTCTGTTTCGTAAGGCTTATTTCCTGCGATAAAAACTACACTGCCATATTCGCCAAGGCATCTGCCGAAAGCAAGTCCAAAGCCTGTAAAAATTGCGGGTCTTATTTCAGGAAAGATTATCTTCCAGAATATTCTTGTTCTGCTTGCACCAAGAACTCCTGCGGCTTCTTCATATGATGAATCAAGTTTTTCGAGTATCGGCTGAACCGAACGAACTACAAAAGGTATACCTATGAAAATAAGAGCAATCGTTATACCAACCTGTGTATAAGCAATTTTAATTCCAAACTTATCGAAAAAGCTTCCTATCAAGCCATTATCTGTTGTAAGTGATGTAAGAGCCATACCGGCAACCGCTGTCGGAAGTGCAAATGGAAGTTCTATCATACCGTCTATAATTCTTTTTCCCAGAAACTGATACCTTACAAGTACCCACGCTATAATAACTCCCATAACAGCATTTATAAGAGAGGCTATAAAAGCTGTTATAAAGCTTACTTTAAAGCTTGCAAGAACACGCTCACGAGTTATAGTCTGAATAAAATCGCCAAAATCCATTTGAGCTGTATATATTACAAGTGACGCAAGTGGTATCAGAACCACAAGACTAAGTATAGAAAGGGTTACGCCCATAGACAACCCAAATAAGGGAATTACTCTTTTTTTCGCTTTTTTCATTATTACACCTTATTTTTCATAAATTTGGTCGAAAACTCCGCCGTCTGCAAAGTGTTTCTCCTGAACCTTATCCCAACCGCCGAAATCTTTAATAGTAACAAGATTAAGATTGAGGTCGAAAACATCTGAATATTGCTTTAAAATTTTTTCATTTGATGGACGGTAATAGTTATCAGCGGCAATCTTCTGTGCCTCGTCTGAATAGAGATAGCTGAGATATTCAGTAGCAACTTCTCTTGTTCCTCGCTTATCTACAACATCATCAACAACTGCAACTGACGGCTGTGCAAGAATACTTACACTTGGTGTAATTATTTCATAATCATCTGGATAATCTCTTTTTGAGAGGAACGCTTCATTTTCCCAAGCAATAAGAACATCTCCTTGGCCATTCTCTACAAATGTTGTTGTAGCACCTCTTGCACCTGAATCAAGCACAAGAACATTTTTATATAGCTTTTTGATGAATTCCTTAATCTTTGTTTCATCACTATTATAAACCTTATCTGCATAAGCCCAAGCAGCAAGGTAATTCCATCTTGCACCACCTGATGTCTTTGGATTTGGTGTAATAACTCCAATGCCGTCTTTTGCAAGGTCGTCCCAATCCTTAATATTCTTTGGGTTGCCTTTTCTAACGAGAAAAACTATTGTTGAAGTATAGGGTGAACTATCGTTATCAAAATTATCTACCCAACCATCTTTAATCAATCCGGCATTTTGAATAGCCTTGACATCATATTCAAGAGCGAGTGTTACAACATCTGCATCAAGTCCATTTGCAACCTGTAATGCCTGCTTACCCGAACCGCCATGTGATTGAGTAACCTCAACATCTTGTCCCTTCTTTTCTTTCCAATGCTTTGCGAAAATTTCATTATAAGCTTGATAAAGCTCTCTTGTTGGGTCATATGAAACATTTGTAATAGTTACTTTTCCCGAATTTTCTGCTTCTGATGAAGAACTTGCACCGCAACCTGCAAAAGCTGTTACTGTCAACGCTGCTGCCAATATTATACTTAAAACTCTTTTTTTCATTTTAAATCTCTTCTTTCTAAAATTTTATTATTTAAAGTGGTTATATTGAGTATAGATTGACAACATCGACTATCTCTTAGTTCAAAATTCCTTATAGGTCTTATAAATATTTTCTTCATTCTATAACCTCCTGAAATTTAAAGTTTATATCAACAGAGGAATCACTCTGTCAACACATAAAATAACCGAGAAAGCACCATGCTCCCTCGGTTAATTGTTATAAAACAATTAACACTGCCTCATAGGGAACATATTACTAAGCATAACCTTATGGCACATACAATTTATAATTTTCATTTTATATTCCCCTTTCGATAGTGAATTTTATGGTAAGAAAATTTTCAAAATATAAAGCATATAATTTCAATAGGTTTTGTATGCGTTAATAATATCACCTAAAACTAAATTTGTCAATGCAATTTTTACTATTTTTTTGAAATTCGAAAATTTGCTAAATACCCTCCAATCGCAGAATAGATTTACAATATTTTTTGGCATATTTTCACAAAAATAACAAAAAAAGTCCTGAGCAGATTTTTCTGCTCAGGACTTTTATTTCTTATAGTATTCTACAAAAGCCAATTACATTGGACTCAATCCTTATCTGAATTTCTGAATCACCCACTATCATAATCCAAACGCCGTCAACAGTCCGCAGCCTTCTAGAAAATGACCCTCTATGAATAATCCGTATTAAAATTAAGAGTCAGCATACACTATGCCATAGGACTCAATCCTTATCTAAATAAATTCAGTTTTCGACGGACGAGTCGAAATCCGATATTCGCAAAAACGAAATGCGTCCGAAACAAAATATATATAGCATATATATATATATAGCACTCACTATTCGATTCGACTGCCTGCTTTTATACAAGCCATAACGCTTAATTCAAACCATTCTGCGAAAATGGACACCCGATAAACAATTTATCCAGCGGAACTTTCGTTGCGAATAAAAAATCAACTATAAATAACATATGCTCTGATAAGCTTCCTAATATTAAGATTTAGGCATTCACCGAATGTCAATCGGCATATCCAACGCATATAATACTAAATAAAGTCATATATCGTGGAAATATTAAGTTGTAATCTGCGTTATGAAGTATCTATCATCACGACAGGACTAAAACGCTTCTATCCGAAATTGAAATCGTTTCAAAGCATTTATGCCACATACAACGGCTATATGTAATAACCTGATGCTAAAGAGCCATAATAAATATGGAATAGAGCATCGCTCGGTTAAAGAAAAATTCGCTTTTACTTGGAATTTCTTATTTCGGAGACCTCAATCCTAAATGGCTCAAGGTCATTTAAACTAACTGGTTCTGTATCGCCCATAGGACTGCCTCCTTTCAGAAATTGAACAAGGAATTTCAATAAACTAAATATATAAAGCATCTCTCGATATTGACTTCTACCCTATCATCAAACTTGATAAATATAACTAAGGTTAAAGTCAATAGAGTGAGCATTCAAAAAATTAATTTCAAGCTCTATGCTTTAAAAATAATTTAATGGAACTTTCTTTGATTTAGTTCCTTTCCTTAAGCTCAATTACATTATATCACATTCTTAGCAAATGTCAATAGTTTTTTTAAACTTTTTTTATTTTTTGTAGATTTTATAAACTATAAATAACCTCTTGACTTATATGATATTTTGTTGTAAAATAACATTGCAAACAAAATACGATATTAAATTATGAAAAGAGGCTTTGGCTATGAGCAACGAAGAATTTGAAAGTTTTGAACCAGACCTTATCTCCCTTTTGGACGAAGACGGTAATGAATATGAATTTGAAATCCTCGATGAAATCGACTTTAAGGATTCCCATTTTTACGCACTTATGCCATTATTCGACCTTCCAGAACAAGATATAGAGTCTGAAAATACATATATGATTTTTGAAGCTGTTGAGGACGAAAAAGGTGAGCCTCAGCTTGCTGAGATTGAGGACGATGCTCTTATCGATGAGCTTGCTGAAATCTTTGAAAGCCGTTTTGATGAAGCTTATGACGAAGATATTGAAAGTAACGACGAATAATTTCATCTTCTCCAAGCATAATATTTATAGCAGGCGGTTTTAAGACTGTTTGTTTAAAATTGAATTTCTGCCCGATTCGTGGACTGTGTCTAAATAACCCTACAACTTTTTTCTCGGGAGTTTACCTCCTGCGGCGGATTGCAGACCTCCCGCTTTTGCGGAAGAAGGGAGCGTGAACCCGCAAGGGTGACACCCACCTGTCTAATCCAGTAGGCAGGTTATTATTGACACAATACGGTCGGGTGGATTTTTTATTTTGCAAAAAATTTTTAAAAAATTATTTTTTCTCTTGATTTTCTCAAAACATTAGTGTATAATAGCAAAGTGTTAAAAATTTGGAGAGTTGTCCGAGCTGGCCGAAGGAGCACGATTGGAAATCGTGTAAACGCCAAAAGCGTTTCGAGGGTTCGAATCCCTTGCTCTCCGCCAAAGCAAAACCGCATTAATGCTGAATCATCAGTGTTAATGCGGTTTTTTTATGTGCTCTATTTTTAAGTTTTTGATAAAAAGTCAAATAATTTAATAAAAATTATAAGAAATTAAAAGTATATTCCATATAAAATTCCATATGGAATCTTACAAAAAATCAATAGTAAACTATCTGTTTTTAATTATGTAAGTGAATAATTTATAAAATAGATTTTGTTAATTAAAAAAAGCTGTACCCACACTGATATGTGCCTAAAATTCTGGGTATATATCAAAGTGTAGATACAGCTCTTAGTCATTTTATGTTATTTTACTCTAATCTTCTGCCCGACATAGATTAATCTCTGTTCTTGATGTTGTTAAGCGATACAAGCTTGTCTACTGTTGTGTTGTACTTGTAAGCTATGTAGCTGAGTGTGTCACCACTCTTAACTGTATAATAAACCTTGTCAGACTTTACTGTTGCGGTTGTACCGACTTTAGCAGTGTAATCTAAGCATATCCAGCCACCGTACTTGCCAACATAGCCCCAGTTTGCAAGCCAGATGTCGTACTTATTTATCAGCTTGTCTTTATGCAAATAATTGCATAGCCAATTCGGGTTGCAATAGAGCATTGGACGATAGCCAGCAGACTTGATTCTATCGCAGAAGGCAATAACAATGCTTGTAAGAGTGTCTTTGCCAAGATGAGCTTTGCGAGATTAGTTGCTCCAAGCGTCAATATCCTTTTCAGCAATCTGGTTATTCTTTTCGGCAATCTCAGACTCATAAGTACTTACTTACACTTTATAATTTTCAATCTGTTTTTTTACATTCTTCTAATTCTTTCCTTTCGCTTTCTAAATCGGCAATTCTATGATTAATAATTTTAAGTTGTTCTTCTTGCACACTTGTTTTTTCTTCGAGGTGATACATTCGCTCAACTAAAATATTATGTTTATCTACTTTCTTTTCTAATTCACTTATACGATAGGTTGTTAATTTATTACCTGCTAAAATACCGCCAAAAGTACCGATAAGTGCCAATCCACCAGAAATAAGTGCAGAAATCACGCTTGAATCCGTATCCATCACTCCTTGATTTTAATCAATGTATTGCTATCAATAGCGAAGTAGGATTGGTTCCTGAACTTTTTATAGTTCCAGTTTTTATCATACCTGCGTCAATACTTCCGGAGGAAATTTGACCAGCGTCAAGAGTGCCTGTCTTAATGGCATTTCCATTTAATGTACCAGCAATAATGGTATTACCATTTAATGTATTTGCTTTTATAGTATCTCCATCAAGAGTACCTGTTTTAATAGCTTCGCCACTCAGCGTGTCTGCTTTTATAGTATTACAATTTAAAGTGCCTGACTTAATGAGATTTGCGTTTAAAGTTCCTGCATTTATCCAATCGGCAACTATGCCCTATGTTGCAAGGATTTTTAAAACAGCATTTCCGTTTTTATCAACTCCTGCTATATATGTTTTACCGCCGTCAGATGATATAAAAATACCGTCAACAGTCTTTTTCCATATAGTTTTACTATCAGATAAATTTTCTTTATCGTGCATATAGCAGATAATTGAGCCGTCATCTTGGCTTTCTATCGTTTCATAATATCCCATAGCATTTGTTGCAAGCTGATTCATCTGCTGCACTCTGATGTCATACTCGGATATTTGCATTTCCGCTTGCTTCTTAGCCATAGCGATTATTGTAGCCGACTGACTTCCTCCGGCACGATTCTTTTCGTTGAATGTTTCTGCGTCACAAGCTATCTGCATTTTATTGTCAATGTTAAAAGTAACGCTTGTAATATATGTCTTGTAAGCATTTCCGCTGTAATCATATATCGCCCAGTCATATATCCACCCGACATTATGTCTGGATATGTAAGCATTACAACTGCACCCTTGTTTTTGCAAAAATTTGCAAGCTTAGAAGCCTCTGCCCACGAAAGCATGGTCCAAGTGAAGCTTAGAGTGCGTTTCTGTGCAATAATATCCTTTGACATTGAACCGTCACGAGTAGAGCGACCACTCTCATCACTTGATAAGTCTGATAACTGCCAAGTACAACCTGTCGGAGAACTCATTTCAATACCGTTTATTTTAAACATTCAAAGCACCTCCATAACGCCTATTTTTTCTCTTACGAACCTTAACAATTTTTCTTTCTATAAGCTCGCTATCAAGATATGTATTGTTTACATACTGCGTTTCTTCGCTGTTGAGCAAATCATATATTTTCTGCAATATTCTAATAACCCTTTCATCACAAACAGTTGTTTGTTGAGTTTCTGCTATCATACCTTTCAACTTAGATAATGGCGAAATAACCTCCGGGTCGCTTGAAGCGTTGGGGTTATCACCGACCATAGCTAAAGTCGGAGCAGTCGCCAAGCCACCTTTGGCGAGCTTAGGTATTAGGGGTGGTTCTGCTGGCATTGAAAAGCTCCAATCCTGGCCAAAGAGGCTACCTAATGCACCTGAAATGCCACCTATCGAATCGACAATGCCTTTAACGGCGTAATATATACCAGACCATAGCATATTTATTCCGTCAATAATGAGATTAATTATGAATTTGATTATCGACCAAATACCATCCCAAATGCCCTTAAAGAAATCAGAAATACCTTTCCAAGCCTTTTCCCAATCTCCTGTAAATACGCCCGATATAAAGTCTATCAATCCACCTAATGCGTCTAATATTCCACCTATAACACCGCCTATAACACTAAAGCAATCTTTGCAGACTTCTCCTATTACATTAAATACTGTTTTAAAAACAGGGTCTAAAACTTTAACAATCCAATCACACAAAGGTTTTAAAAGTTTCTCCCATAGTGGATAAATAATTTCATTCCAAAGCTTTGTAATTACAGCGATTAGTTTATCGAAAATAGGCTTAAGGCAGTCACTCCACAAAGAGTTTGCAAAAGCATAAATACTCGTTCCTACGCCTTGCAAGCGTGACTGAACTATACCGCTTGAATCTGCAACTCTTTTCATAGCTGCTTCGGCATTGCCTTGTAAATTACCGAAAGTCTGTTCAAGCTGAGAGTTTACGGCATTAACACTTGCCGCTGATTCAACGCAATCTTTACCGAACTTTATTACTGCCGCCGCACTGAAAGCTGCCGCAGCTGCACCTGCTATCTTCTTAAAAGCTCCACTAAAAGAGCTTTTCATAGATTTAGCCGCATTATCAGCAGTCTTGTTTAAATTTTTTAATGACTTTCTGAATTTACCTGAATCAAGATTCAGTTCAAGAGCTATCTGACCTACAATGTCACTCAATATAATTCCTCCTTTCGCCTAAAAATTTGCATAATAAAAGCGCACACCATTTCTGATGTACGCTTTTATTTTTTTGCGTGTGAATTTTAAAAATTCCATATACTTACTTTTTTACAGGCAAGCCGTTCCCGTCTTTGAATGTACCACTTAAAACTTTAATTATGTCATAAATATAACCAAAGAAAAAGCCTCCACAGGTAAGTAGCCAGATAAAACCTGAACCAATTTTCCCAACATAAAAACGATGTATACCAAAAAAGCCGAGTGCGATAGCAAGTATTAAAGTTAGCTTTTTACTTTTCGGACTGCACGCAACACCTCTTACAGCATAACCAACATTATTTCGATTTGATACAGCATTTTCATTGCTTATAATATTCTGAACAATAATTGTTGGTTGACCTCCGCTGTTGTTTTGTGTTGGATACTCAAGCTCAGTTCTGCAATAAGGGCAAAGACGATATTCACTTCCAACTTCTGCACCACAATGTTTACATTGCATTTCACACAACCTCCTGAGAATTTTGTAATTATTTGTCAAAATATTACCATAAATCACAAAATTTTTCAAGAGTTTTGTCAAATATTTTATTTAGCCACTGATATAAACATCTGTTTGAATTGCTCAAGAGCCATAGCCGAATCCTGTTGAGTAACTTGCTTTGCTCTGCGGTTTCGCCAATCTGAACGGATTTTCTTTTGATGTGAAGTGAAGTACTTTAGCCTTTCTGGGTCGTTTTCTGCTCGTATCTGCACAATTCTGCCAAGTGGTGAATCAGCACTCAAGCCACGCAGAAGCGAGCAAAATTCTTCCCATTTCATATGTTTGAAGTCCTCTGAATATATCCTGACCCCATACTCCGACAAAAACGAGGAAACTATTAAATCAAAGTCCTCTATTATGTCGTAGCAAGGGTCGCTGTTTCCCCCGGCTCTTCACCGCCTGCGACAAGCTCAACCGCTGATTGTATAAGAGTTGTGAAGTCCTCAAAATTAAGCTTTAACTTCTTGAGCTTCTGCATTTCTGCTTCATCAAAGAGAATATTGCACATATCGCTTATAGTTTCAGGTGTGACATTGCCGTTCAATTTTGGCAGAATTTCAAGAAGTGCTACTGCCTCATCATTCACTATCAAAACTGTATCCTTAATTTTAATTTGTGGTTTCTGCTCAAAATTGAGCTTACCTGAGTAGTAATAATCAGCAATATTAAACCCTTTAAGCCAATTCCGTATATCAGCTAAATAAATCATCTCATCAACCTTCTCATAATTATTGCAAAAGCTTTATTACAGAAATCTTCGTGCTTTCCGCCTTTCTGCCAATCCTCGAACCAGTGAGCCTTTGCGTTTGGATTCTCATCTTTTTTGAAATTGTATTCAGGGTGATAGTAAAGGCGGCGAGCATAAGGTGTTGAAGACACAATAGAAACTTTGCCTTGATTACTTTTTGATGTATCAACAAAAGTGCTTTCGTTCTGCAGTGCTCCTGTGTCTCTTGGAATAACCTGTGCTTGAACTACCTCCGTATGGAGTGCTTCTGCCGTCTGCTCAAGAGCTGCCTGTGCTTTTGCTGTAATAGCTTTTATTGCTGTTTGATTTATCTTAATTTTTGATGTGACTTTCATATGAAGTTCCTTTTTAACATAAGAAAAGCACCTTGATTTCTCAAAGTGCTTAATCTTAAAATAAATCGCTATGTGTGCCTGTTCTGCAAAGATAAAGTATAAGCTCGTCACCGTCATACTCATAAATAAGCAACCAATCTGGTTCTAAGTGGCATTCATGTTTTCCTTTATAATCTCCTATAAGAATATGGTCACTATACTTTATGGGCAATGTTTCACCATTTGCAAGCATATTAACAACACTTTTCAAAACATATATATTCTTATGCTGTTTCTGTGCTTTCTTATAGTCCTTCTTGAATTGGCTCGTGAATTTAACTATATATTTCATTTATCCAAATCCTCAAATAATTCATCAATATCAGTATATCCTTTATATAATTCTGGGTGTTTTTTCATCTTCTCAACTTCAGCAAATGTAGCCTCTGTTTCAGAATTATATTTGCGAATTACAAAAGGTATACCATTAAATTCTATTGCCTGTTGGATAAAAAGGTTTATTGCGGTACTCATATCCATTCCAAGTGAAGAAAACAATTCTTGAGCTTTTGCTTTTTTCTCTGCATCGATTCTAATATTTATATTTGACATAGCCATAATATCATCCTCCTTGATATTATATTATCACATTGTTAATACATTGTCAATACAGATAATATAATTATATCAAGTCCAATCTCGTATAATTGATTGTGCCGTCAGGATTTCGAGCTTTTTCACCCTGATAGATTTTCCGCTTAACTCCATTCACAATAACCTCGCCGTTTGAAAGCGTCGATAATTCAGGAGCAATATCACCGATAAAATAAGCCTGTGCAGATAACTGCACAAGCTGCTTATCGGCTGTAAGAACGGTTTTAGCCTTGTCTTGATAATTGCATAAGGCATTGATTTCAAGAGCTTTTAGCGGTTCTCCGTCCTCACTTAAACCCTCTTGATATACTGTAATCGTAATCGGCGTAGTACATACAGATTTAAGCACCAAGCAAGGATATTTCATCTCAGCACCTCACAGCACAAGCCTGTTGACATAAGCCTGCTATAAGTAATCTGACGAACTATACAGCCATTCTTAACGCAAACACCTGTATTATAATCAAACTGCATTGATACGCCGTTTATGCCGTATGATTTAAGCACTGTATCAAGCATATCTGCATATTCATCATAGAACTGCACAATCTCGCAACAGCACTCTGTTATGGTTTCCTGTTGATAATCCGTTAAATTATCAAAACCCTTTCCTATGATTCTGTTATAGGTCAAAGTGTCAATTATTCTGCTTGCTTTACGGACAAGATTATCAAAGCTTTCAGGCACTACCGTATAATACTTTAGATAATCTGCTTCCGTTGCATAATTCTGCATAAATCATCACTCCACATAAGAACAGTAGATACCTGCAAGCTTGTTTTCATAGCAATGTGCATAAAGGTTATTGTTGCGGTACTTAAATACATGGCTGTCGCCCTGCTGGTCCTGGTCTGGGGAGAAATACTTGATGTACTGGTCGATAGCACAAACCGCTGCAGACTTTTCAACACAGAGGAAGTTTACATTCTTGCCAACGCCAACAAGCTCATAATAGGTATTCAAAGCAGATTTTGTAGGAGAAGAAACCTCTGAATAAATGCCACCACTTTCAGTGTAATACTTCTTGTCCTTTACAATGTCTGTGTCTTTAGTTTTTACATACTGACCCTCGGCTTTCTTGTAACCGTAATTTGTAGTACCGTCATTAAGAGTTATTGCAGTATACATTCTTGTTTGTGGCACTTCAATTATGTTTGAGAACTTAGAAAGAACTGCTCTTGACTGTGTTGTATCAAGGTCATCAATGCTTGCTCTAAGTGTCGGTGTGATGAAGAGTATACGGCTTTCTGTTGGCACTTCTAATTCGTCCATTGTGTTTGAGCAAGCACGCAAAGCACTGACAACTTCCGAACCATTGGAGAGCTTTTCAACCTTTGTTGTGATTCCTTCTGTACCGCAAATCTTTGCAATTCTTGCGGCATCTGTTTCAGGTACAACCTTAGTACGAATAAATTCGCCTGAAAGCTTTGCAAATGGAGTTTCGAGAGCCTCATCGTTATCAAGTCGGTCAATTCTCAAATCCTGAGAACGCTCCTTGTCATACTTAATGGTTTCCCACACAAAAGATGTAGAACCCTTTGTATAACCATCGTTACGGCTGAAATCGCCAAGTCCGTCCATATCAAGCTTAGCAATCTTTATTTCGCCATTACTGCCCTTTTTTACTGTTACCTCATCGCCCTCAAGGATTGAAGTTTTACTTGCTTCCTTATAAACCTCGTCAAGCAATGGAAGATATACTGTTGATAATTCAATATTATTCATAAAATTTCCTGCCTTTCTTAATTTTTAAGTCCGAACGCTTTTCTAAGCATAGCGTTCTGTTTTTCTTTGTCTTCGCTGTTATCGCCGTCAGCACCGATTTTTTGAAAACCTCCCTTTGATGTTTCACCTTTTAGCTGTGGAACATCTTCAAGGACCTTGCTTACAGCTGATTTCAGTTTTTCATCATTAATTTTTCCACTTTCATCGGTAACGCCCGAAAAATCAGCCAATTTCAAAATATACGGTACCGTATCGGCTGAAATACCAAGCTTGAAAGCAGTAAGCGTTGCTTGCTGATTAAGTCTTGCGGTCAGCTCTGACTGCTTGTACTGCTCAATCTGAGCCTGCATAGCACTAACATCAGGCTTATTCTTTTCCCTGTTTGTTTTATAGGTGTTTATCGCCTGTGTAATTTCCTCCTCGGTCATTCCCTGCTGTGCAAAGTATGACTTCAAGGCGGCATTGCTTGCTCTCTGTTCTCTCGCCTGTACCATACTGTCAAGCTGTTCCTGTGTATAAGTTGTTTGTGTTCCACCTTTGGCAGCGTTACCTTCTCCGCCCGTATTATTCTGCTGAGCGTTAGCAGTCTGTTGTGTTGCTTGCTGTTCTGACATAATATTCTCCTCCGTTTTATGCCCGTCGGCTTATTCCTCAGCTTTTAACGCCGTCAGAGTTTTGGGCATTAAAAAAGCACCTTGATTTCTCAAAGTGCTTAGTTTCTTTTTATGAAGCGTTCTTCGATAAATTCTCGGAAGTCCATTGTTTCACCTGCTTTCGTTAGTGCTTAAAATGCTGTATTAATCCGATTACTGCTAAAACAAGCAATAATAAAGCTGATATAATCATTCCTGTTATCTTTAAGCCTAAATAAAATTCAAACAAATAAATCACCTACTTTTGGGCATAGAAAAACCGCCCTCAAGGAGCGGTTAAATTCTTAATAATTAATGTGCAACATATGCCTACCCGTTCTTCGATAATATTCTTCATCGGCTTTTTTAGCTTCCATTTTAATTTTTTCAGGTGCATCTTCTCTGATACCACGATAACCGTCATCGTTCAACTCAGTTGCCCATTTCATAAATTTATCAAATTTATCTGTCATATTAATCAACTCCTAAAATAATATTTATAACCTTTTTAGCCACAGTTCTTGCTTTTTTTGTCATACTTTCAGCAATACATTCTGAAATGAATTCATCTATATTTTTATTGGCATATATTGAAATCGATTTAGAATCAACACTTTTCATAATATTCAATATTTTCTGTCTTTTTTCTTTCCACAATGGATCGTTTTTTGCGTGTTCGGCTTGTATGGCATGGCCTATTTCATGTCTAAATGTGTGCATAGGGTGAGAAGATGACCATTTACCAGCTTTTTTCATTTCGACAGCCTTTTGTGCGTGTATCTTCAAACAATCCTTTTTGTCGGCTGATTTTATAACCAATATACCTGAATGGTCATAAAAAGCTCCATACTCACCACTTCCATCAATCAAAGGTTCAACTCTGCTGATAGTTGATATATTGCCAAATTTTGAGGACATAGCTGTAAATTCAGCGTCAAAAGCCTCTCTTACGCTTTCCTTTACCCTTGGTGAATATTCATACTTTATTATATCACTTTTAACAGCTTTTTCAATACTTTTTTCAGAATTTATTACACTTTCGGATAAATTATTATCAATATCAGGGTCAGATATTCTATGTGCCTTTTCCCTCCACTTTTCAGCCCTTGCATCATAAGCTCTTTTATTATCTTTATCGATGGAAAACTTAGACATACGCTCCATTCGCTCAGCTTCGTTCTGAGCGTAGTTTTGCTTCTGGGCGTTGTTATATCTCTCTGCAAGTTCGTCAAGCTCATCGGCGGTGTATTGGCTGTTTTCTGGCGGTGTGCTTATGCCCTCAAAATATGTAGTGTGTGCGTCCCTGCAATTCGGGTGATACAAGCCCTTTTTAATAGCCTCTGACAAAAGCGGATATTTAACGCCCGTAACGGGAGATATGCCGTTCTTGGGTCCTCCACTCCACACATCATCAATGAACACTATGCCAACGAAAGGAGCACACAACGGACAAGGGTTTCCACGCTTGTTAAGAATGACGGTATATATTCCCCATTCCTGTCGCTTAGCCCCCTCGCCTTGAAGATACGCTCTTTTATTCGCCGTTCTCAGTGCCATTTCTGCATAGGACTTGATATTTACTCGCCTACCGTTTCGGTACTGTATGCAGTTGATGCCAGCTGAAAGAAAGTCCTTTGTCGCCATATCAACAGCCTTTGCATAAGTTCCCGCACCAGTATTTGCCATTACCTGAGCATTGAATATAATCTTGCGGTATCGGTCATTAGCCATTCTTAAAACAGCAATCTCAGCTTTTTCCATATCGTGAGTAGTTGCTTTAATCAAAGAATTAAGCTTTCTTTCGTTCGTCTTGAAAAACTCTCCCGTTGTTTCAGCCACACCAGTAAATGCTAGCTTGTTTTTGCCTTTGCCTTTGAAACCACGCTTTATAGCTTGTAAAATCTGTCGTTCCTGCTTAGTGCCACCGTCGTTATAGGAATCCCGCAAGGCTCTACGGATATGCTCATTTATAGAATTATACTGACTTGTAAATCTCTTGCTATTCTTCCTCTTATAAACTTCAAGTGCCTTGAGCTGTTCTACCTGCCATTGTGACCATTCTATGCCGAGCTTTGATTCTTCGGCCCTATGGCGGCTTAAATTCCTAAACATTGAGGCTATAAGCTCATTTTCGATTTCTTCAAAAGCCTTACCAATATCGTAATCAGACATTTTTTTAAATCTCCAAATCATCAGCCATAGACGAGCTATCCATATTCTGCACGCCCTGTTCAGCTTTCAGCCTTGCGACTTCCTGTTCTTTCCATTCGCTGTCTTTGCTGTCGCCATAAAGCTCCTCGACACAGCTTTCAGTACTCATAACACCGCCTTGCTTTGCCTTAGTTACTGTTTCAACAACAGCTTCAAAACTTGGGTTAGCATATTCTCCAAAGTTTATAGCAACAGTCGGAGGAATAATATCAAGCTCATGCCATATCTGATATCCGCACACCACAGCTTTTACAAGCTCCGGCATAAATTCTTCCACAAGCTGTACAAGGTTTCCTCTGGTATACAAAGTGGTTTTTTCTTTTTCTCTCTGTGCTTCGGCATTATCCATCTTTTTGACATCAATGCCGAGAGTACTCGGTGAAATTATTCCCTGTAAACATAAGTCAAGGGCGGTTATGTATGTTTGCAAGTAGCTTTCGTGCGGTATATTAGGCTGGTCGAGAGTGATTTTATTACAGCCTGTTTCAGACATATCGTTATTTGTTGAAATATATCTGTTATCAAAGGCATTAGGTTTAATAATCATACCAGTATCAGGATTTCGAGGTAACAGACATTCAGGAATATAGCTCTTTGAACGAGATGCCCTGAGTGCGTCCATCCACTGTGACCATGCTTCGTCGAGTGCATCGAAATCATCTGTCTTGCCGTCAAATATATTGCTTCCTCTGCCCTTATACTGTTCACTGTCACCGAATATACAAGGCACAGCAAGCATAATGCTTTCGTCAAAGGCGACACCCTTGCCGTCAATCCATTTCGTTTGTTCTATTGAATTAGGCGGTATCTCATCGCCATTTTCTCTATACAGACGATATTTTATATAACCGTAGCCGTAATGCTCTTTGAGTGTGTATTTTTCTTTGTTGTTGATATAGCCCGCCTTAATCGCACTCTGAACGATGTTACCGCTCTGCACATAATATTCGGAAAACTTCTTTTGTCTTGCGTTTAATTTGTCTTTCACGGTGTCACCGTCCTTTCGTAAAATAAGCAAAAGAAAAGACAGCACATTGCTGTACTGTCTTGTAACGCAGGTTTCCGGAGTTGCACCGGAATCTGTAAAAACTGTTTTCCTATTTAAACTATCCCCTGTGTCAATATCATTATATCAATTAATTTTTATATATTCAAGTGTTTTCTCTTTGTTTCCCATTTTTTAAACAGTTCATTCACATAGGACTGTTCTTTATCGGTCAACTGTCTATCGCCCATTTCGTTATCTTAATACCTAAATGAGCGTGGGGCATAATTCCATTGTGAGGTCTGCCTTTAACATCAATTTGTTTTACTCGTTCACCATAAGTATCATAAAAAGTAATATGTTTTATATCGCCATTTTTATCAATTGTAGCATAAACCCTGTTCTTGGTGATTGTTTCCATAGGCGCTGTTACAGAACCATTGCCATTGATACGAACAACTTTTATTTCGCCAAACTGTGCAACTGCTTTATATTCCGTACCGTACTTCTTGCCCTTATCACTTATACCACTCGAAGAGCCTCTTCCACCCATTATTTTGACCTCATAAATTTTTCCTGAAACGATTTTATATTGATAATATTTTCTGCACATTTTTCGGGAACCTTGCCGTAGAAAATGACTGTTTCAGGCTGTAAATGTTTCATCATTTCGTTTTAGCCTTTCAAAAATAACTCTTTTGCCGTTTTATTATTTTGAGTTCCAATGCTTGAAACAGCAACTGTGCTATGCTTTGGTTCTCCGTCAAAACACCATTCAAAACTCTTTTCATCACTCCAACATATCGTGGGGATTACCTCAATGCCATATATCTGCCAATATACCGCAAGCCAATGCTTGCGGTAATGATTATAAATTTGCAATGCTGTCGGATAATCAGCGTAAAGGCTGAAATCAGGCGATAATACACAATTAAATTTTTTAAGCAAATCTATGTATCTTTCAGGATTATTCCATAATCTCATAAACTGATAATCATCGAGAAAGAAATGAATACCACAATCTGTTTTCTTGCTACTCATCAGCAGTTTAGGACGCTCCACAAAAGACTTGCTGAACATCATTGACACCCTCACCGAAAAGGGTGTCACTACTCATCAGCCACAAGGAGAATATCGACACCGACACGCCTACGGGCAAATTCATGTTGACCGTGTTCGCTGCCCTCTCTCAGTTGGAGCGTGAGCAGCTCAAACAGCGACAGCATGAGGGCATCGAGATTGCTAAGGCGCAGGGAAAGTACATGGGGCGGAAGACTATCGAAATCGACTGGACGAGGTTCGGTCAGCTTTATGGGGAATGGAAGTCCAAGAGTATCACAGGGCGTGACTTTATGCGGAGAATGGGCTTGTCGGCTAACACTTTCTATCGCCGTGTCAGGGAGTATGAATCGGAACACGGCATTGTCGAGCCAACCTCTGCTTGACAGCTCCCTCAGACGAACGGAAACGCCCCCTGAACTATCAGAGGGCGCTCATTGATTATTTGCCTGGCAGCGAAGCGAGTAAAGGAGATAGCCGTTTGTATATCACTCCTGTTTCCTCACTTGCAAAAGACTTCATAAGAGCATTGTTGACTTGTTGTTTAGTTTTAGATTTGAGGATTGCCTGAATGATAATCTCTTTTTTCTGCTTATACTTCTTTTCCTTAAAGTGCTGACCGAAGAAAGAGCGTACCTGTGCTTCTCTCTTATCTGGCTTAGTTTTCTTTTTAGATGGAGAAGCAGTTTTTTTCTTAGGTGCTGATTCTTTCTTTACCGTTGACTCAGTATTTGAAGTAATGACGGGTGTGTCAGTTGGTGGCATTGTTGTTGCTTTGCAAATGAAATCCAAAAAATTTGCAAATAAAATGCAAAAAGCAATTTGAATATTTATGCGAGTTTAAATACTGCATAAACTATATTTAAAAATCATTTATGAAATAAAAAAACTGCTCTCAAAATAATTAAAATTGAGGGCGGTTTTTAAATTTGTAAGGTTTATGATTTTATTTTTATGTTTAGTTTATTGTGTAGCTTTTAAATTTTTAGCATATCGGTGCGAATATATTTATCCTGATTATTGTAATGAATAATGCTCCAACCTGCATACTTTCCAGACTTGATAGAGCATACAACATTGAACTTATTGCCTTTGTTAATGTACGCACAAGGTTTTGTATCCGATGGTCTGGTATAAACTGGCACACCAAGACAGTACCTTTCTTCCAAGTGGATAAGCCTGTTCCGTTGATTCTGCTGTTCTGAATATAGCCTGTTGTGTTATTTGCATGAACTTTGCTCCAACCATCACCATTATCAGTTATAAATTCCCCGACAGTGCCAACTTTAAGAGTTATGAGTTTTCGTGAACTGCCACCAAGATCATCAAAAATTGGTTGAGAGCGTAGGAAAGAAGTCTTGTTAATAACCTTTACTTTATCGCCATTTTTTGTTTTAGTTGGCTTTTTAGTTATATAATCTTTAAAAATCCAGTTCATATCAACTGAACCTGAAATGCCTGGTATACTACCATTTTCCGAATACTGCCAAATTGTGCAGTCGAAGTCAGGTGAAGATACACCCCAATGAGCTAACCATAAGTCATATTTGCCTAATAACTTATCTTTGTGAAGATAGCTATTAAGCCAACTTGGATTACAGTATAACATCGGTGTATAGCCAGCAGACTTAATTCTATCGCAGAATGCTTGCAAACTCAGAGTTTATCATTATGCTGAATCAGGCTTTCACAGACAGACTTGAGCTTGCAAAACTTCTGAATATTTCCGACCTTCAGCTTTCGTATATCACGAATGTGGAAGCAGGACACGGACTTATCAAGGTGGGAAGTTCTCTTGTACCGTTTGCAAACAAATTCCATAAGAACACGAAACTTTAGCCGTGAACGAAAAAGCCGAGTAATAAGGACAGCAACTGCGAGTTGCTTGCTTTAGATAATGCGTGAGACTATAATAAAGGTGTAAGGGAGGTACTGCATAATGGATACAAAACAGGTTATACTTGAACTTCGTACTCAAAAGGGAATGTCGCAGGCTGAGCTTGCAGAAAAAGTTTTTGTAAGTCGTCAGGCAGTTTCACGTTGGGAAAACGGAGAAACAGTTCCGAATACGGAAACATTGAAATTGCTGTCAAAAGTATTCGATGTTTCCATAAATACACTTTTAGGCTCGCCGAGAAAGCTTATTTGTCAATGCTGCGGAATGCCGCTTGAAGATGATGATATTATCGGACACAATCACGATGGTTCTTTCAACGAGGAGTATTGTAAGTGGTGTTATGCCGACGGAACATATACTTACAATGATATGGACGATTTGATTGAAGTTTGTGTTAAGAATATGGTAAGCGAGAATTTCACGGAGGAACAAGCCCGTTCTTATATGAAAGAGCTGCTTCCTACTTTGGATTACTGGAAGAAATATGATGAGCTTAGTGATAATGGTCAGTTTGAAGAATTCAAGAAAAAGCTAATCAATGAGATTAACGAATTGAATGTTGACGGAATGCCAAAGGTGGAGAAACTGAATGCACTTGTCGGAAAGTATGTAAATCTTGAGTACCAGCTTCCGAATAGGCAAGCGGTTAAGTTTTTGAATGACGCAAAGACATATCTGGGCAATCAGCTTGAATGTGAATATGGCGGCGATAGATGTTTTGGCATTGTTGCAGATATGGATTTTATTCTTATTTGCACTTATGAAGAAGACGGTAAAAATCCGGAACTTGTATTGTATAAGAAAAGATGAGAATAGAAAAAAATAGTAAGCCATTGGAGTTAATGATTTCAGTGCAAGAAAAGAAATTTTGAGGTGTTAGCAATTTGCGACACCTCATTTCTTTTTCTAAAAACACTATTGCAAGTTATCTTGATTAAAATTATAATTATGTTGAAGCAATAAGCGTATAAATACATTATCTTGTTTGAGAATAGAAGTAAAAAACAAGATATAGTGAAAACAAACTTGATAAACTTATAATTTTGAGTATAATAAGAAAAAGAGGAAACGAAAGGACGGTTGATAATATGTCAGTTTTTAGTGAAAGACTTATCGCATTAATGAAGCAAAATAGAATTAACCAAAAAGAATTGGCACAGAAGGCTGGAGTTTTGTAAACGGAAATGGAAGAACATCTGGACATGCAAAAGATTTTGAACGAGCGTTTGGTGTTTCAAAAGCACAAATTCCTAATTACTTAAATAAAGTCATCTCTCAAGGAGAAATAGTAAAGAATAGCTTGATAAAAAGAGGAAACAGAGAGTGCTTCGAGAGGATATATTACTATGAAGGAAAGCACTATGTAGTTACCGGAATTGGTACTAATGGATTCATAGTTTCAGCTTATCCAAAGAAAATGAAGGGAGATAAATAGTTAATGTTTACAGTGAAAATAATGAATGAGTTTATTCATAGTCCACTCTGGATTTATGATGAGGACAGCATAATTGATGAACCGGAATTTATTGCAAACGATGCAAGATTACAAGATTTATGCAATAAAGTAGAAAATATGTTTTCATCATATTATGAATTTGATTCTCACAATGAACCTTGCTGGTTTAATCATGAAAAAGAAAAAGCAGAAAAAAATATAATGCTCAAACTTATTTCTTGTATAAAAGAGCGACTGGCTGAAATCAATGACGGCAACTTTGTAGTTGAGGACTTAGAGACGGAAAGATTGAAAAATTTGTAATCATTTTGACAGTATTCTTTGCAGAACCGAATCTTATCGTATCTTTACTGAAAAGAGCAATAAAAGAAGGTGTGACTGTAAAAGCCCAAAAGGTATAGTTTGTTATACGGTGGATTAAAAAGATGTAGAACACTAAAAAATTGAGGTGTTAGCGAATTGCGACACCTCTTTTCTTTTGCGAAAAACCTGCTTACATGAGGCAATTATTCCAAGGAAATTATATGCTAAGGTTCAGGAAGAACTATTAAGACGAGCCAATCTTCATAGTGGAAAAGAAAGAAAATAGTCTACAGTTCTAAATATGCACTATCAAGCATTTGCTATTGCTCAAAATGTGGAGATATCTACAGAAGGACGGCTTGGAACAATCGTGGGAAAAAGCATAATGTATGGAGATGCGTCAATAGAATTGAAAGAGGACCGGATATATGTGATGCACCGACAGTCGAGGAAGAGGAACTTAAAGCAGCAGTGGTTCGAGCCATCAATCAAGTTTTAGGTGGCAAGGATGAGATACTCGAAACCTTAGAAGAAAATATAAGAACGGTTCTGGCACTTGGGGATGATAATTCTTTAGAAAGCATCAACGAGCGAATGGAAGAGCTGCAAAAAGAACTCTTAAAGACCGCCAATGCCCATAATGATTACAGTGACCTTGCAGATGAAATTGACAGGCTTAGGGAACAAAAACAGAATTTAATGACAAAGAGTGCTGAGCGAGAAGGCTTGAAACAGAGGGTGGCAGAAATGAAGGAGTTCCTAAACGAACAGATTGGAAAAATTGAAGAATACGATGAAGGAAATATTAACTGTTTCATTTATGGGAGTATGTGTATGAAATACCTATCAATAAGGCAGACGGCAGAAAAATGGGAAATATCCATTAGAAGAATTCAGGTGCTTTGCAATGAAGGAAGAATTCCTGGAGCAGTTAAGATAGGCTCATATAGGGCAATACCAGAAGATGCTGAAAAACCAACGGACTTAAGAATAAAAAGTGGTAAGTATATTAAAAAGGATATAGGATTAAAGTAAACGATAAATCGGAAGTTAAAGGAGAGAATGTAGATGAACAAACCGCCAAAATAGATATAAGCGTAAAATAATGAGGCTCAATGTCAATAGTTGGGGTAACCCGAAAAATGAAATAATTGATAATTACAAACGGCAAGGAATTAAACTGTCGCTTGAGGCAAATGCACCAATAGACATTCAAGATATTTAATATAAATAATCAAGATTTAGGACTTAAACGTACTTTTTGTACATTTAAGTCATATTTTGTTACAGTTTAATTCTAAAAAGCGTTGATTCATGTTATTTTATGTGTTAATATTAACTTGTAATTATACTAAATTTCGCATTTGTCGTAATTCAGAATTAAAAGGAGGAATATTATGGTTTCTACAGTCAGAAAAGGACTAAAGAGTGGTGTAAGCTTTGTGCTTGTATTTATTATGCTGATTTCATCGTTTTGCATAATACCATCGTCTTCCGCAAATGTTTCTGTTAATGCGGCAGGCGGCTTTATCACTACTAAGCTTACAACGGTTGCAACCACTGTGCTTTCCAGACAGGCGATGAAGCTTCTCGGAAAAGCTGCCGATTCAACTGATTCTAAAATTTTGGATCTTGTTTACAAGTATAAAGCAGGACCAACATCAATGAGACTTAAACAAATTGCGGAAACATCGCAACAAATTCTCGAAACAGTTACGCTTATAGAACAGGACTTAAAGGATCTTTCGAAAACCGTAAGTGAGGGCTTCGGAGAGGTAAAAAGTCTTATCTATAATCAAAATGTTACAAACGAATACACTCGTATTACGGATATAAGCTCAAAGTATCAGTCGCTGTGGGAGGATTACTGTAAATATGCGGAAGCAGCTTCAAAGCTTGGCGATAACCCGACCGACGAGCAGTTGCACGAGCTTGACATTTTGCTTGTTCAAATGCAGAAGGAATACAAGCGTCTTGATATGGTGTCTTTGGTAGACGCACTTTCTGAGGTTTTGTCGGATCAGCCGTCGCTTACAGGCGATACGGATCAGAAGGTAGAGCATAACGCAGACGATGCTACATATGTAAAGGCGGTTAAAGATAGATGTAAAGGAACTGTTCCCTTTGAGCATCAAACGCTTGTCGCTACTAAAGAGGCTGCAAACAAATCGATTGAGCCACTTATAAACCTTTTGGTTTTGTACCGTGAGTTTACATATTACAACTATGATGTTGTTATGGATAACGAAGACAGCACTAAGGCTCAAAAAACCGCAGCAGAGGCTGATCTTAAAACCTTTGAGCAGAGATACACAAAGGCTATGAACGCCATAAACAACAACTGCGGCCAAACGGGTATGGATTCGCTTATGGAGTATGAGGATCTTAACACAACTATGATAGGCGTATCTACAAGTGGCGGAGTTGACCCTTATCATAATGAGATTCCCGCTTATCGTGTTGTTAATAACGACAACGGATATATGTCCTTTATCCAGAACGGCAGCGAAAAAATCAAAAATTATATTTATGCTGGAAAAGTCGATAATTACGTATTTATTGACCCACACAACTATTATTATAGTGAAGCATTTAATTCTTTGTTAAAAAGTCGTGACGGAAAATACAAAATGCCGTCGTCAATGTCCGACGCAAATAAGTTCTTCGCAAAAATTTATAAAGAGCAGGGCAAAGAAAATCCTTTCTATTATATAGCCGAATTGGGCGGAATCGGAAATGTTGCCGATGAAAACGGTAATGTTACGAATGAATTTGTGAAGGGAGATTATTTCCCATTTGATAATATAAAGTCGGATGAGGACATCTTATCAAAGGACATAACAAGAAAGTCAAAGGCAATAGACACGTCAAAATACAGTGCTACAACGAATGATGATAAGCAGCTCAAGGAAATCAACACCAAGGATATTTACAAGGATAATTCCGCTGAAACATTTACGGTGCTTTGGGTTGCAAATTCAAACGAAAATTCAAAAACAATTTTAAAGCCTACTTTGATTGGTAACTTAAGTGGACCAAACGTAAAGGCCACTCTTACAGATAGCAGCGGAAAAACGCTTGGCTCTTCGGTAAGCCCGAAAACTCTTGTGAACATTAAGATAAACCCTAAGAACGGCTACCGCCTTACACAGCTTTATTATGTTCGTGAAAACGGCGTTAAAACAGTTCTTGCCGATGAGAGCGATTTACCGAAAAATTATCAGGATAGTTACGAATATTCTTTCTATATGCCCTATGAATCGACAAGGATATACGCAAAATATAGCAATGCCTATTCTATTACTTCATCTGTTGACGGGAAAGGAAGCGTAAAGTGCGATGACAGTGCCGAAGTCGGTTCGGTTGTATCGGTTGACGCAGACATTCCTTATGGCTATAGTAAGGATTCCTTGTGTGCATACGGAACGGTTACGCAAAATGAAATAGAGATTAAAGACAACAGCTTTGTAATGCCGGACGAGCCTGTGTATATTTATTTGAAAACATCTACGGGAATTAAAGACGGCGAGGGAACACAGGACGAGCCTTACGTTATTTCAAAAAGAAGCGAGCTTGAATATGTTTCTTTACAGACCTCGGACAAATATATGAGTGCAAGCTATATTCTTGCAAACGATATAGATATGTCAGGCTCGGATTATTTGCCGATTGGTTCAAACGAAGCACCTTTTACGGGAACGTTTGACGGTAAAGGATACTTTATCAGAAATTTAAGCTGCAACAAGGCTTCGGCAGGACTTTTCGGCACAAATAAGGGTACAATTAAAAACCTTATGCTTGAAAACTTTAGCTTTAAATTGGCGTACCAATACTGCGGTGCCGTTGCAGCCGTAAACGACGGTGTTATCGGAAATTGCGGCGTTATCGAACCGATTGCTGCGAATATTGAAAACGAAGGAGCAATTGCAGGCGCAGGAAACGGAACGATAGAGGGCTGTTACGCTTATTGTGTTAAAGCCGAACCGAGCTTTAAAGAGATATGCGGCGGAACTCAAATGAAAGTTACCGATTGCTATTCAAACGGAGAGAGCGAAACAAAAGCAAGCCACATCACTGCGGAAAAAATGGTATGCTCTGCATTTGCCGCAACGATGAACCAAACTCTTACCGCAAAGAAATACGATTATCACTGGAAAAGCACCAAGAGCGTTGTAAACGGTCTGCCTGTGCTTGATAACAACAGTGAGCTTATGAATATGTACGGCTTCTGGGGCTACGAGGGCGAATTCGGAACAATAAGCTGTAACCCCGAAATGGCTGCACAGGGTACTTCAGTTGAATTTACGCTTACACCTGCAACCGTTCAAAACGGCTCAGAATATGACGCAGAAATTGAAAGTATAAAAGCGTTTGACGATAACGGAAACGAAGTTATAATTAAAAACAATTCACTTACAATGCCTGATTCAAACGTAACGTTTAAGGTTGAATATCACTTTAACGAAACCTTCTCCGGAGACGGAACAAAGGAAAAGCCGTACATTATTTCAACGATTAAGCAGTTTGAGGACTTGGCTACAAATCTGTATAACTTTAACGACAAATATAAGGATGCTTACTATGAGCTTGGCAGTGACCTTGACTTCAACGGTGCAGAGATTACTCCTCTCGGAGATGAAACGCACAAATTCAACGGTAAATTCAACGGTAGGGGACACGTAATTTCAAACTTTACGATTACCGATAAGGCATATGCAGGCGTTTTCGGAGTTGCCGATGTTGACGCCGAAATATATGATTTAGGCGTTGAAAACGCAGCTATTAAGAGCGAAAGTGACGCTGTAATGGGCGGTATTGTCGGTTGGAACAGCGGTATGATATACAAGTGCTACTTTACGGGTGAAGTAACTCAAACCGGCACAACGCAAGTATATGAAAGCAAGGTTGGAGGTATTGCCGGCTTAAATTTAGGTTTAATTTTCAGCTGCTATAATCGAGGAAGCATTTCTGGACCTGTCGGAAATATGCTTTATTGCGTAGGCGGTATTGCGGGAAGCAACTCACTGTTTGAAAAGAATATGATTTTCGACTGCTACAACGAGGGAGTTGTTAAAGAAACCGAAAACCTCGACAGATTTATAACGGCAGGAGCAATCTGCGGAGCGTCCGCACCTGTTTTAAACTGCTGGTATGATAAAGATCTCTGCGAATACGCATACACAAATTCTAACGGACAAAGATGCGTAGGCGACGCTTGTACTGCTTCCGAAATGAAAACAGATGTAGCAGATAAGCTCGGAAATGATTTCAGAACCTCTCCGAGTGATGAGGTAAATGACGGTTTCCCAGTTCTTAAATCCGTAGGTGTGGGAAGAACGCTTAAGGTAATGTTTACCGTTGAGGGCAACAAAACCGCAGTAAAGAGCTTTGTAAGCGATGTCCTTTACCAAGAGAGCATTAAGAAATCCTCAAGTCTTTCTAACAGCCTGAACATTATTTCAAAGCTTTCGCACGCTGTTAGAATTGATGACAACACATTTGAGGTATTCTACGGCAAGGATTTCAAATTTACAGTAAATCCCGCTAAGTATTATAATATATCTAAGCTTACGGTAAACGGTAAGCAGCTTGCCGCCGACAAGAAAACAGGCGAGTATACTCTTGAAAATGTCAAAGAGGATCAGATGATTACTGTTTCGCTTACGGGCGGTGAATACAAAGATAAAAACAAAGATGAAAAATCCGACTCAAAGTCTACTGAGGTTCCCGGAACTGGCGAAAACAGAATACTTTTTGTAACTGTTCTTTCGGCAATACTTATAGGAGCGTTTGTATTCATCACAGTTATTGTATTCATCACAGTTATGAGACATAAAAAGACAAATTGATTATTTTGATTAGTATTTAAATCATAAATAATAAAACGCAGGCAAAAGCTATTTTTGCCTGCGTTTTGATATTATGAATGTTGCAATAAAAGGATACTGTAAAAAACAGCCAAACAAGACACCGGAATTCACAAAAAGTGAGTTCCGGCAATTTTTTTGCTTTTTATTTGCATTTTTAATAGGGTGATGGCGAACAGGCAGAATCAAATGATATGCCTGCCGATGAGAAAGAGAGTATGCCGGATCAATATGATAAGGTTTCGTTGGAGAATTTTATAAAGTACAGCAAAGATATGTTTGCGTATTGGACGGAGAATGATTTTGCCGCATCTTTCCGCAAGATGCTTACATTGGAACAGTTCAGAAATGAAGAAATGCAGGCATTGTATCAGCAGTACCTTGTAGCAGGACCGGCAGGATATGTGAAAGATTTATTTGTAGGCATGGGAATGAAAGATACTGATAATAAGGCAGATATGTTCTATTCGGCTATGTTTTTCTATTATAGCCTGTATGATGGTGCAGAGGAGAAAGGACAGATAAAAGACAGGTTTGAAAATGTCATCGATGATATTGCTTTGAAACTGAACAATTAAAGAGCCAGACGCAAAAGACGCAGAGCTGCTAATTCTAAAAGATTTGGATTTAGGATAGTGGATTTTATTTTATACTACCAAAAAGAAATGGAGAGAAAAGAAAATGAGAGAAAATATTATGATTCGATTGGAAAAAGAAAATGAGCATCGAGAGGTAGAAAATCTGGTAAGGGAAGGCTTCTGGAATGTGTATCGTCCAGGATGCTTGGAGCATTATGTACTCCACAAACTTCGAAATGATCCGGCATTTGTTCCGGAACTGGATTTTGTCATGTTAAAAGACGGAAAGCTGATTGGACAGAATATGTTCATGAAAGCTGTAATCGCAGCGGATGATGACAGAAGTATTCCGATTATGACCATGGGACCGATCTGTATTACACCAAAGCTAAAGAGAAAAGGATATGGAAAACTTCTGTTAGACTACTCGTTGGAAAAAGCGAAAGAACTTGGTTGTGGTGCATTATGCTTTGAGGGAAATATTGATTTCTATGGAAAAAGTGGATTCAGACAGGCTAGTGAGTTTGGCATCCGCTATCATGGATTGCTGGAAGGCGAGGATGCATCTTTCTTTCTGTGCAAAGAACTGATACCAGGATATCTTAATGGAATTACAGGAGAGTATGCACCTCCAGTGGGGTATCTGGTGGATGAAAAGGAAGCGGAGGTATTTGACAGGCAGTTTCCATATAAGGAAAAGAAAAGGCTGCCTGGGCAGATATTTTAGAATGAAAATGTAAATCTTTTCAACGATTTTAGTTGTACTGCTATCCGTCGTTTCGCTTGTAATGCTTATAGTCGCCGGTGCAAAGAGTAAAGAATATCGAAGCTTCGGTGTGTTTGCAGGAATTGCTCTGGGAATGATGCTGTTTGGTGCACTTGGAATGAATATCGTACCGAAGGAATATTTTGGTGTTGCTGAGCGGTTCAGTGTGTTTGCGGCTGTGGAATATAATGCGGTACTGGGAATAGAATTGTTCCGGATGGATTTAGGATAAAATATCCCAGTGTGACGATTCGTATCGCCAATGTTACAGAGCGTTTCTTTTATTCTTTCCATATGTTTGTTACTTTAGGATCAGCTCATAAGTAAAACAGGCAAAGAGAAAGGATAAACAGAAATTATGAAAAATGAAAGAAGAAACATGTGTGGTGGGGTGATATTCTTATTGGGATTTGTATTATGGACAATCCTGATTCAGATGGTTGATGTGAAGCCGGAGGGAATAGCTGAAACAAATATTGGTTTTTCGACAATCAATGTCTGGTTTCATAACCTGACAGGTGTTCATATGAAAATTTATACAATTACAGACTGGCTTGGTCTTGTTGCGGTATTTGTGTGTATAGGTTTTGGATTGTTGGGATTATGTCAGTGGATAAAAAGAAGAAGTCTCCTAAAAGTCGATTTTGATATCCGAATGCTTGGTGTGTTTTATGTCATTGTAATTTTGGAGTATCTGATTTTTGAGATGATACCGATTAATTACAGAACAATTTTTATCGAAGGAAGAATGGAAGCATCGTATCCATCGTCCACGACACTCCTTGTATTAAGTGTAATGCCGACCTTAATATTTGAACTGAAAAGGCGGATGAAGAAAGGAATTTTGCGAAAAATACTTATACTTGTGACAGCATCATTTAGCCTTTTTATGGTAATCGGAAGAACGGTTGCAGGAGTTCATTGGCTGACAGATATTGTTGGGGCTATCCTGTTAAGTGCAGGTTCTTATCTGGTATATAGAGAAATTGTTTTGTTGCATTATACTGTTTGGGGTAAGGGAGAGTATACCCTTTTTAAACAATTGCCTTATTTTTGCAAAAATTGAAAGGGGCTGCGAAGAATGAAGTCTTAAACTTCGTTTCTTCACAGCCCCATTTTCTTAACAAGGAGAATTAGCAGCCACAACCGCAACCGCTGTTGTTAGAAGTGTCATTGCCACAACCGCAACCGTTTCCACAGCAGCTAACCAAAAGGATAAGGATGATAATCCAACAGCAGCTGTTGTTGTTACCTAAGAAGTTACCACACATTGTTCGTTTCTCTCCTTTCATTTGTTATACTACATTATACGCTAAGAAAGAAAAGTTGCTACTGATAAATCAAAATTAAATAAAGTGTTTCGCTGTTAAAATAAAGGCTTGAGTGAAATTTTTAATTTTTATAGAATCAAATTTAAATTGGTGTTTTTCTATTAAAGAAGAATATATTCTTACTACTATTGCACAAGCATTGAAAAATTTGTATAATAAAGTCATATTTTAACGAAAAAGGGAGGGAATTGTAAGTTGTTAGGAAAAACACATTTTGCGGTGGGTGTTGCCTCAAGCCTGATATTTACTCAGCCAAAGACAGTTCAAGATGTAATACTTGCAGTTGGTATCGGAGGTATGGGAGCTTTAATATCTGATATTGATGTAGATACATCTGGTTCATATAAATATGCAAATAGAATCATCGCAGTGGTGTTATTAATTGTTGTTGCAGTATTTGCGGCTGAACAAATTTGGAATGCAGAAATTGTTAAACAGATTATAAGCGACAGTAGCTATACAAGAATTGCAATAGGTGCAATTTTATTTATAGCAATTTGTGCCTTTGGAAAGCAACAACCACACCGCTCATTTATGCACTCTATCTTGGCGTTGGTCTTGCTTACAGCATCTATAGGAATGGTTTGGCAGGATTTGATTCCATATTTTGCAATAGGTTTTGCATCACATATTATAATAGATATGTTTAACTTTGAAAAGGTAAGACTATTATATCCGTTTAAATGTGGAGTTGCATTGAAGCTTTTTCATGCGCAAGGATTGGCAAACAATTTGTTCTTTGTTATAGGAAGTGCATTGGCAGTTATTCAAATTACGATATGTTTAGTTAGAATTTTCTTTCACATATGAAAATGGCTATACCACAATAGAGAGGTATAGCCATTTCTAATATTATAGAAATTATTAAATGGTAATACTATCGTTTGAAGTAAACGCTTTTAAAAGATAATTTATTTCCAAATGTACTAACGCAATAGAGCATTATTATAGATAGTCTTGAATATATGTTGCAGTAGCAAGGAGATACTTTTACTGGTGATAAATTTAATGATGAAAATAAATTATAACTCAAACAATAGTCTGTCTGAAAAGGCAGGATATTTTCGTTTTAGTGAAATTTTATTGTGGTATAATTTTGAGATGGATTTTATGTATAAACTTGCATAGCTGTATAATACTTAAAAAGCCCGTAAAAGCTCACTTTACGGCTTTTTTTACGGGAAATTATCGCTGTGTGCTATGAATATTTCTGCAAAAGAGATAAATTTCTGACTAATATTAGTTTGGATTGCTTATTGTAAAAAATTGTTCTTAATTTATGACAATATATGAATTTAAAGCCTTCTTATGGGCTTTTTAACTAAGAAACTGGCTTAGTTATAAACTTTACAGAGATTTTTATATGTGGCATTTATGTATAAAATATTGCTTTTAAAATAAAATGAAGAAAAATTTTTAAAATTCCCGAATAAATATGCAATAAAAAGCTTGCTTTTTTGCATAAAGAGTGTATAATATACTTATCAAAGTTCTAAAGCCACAAGGCTTTCGCACTAAATAGTGCAAATATAATTTTGGAGGTTACATAAAATGGGTGATATAAAAAAGGTAGTTTTGGCATATTCAGGCGGTCTTGATACTTCTATCATCATTCCTTGGCTCAAGGAGAATTATGATAACTGCGAAGTTATCGCTGTTTCTGGTGATGTAGGACAAGCAACAGAGCTTGAAGGTCTTGAAGAAAAGGCTAAAAAGACAGGTGCTTCTAAGCTTTATATCGAGGACCTTAATAAGGAATTTATCGAGGACTATGTTTTCCCAACAGTTAAGGCCGGTGCAGTTTATGAGAATAAGTACCTCCTCGGTACATCATTCGCTCGTCCTATCATTGCAAAGAGAATTGTAGAAATCGCTCTTGCAGAGGGTGCAGACGCTATTTGCCATGGCTGTACAGGTAAGGGTAATGACCAGGTTCGTTTTGAACTTGCTATTAAGGCTTTCGCTCCTGATATGAAGATTATCGCTCCTTGGAGAGAGTGGGACCTTAAATCTCGTGATGAGGAAATCGACTATGCTGAGGCACACAACATTCCTCTTAAAATTACAAGAGAAACAAACTATTCTAAGGATAGAAATATTTGGCACATTTCTCACGAAGGACTTGACCTCGAGAATCCTGCAAATGAGCCAATGTATAATAAGGAAGGCTTCCTTGAGCTTGGAGTTTCTCCGGAGCAGGCTCCTGATAAGCCAACCTATGTAACAATCCATTTTGAAAAGGGTATCCCTACAGCTATCGACGGCGTAGAGATGGGTGCTGTTGAGCTTGTTAAGAAGCTCAATGAACTCGGCGGCGCAAACGGTATCGGTATCGTTGACCTTGTTGAAAACAGACTTGTTGGTATGAAGTCCCGTGGTGTTTATGAAACTCCAGGCGGAACAATTCTTTACCACGCACACAACAAGCTTGAGGAGCTTACTCTTGATAGAGATACATATCACTACAAGCAGAATGTTGCACTTCGTTTTGCAGAACTTGTTTATTTCGGTCAGTGGTATACACCACTTAGAAAGGCTCTTTCAGCTTTTGTTGATTCAACACAAGAGCAGGTAACAGGTGATGTTAAGCTTAAGCTTTATAAGGGCAACATCATTGACGCAGGTGTTACATCTCCATATTCACTCTATGATGAGGATATTGCAACATTTGATGAAGATGAAGTTTATGACCAGAAGGATAGTGCAGGTTTCATCAACCTCTTCGGACTTCCAATCAAGGTTCAGGGCAAGAAAGGCTTCCGTTACGATAAATAATGCGGTTGGCTGATTTATTACGAATATTTTAAGAAATAATTTATTCGCTAAGAGCATAAATTTTATGCGGAAATCCGTCGCAAAATAAATTTTCTGTTTGGGCGTGTACCGTATTTTGGGATAAAATGCGGTATTCGCCCGAATGTTATTTTATATAAATCAAGGAGAATATGATATGAAGCTATGGGCAGGACGCTTTTCTAAAGAAATAGATAAAAAAACGAATGACTTTAATTCATCAATTTCATTCGATAGCAGAATGTATAAAGAGGATATAGAGGGTAGTATTGCCCATGCTGAGATGATTGGTGAGGTCGGAATAATTGATAAAAAGGAATCCGAACTCATTATTGAGGGCTTAAAGGGAATCCTTGCTGACATAGAAAGTGGCAAGCTTGAGATTGACCCTAATGCGGAAGATATTCATACCTTTATTGAGGGTGAACTTACTGAAAGATTGGGCAGTACAGGTAAAAGACTTCATACAGCAAGAAGCAGAAATGACCAGGTTGCTGTTGATATAAGACTTTATCTCAAAAAGGAAACTAAAAACTTGGTTTCTATGGTAAAAGAGCTTGTAAAGGTTATTTGCGATAAGGCAGAGGAAAATGCGTTTGTTGTTATGCCTGGATATACTCATCTTCAGAGAGCACAGCCGATTACTTTCGGACATCATCTTATGGCTTATGCAGAAATGCTTCTCCGAGATATTAGCAGACTTGAGTCGGCTTATGGTCGTATGGACGAAATGCCACTTGGAAGTGGTGCTTTAGCTACTACTACATATCCGATAGACAGAACTATAACAGCTCGCTTGCTTGAATTTGACAGAATTTCTCAGAACAGCCTTGATGGCGTATCTGATAGGGATTTCTGTATGGAGCTTGCATCTGCACTTTCTATTATAATGGTTCATCTCTCTCGTTTTTCTGAGGAGATTATTATGTGGTGCAGTTGGGAATTTAAGTTTGTTGAACTTGATGACGCATTTTCAACAGGTTCAAGTATTATGCCGCAGAAGAAAAACCCTGATATAGCAGAGTTGGTTCGTGGAAAATCAGGAAGAGTTTTCGGTGACCTTATGACCTTGCTTACAGTTATGAAGGGTATTGCACTTGCTTATAACAAGGATATGCAGGAAGATAAGGAGGCTATATTTGATGCTGTTGATACAGTTAAGATGTGCCTTACAGCCTTTACTCCAATGATAGAAACAATGAAAACTATTCCTGAAAATATGCGTAAGGCTGCTGCACACGGTTTTATAAATGCAACAGATTGTGCAGACTATCTTGTTAAAAAGGGACTTCCTTTCCGCGATGCTTATAAGGCAACTGGTACACTTGTTGCTCTTTGCATAGAAAAGGGCTTAACACTTGAAACACTTCCTATCGAGGAATACAAGAAAATCTGTGATACCTTTGATGAGGGTGTTTATGATGCAATTTCTCTCGAAAACTGCGTCAACGGCAGAAAGGTGCTTGGCGGTCCTGCACCTGAAAATGTAAAGGCTCAGGTTAAGCGTGTAAGAGAAATAATTGCTTGATTGTTTTTGCGGAGGAAATTTTATGATAAAAGATAAAAGCTGTTTATTTAAGGATATTATTGAAGATATGAAAAATATATACCTTGAATTTGGCGATGAAAAGCTTATTGAAGATGATGATTGGTGTATATACACTGTCGAAGAAAAGCTTGAGCCAGATACTGAATGCTATGTCTTTGATTATCCTGATTATGACGATGAAACAGGAGAAGAAATTCTTCCTGAATATGCTGTTAAGCATCAGATGAAGTGTGTCACAACCTGCGAGGCACTTCAAGATGTAATCGCAAATTCACTTAGCCAAAGAAGTGATTTAACAGTCGAACAGCTTATAGATGCAGTTAATTACTATTTTGATAATATCGCATTTATGGAATTTTAAGTTTAATAGGGGATATTGATAATGAAAATAAAGGCAGGAATTATCGGTGCGACAGGCTATGCTGGTGCAGAGCTTGTACGCCTTTTGACAACACACCCGAATGTAGAAATTTCCGCAATAAGCTCTGTTAGCTTTGAGGGAAAGAAGCTTTCTGAAGTTTATCCGTCATACAGGTGCTTATGCGATATGGAATGCAAAAATGCAGATGAGGTTGTAGAAAAATCTGATGTTATTTTTGCAGCACTTCCACATGGACTTTCACAAGAGCTTGCAGCAACTTGTGATAAGGCTGGAAAGGCTTTTATCGACCTTGGAGCAGATTTCCGTCTTGAGAGCGAGGACGAGTACAAGGAATGGTATAATGGTGAATTTCTTGATAAGGAGCTTCATAAAAAAGCCGTTTATTGTATACCTGAGCTTTTCAGAGATAATGTTAAGGACAGCAAGATTATTGCTAACCCTGGCTGCTATACAACAGGTGCTCCGCTTGCACTTGCTCCTGCGATTGTAAATAAGCTTGTTTCAACAGCAGGAATCATAATCGACTCAAAATCTGGTGTAACCGGTGCGGGCAGAGGTCTTTCACAGGCTAACCACTATCCTGAACTCAATGAAGGTTTCCACGCATATAAGGCTGGTGTTCACAGACACACTCCTGAGATTGAGCAAACTTTATCTAAGCTTTCAGGTGAAAAGGTTACAATTACTTTTGTACCTCATCTTCTTCCAGTAAACAGAGGAATACTTTCCACTTGTTATGCTCGTCTTAATGAGGGTGTAACAAAGGAACAAATCCGCAAGGCATATGAAGATTTCTATAAGGACGAATACTTTGTAAGGGTTCTTCCTGACGGTGCTTATGCTGATATTCATAACATAAAGTATTCTAATTTCTGCGATATTTCAATTCATATCGACTCTCGCACAAATACTCTCATAGTTACTTCAGCCATAGATAATATGGTTAAGGGTGCGGCTGGTCAGGCAATTCAGAATATGAACATAATTTTTGGCTTGGACGAAAAAACAGGACTTGTAATAGTTCCTCCTGCATTCTAAGCTATAAATATATTGATTTTTTAAGGGATGATGAAAAATGTCAATTAAGTTTGTCGACGGTTCTGTAACAGCTCCTAAGGGCTTTGTAGCTTCTGGTGTACATTGTGGTATAAGAAAGAATAAGAATAAGCGTGACCTCGCTCTTATATATTGTGAAAAGCCTTGCACGGCTGCCGCAATCTATACAACTAATCTTGTAAAGAGCGCCCCTATCCTTGTAACAAGAGCTAACCTTGAAAATGGCACTGCTCAAGCAGTTATCTGCAACAGCGGAAACGCAAATACTTGTAATTCTGACGGTGTAGCGGTTGCTGAAAAAACCTGTGCTTTGGTTGCAAAGGCTCTTAATATTGATGCAAAAGATGTTATCGTAGGTTCAACAGGTGTTATCGGACAAAAGCTTCCGATTGAGCCTATTGCTAATTCTATTCCTGAGCTTGTTTCTGCACTTTCTAAGGAGGGTGCAACAAATGCTGCCGAGGCTATTATGACAACTGACCTCGTTAAGAAGGAATACGCTGTCGAAACTGAAATTGGCGGAAAGACAGTTTATATCGGCGGTATAGCAAAGGGCAGTGGTATGATTCACCCCAATATGGCAACAATGCTTTGCTTTATAACCACAGATGCTGCAATTTCTGCTGATATGCTTAAAATTGCTGTAAAGACTGTTGCTGATAAGTCCTTTAATATGGTAAGTGTTGATGGTGATACATCAACAAATGATACGCTTGCTGTTATGGCTTCGGGTCTTGCAGGAAATGCTGAAATTACAGAGCAGAATGAGGATTACAACATTTTTGTTGAGGCTTTCACAATTCTTTGCAGAAAGCTTTCTAAAGAAATGGCTAAGGACGGCGAGGGTGCTTCTAAGCTTCTTGTCTGCAAGGTAAGTGGTGCAAAGACCGAAAAAGATGCAAAGGGCGTTGCAAAGAGCGTTGTTTGTTCGAGCCTTCTAAAAGCGGCTATGTTTGGTTCAGATGCAAACTGGGGCAGAGTTCTTTGTGCTATTGGCTATTCTGGCTGTGATGTTGATATTAACAAGGTTGATGTCAGCTTTGCATCAAAGGCTGGTAAGGTTGATGTTTGCAAGAATGGTGCGGGCATAGACTTTTCTGAGGAAATTGCAAAGACAGTTCTTACAGAGGACGAGATTGACATTGTTGTTGAGCTTAATGACGGCAACGGTGTTGCTGAAGCATACGGCTGTGATTTGACATATGAATATGTTAAGATTAACGGTGATTACAGAAGCTAAAGAGGTTGCGGAAATATGTATAAAATTTCAAATGCGGACAGAGCCCAGGTTTTAATACAGGCTTTGCCATATATTCAGAAATATTCAGGTCAGACTATTGTTGTAAAATACGGCGGAAACGCTATGGTAACACCTGAACTCAAAGACGCTGTTATGAGCGATATAGTTCTTATGCAGCTTGTTGGAGTTAATGTTGTTTTGGTTCATGGTGGTGGTCCTGAAATCAGCGAAATGCTCAAGAAAACTGGCAAGGAAAGCAGATTTGCAAATGGTTTGCGTGTAACAGATAAGGAAACCATAGATATTGTGCAAATGGTTCTTGCAGGCAAGGTTAATAAGAGCCTTGTACAGCTTCTTGAACAGCATGGTGGTAAGGCAATGGGACTTTGTGGTCTTGACGGCAGAATGTTGATGGCTGAAAAGCTTATAGCTTCTGAAGATTTAGGCTATGTCGGCGAAATCACAGAGGTTAATACAGAGGTTATCGAGGATACCATACATAATGGCTATATACCTATTCTTGCAACAGTTGCAGGCGGTTATAACGGAGATGTATTTAATATTAATGCTGACCTTGCAGCCGCCCAGATTGCAGCAAAGCTCGGTGCAGCAAAACTCATTCTTATGACAGATATTCGTGGACTTTTGCGTGATAAGGACGACGAAGAAACTCTTATTCCTGTTGTAAATGTCAGCGATGTTCCGTCATTAAAGCGTGAGGGAATTATTTCGGGTGGTATGATTCCAAAGATAGATTGCTGTGTAGAAGCCGTAAGACGAGGAGTTAAACGAGCTCATATTATTGACGGTCGAATTGCTCACTCAATTCTTATAGAGCTTTTCTCTGATGAGGGTATCGGAACAATGTTTTATTGATTTCATCTTTGTTGATGAAAGAGGAGGTAATGTAAATGACCTTTGAAGAAATTAAAAAAGAAGAAGCAGAATATCTTATGCCGACCTATGGAAGATTTCCAGTAGCATTGGCAGAGGGTAAGGGTGCTGTTGCAAAAGATGTTGACGGCAAGGAATATATAGATTTCACAAGCGGAATAGGTGTAAACTGCCTTGGATATAGTGATGACGGACTTGTTAAGGCTATTTCTGAGCAGGCTGGTAAGATTCAGCATATGTCTAATCTTTACTACAATCCTCTTCAGGTTGAAGTAGCTAAAAAGCTTGTTGAGCTTACAGGCTTATCTAAAGTATTTTTCTGTAATTCAGGTGCAGAAGCAAACGAATGTGCAATTAAGGTTGCAAGAAAGTATGCCTTTGAAAAATACAGCGGTAAACGCAACAAGATTATTACTCTTGTAAATTCATTCCATGGCAGAACTGTTACAACTCTTGCCGCAACTGGACAAGATGTTTTTCATAACTACTTTTTCCCATTTACTGAAGGTTTTGAATACGCTGAAGCAAATAATATAGAAAGCTTGCGTAATCTTATTGACGATACTGTTTGTGCTGTTTTTATAGAGCTTATTCAGGGCGAGGGCGGAGTTAATCCATTGCAAAAGCCTTTTGTCTGGGAAACAGCAAAAATTTGTCAGGATAATGATATTTTGCTTATGATTGATGAAGTTCAGACAGGTGTTGCAAGAACAGGAACATTCTATTGTTACGAACAATATGGTGTAACTCCTGACATAATAACAACTGCTAAGGGTCTTGGCGGAGGACTTCCATTCGGTGCTTGCATATGCAGTGAAAAGCTTTCTGGTGTTCTCAGTGCTGGTACTCATGGCACAACCTTTGGCGGAAACCCTGTTGCATGTGCAGCTTCTCTTGAGGTTCTCAGCAGAGTGGCTACAAAAGAATTTTTGAAGGAAGTATCCGAAAAGGGTGCTTATATCAAAGAAAAGCTTAGTTCAATGCCAAATGTCAAAGAGGTTCGTGGACTTGGTATGATGATAGGCATAGTTCTCGAAAAAGGTGAAGCAAAGGTTCTTGCAAACCGCTGTGTTGAAAAGGGCTTGCTCATTCTTACCGCAAAGACTCTTTTAAGACTTCTTCCACCGCTTAATATCAGCTATGAAGAAATTGATAAGGGCTTAGCAATTCTAAATGAGGTTCTTTCAGAAGTGTAATTAAAATAATTTAAAATGTTATAATAAGGAGGCAAATCCAATGAAACATCTTTTAAAAATGCTCGACCTCTCTCACGAGGAAATCTGCGAAATTCTTAATCTTGCAGACCAGCTTAAATATGAGCAAAAGCACAATATAGAACATAAGTATCTTAAGGGCAAGACTCTCGGTCTTATCTTTGAAAAGGCTTCCACAAGAACAAGAGTATCCTTTGAGGTTGGTATGTATCAGCTCGGCGGACTTCCAATCTTCCTTTCTGCAAATGATATGCAGATTGGCAGAGGTGAGCCTGTTCAGGATACAGCAAGAGTGCTTTCACGCTATCTTGACGGTATTATGATTCGCACATTCAAGCAGTCTGAGGTTGAGGATTTGGCAAAATATGGCTCTATTCCTATAATCAATGGCTTGACAGACTTCTGCCACCCTTGTCAGATTCTTGCTGACCTTATGACTATTCGTGAGTATAAGGGCAAACTCGCAGGACAGAAAATGGCATTTATCGGTGACGGCAATAATATGATGAATTCACTTATTGTTGGTGCTTTGAAGATGGAAATGTCTATTTCAGTAGCTTGTCCTGAGGGCTATGAGCCTGACCCACTTGTGCTTGAGTTTGCAAAGGGCTTTGGTGATAAGTTCGAAATGGTAAGAGAGCCTAAGAAGGCTGTTGTCGGTGCAGATGTTGTTATCACAGATGTATGGGCATCTATGGGACAAGAGGGCGAAGCAGAGAAACGCAAGAAGGCATTTGCAGGCTACTGCATTGATGAAGAACTTATGAGCTATGCAAAGCCCGATGCTATTGTACAACATTGCTTACCCGCACACAGAGGCGAAGAAATTTCTGCTGATGTATTTGAAGCTCATGCAGCTGAAATCTTTGATGAGGCAGAGAACAGACTTCACGCACAGAAGGCAGTTATCGTAAAGTGCCTTACAGATAAATAAAAATTCATTAAAAAATATTTTAATAGACAGTACCTTTTTGGCACTGTCTATTTTTATATAACAATATAATGATAAAAATTAAAAAATTCGCTCAAGACTTTTCAAAATTATTATAATAAAAAAAACCACTGTTATTACAACAGCGGTTATATAAGTATTAAGCTTTAAATTTTTGCTTAAGCTTCCTGAGGAGCTCCTACAGGACATACACTTGCACAAGAGCCACAGCCAGCACAAGCATCAGCATCTATTACATATTTGCCGTCACCCTCAGAGATAGCCTCACAAGGACATTCAGCTGCACAAGCACCACAAGCGATGCAATCGTCAGAAATTACATATGCCATAGAAAATAACCTCCTTAATAATGATACCTATATTTTATCATAAAATTTTTAAAAATCAAGTATTTTTCAGAAATTTACATAAAATTCATATAATTAGTGATAGCTAACTTGGTATATATCACAACATATGCACAAATATTCAGGCTTCCTCAGATGTGGTATTCTTTTTGAATTTTTGCACTAATTTTGTTACACCTGAAAAAAGTCCTTGTCTTGCCATATCTATTACTGAACAGATTATGAATATTTTAAAAATTGTTGCTATTACGAACATTATTCCTAAGAAATTATTATAGAGATTTGGGTCGCCAAGTTCATTGTGTGACCAGATAAAGCTTCTTATAAGTGGGTGTTCATGAATAGCATATATTCCAATAGTTGTTCCAGCAATGTAGTTGATTATTCTTGATTTAAACTGAAAACCTCTGAAAAATAGGAATATAGAAACGGATTCGAGTATTACAAATGGATTTGAGAATTGTCCGAAAACTGAAGCATTATAAAATCCTACTTTATTGAATGTAACATTGCCAAGGAAATAATAGAGCGAAAAATCTATTATGCAAAGACCTACAAAATAGCCAAGATATTTAAAGTGAAGTTTTTCATCATCTTTGACAAAGCGTTTTAGATAAGCTCCAATAATAAACATAAATAAGAAAGAAATCATAGATTTTCCATATTCAATAGGTAGAACTTTATTAGTAGAGAATATCTCTTTTAAGCCGCCCATAGTTGAAATTGTTGGATAGATTGATAAAAATACGAAAAGAAGTCCAAGAAGAATTTTAAATTGCTTTTTATCAATTTCAACAAGAACTTTATTTATGAAAGGTGAGAGAAGCAAAATTATAACATAGTTTGTTAAAAAATACCATTGCTTTGAAAGTAAAGGAAAGAACATTTTAATAATGGAATAAACTGCAAAGCGTCCGGAAAGTTTATTTATAGTAGCTATTTCAAGCTTATCAGCAGAAGTAAGGTTATTTGCTGTTTCGCTCGGAGAAAAACCATTATTACTATAAATTATAAATGATAAGACTGTAAGCAAAATAGAATAAAACAGCATCGTAACATATACCTTTGGTATGCGTCGATAGCTTTTTTTAAAATCAAGAACATCTTTACTCATAAAGTAACCAGTGATAATCATAAAAACATTAACAGGTGTTCTGAAAAAGGACCACATAAAATTGCTCATTATTTCAAATCTTCCACCTTGGGCGTTAGAAAGCTGATTAAGCCCTCCGTATGTATAGACATGAAGTACGATAATCATAAGCATACAGATAATTCTTAAAAGCTCTATGCCTGATTTTCTCTGTACTTTTTGCATAAAATTCCTCCAGTCATATTTTAAATTGAGATTTAGATTTATCTTTTGTTTTTTTGCTCTGCTTGCTTTTCATATTCCATGAGAAGTTCACTTGCTTCTCGTGCAATTCTTGAGATTGGCATACCAACAACATTGTAGTAATCGCCGTTAATTCCTTTTACAAATAAAGCACCATGACTTTGTATTCCATAACCACCAGCTTTATCATAGGGTTCAGTTGTATTGACATAGCTTTCTATTTCGTTTTCAGTTAACTCAAAAAACTCAACCTCGGTCGAAACACTAAAGCAACGCTCTAAGCCTCTGTAATTTATGCAACAACCAGTTATAACCTTATGTGTATTGCCTGAAAGCAATCTGAGCATACGCCTTGCATGCTCGGTATTTATAGGCTTATTAAGAATTTTGCCATCAATTATAACTGAAGTGTCACAGCCTATTACCATAGCGTCACGATGACCTTTAGATATATATTTTGCTTTTTGAGTTGCGATATACTGAGGCTTAAGCTCAAGCTCAATATCTGATGGTGCGATTTCATTTATATCAGGTGGAATACAAATAAAATCATCTGTAAGAATACTCATAATCTCACGCCTTCTCGGAGAAGACGATGCTAAAATAACATTCATAAAATTTCCTCCTAAAAAGTTTACCCCCTGAACCATAATTATACTATCTCTTTATAAATATCAGCTTTTTTTATACCTGAAAGTTCAGAAGCTTTTTTAGCTGCTTCTGATGGCTTAGAACCGCTCTCCATAAGCTCATTTGCAAAGCTTACTGCGTCCTCAAGAGTCATTTCTTTTTCTTCTATGATAGGAGCACCCTCTATTACAAGAACGATTTCACCCTTTAATGAACCGTCACCATATTTTTCATAGGCTTCTGGTAAGGTTGTACGAATGACCTCCTCGTGAACCTTAGTAAGCTCACGAACAATAGAAACTCTACGATTACCAAAAGTTTGAGCCATATCCTTTAAAGTTGCACTAAGCTTGTGTGGAGCTTCATAGAATACCATAGTTCTATGCTCATTACGCAATGAAAGCAAATGCTCGTGACGACTTTTTTTATTCATACTGAGGAAGCCTTCAAAAGTAAATCTACCTGTTGGAAGCCCTGAAATTGCAAGAGCAGATGCCATTGCCGTAGGTCCTGGAACAACGCTTACTTCAATTCCTCTTTCTGCACACTGCATAACAAGTTTTTCGCCTGGGTCCGAAACTGCAGGCATTCCTGCGTCTGTTACTATGGCACAATTTTCTCCGTTTTCAATTCTCTCGCAGACAAACTCGCCACGCTCACGCATATTATGCTCATGATAGCTTATCATAGGGGTTTTAATTTCAAACTTATTTAGTAGCTTGAGAGTAACTCTCGTATCTTCTGCCGCAATGAAATCTACATTTCTGAGGGTTTCTATTGCACGGGGAGAAAAATCTGAAAGATTGCCTATTGGCGTACCGACTACATATAATTTTCCGTTCATAATTCACCTTATATTAAAATTATTTTTGATGGCCATGTGCAAATGAGCCATAGATTTCGAGCATTTCTTGACTGCAGTTTCCAAAATCATCTTCAAGCAGGAGTGTAGGTTCAAGCTTTAATCCACCTTTATTTCCTCCTCGTCTGCCTTCAATCAAAAGCAACTTAGGAGTTTTTTTCGTATTAAGCTGAACGAAACGCAGTCGTTTAGGTTCAATGTTATATTTACGCATAGCCTCTGTTATATCCGGAAGGCGTTCAGGTCGCTGACATATGCAGAATCTTCCGCCAAACTGCAAAAGCTTTGACGCACAGGCGGTTATATCGTCGATGGTACATTCGCTTTCGTGTCTTGCAGCTTTAAGGGAACTATCGGGATTTACTATCCCCGTACCCTCAGCTTTATATGGAGGATTGCACACAACAAGATTATATATGCCAAAGGGTGTGATTCCATTTAGATTTCGTAAGTCAGCATTAATTATATTAATTTTATCTTTAAGCTTATTATGCTCAACACTGCGGCAAGCCATATCATAGGCTTCTTTCTGAATCTCTACGCCGAGAATATTTTCAGGCGTGGTTGCAGACTCTCTGCACCAAATCAGTGGTATAGTTCCACAGCCACAGCCGAGGTCACAGGCAAGGTCTGATTTTTTAGGCTTTGCGAAGTTTGCAAGCAGAATGGTATCTGTCCAAAAAATATGTCTTTTTGAAACAATAACTTCAATACCACTTCCGAGAGGTTCAAATTTTTCACCTTCTAAAAGCATTTAATCACCACTTTTCGTGCAAAATTCAATATTCAACATAATAAGCTAAATATTGACATATACTTTAATTTTATCACATTTACATCAATATGTAAATTGTTATATTGCTTAAAGTTCAGCTTGAGAGCTGATAATTTGACATTGTTTTAGCTTTTGCTTATAATTGTTAGAGAAATAGAGTTCTTAAAATCCACCGAAGGCCCCGCCTTTGGAATCCGCAAGCTTTTGAAAAAGCTTGAGCAAAACTTTTAAGTGTCTTGGGAAAGTTTGGTTAGCAAAATTCGGTGGTTTCAACAAATGCGACAATATAAGACAAGTAAGAATGTCGAGTGAGGCTTGCCGAACGATTCCGCATATTGTCCTGTGCGGTCAAGCACTGCGTTTTGGGAGTGGCGGCTCGCCGTCTTAAAAAGATTTTTTAAAAAATAATTTTTGTGGAGAGAAGGATTATAATGCTAAAAGGAAAAACCGTACTTCTCGGTGTGAGCGGTGGAATCGCCGCCTATAAAATGCCGAATCTCGCTCGTATGCTGATAAAAGCTGGGGCAGAGGTTCATGTTATTATGACTAAAAATGCCTGTGAGTTTATAACTCCATTTACCTTTGAAACACTTACGAAGCATAAGTGCATAGTTGATACCTTTGATAAAAATTTTGAATATAGCGTTGAGCATGTTTCTCTTGCAAAAAAGGCCGATTTGCTTATAATCGCTCCTGCAACAGCAAATGTAATTGCAAAGCTTGCTTGCGGAATCGCAGATGATATGCTCACTACAACGGCTCTCGCTTGTAACTGTCCTAAGATTATAGCACCCGCTATGAATACTAATATGTATAGTAATCCGATTACATTTGATAACATACAAAAGCTAAAGCACTATGGTTATGAGGAAATTCCGCCTGAATCAGGTATGCTTGCAAATGGTGATATTGGCAATGGCAGACTTCCTAATGAATCACTTTTATTTGATTATATACTTAAAACAATAGCACTTCCACACGATATGGACGGAATGAGAGTTCTTGTTACGGCAGGTGCAACCTGTGAAAGCATAGACCCTGTGAGATATATTACAAATCATTCAACGGGAAAAATGGGAGCGGCTCTTGCAAAAAGAGCTATGCTGAGAGGTGCAAAGGTTACACTCATTGCAGGAAAGACCGAATGTGAACTTCCAAATTTTGTTGATGTAATCAAGGTGAAAAGTGCAGAGGATATGTATAATGCAGTAAGAGCCTGTGCGTATAAACAGGATATTATAATAAAGGCGGCGGCTGTTGCAGACTATACGCCAAAGATTGTTGCCGAACAGAAAATAAAGAAAAATGATGGAGATATGACAATAGAGCTTGTACGCACTAAGGATATTTTAAAAAGCTTGGGTGAATTTAAGCGTGAAGGTCAGCTTATATGCGGTTTCTCTATGGAAACCGAAAATCTTATTGAAAATTCACGCAAAAAGCTTAAAAAGAAAAATGCTGATATGATAGTCGCTAATTCAATAAGTGATAAGGGTGCGGGCTTTGGTGTAGATACTAATATAGTAACTATTATTACTGAAAATGACGAAACCTCTCTTGGCTTGCTTTCAAAAGATGCTGTTGCAGATGAGATATTGACAAAACTTATAGCTATGAAAGGCTGAATTTTTTAAATATAGTATGTTTATGGAACGAAAAAAGCAAAGAGGGCAATATAGAAAATTAAAATCTATGTTTAAGGCAATAGACAGATTTACTCCATTTGAAAGAAGTGTCGTAAAATGTCGAAATACCGGTTTACTTTTATTTTGTGTTGGAATATAATAATGCTATTATAAAATATTAAAAGAAAGGGCGATTACTTATGAAAAAATTGATAGGAATTATAATTGGTTTGGTGCTAATTGGTGTGGTCACTTATTTTGGTTTTAGTTTTTATATTTCACAGATGACAAAGGAGCTTGTTGAGTCTTCATGGAAGCATGAAAATGTTCTACCAGAAAAATATGAAGGAGTGCTTAATCTTTATACATATAAGCAATTAGATTGGCTTAATAAAGCAAGCTCAACTAATGTTAAGGCTATAAAGCAAGATTTTTCATATCCTTCAACGGAATGGAGAATAAATTCTGCAACTACTACATATTCCTATACAATTACAAATTCAGATACAGGTGCAGCTATTGTTGGCTGTGATAATGTAAAATGTACTATTGAGTGGGAATATCAGGATGGTAAATGGATAGTAAAAAGCTTTAAAGAAGGATAAATATGTCATTTAATAATATTATAAATTTTCACGCACATATATACCCTGAAAATATCGCCGAAAGAGCAACTCAAAGTGTTTCTGACGGTTATGGAATAAAAATGGATTATAACGGAACTCTTGAACAGCTTATTGAAGATGGTAAAAAATCGGGTGTGACTCAATTTGCAGTTCAGTCTGTTGCTGTTACTCCTAAAACAGTACAAAGTATAAATAATTTTATTGCTAAGAAGTGTTCAGAAAATCCAGATATACTTTTTGGCTTAGGTACGCTTCACCCCGATATGGAAAATCCCGAAGAAGAAATCGAACGCTGTATATCTCTCGGTTTAAAAGGAATAAAGCTTCACCCGGATTCACAGCGTTTTCTTATGGATAGCGATAAGGCTATGAGGCTTTATGAAATGCTTGAGGGCAGATTGCCTATACTTATGCATTGCGGAGATTATCGTTTTCAGTATTCACGACCAGAAAGACTTGCAAAGGTTCTTGATGCTTTTCCAAAGCTAACAGTTATTGCTGCACATTTCGGTGGTTGGTCACTTTGGGATTTAGCCTTGCAATATCTTGAGAATAAGAACTGCTATCTTGATACTTCAAGCTCTATGATGTATTTAGGTCAGCGTAGAAGTAAGGAATTAATTAAGGCATATGGTGCTGAAAGAATGTTATTTGGCACAGACTATCCTATGTGGAATTCTTTCGATGATATAGAAATGCTCGAAAAAATGGAGCTTTCTCAAAATGAATATGAATTGATATTCAGAAAAAATGCTCTTAAAGTTTTAAATATAGAGGAGGAAAGCAAGTGAAAGAGGATATTTGCAGTATACCAATAAATGATGTGTTCGCTCCTAAAGACGGTTGTCCGTTTTGTAGAATGAGAGATATGCTCGAGCTTAGAATGGCAGAGTATGTTACAGGTGCGGCTATGATGGAGCCTGATGTTCGTGTCACTACTAATGAACAAGGATTTTGCAATAGGCACTTCAAAATGATGCTCAAAGTAGGTAGCAGACTTTCTAATGCACTTATTCTTGAAAGTCATTTGCTTAAAATTTCAGAAGAACTTATGCCAAAAACTGTTAAGGGTAAGCCTGATAAAAAGGTTCTTGCTAATCTTGATAAGCTCACACACGATTGTTTTGTTTGCAATCGTGTGAATATGAATATGGATAATATGTATAGAATTGTTTATGCGATGTGGGAGCAGAATCCAGAATTCAAGCAGTTATATTCTGAACAGAAATTTATATGTCTTGAGCATTATACGGTACTTATGAGTGGGGCGACAAAGGCAATGGGCAGAGGTGTTGTACCTTTTTATGAGGAAACAGCGAGGCTTGCCGGAGGTTATCTTGAAGAACTTCAAGGTGATGTATCGCATTTTTGCAAAATGTATGATTATAGAAATGCAGAGGGTGATTGGGGCAATTCTCGTGATAGTATAGAACGCTCGATTGAGTTCTTGACTGCTGAAAAATGGGTACCAACTCACGATGAGGAAGCGTGAACAAATTGGTAATTAGCTAATTACTTCTTTAAAGAAAATTAAAAGTTTTGCTCAAGCTTTTTCAAAAGCTTGCGGTTTCCAAAGGCAGAGCCTTTGGTGGGTTTTTAAGGGCGAAGCCCTTAACATCTCTTGCCGTTTAAGGGCGGACGAAGTCCGCACTTAGGAACTAAAATTGCTAACAAAAGAATAAGCGGCGGATAAAATCCGCCGCTGAGAAAAAACAAGTGTTGGGCTTCGCCCAAAAGAGTTTCGCCGTCTGCGGACGGCGACAAGGGCTTCGCCCTTGACCTACAAGCCTTTAAAAAGGCTTGACCTAAATTTTGAGTGTCTAAGGCAAGTTTTTTGCCGTGGTCGAAGTAACTACCGATAAACTACCACTTAGCAAGGCTTCTTTATAATATCTATTCCCATATAAGGACGGAGAACCTCTGGAACTGTGACAGAACCGTCTGCGTTCTGATACTGCTCTACGATTGCAGGGATAACACGGCTTGTTGCAAGACCTGATGCGTTCAAAGTATGTGCAAAGTGAACCTTCTTGTCTGCACCTCTATATCTGATATTACCTCTACGAGCCTGATAATCTCTTGCATTAGATGCTGAACTTACTTCCTTATAAATTTCCATACTTGGAATCCATACTTCAATATCGTATGTTCTTGCCATAGAGAATGAGCAGTCACCGGCAGCAAGCTTGCTAAGTCTGTAATGAAGACCAAGCTCCTGAACAATTCTTTCTGCCTTGCCGACAAGCTCCTCAAAAGCGATGTCTGACTTATCGTCCTCTGTATACTGAACCATTTCAACCTTGTTGAACTGGTGACCACGAATCATACCACGCTCTTCGCTGCGGTAGCTTCCAGCCTCTCTACGATAGCAAGGTGTATAAGCAATATACTTCTTAGGAAGCTCCTCTGTTGGAATAATCTCATCTCTGTGAAGATTTACGAGAGCGGTTTCTGCTGTTGGAAGCATAAACTTCTTATCGTTGCTTGTTGGGTTCTGAATCCAGTAAACCTCATCTGTAAACTTAGGGAACTGACCTGCAACATAGCCACATTCATAGTTGAGCATATGTGGTGGAAGAATGAACTCATAGCCATCTGCAATATGCTCATTAACGAAGAAGTTAAGCAATGCCCACTCAAGTCTTGAACCCCAGCCACGATAGAGCCAGCTGCCTGAACCAGCAATCTTTGCACCACGCTGATAGTCAATCATACCGAGGCTTTCGCAAAGTTCAACATGGTTCTTTGCCTCAAAATCAAACTTTGGCTTTTCGCCGAAATATCTTACAGGTACATTCTGTTCCTTATCGCCTGCAACAACATCGTCATCTGGAAGGTTTGGCAAGCCAAGAAGAAGCTCCTTTTGCTTTTGGTCGAGTTCCTGAAGCTTTGCGTCCTCTTCCTTAATTTGTGCGACAAGCTCTTTCATCTTAGCCATAATTTCGGAAGCATCGCCGCCAGCCTTCTTGATTTGAGGAATTTCCTTAGAAGCTGCATTCTGCTCAGCCTTCATAGCCTCAACCTTACCAATAACCTCTCTGCGTTTAGCATCAATTTCAATAATGCTGTCAACTACGGAATCGAGGTCCATATTACGCTTTTTAATTTTTGCCTTTACTTCATCTGCTTTTTCTCTGATAAGTTTAATATCAATCATTGTTATTCTCCTTCGATTTAAATAGATTTATATAAAATAAATTTCAGGTATGTTTATTCTTCCCCACCGAGAAGCTTTGCAAGCTGAACCAAATCGTCCTCGCTATAAAATTCTATCTGAAGTGTGCCATTATTATCCTTGTCATTCATAACCTTAACCCTACGGCTGAGGTGTTCGTTAAGTGAAAGCTCAACTTCATCATATATAGGAGCACGCTTTTGATGCTGTTTTTCAGCCTTTGGCTTTTTATCTGCACTTTGCTTCTTCGCTAAACGCTCGACATCTCTTACGGTTAAATCCTGTGGTGCGATAGATTTCGCTATTTTAATCATATTTTCTTTGTCAGCGATTCCAAGTAAGGCTCTTGCGTGACCTGCACTAATTTTGCCTTCCTTGAGCATATTCTGAATTTCTTCCGGAAGATTCAGAAGTCGCATTACATTTGCAACAGCTGGTCTTGATTTTCCGACAGCCTTTGCGACCTCGTCCTGTGTAAGATTATAAGTATCCATAAGAGATTTATAACCGAGTGCCTCTTCAACTGAATTCAAATCCTCACGCTGAAGATTTTCAATAAGTGCAATCTGTGTCATCTCGCTGTCGGTCATCTCTCGAATAACAACAGGCACTTCTGAAAGTCCTGCCATTCGACTTGCTCTCCAGCGGCGTTCACCTGCAACAAGCTGATAGCCTCCACCAGCAAGAGGTCTGACAAGAAGTGGTTGAAGAACGCCATGTGTTGCAATAGAGTCTGCAAGCTCTCGAAGAGCCTCTTCGTTAAAATCCTTACGAGGTTGGTCCCTGTTTGGCTCTATATCCGAGATTTTAAGAAAAACATTATTGTTGCTATCATTAGTATCGTTCTCGATAAATATTGCGTCAAGTCCTTTTCCAAGACCGCCTAATTTTCCTGCCATCTAAGCTAAACTCCTTTCTCAAGAATTGTTTTTTATAACTTCCTCTGCCAAGGCATTATACATTACTGAGCCTTTGCAAGATTTATCAAAATACATAATCGGCTTTCCGAAGCTCGGTGCCTCTGAAAGTCTTACTCCACGAGGGATAACGCTTGTGAAAACCTTTTTCGGAAAATAGCGTTTAACCTCTGCAACAACCTGCTGAGTAAGATTAAGTCTGCCATCATACATTGTCAGCAAAACGCCCTCAATTTCAAGTCTTTCATTATATGAACGCTTTATTCTTCGAACTGTATTCATAAGCTGTGAAAGTCCCTCGAGAGCGTAATATTCAGGCTGAATAGGAACAAGCAGGCTATCCGCCGCACAAAGTGCATTTGCTGTAACAAGTCCAAGAGATGGCGGACAATCTATGAAGATAAAGTCATATTCTGCTCTTAGCTGTGCCAGAGCATTTTTAAGTCTTGCCTCTCTGTGTTCAAACTCTGAAAGTTCAAGCTCTGCCGCCGCAAGATTCATACTTGCAGGGATAATATCAAGTTTCTTAAACTCTGTATGTATAATTGCCTGTTTGGCATTTACTCCACTTATGAGAATATCATAAGATGAATTTCTTATACTTCTTTTATCAATTCCGACGCCACTTGTTGCGTTGCCCTGTGGGTCTATATCTACGAGAAGAACCTTTTTATCAAGGAGTCCAACACCAGCCGAAAGGTTGACAGCTGTTGTAGTCTTACCAACTCCGCCTTTTTGATTAGTAACTGCTATAATCTTTGCCAATCTATATCACTGCCCAATCTTTTTATTGTTATACGAAGCAAAATCTCATCATAAGGAAGTTATTTTCGATAAGTTTTACTGCAAAAAGCTGTAAATCAGTCATTTTTCGCAACAAAAATATTATATCACAACTACAATCAAAATTAAAGGGAAATATCAAATTTTATGCCCATAAATTTCTTTTTCTACATTATAACTATTATTAGACATAAATTTGCCCTTATAAATGTTTCACGTGGAACATTTCTTGATTAACACTCCCCATTGTTTCACGTGGAACATTTTCTTGATTGACACTCCCCATTGTTTCACGTGGAACATTTTCTTAATTGACGCTCTCCGTTGTTTCACGTGGAACATTTTCTTGATTGACACTTTTCATTGTTTCACGTGGAACATTTTCTTGATTAACACTCTCCATTGTTTCACGTGGAACAATAAAAAAGAGAGGTTCTCACCTCCCTTTGGATTTTTAATTAATTATGCGTTTTGCTGAATCGGAATAATTTCACCTTTTTTCACTTCTGATGTATTCGGTTCTGCTGTCATCTGCGGAATTGCCGTTTTAGGAATCCTTACGAAATATTCAATATAATCATCAGTTTCATTCTTTTCCGAGCTTGCATTTATTCCAGAACTTTTCATAGTATCAATGGCTTTAGAAATTGTATTCACGAAAATGCGTATATCCTTATATATGATTTTCGTAGTCTGCTTAGCCTTTTTCGCTGGAACATCACTTAGCATTTTTTCTACAAGCTTTTCCGTTTGTTTAACATTAAGTCCGCTTGAGATAACCTCACTAAGTGCCAGCTTTCGAGTGGTTTCGTCATCAATCTTAATCAAAGCTCTTGCGTGACGCTCTGAAAGGTCCGAACGGGTTATGTAATCTCTTTCTTCTCTTGTTAAACGCAAAAGCCTTAATTTATTTGCGACTGTTGATTGTCTTTTTCCAAGCTTTCTTGCGGCCTCCATTTGAGTAAGTCCACAGGTAATAATAAGCTTGCGTATACCCTCAGCTTCCTCAAAGATATTAAGATTTTCTCGCTGAAGATTTTCCAATAGGCTAAATACTGTGGCTTGTCCCTCATCGCAACTAACAACTATGCAAGGCACAGATTTCATTCCACACATTGATGCGGCACGAAGTCTGCGTTCACCGGCAATAAGCTCATATTCATTCTTACTCACTCTGCGAACAGTCAGTGGCTGAAGAATACCATTTTCTCTGATACTTATTGCAAGCTCTTGCATCTCATCACGCTTAAAATAAACTCTTGCTTGGTTCTTGCATGGGCGAATTGATATAATCGGAATTTCTATGACTTTTTTTTCTCCTTTGGTGTTGATAACCATTTTAATCATCTCCTTGTGGAAATAATCGTAACATAAGGAAATATAGAAATTCGTCGCAATATAATTTCTGACAAAACAATCATAAAACTTTGAATAAACTACCATTTAGCTGATTAAACTTTCCTAAGACAACTAAAAGTTTCGCTCAAGGCGGCGAGCCGCCGCTTCCAAGATGCGTTCTGCTTTTTTGTTAAATTAATGATTATTATTCGCGTCCAAGTTTGCTAAATTAAAAGT
>ERZ779874.266-NODE-266-length-62382-cov-55.760585_pt1 | contig 62382 bp, 67 predicted proteins | sample MGYA00511031_ERZ779874 | MGnify/ENA primary metagenome ERZ779874 (study PRJEB29588, sample SAMEA2156850) | human gut metagenome | biome: human gut; feature: human-associated habitat; material: faeces | place: Denmark | collected 2008/2010 ...
TATCCGCCAAATTTTACAGGCGGTTTTTTCATGTTATATGTGTTAAATTGTGTTTCATCACTGAATGGCAGACGGTTGCGAAAGATTATAGGTCGCATAAGTCCTACAAATCGTATAGGCCGCAGAAAGTTTAGGAGCCTCAGGATGCCTACAACCCTGACAAGCCGGATGAGCTTTATGCCGTCCCACGGGTCGCACAAGCGTAGGCTATGCATAAGCCGACACCTCAGACCGATGCATCAGGATGCCGCATATACCCGGAGGCGGCAAGGGCGACGGCCTCCGCGTCCGGCTCCCAGAGGCCGGGCTCGGAGGAGCACATCCTCACGAACTCCATGACCGGGTAATGGTCGCAACCGGACAAGGCCGCCTCCGGCATGTCTGCATCGGAGTCGACCAATGACACTTCGAGGGTCTGGGGGTCGATTGCTATATGGGCGTTGTCTGTATACTCGCTTTCGTTGTCAATATACTGGCTGACAGCTGCGGTTATATCTGCTTCTAAAGTTTTGATGTCTTTTTCCTGTTTTTCCATAATAATTAGGTAAGTGGGTGTTTCTAATTGGTTACAATCCTGGGGGAAGTTTGTTTTCTTCCTCCTCGTCATCATTTTGGGGAGGCATGTCGCCATCTTTGGGCTTGACCTTGCGGATGTCGACCGGTTTCTGCATGTCAACCGGGAGTGAGTTGATATCCCAAGGCTGCTCTATATCCCAGTTTTTCTTAAGATTAATCCTTTTTGGGAAATAGTACACTTCATCGGGCTGGCGGAACTGGCCCCGGTAGGCACTTCCGTTGCCATAAGTCCCAGTACCAGACTTGTCAAGATACAAGCGGGCGTAATATGTACCCGGTTGCAGGAACTTGAACACGGCACGTCCCTGCTCGACCGGCGCGGTACGCACAACTTTATCACTGCCGTCAAGGAGTTCAACAACGACTGGGATGGTGTCAGCTCCAGTCACTGTAAAGAAAATCGAGCCGTAATCGCTAAGCGCACGGGTGGTCAATTCTTTGCTTACAGGACGGTTATGGAAACCGTATAACCCAACAACCGCAGCCGAGTCGACAGTCAGACGGTAGGATGTGGCCGGTTGCCAGTCATAATCGGCGATATATTCCATCGGGCGGTTGGCAGAAACCAGCCGGAGCACCGGGGCTGCTGCAGGCACCCACAGCGTGTCCTTCTTCACCTCCATCCTTATGCCAGAGGTCATCAGAGTATCGAGAGGTTCAGAGGACTTGAACAACAGCGGACGGTCGATGTCCTGGGTCGAGTTGTTAATGAGATCAAAGGTGACGAACTTTTCCGGCTCTTCAACCTTGGGAACGGTATCCACAATGCCGGCAATAGAGTCCTCGATGCGTTTCTTTTCAATAGCCTTGGCAAGCTCTTCCTCTTCTTTGATCTGCTTCTTGGTTTTCTTAGGCTCTTTGAAATTAAGCATCAATGTGTCGGTTTTCCAATACATGACATCTGTCGAATCAGGCTGATAGACATCAAACCGCACTCTGAGTGAATCAGTCAGGATGAGTGTCGAGTCGCGCATCCACAGCTCTATGGTGTCATTGGCGACCGACGAGTTGACCACAGAAGCCGCTACCAAATCAACAGCGGCACTGTCAGTCAAAGCGAGGATACGCGGGACCGAGTCGGTCGGCGCACCCAGAATGAATGTGATGCGGTGGCGTTCGGGACGCTGATAATCTTTGATATATTGTGCACTGTAATTTTCATTAAACCAAGAGAGCAGCAAATCATCAGGAAGATAGCGCAGTATGCGCCTCATCACCACGCTGTCGCCACGAGTATATCTCACCGTATCGGTATACTCTATATGCTCTACAGTGGGTGTCACAGGGACATCGTAGAACGCAATATCCTCCGAGCGGTCCCAATGCTTGTCGTTATTCACATCATTGACAGCGAAAATACGATACGGCACAGCCTTGAGATTGCGGAGGGTAAACTGTCCTTTGGCATTGGTCTTGGTTATGCGTTCGAACGGCAATGTCTCTATGGCCGAATCTGCCATATTGGTATATGCGCCCACCAGAAAGCCCACTGCCGGCTCGAGAGTGCGAGCTTCCAGCACCATGCCGCTTATGCGGAGCGAGTCGATGAAATCGCCTGTAGAGAAGTCTGTGGCGAATCCGTCGAGTATATTACCCTCATTGAGATCCTTGATGGCATCGGCAAAGTCAATGGTGTAGGTGGTGTTTGGCAGCAGCGTATCATTGAGTTCCACTGTCACAGTGCGAGCATTGGACCTGATGGTGGGCGACTCCTTCTGCGCCGGCGATATGATGACCTTGCTGAAAGCCTGGTCAAGCTCCACATTTTTATTCATGGTAAGCGTCACTTTCTTGCCGGAGAAATTGAGCGTTCCCTGCGGAGGATTGGTACGGACCACTACCGGCGGGGTCTCGTCTTTGGGCCCGCCTCCGGGGGAACCCATAGTAGCACAAGACACCACCACCAATGCCAGCACCACCAACGGCAATGCCCGCAACGCTCTGTAACCATATCTTCCTGCTTCCATAATCACAATCAGGGTATATCTATCAATTTATGGGTCTGAAGAGACAACCTCCACCAAGGGTGGGATTTTATGTAATCGACCGTAGCCGCCGTATTGAGGCACGACATAGGCTGGAGGGAAAGCACGGCTCCGTCAAACAGCTCCGCAGCCCACTGCGGATCGTCGCCTGTAAACACCACCTTGACCTCATCGGCATGGAGCAGACGTATGTCCCGGTCCTTTGGAGAGCATGTCACCCAGTCGATTCCAGACGGCAACGGCAGAGAGCCGTTGGTCTCGACATGTATCCTGCGGCCGGCGTCATGCAACGCCACGACAAGCGCGTCGTCAATCTGCAAAGCCGGCTCGCCCCCTGTCAGAATCACTGTGTCCGACGGGTAATGCATGACGGCGGCTACGATGTCAGCGGCAGACATCAGTGTAAACGCCGCGAAGTCGGTGTCGCAGAAGCCGCATCGCTTGTTGCACCCGCTGAAGCGCACGAACACTGCTGGCAAACCAGTGTGCACCCCTTCGCCCTGCAATGAGTAGAATATCTCGTTGACCCGGTACTGCTTCATATCTTCACTGTCAGGTTACACTTCAAGCCACACTGTCGGGGTCATCCAGCTCATAAGTGGCTGTATTATGTGCGCTCTCCTGCACGTCTACCCTCCAGCAGTGCTCCACCTGTGAGCAAATCCACTTGGCAATGTTCTCAGCCGTAGGGTTAAACGGGAGCAGCTCGTTGAAATTGCCATGGTCGAGATAGCCGTGGATCTTCTGCTTTATCCGGCTGAAATCCACCACCATGCCATCGGCATTCAGCTCTCGGGCACGGCAATGTATGGTTATCACCCAATTATGGCCGTGCAGACGGACACACTTGCTTTCGTAGGGCAGCTCAAGGCTGTGCGAACCTGATATTTCTATCTGTTTTGTGACGTAGTACATGGCTTTATGTTGTGGCGTTATGTTTGTCAGACAACGACAGACCCATCTCTGTGGCCTTCTCTATGACCAGACGACGGGCCTCATCGACATCGTTAGGATTCTCACTGTCAAGCAGATGTTCTTCCATATAGCTTTTAATCATACCCACTTCGCGGCTTTGCGGCAGGCCGAACATCTCCATGATCATGCAGCCGTCGATCGGCGGTCTCCACGCCCGCAGACGGTCTTTGGCCTCTATCTCTTGCATCTTGGCTACGACATGGTCGAAATTTTCCAGATTGCGACGCACCTTTTCCGGGTTTTTCGACGTGATGTCAGCCCGGCACAGGGTCATAAGGTCATCTATGTCGTCGCCGGCTTCCACCAGCAAGCGGCGCACAGCCGAATCCGTGACCGTGTCCTCCACGAGTGCTATGGGACGCATATGCAACTCGACGAGCTTGCTTACATATTTTAGCTTGTCGTCCTGCGGCAATTTGAGCCTGCGGAACAGCTTTGGCAGCATCTTTGCCCCCACATAATTATGATTGTGGAATGTCCAGCCGAGATTGTCATCCCACCGCTTGGTCACCGACTTGGCTATATCGTGGAGCAATGCCGCCCACCGCAGCCAAAGGTTGTCAGAATTGCGGGCCACATTGTCCAACACCTCCAAAGTGTGGTAGAAATTATCCTTATGGCCACGCCCACGCACTGTCTCGACCCCGCGAAGATCCGCCACTTCGGGGAAAATCAGCTTCAACAGACCGGTTTCAAGCAGCAACGTCCACCCTATCGACGGACGCGGAGACAGCATAATCTTCTGCAACTCGTCAGCGATGCGTTCGCGTGTGATGATATTGATGCGTTGGGCGTTGCGGCGTATGGCATCAAACGTCTCCGGCGCGATGCCAAACTGCAACTGTGCCGCAAACCGCACCGCCCGCATCATCCTGAGCGGGTCGTCGCTGAAAGTGACATCGGGATCCAGAGGGGTACGTATTGTGCGGCGTTCGAGGTCGCCAACGCCATCGAAATTGTCAACCAAGCGGCCGAAATCATCCGGGGTCACACTCAGAGCCATGGCGTTGATGGAGAAATCACGACGCGATATGTCATCGTCAAGAGTCCCCGCGCTTACCTGTGGATTACGTGAATCACTGCGATACGACTCCTTGCGGGCACCGACAAACTCCAGCTCCATGCCTCGGTGTTTGATCTGGGCTGTACCGTAGGTGCGGAAAATGCTCACATGCGCCCCTTTGCCGAGCCTGGCAGCAACGGTTTCAGCCAACTCCACGCCTGACCCGACAGTCACAAAATCAATATCCTTGCTGGGACGGCCAAGGAACAAATCGCGCACATAGCCACCCACGACATAGCAGGGCAGCCCTATTTGAGCAGCCGTTTCGCCTACAGCACGTATGACGGGGATGTCTATTTTGCGCTTAAGCATGTCAGAATCAGGCAGTACCATTGGATATATGCGTGTATTGGGTTAAGTGACTGTATCTATAGAGTTTTGTGGGATTGCGTCGGCTCAGGTCAGAGAGATAATCTCAGTCGGGGCATTAGTGATACACTCAAGCCCGAAGTCCTGGACCACGAATGTACTCTCAATGCCTACCGCGCCTACATGGGGAATGACAAACTTAGGTTCGAGGGCTATGACATTATGAAGCTGCAAGATGTCACGGCTGCGCGGGGCTATCACCGGCAGCTCATTGATTTCGATGCCTACACCGTGGCCTATGAAGCCGGCATGTTGCCTATGCCCCATGAAATATGTATGCAGTCCTCGCTCCTTGGCCATCTCCATAGCCGCATTGTAGAGCTCGGAAGCCGGAGTGCCGGGCTTGCCGAGCGTGACAAGACGCTCTATTATGTCAATGGAACACTGGTGGGCATCCATAGCAAGTTTTTCGAGCGAGCCGAGCGAAAACGTGCGTGTCATATCGGTCATATAGCCTGTAAAGTTGCCACACAGATCTACCATTACGGCACTACCAGGCCTGATCAGTTCGCCACAAGCCCCGGTAGGCAGCGACGGGTTCAGTCCCGCCCCACCCATGGCAAAGTCATAGGGCGACGGCTCATCGGCATTGTCGCCGGTTATCAGACTGCCCATGTAGGTCTCCATCGTGTCGCCGCTGATGCGAAACTGGCCGAGGTTGCCTTCAAGCCGCAATGCCCGCTCGATTTCTATTTCAAGCTCGATGTCGGTCATCCCCTCACGATACAGTCCGGGGATGCGGCGGTACACATCCTCATGGAGTACGCCGCTGCGGCGGAGCATCTGCAACTCGGCATCGGTCTTGACAGCACGGGCTGCACGCATTACACTTGTGCAGTCCTTGATCTGCGCTTCCGGGAATATTCCCTGGAGCCGCTTGACCATATTGTAATTCATCAGGTCGAGTTCGATACCGATTACAGCCGAAGCGTCTATCAAGATGCTTTCAGCCATCTGCTCAGGCTTGCGGATACCGACCACTCCGTCACCCTGAAGATTCTCCATACGTTTGACGAAGTACATCTGCTCTCCATCACGACCGCCTATATAGGCATAGCCGGCATACACACGCCCGGTGAGATAATACAGATTGGCAAAATCGGCAATAAGCACGGCATCGAGCCCGGCCTGCTTCATCAGCCCACGCACACGGCTCAGACGCAGCTGCTGCTCGTCATGGCTCAGGAGTATAATATTATCATTCATAGTAATTGCAGTCAAAAAATATTGTACAATAATTTGTTCCTCACAGTCTGACGGTCAGTCAGACACATCATCAGCCGTGAATATGATGCCAGCCTGGACTATGCCACGAAGGGTATCGACACGCATGACATGGCGCACGGACACCTCGCCGCTGTCACGCAACGCTACCCGGTGGCCTAGCGTAGCAGAGCATTGGTAAGAAGCCCCGAATCCCTGCCCGAGCCAACGCCCGGACATGTCGGCCAACGCCATACCGACAGTGTCTCTCACCACGCTGCGGTCAGCTGTGTCCGACGGATTACGCGGATATGACACTTCAAGATACAGGTCGGCATAGGGATAACTGCCGTCATGCCTGACAGCTACCGTCAGACGGCCGGATGCTATCGAGTCATCCATGCGCGGACGGAATCTGAGCGTATCTCCGTAACACCAACCCGATTTAGGCAGTGCCGTATACGCGCTGGCATCGTCAGGATTGGGGGCACAAGCCGTCATCATCGCCATGATGGCTACAGCTGGCAATATGGCAGCAATGCTTCGTCTGATCGTCATCGCTGATGTCTCGGTCACTCCTTATTAGTTACTTATTATCCTGAGGCTGAGAGCCGTTGCCGCCTTGGTTCTTATTGTTGCGGTTTCGGTTACGGTTTCGGCGCGAACCGCCTTCAGCCGCCGGTTTGGTCGGTTTCGGCTCGCTGCCTTTATCATTGCCGCCGTCGGCCACAGGCTTCGCCGCCTCCACGTCAACATTCTTGCGGGTTTTATCCGCCGCAGGTTTGCGTTTCTTGTTTTTCTTCTTGGCTTTGTCAAAACGGGTCAGGCTCTCCTGCTCGACCAGATCCACCACCTTTTTCTCATCAGGCTTCTTGGCCCCTTCGGGCAGCAAAGTCGGGGGCTTCTCCCCTTTCTTGTTGAGGGCGATTACCTCAAATGCCCTTTTGGCACTGATAGTCACAAGATTGGCTGGTACGGACTTGTCAGTAGAGTATGTGATTTCCTTCTTGAAGATGTCGGTCTTGAAGTGGTAGTATGTGCCGTCGGCAGTCTCCAACGTGACATCCTTGCGGGGAAGTTTTTTGACGCTCTCCGCATATACATCCACCTCGAAATTAAGACAGCACTTCAACTTGGCACACTGCCCGGCCAACTTCTGCGGGTTAAGCGACAAGTCCTGGAAACGTGCAGCGGCGGTGCCGACCGACACGAACGATGTCATCCACGTAGAGCAACACAGCGGCCTGCCGCACGGGCCGATACCGCCGATGCGACCGGCTTCCTGACGCGCACCTATCTGCTTCATCTCGATGCGCACCTTGAAAGCGTCGGCAAGCACCTTGATGAGCTGCCTGAAGTCCACACGCTCGTCGGCTATATAGTAGAAGATAGCCTTGTTGCCGTCGCCCTGATACTCCACATCGCCGATTTTCATATTCAAGTGCAAATTCTCGGCAATCTTGCGGGCGCGTATCATCGTGTCGTTTTCCTTGGCCTTGGCCTCCTCCCACTTCTCTATATCGGCAGGACGGGCGAGGCGGAATATACGCTTGTACTCGGTATCAGGCTTGACGTTGGCTTTACGAAGCTGCATCTCTACGAGCCGACCTGTCAGAGTCACCTCTCCTATATCATGGCCTGGATTAGCCTCCACCGCCACAATGTCGCCCATTTTCAGGCTAAGGTTGGCGGCGTTGCGGTAATACCCCTTACGGGTATTCTTAAATTGCACCTCCACGATATCGGAAGCCGTGAAGCCCCCGGGTATGTCGGCGAGCCAGTCATGGCAGTAAAGCTTGCCACGCGGCTCCCCCCGGCGGCGGCAACATCCGCCTCCGCATGAGGTGCCGCCAGCAGCCCCTTCAAGAGCTCCGCCGTCAGGCAGACGTACATCAGCCTCGTCATCCCTCCCATCTGTACGTGATGACAGGGATGACGCATTGCGATTTTTAGGTTTGTCCGTCATGACGATGTGTTACTTGGCAAAACTTACCGAACGTGTCTCACGTATGACGGTGATTTTCACCTGTCCCGGATATGTCATCTCGTCCTGGATGCGCTTGGCTATCTCTTCTGAGAGCTTCTCGGTCTCCACATCGTTAATCTTGTCGGCACCCACTATCACGCGGAGTTCACGGCCGGCCTGTATGGCGTAGGTCTTAACGACACCGGGATATGAGAGCGCGAGCTGTTCAAGGTCGTTGAGACGCTTGATATACGCTTCGACAATCTCCCTACGAGCACCCGGACGAGCACCTGAAATGGCATCGCATACCTGGACTATGGGTGCGAGAAGCGAGGTCTGCTCTATCTCATCGTGGTGTGCGCCTATGGCGTTGCAGATTTCGGGTTTCTCCTTGTATTTCTCGGCAAGTTTCATACCGAGGAGTGCGTGGGGCAGTTCGGGTTCCTCATCAGGCACCTTGCCTATGTCGTGGAGCAATCCGGCGCGACGTGCTTTCTTGGCATTGAGGCCTAACTCGGTAGCCATGATGGCGCAGAGGTTGGCAGTCTCGCGGGCATGCTGGAGAAGGTTCTGGCCATAGCTCGAACGGTACTTCATCTTGCCCACCATACGTATCAGGTCGGGGTGGAGTCCGTGGATACCGAGGTCTATGGCAGTGCGCTTGCCAGTCTCTATGATTTCCTCCTCAATCTGCTTGCGCACCTTGCTCACCACCTCCTCGATGCGTGCCGGATGGATGCGGCCGTCAGCCACGAGCTGATGCAGAGCCAGACGGGCTATCTCGCGGCGTACAGGGTCAAAGCCCGAGAGGACTATGGCTTCGGGGGTGTCGTCCACTATGATTTCAATGCCGGTGGCGGCTTCCAAAGCGCGTATGTTGCGGCCTTCGCGGCCTATGATGCGGCCCTTGATTTCGTCGCTGTCGATATGGAACACCGTGACCGAATTTTCTATGGCAGTCTCTGTGGCCACACGCTGTATAGTCTGCACCACTATGCGCTTGGCCTCTTTGTTGGCTGTCAGCTTGGCCTCGTCCATGATGTCGTTGATGTAGCTGGCGGCGGCAGTCTTGGCCTCGTCTTTGAGCGACTCTACCAGACGTTCCTTGGCTTCTTCGCTTGAAAGGCCGGATATATGTTCCAGCTCCTCCTGAGCCTTGAGGCGCATCTTCTCCACCTCGCCCTTGCGCAGCTCGAGCTGGACCTGCTGGGCCTCGAGGTTGGCACGTGTATTCTCTATCTCGTTACGGGCGCGCTGGTTTTCGCTCTGCTGCTGGTTGAGCTGCATCTCCCGCTGCTTCATTTTGCTTTCTATGCTCTGGATTTTCTGCATCCGCTGGTTGGCCTGACGCTCTGCGTCGCCCTTTATCTTCAGCTCCTCTTCGCGGGCTTCGAGAAGTTTGTTCTGCTTTATGACATTGGCCTCAAGATGGGCTTCCTCGATTATGGACTTGGCGCGGGTCTTTGCCAACCTGCGCTGCAACATGATTGTGACACCGGCACCAATGCCTATTGCCACAATGGCTACGAGAACGTAAATGATTATATCGCTCATATTCGTGTATGTGGGATATGTGTGTAAAAAAACAAATGCACTCTACGCTGCCGCCCATCTCCGGTCCGGGTTTCTTCGGAGTCGCCATGAGGTGCGGGATATGTTTCACATGACGACAGGCGAATCTACGGATACGCAGATGTCTTGCAGATGTAGGTGCAGGAATATAACAGTTAAAGGGTGTGTGTTGTGATTCTAAGGTGTATCGAGAGTGATGTGACGAGCGGAACCCTCTGCGGGCTTATGGCTGCATGTCGAGAAGCTTCGTCAGAGCCGCATCTGTCGATGCAGCAGCTGCCTCCGCAGCCTTGACATCAGCATCTTGTGTTATGTTGAGCCTTGCAAACTGCCACGCCACAAGGGCGAGCAGCTCTGCTGAGGACCTCTCTGGATAACGCCGCCGCATGATATCCCATAGCTGGTTGACATGCGACTCGGCCTTTCTCATGTATTCTTCATCCTGTGGCGACACAGTCATCGGAAACGGGCCCTGGTCAGCTATACGTAGTGTTATGTTCAGTTCGTCTTTCATCGCATCAGTGGGTTAAATCATTGATGCACTGGTCGATTTCCCGCACCAATCCTGTCAGTACTTCCCGTGCGCTCCGGCGGTCGTCGGCAGTCGGGGCTATGGCCGTGGCTAACTTCAACGCCCTGAGTTCACCAGACAGCCGTTCTATCTCCGACTTCTGATGCTCTATCTCCGCCCTTTGGCTTCTAATCGTGGCATCGGCTTCACGCATGTCCGCGATGAGCTTTTCATAGCGCTGGGTCAATATCAGACATTTTGCGCGGATGCTTTCAGTAGTTTGCCTAAGCGACTGGGACATTCCTTTCAGAATTTCTGCAAATATAGCGAAATTTTCCGATAGCTCCGCACCTCCGACGCAATAAATCTGATTGACCGCCCTTAAAAAGATTACATATGATGGTGTTGCAGGACCTCGGGACACCCTCAGCCATATACCCTGTAGGGTCGCACGGCCAGTGCACCTTTGTGCCCGAACAGTCGCGAAATCCGTATCTAAGCGGTGTGCGATTGAGGACGCACCGACCGTGCGTCCCTACGGATTGTGGAGCATCCGTCGGTGGTGGGGTCAAACGTAGGGTCGCAATCCATGGCGACCGCAATGCGGTCATGCGGCTGCACCGGGGTGCAGCACTACGAGCAGTGGCCGTATTTCCCATAAAAAAACCGCGTTTTTTGTGTCGCGGATTGGCGGCACCGCATAGCGGTGCTGAGACAGTAGCCGTGGGCAAAAGCCCACGGTATCAACGCGTTTCCCTCTTTACGACAACCGCGTAGCGGTGGGACACCACCAGCGATGGTGCGATGTCCGACCGATAAATCGGTCGTGGTTTTTTGGGGAATCCATTTTCCGTGGGCGCGGCCCACGGCTACTATGTTTCATCGCTACGCGATGCCTTAATAAAAATCCCTGACAACGTACGGCCTCCGCAACAACTCCCGGAGGGAGTGAAAAAACAGTAGGGCGGAGCGCAAGCCACGGACATCTCACTATCAACAATGCACAAACCTCGGCCTACATGATGCGAAAACGGCGACATTTCACAATGTCGCCGCTCCTATGCTTTTAATCTAAAAACACATCTTTCTTACCAATTCTTATTTCTTGCATTAACCTAAAAACATCGCTCGTCTGTAAAACGAGTGTCAGTGTCTTTGTTTCTGACATTGCAAAATTACAACAGCGTCCAACCCTTTGCAATAAAATATAAACACAATATAAATAAATTCATAACATATATAGATAATATATATTTGATTTACAATTTATTACATGTATTTATACAAACCAATAATATAGATATAAATATCCTAAATCCACGCCAGATAACAGCGAGAAAGACAGACAACACCCTCCGCTGCGTAGGGATGCACGGCTCGTGCGTCCTTGTGCCAGAGCAGCCGCGAAATCCGGCATGTGGCGATTTGCGGTCGAGGACGCACGAGCCGTGCGTCCCTACAGGAATACAACACGAACAGCAAAACGACATAAAAGAGCCGGAAACCCATGGTGGCTTCCGGCTCATTCTTCAAAATTCTTTATCAGTGTTGCTGATTACTGTGATGTCATACAAACTTGGCATTGCGCATGTCGCCTGTCTGGATAAACGCTTCGTGGAACGAGAAGGCATTGCATAGGCAGTGTGGAGTGTGGGCCTTGGCTCCGCGTGACAGGTAATCGCGCAGCAACGGACGATAGTCGGGATGCGCGCAATTTTCGATTATCTCATGCGCACGCTGTATCGGCGACTTTCCGCGTAGGTCGGCTACGCCTTGGTCGGTAATGATGACATCCACCGAGTGCTCTGTGTGGTCAACATGCGACACCATCGGGACGATGTTGCTGATAGCACCACCCTTAGTTACAGAGGGGCATGAGAAGATAGACAGATAGGAGTTGCGGGTAAAGTCGCCGCTGCCTCCGATACCGTTCATCATCTTGGTGCCGGTGACATGCGTAGAGTTGACGTTACCGAATATGTCGGCTTCGAGGGCCGTGTTCATCGCTATTATACCGAGACGACGCACCACTTCGGGCGAATTTGATATTTCGCCAGGACGCAGCACCACGCGGTCATGGAAAAAGTCCATGTTGGCAAATACATGGTCCATCATCTCGTCGCTGAACGACATCGAACATGCGCTGGCAAACTTACACTTGCCGCTCTCCATCAGCCCCACTACGGCATCCTGCACCACCTCGGTGTACATCTCGAATGCAGGGATGTCGTCACGTTCGGCCAGTCCGAACAGCACCGCATTGGCCACGTTGCCCACACCGCTTTGCAGAGGGAGGAACTCCTTGGGGATGCGTCCGGCACGGAGATCGCTCGCCAAAAGATCGCACACGTTGGCGGCGATGCGCTGGCTCACCTCGTCGGGGGCAGTAAACGACTTGGCCCCATCCTTGGCATTAGTCTCCACGATACCCACGATCTTGGCAGGATCAATGTGAAGCACCGGCGAGCCTATGCGGTCAGAAGCTTTGTATATACCTATTTCACGGCGGTATGGGGGATCTTGCGGGACAGCCAAATCGTGAACGCCACGCATACGGGGCGAAACCTCTTGGTTACGCTCTATAATAATCTTGTCAGCCATCATGGCTACTGTCGGACTCATGCCTACTCCTGTGCCGAGCACAGCATCGCCATTTGAGTCGATATCAGCCACCTCTATTATGCCTACATTCATCGGGCCGTAGAAACCGTAACGCAGCTTCTGCGCCATCTCTGACAGATGCAGGTCGAAATAGCTGATGTCACGGGCATTGACACCTTTGCGCGAATCGGAAGTGCTCTGGTAAGGCGACCGCTTGTCTATAGCATTGGCACGGCTGAGAGCTCCGTCTACGTGATCATTTGTAGAGGCTCCTGTAAATAGACTCACCTTGAATTCACGTCCCTCGGCGTGTTCCTTTGTGGCTATCTCTGCCAGAGCTTCAGGGACTGCTTTGGGAGTACCGCAGGCTGTAAAGCCTGACAAGCCGATGTTGTCGCCGTTCTTGATGTATTGAGCGGCCTCAGTGGCTGAAATTATGGGAAATGCCATGATTTTCTCTGTTTATGATATGATGTTAATGTGAGTATTTTAGTAAATTTGCAGCCGTCAACCTTAGAGAAATCCAACAGGTCCATATGCTACCGTACAGCATTGGGACATAAGGTTTTATTTCCGATTTGCAAGAATCGCTTTTCTACCTTGCAAAATTACAAAATACTTTCATTAAGTGCAACAAAGAGTTGCACACTTTTAGCCGATGAGTGCAATAGAATCCCACCCCGTAACCGACAAAAAACTATATATAGAGACCTACGGCTGCCAGATGAACGTCGCCGACAGCGAAGTCGTCGCATCGGTCATGCAGATGGCCGGATACGGCCTGACCGACACAATCGACGATGCCGATGCCGTGTTGCTCAACACATGCAGCATCCGCGACAATGCCGAGCAGAAAATCGTCAGCCGCCTCGATGCCCTCAACGCCATGCGGCGCAAGCGTCCTCGCGGCCGCCGTATGCTTACGGGAGTGATAGGCTGCATGGCCGAGCGTGTCCGTGACACACTCATCAACGATTACGGCGTGGACATCGTGGCGGGTCCAGACAGCTACCTCGACATGCCCGCCCTTTTTGCCTCAGCCGAAAACGGAGAGAAGGCCATCAATGTAGAATTGTCGACCACCGAAACATACCGCGACATCATCCCGGTGCGCATCGGTCCCAACCGTGTAAGCGGATTCATCAGCATCATGCGCGGATGCAACAACTTCTGCTCGTACTGCATCGTACCTTACACCCGCGGGCGCGAACGCTCCCGCGAGCCACGCAGCATCCTTGCCGAGCTTGACGACCTGCGCTCCAAGGGCTTCCGCGAAGTGACCCTACTGGGGCAGAATGTCAATTCATATTCATTCACAGACCCCGCAAGCGGGACGGTCACTGGGTTCGACCGCCTGCTGGCTATGGTGGCCGAACATGCGCCAGAGATGCGCATCCGCTTCACGACATCGCACCCCAAGGACATGAGCGACGAGACCATCGCCGTTATAGCGTCACACCCCAACATCGCTCGTCATATACACCTACCTGTACAGAGCGGCAGCGACAAGGTACTCAAAGCCATGAACCGCAAATACACCCGCGAATGGTACCTCGGCCGCATCGCAGCCATACGCAGGGCTATCCCCGACTGCGGCATCTCCACAGACCTGTTCACTGGTTTCCATGACGAAAGCGAGGAGGATTTCAACGAGACACTGTCACTGATGAAAGAGGTAGGATTCGACTCGGCTTTCATGTTTAAATACTCCGAACGCCCGGGGACACTGGCTGCACGTACCATGCCCGACAATATCCCCGAAGATGTCAAAATAGACCGCCTCAACCGCATGATAGCTCTCCAAAACGAGCTGTCGGCCGAAAGCAACCGCCGTGACGTGGGCAAAGAATTCGATGTATTAGTGGAAGGTGTATCTAAGCGCAGCACAGAGCAGCGCATAGGCCGCACAAGCCAGAACAAGGCCGTCATAGTGCCTCGCGGCGACTACAAAATCGGCGACACAGTCCGCGTCCGCATAGTATCCTCTACTTCAGCCACACTGATGGCCGAATTGGTTTAACGTTTCATACTACACTCTTAAAGAACGGCAAACGCCCTCTTACTATCTGCGGCCAGGGCTGAACCGCAAAGGCTCTCCCACCGTATCCGATTCGGCATCAAGCCCATCCATGACCGAATATACCACATGGCCGTTGACGAGCGTGGCCTTGACTTCATGGTCTGTAGCCGTCCCTGCCAGCGGAGTCCAGCCGCATTTGCTTACCACATCCCCATCCGTGATGACATGCGGCATGTCACGTCGCGACACAAGCACAAGGTCTGCCCGCATACCTACGTCGACAAAGCCGCGCTCCTCTATGCCGAAAAGCCGTGATGGATTGTGGCACATCTTCTCCGCCACCAATGCCGGGTCATCAAACAGGTCGAGCATCTTCACGAGCGAGAACTGCACCATGGGCATCCCCGACTTTGCTTTCAGCGCACCACCCTCCTTGTCGGCGAGCAAATGCGGAGCGTGGTCGGTGGCAATCGTATCAATAAGGCCGGCGCGCAGGGCTTCACGTAGAGCATCGCGGTCAGCTGTAGACTTGACCGCCGGATTACACTTCATCCTTGCCCCTTTAGTAGCCCAGTCCTCATCGCTCAAAAGCAGATATTGCGGGCATGTCTCGGCGGTGACACGCTTACCCAGCACCGGACCAGACGTGAAGAGCGGCAGCTCAGCGGCAGTGCTGACGTGTGCGATATGCAGCAATGCATCGTGCTTACGAGCAAGCCCCACTATGGAGCGCGAAGACTCGTAGCAGGCCTGGGACGAACGCAGACGCGAATGAAGCTCCACAGGGAGGTCTGCCAATCCATCAGGGTTGAGCCGCTGCATGTTTTCCTGTATCACCTTCTCGCTCTCGGCATGTACGACTATCGTACACGGAGCGTCGGCAAGCAGACGCTCTATCAACGCACTGTCAGATACCATCATGTCTCCTGTGGTCGAACCAAGAAACAGTTTTATCCCGGCCACACGGGTGTAATCGGCAGCAAGCAGCTCACCGACATTAACTGACGACACGCCTAAGAAAAAAGCATAGTTTGCTTTGGAACGCCCGGCAGCAAGCGACATTTTTTCCTCCCACCGCCCAATGGTAGTAGTCTGGGGGATAGTGTTGGGCATATCTATATAGGAGGTGACTCCCCCTGCCACCGCAGCCGCGCTCTCAGTCACCATATCGGCCTTGTCGGTCAAACCCGGCTCGCGGAAATGCACATGCGTGTCAATCACTCCCGGCATGAGGTAGGCCCCTCCGCCGTCAACAGCCGCGGCTCCGGGATACACAGCCAGCAAATCCCGGGCAGGAACGCCGTCAGTACCATAGTCCACTGCGGCGATACGCCCATCATCCACGACAACGGCACCACTGCGGACACGTCCCCTGTTGACCACCGCCACATTATATATAATAATTGCCGATTCGCCCATTATCTACAGTTTGGAGTGTATGCTGCTATGATTGGCTATTGTTTCGGAGGCAGATCGCGATGCCGGTGCGAGTAATCGGGATATTTCTTGAACAGGCTGTCCCATTTCAGACGCAACACACCGAACATGGCCTCTCCGAAAATCCCGGAATTCATCTTGCTCGTGCCAAGGACACGGTTAACAAATATGATAGGCACCTCTTTGATAGAGAATCTGTAGTTATACACGGTAAACTTCATCTCTATCTGGAAAGCATATCCCTTGAAGCGTATCTCGTCAAGCGGCAACGCCTCAAGGACGCGGCGAGTGTAGCATACGAAACCTGCCGTAGTGTCATTGATTGGCATCCCGGTCACTATCTTGACATATCTACTCGCGAAATAGCTCATCATGACGCGCCCCATGGGCCAATTGACCACGTTAACCCCCGTCACATACCGGGAGCCTATGGACATGTCATGGCCTTCGACTGCGCAGGCATCGCGCAGAGCTATGAGGTCGGCAGGGTTATGCGAGAAATCCGCATCCATCTCAAACACATACTGATAGTCGGGCCGCTCGAGAGTCCATTTGAACCCCATGATATAGGCAGTGCCCAATCCGAGCTTTCCGGGACGTTCGAGCAGGTGCACCCGTCCGGGATGCTCTGACATCTTATCGCGGACTATCCGGGCCGTTCCGTCAGGAGAACCGTCGTCGATGACGAGGACATCCATCGGATGCGGCAGGGCAAACACGGCCTCTATGATGGCGGCGATATTCTCACATTCATTGTATGTGGGTATGATGACTATGCTGTCGTTGTGGCTCGGAGTTTCCATAATATATAATTACCGATAGATATACTTCGGTCAGTTGATTATTTCATAGCTAAGGGACAATGTTTCAAGGGCGCGGCGCAATCGGCGCGACGGATACACCAACACCCTCCTTATGCCGGGCAGGGATAGCAGAGGCAGATCGTCGATATGGTCGGTGAGCACCAACCCTATCTCTCCCAGATTCTCAGAGGAGGCCAAGGATATTACAGCCTTCAATTTCGCCACCGAGCGGACTTCGTTGCCGATAGTGCCGTCAGGATTCATCTCAGTAGCGGCGAGATAGCGCAATCCCATCTGCGCCACCATATCTTTTAAGCAGAAGCGCATACCGGCCGAAGCGATCACCACGCTGCCACCGTCAGCTATCCAATGGTTGATGATTCGCCTAACCGACGGCCTGACCTTGGCCATCATAGCGGCGGTGAGAGCGACAAAATCAGCATCCGTCATCACCGCGAGAGCCGCGTTGCATATATGTTCTTTGAGCCGGACATGCGATGAAACATGCAGTATGCGCTTTAGCATCTCTATGCACAACGAGAACATCGCCATCCATCGCCCCTTCCTCATCTGGCATGAGAGAGTACGGAAGAGAAGCATTTTGAGCGAATTGCCGCATAGCAGACTGCCGTCTACATCAATTACCGCTATTTTGCCGGGTTCTGCCATAACTGACAAACTACGTAAAAAACGTCAGAATTTCGGTGTCGGATACTTATGACCGGGCTTGAAGTCTACCGACCACGGATAACGCACTAATGTGCCAGGCCTGTACAACGACACATCCGGCTTGCATATAGCGCACCTACGTGTAACAGCTATCGTAGCTGTAAAAAGGGTTATATCGGGATTAAGCGCCGTCAGACGTTTTGCGGCACTGCCGAGTGTGGATCCGCCGTCAACCGAGTCATCCACAAGCAGCACGTTCAGTTTGCCAAGTTTCTTTACCTCTTCAGGGATTTCAAACTTGCGTGACAGAGTATGTTTTTTTGTCGAGCGGACAGTCTCTTTGAATGTGCGCAACTTTCTAAGAAGCCACTCAGGTGTCATGCGGAAAAGCGCAGCAAACCATTTACGGGATGATGACGGTCTGTTGTCAAGAGGCCTGATAGAATACACCCTGGCATCTGGATAACTTTTAGCCATCTCCTCCGCCACATAAACGCCAGCCGTACATATACCTATGATGACATCTGGCCGAAATTGCATATGCTGCACTTTCTCGGCCAGCTTCCGACAGGCTGTTTTAAAATGTTGCTCTTCGAGAGTGACTAATTCCATTTATTGATATGATGTCACTATTTCTGACGCACATTCGCGCAGAGTACAGAAAAGACGTGTATTGAGAAGTATGTGTGTATAAACGTGTATGTTTATCAGTGCAAATATAGTAATTGATTTTGACAAAACCATAATCGTCCCGACATTGTTAGAAAAATAAAACCACTGCACATACTCGTAGTCCGACATGCCATCACTACCACGACATTCCTATTACAGATTCACGACCGTCCAGACACGCATCACCGGCATACTCAACGCCACAGTACTCATCCTCTCGGTACTGCTTATCTTATTCATCTCAGTAGACACGTTCCAAGGCATACCATTTCTCGAAAACCATGCCTACATGACATTCCAGTTTTGGGTATGCATGGTGTTCATGGCCGTATTTTTCATAGAGATGTCATTTGCAAAGAGCAAATGGAGGTACATACGCCGCCGGTGGATATTCCTGCTACTCTCCATACCCGCGCTCAACATCATCAACCTGCTGAATCTCGAACTTGATGCCGAGACGGTGTATTTCCTGCGGTTCATCCCATTAGCCCGCGGAGGACTGGCCATAGCCATCATCGTCGGATTTCTCACCCACAACCGCATGGCCTCGGTATTCGCGAGTTATACGGCAATACTCGTGCTGGTGGTATACTTCTGCAGTCTCATAATATTCGAGCGCGAGCAGCCCGTCAATCCGCAGATTCCCGATTACCCGACAGCCTTATGGTTTTCCTGCATGGTCGTTACCACGCTCGGATGCGACATCTCACCTGTAACCGTCATAGGCAAAGTGTTACAGATAGTGCTCTCTGCCATGGGCACCATCATGTTTCCGCTCTTTACCGTATTTATCACATCGACAGTGATGCGTCTCCGCCAGCAACGCGCAGGCAAGGCTGCCGCACAGCACCACGCCGCACCCCCACCGCAACAGCTTCAACAGCAGCCGCCCTCGCATCCGTCATAGGGCCATATTTATTTCAAATCTAACCATTCATCCTCCACTCTCCACCCTTGTCCGGACCAATACGTTGGAAAGCCCCAAACCGACAACAACCAGTGCGATACAGGCTCGTGATATTGTCATCTCGTGGAAAATGGCTATATTTGTCGGTCTGATAGTGTACATATTTAGCACACTCCTACTACACTTGAATAATCACAGATGGAATCATTCCTCATAAAGGCGGCACAGCTCATAGCCGCGCTTGCGTTTTTGGTGGTCGTACACGAGTTTGGCCACTATATATTTGCCCGCATATTCGGCATAAAGATTGAGAAGTTCTACCTTTTCTTCAATCCGTGGTTTTCATTGGTCAAATGGAAGCCGAAGCCCAAGGCCGGCATCCCCTCAGACCGCGCAACATGGCGCGACACGGAGTACGGCATAGGCTGGCTCCCGCTCGGAGGCTATGTCAAGATAGCCGGGATGATCGACGAAAGCATGGACAAGGAGCAGATGGCCAAGCCGCCGCAGCCCTGGGAATTTCGCTCCAAGCCGGCATACCAGCGTCTGCTGGTGATGCTCGGAGGCGTGCTGTTCAACTTCATCCTTGCAATACTCATATATGCCGGCATAGCCATATGCTGGGGCAGCAAATATGTCCCGCTCGACAAAGTCACCGAAGGGTTTGACTATGTACCCACCGCACAGCAGTACGGTTTCCGTAACGGCGACATCCCTCTGACTGCTGACGGCAAGCAGCTCGATGCCGCCGACCAGCAGTTTGTACTCAAGATTGCCGAGGCAAGAGAGGTAACGGTGTTGCGCAACCACACCGACACCGTGACAATCAAGCTCCCCGACGATTTCGTGCTAAAGCTCAACAATGACCGCGGGCTGCTCGCACTGCGTGTCCCTGTCTATGTGGAACGTCTCACAGCCGGCGGTCCGGCTGCCGTAGCCGGGATACGTGAAGGCGACCACATAATAAGTGTAGGCGGCGAGACCACTCCGAGCTTTACCGAACTCACACCGGCACTACGTGCCAAAGCCGGCCAAACTACCGACATCAGGGTGGTCAGAAGCTCCGATACCCTCACGTTCAAAGCCACCCCCGATGAATATGGCAAACTCGGCTTCCAGCTACGCTCCCCTCTCGACATCTATGAGACTGTAACGGTCAAGTATGACCTCATCAGCGGCTTCCCACAAGGCTGGAAAATCGGCACGGAGACTCTCGGAGCCTATGTCGGCTCGTTGAAGCACCTGTTTTCTGCCGAGGGGGCGCAGAGCATCGGCGGATTCGGCGCAATGGGGTCGATGTTTCCCGACACGTGGAACTGGTATGCATTCTGGCAGATTACAGCATTTTTTTCAGTAGCCCTCGCCATAATGAACCTGCTGCCTATCCCGGCTCTTGACGGAGGCCATGTGGTGTTCCTCCTGTACGAAGTCATCACTCGTAGGAAAGCATCTGAAAGAGTGCTTGAAGTAGCCCAATATATCGGCTTGTGTTTCCTGCTGTGCCTCCTGCTTTATGCCAACGGCATGGATTTGTTCAGAGCATTGTTCCATTAACCCTCTACGATGCCGTATGATACACACTGCATACCCGACAATCACCCTGCGTCCCGGCAAAGACGAGTCCCTGATGCGATTCCATCCATGGGTATTCTCAGGAGCCATCGCGTCCATGCCCGGAAACATCGAGGAGGGCGACATCGTCAAAGTGGCTGCTTCCGACGGCCGTATGCTCGGCATAGGACACTACCAGATAGGCAGCATCGCCGTCAGGATGCTGACAAGCGATGCCGATACCGACATAGACGAAGCCTTCTATATAAAGCGTCTTACAAGTGCATGGCAGCTGCGCCGCACCCTCGGGCTTATCCGCGAAGACAACGATGCGTTCCGTCTGGTACATGGCGAAGGAGATTTCCTCCCGGGTCTCATAATAGACATCTACGGCGACACAGCCGTCATGCAAGCCCACTCCCCGGCCATGCACTATGCGCGTAATACCATAGCCCACGCACTCACCGCACTGCCCGAAGCACGCATCAAGAATGTGTACTACAAGTCAGAGACCACACTGCCTTATAAAGCGAGCCTCGATCCTCAGAATGATTACATACTCGGCCACAACACAGGGAATATCGCCATCGAGAACGGCCTGAAATTCCATGTCGACTGGCTCAAGGGACAGAAAACAGGCTTCTTCATAGACCAGCGCGACAACCGCGCACTGCTCGGGAGCATGGCACACGGTCGCCGGGTGCTCAACATGTTTTGCTACACAGGCGGTTTTTCGGTCTACGCACTCGCAGGCGGAGCCGACCGCGTGGTATCGGTCGACAGCTCGGCCAAAGCCATATCCCTTACCGATGCCAATGTCCGCATCAACTTCGGCGGCATGGCGACGGAGAGCCGACATTCATCAGAAGCAGTCGACGCTTTCGACTATCTGTCACGCATGGGCAAAGACGAATTCGACCTCATCATCCTCGACCCCCCGGCGTTTGCCAAGCACCGAAGCGCCATCCGCAACGCACTCCGGGGCTACCAGAGGCTCAACGAGAAAGCTTTCCGCAAGATAGCGTCTGGAGGCATACTGTTCACATTCTCGTGCTCGCAGGCTGTAACGCGCGAGCAGTTCAGGCTTGCAGTCTTTTCAGCGGCGGCACAGACAGGGCGGCGTGTGCGCATACTCCACCAGCTCACCCAGCCAGCCGACCATCCTGTCAGCATCTACCACCCCGAAGGCGAATACCTCAAAGGATTGGTGCTGTATGTCGAATAAAGACGTTTCAACAACGAAGATAACCAACACATATCGCGACATCCATGAAAAAGTCAACATTGCGCAACGTAATATCCGGCATCGGAGCCGGCATTTCATTAATGTTATCACCCTCAGCCATGGCAGATATCGATAAAGCCGAAACATTTGACTATAAGGTGGACCGCTTTGCCGACATCCAGGTACTCCGCTACAAAGTCCCCGGATTCGAGCAGCTGTCACTTGACCAGAAGTTACTCATATACTATCTGACCGAAGCCGCTCTGTCGGGGCGCGATATCGTATGGGACCAGTACGGCAAATATAACCTTGCCATACGCGACCTGATGGAAAACGTGTATCTGGCAGCCCGCGAGCAAGACGGCAAAAGCGCAGACTTCAAGGCGTTGGAGAAATATCTCAAGCAGATAGAGTTTGGCAACGGCATCCACCACCATTACTCGATGGACAAATTCACTCCTGAATTTTCACGCGCATATTTCGATGGCATGGTCAAGGCTCTCCCTGCCGACAAGCGGCCTGCAAATCTCACGACACTCGAAGAAGTCATCTTCAACCCGGCAGTCATGGCCAAGCGAGTCAACCAGGCCGACGGACAAGACCTGATAGCCACGTCCGCCGCCAACATCTATGAAGGCGTGACACAAGCCGAGGTCGAAGCATATTACGCCGCGCTACGTGACACCACCGACCTCACCCCCATAAGCCTCGGGCTCAACAGCAAGATAGTAAAGCGTGATGGCAAAGTGGTCGAGGAAGTATACCGTCAGGGAGGGCTTTATGACGCTGCGATCACCCGTATCATCGACAATCTGGCCAAAGCAGAGAAGTACGCCGAAAACGACCGGCAGCAGCAGGTGATACAGTCACTGATAGACTTCTACCGCACCGGCGACCTAAAGAAATTCGACGAATACTCCATACTCTGGGTGGGAGACACCGCATCACGGGTGGACTTCATCAACGGATTCATAGAAAGCTATGGCGACCCTCTCGGCATGACCGGCACATGGGAGTCCATCGTGAACTTCAAGAATCTCGAAGCATCGCACCGCACCGAAGCCATAAGCGACAGCGCACAGTGGTTTGAAGATCATTCGCCAGTCGACCCCCGATTCCGCAAGCCTCATGTCAAAGGCGTGACAGCAAAGGTAATAACCGCTGCGATACTCGCCGGAGACGCATATCCCGCCACACCCATAGGCATCAACCTGCCCAATGCCAACTGGATCCGTGCAGCCCACGGCTCAAAATCGGTCACGCTTGAAAACATCACCCAAGCCTACGACGAGGCATCGCATGGCGACGGCTTCAACGAAGAGTTTGTAATCGATGCCCCCACAGCGCAGCTGATGAACAAATACCTCTTCATCACCGACAATCTTCACACCGACCTCCACGAATGTCTCGGACACGCATCAGGCCGGCTGCTCCCCGGAGTAGATGAAAATGCTCTCGGAGCCTACGGCTCGACCCTTGAAGAAACACGTGCCGACCTCTTCGCCCTTTATTATCTCGCCGACCCCAAACTGCTTGAACTCGGCCTGCTCGACAATCCCGATGCTTACAAAGCAGAATACTACAAATACATGCTCAACGGGCTGATGACGCAGCTCATGCGCATCGAGCCGGGCAAAGACATTGAAGAAGCCCATATGCGTAACCGCGCCCTCATAGCCTACTGGGTGCTTGACCACGGCAAAGCCGACAGAGTGGTGGAGCTTATCAAGCGTGACGGCAAAACATACGTACAAATCAACGACTACACCGCCCTTCGCGGTCTCTTTGCCAAGCTGCTTGCTGAAATCCAGCGCATCAAGAGCGAAGGCGATTTCGCTGCCGGACGCACCCTCGTAGAAACCTACGGAGTCAAAGTTGACCAAGAGCTGCACAAAGAAGTCCTCGACCGATACTCGCACCTCGACATCGCCCCTTACAAGGGCTTCGTCAACCCGGTTTACCAGCTCAAAAAGGATAATAACGGTAACATCATCGACGTGACAATCGATTATACCGAAGACTACATACCCCAGATGCTCCGCTACTCACGCGAGTACTCCACCCTACCCCGATAACAATCAACAACAAGGCATAAATGAAACTACTACAGCACGCTATCAGAGCCATTGCACTGACCGCAGTTATCATGGCCATCGGCACCACTACAGCCTCCGGCCAGATGCGTTGGGGCGCCACCGCAGGTATCTCAATGACCGACATGCACTTCAAGCAGCAGCTTGTCACAGTCAAAAAGACACCCGGATTCGCAGCCGGCATAATAGGCGAAATGATATTTCCCGGTGTAGGCTTCGGACTCGACATCGGCGCGCAGTACCAGATGCTTGGAGCCAAAGCCAACCTCGGCGAGAAACTGATGTGGAACTCCCAGGGCTACGGCGACCAGCGGTTCTACATGCACACTCTCAGCATCCCCGTCCACCTGCGCTTCAAATATACACGTCTCAACGGTTTCGAGGAATACCTTGCTCCGCTGATATATGTCGGGCCCTCGTTCGACTTCCTTTTGGGACATTCCAAATGCGAGGCATTCTCATTCCCGTTCGGCTCCATAGGCATAGACATGGGCATCGGTGCCGAAATATTCAGGAAGTGGCAGGTCACAGCCTCTTTCAATTTAGGCATGACTTATGTCACCAAAGCCGACATACTGACCGACTACAGCGCCCAGAACCGCGTCTGGAAACTCTCTGTAGCCTACTTCTTCGGCCGTGATTGACAAAATATCCTCAAAAACACGCATCTAAGAGCCAGCATTTTTGGTTATACCAAAAAATCTGACTACATTTGCACCGTCATTAAGGGAATCCAGTCTGATCCAGACACGGCATCCCCGTCAGAGACATTCGGAGTGTAGCGCAGTCCGGTTAGCGTACCTGCTTTGGGAGCAGGGGGTCGCGAGTTCGAATCTCGCCACTCCGACACAGCAAAAAGATAAGAATGAGTAATTGACAAGCCCCGGCTTTCGTTACTCATTCTTTTTTAACGTCTTCACTGCCAACATCTTACCTCTAACAGTTCACCTGTATTACGCAGTCTGCTTTGGACTGAAGGTAAACACCGAACTTGTGACCCTCCGCTCTACCAAGCTAAAAAAAACGGCTTCCCATTGCCAGATTTTGACGCTTTCTGCATCGTTTTGCAACGTTTTGTCAGATTTACATGCAAATTTGCATGTTAAATTTGTGTTAAAATCAGGCGATGGCTGCCGGCTTTTCAGCTATGGCATCAATCTCACTTTTTCTCGACACGCGCTCCAACAGGGGCAACCGACCTTATCCGCTCAAATGGTACTTTTTCCATAATTCACGTGTGGCGTTGTTGCCGACAGGTCTGCGCATAACCAAGAGCCAATGGGACACTAAGCGGCAGCGGCTTACCCAGCGGCATCCAAATTTCAGAGCCATCAACCAGATTCTTGAAGCGAGGATGTCACAGATTAATCTTGTCATTGCAGAGTGGAAAATCCGCAGTGTTTTGGCTAACATTGACGTGATGCAGCTCCGTGACAATGTTGCGCATCTTTTGCCACCTCTGGCAGTATACGACCCTGGGCTGACACCTAACGGTATCATTCAATCACCCATACAGCCTATATTTCCATACGCGCCCCCGACCGTATTTTTTGAAAAGAAAAAGACCAATTTCATCTCATGGTTTGACCGATACGCAGCCACTAAATCAGCGAGGACTGCCGAGGTTTACGAACACACCAGACGCAGGCTCATTGCCTACACCGCTGAGACTGGTTCAAGATTAGAGAGTCTTACGTTTGAAGATATTACCCCCATGTGGTTACAGGGCTTTGATGTTTTCATGGCGCAGACTGCTCCATCAGCTAACTCCAGAGCAATCCATATGCGTAATATTCGTACAGTGTTCAATTCTGCCATTGCGGAAGAACTGATAACCTGCTATCCTTTCAAACGGTTTAAAATCAAGACTACAAAAACTCGCAAACGCTCATTATCTGTTGATGACATAAGGTTATTGGCCACATATCCGTGCGACTCATATACCGCTTATTACCGCGACCTGTTTATGCTGATATTTTATCTTATTGGGATTAATCTCGTGGATTTATGTCATCTTACAGATGTTACGCGAGACGGACGGATCGAGTACAAAAGAGCTAAGACCGGGCGATTATACTCGGTGAAAGTAGAGCCGGAGGCAAACGCTCTGATAGACAAACTCCATGGAAAGTCGTGGTTGATAAACATACTCGACAGATACAAGAACCATAGAGATTTTGGCAAACACTTCAATGCGGCGTTGAAAAATATCGGGGAAACCAAACGCAATGGACTTGGTGGAAAGAAAACGGTGAATCCGCTATTCCCTGAGCTTACTACATATTGGGCCCGGCATTCCTGGGCGACTATTGCGGCGAGTCTTGACATACCAAAAGAGACTATCGCAGCTGCTCTCGGTCACGGAGGAAATACGGTGACGGATATTTACATAGATTTTGATGTTAGGAAAATCGATGAAGCAAACCGGCGCGTGATTGACTGGGTGCTTTATGGAAAGAAGTAGTTTGCTTCCCTCTTGAATCCGGCCAATATATCTCACATATCCCACATATTACACATATCTCACATATTACACATATCCCACATATTACACATATCCCACATATTACACATATCTCACATATCTCACATATCTCACATATCTCACATATCTCACATATCTCACATATTACACATATCCCTATTTGTTCGTATAAATACTTGTTTATTAATGCGTTAGTATTGTAGAGAAAATAAATGTGTCTCATTTTGCAAGAGTGGCTGGTAATACAGGTATTTTTACGGGCAAAAGGGTGAAAGGGAGAAATAGCAAGTTGTACTTTTGTCCGCACACGCGGACAAAAGTAACTTGCCGGACTCTCCGAGCCGGGAAATTACCCCGATGGGGAAATTTGAATATGGTCTGATATGAATAAACGCACAAAAAGGCTCTGGCTCCGTGTTTCGGATGACGAAATGGAGCTTATAAAACGCAAATCTGCCAAATACGACAGTGTTAGTTCCATGATACGCACGGCTGTCATGGAGCTTGACGACCGTACCGCAGCCGAACGTCTCAGCATGATTGACAGGCTTATCGGCTTTTTCACGGCATATGACAACCGCCTTTCGTGGGCAGGAAGCAATCTCAACCAGCTTACCAAACGCGCCAATGAATCAAGCAAAGCAGGGCTATTGCCCAGTGCTTTCTTCTCCGAAATCCTTATGCCAGAGCTGCAAAAACTGTCTGCTGACGTGGCTGCACTCCAAAAAAGCATTGACGCAGCAATCACCAAAACAATATCCATGAAGAAATGATAGCCACCATTCTCCCTAAGAGTGCGACATTCCATGCCATCATGTACAACGAAAAGAAAGTTGCCGAGGGCAGTGCTGTCCTGATAGAAAAGAGAAACATATCGGGTGCTGCTGCCATGCCGGGATATACAGCTGAAGATATGCGCGATTTTTTCAATGAATATTCATCGCGGAACTCGCGTATAAAATACCCTCAATACCATGTTGCTATATCCTGCAAGGGAAATGAGTACACACATGAGGAACTGACCGAATTTGCCCATAAGTATCTTGATGAAATGGGTTATGGAGACCCTCGCCAACCGTTGCTCATATATGCCCATACCGACACGGACAATACCCACATACATATCGTCACTTCACGTGTAGCTCCTGACGGCAAGAAGATAGGTCACAGCCACGAACGGAGACGTGCCCTCGAAACAGTGGAAAAGCTGATGAAACAAGACCGCAAAGAAAAAGTCGACAAAGATATAGCCTTGGCATGGGAATACAGTTTTAACGATGTCGGCGGTATCCAAGTCATCATGCAGAGCAAGGGGTATGAATGTTACAGGAAGAAAGATAACGACAAGGTGTATGTAAAATACGGCGGTGTAATCCAACGAGTGCTTGCCGTATCGGATATTGAGTCGCATTTCCGTAAACACACCCACCCGGTCAATGATGACGAACACAAAAAGGAACTTCAAAAACGTTCTCGGCTGCTATACGGCATTTTCAACAAGTACAAGCACACTTGCGGCTCGCTTGGCGAGTTTGCCGAAAAAATGCGCAAACAGTTTGGGGTCAGTCTCGTTTTTATGGGCAGCAAGGACAACCCGACATCTTATCGGATAGTAGACCATGAGAAAAAAGCGGTATTCTATCCTATGATAGATATACCGATACTCCGCAAAAGCTTTAAGACTTACGATGACAGGCTAAAGTTGACGAGAGAGACCATCAATAAAATGTTGACGGATAATCCATCCGCCACATCAAAGGAAATAAATGAAGCTTTATACCGTGATTGTGGCACTTACATAACAGATTATGCAATAGTAATAGACAATAAGAAAGAAAAGATGGATGATAGCATTGTGGAAAAACTCAAAAACAACAATAACGCTGCGTGGCAAAGAGACCATCCCAGTCAACATGCCTCGGCTGCATCATCGGGAAAGCAGCAGCCTAAGACATTAAATATCGGAGGTAGTGGCCAATCCGCTTCCACCACTAACCGCGACTGGGAGGTTGGCGGCGGTACTGACCGTGACGACCTTGAAGAACAGATGAAACGGCAAATGAAACTTTGAAAAAAGTGTTTCATTTTACTTTCCGCGTTTCAAACAGTCATATATTTGTAGACGTTTAACCAATTTATATCATTACATTATGAAATCTTTTAAAAATCTCCTGAAATGTGCATTTATAGCTGCACAGTCCATCACATTATGCTCTTGCAGTTCAGACGATGACGAACCCATATATAATGACCCCGAATATATCATAACCTCCGATTTGACCGCTGATGATGTTTGCGGCGACTGGATATTGACAAGCGTTAAGCCGTCCAATGGAGAAGAAATTATATTCAATCTCCCAGTTTCCATCTCCAACCCTCAGACCGCGATTCAAAGTGACGGGACCCAAATATGCACCTACGATGTCTCAACAGCTGTAGAAGATGACAATATGACTATCGGATGCTCCGTTCTTAACGGCAAAGTCCTATCAGTAGCTTTAGACTACGGTTTTACAATCAGAGAGGATGACCAACCTACAGTAAGCGGCGTAATCATCGGTAATGCTGTGGGAAAACAGAACATTTCCAAAAATGCCATAACTTTTACAGGAGATTGTAAGTTGACCCCGTTTGGAGAAATTCCCGACATGAACCCCAATCCTTGCACATACTATTTACAAAGGAGGTAGAGCTTCTCCCATATTGAAACGCAGCCATCGGATAGCACATCTGATGGCTGTTTTTTTCATACATAAAAAAGTATGTTTCATTTTGAAAATGGCGTTTCTTTTGACAATACCTTTGCCGATGTCGAACTAATAATACTTACAAACATCAATTTTTATGGCAGAACCCAACACCATCATCACTTTCGCCAACCAAAAAGGCGGCGTAGGCAAAACGACACTCTGTATGCTGTTCGCTCATTATCTCGTCAAATCAGGACATCCGGTATGGGTCATCGACAGTGACGGACAATCGAGCATCGCCCACTTCCGCAAGAAAGAGATAGCGGATGGAGAAAATATGGATGTGCCGTTTGAGGTCAACGTGCATCTTCTTAAAGACAAGAATGCAACGGACAAACTCATCGGCAAATTGCGTGAATTTAAAGGCATCGTACTGATAGACTCTCCCGGAAATTTAAATGAACCTGGACTTGTATCAATATTTGCCAACAGCGATTTCATCATATGCCCATTTTTGTTGGATAAAATCACAATCACATCTACAGCTACGTTTATTCTGCTTATCAACAGACTCCGTTCAACATTGGGCAGCTCCGTCAAAGCGGAACTGCTGTTTGTGCCGAACCGCGTAGATGGCAGAGTGGGAACAAAGGAGGAAAAACGGCTTATATCAGCTACGAAGCTGCACCTTGGCAACTTCGGCAACGTCACTCCTGAAATCGCATTACGCGCCTGCTTGCAGCGCACATCCACGATGGCCATCACTGATGAGCAGACCGCAGCAACGGCTGCCGCATTCGATTTCATCAAGGAGACCATCAATCCCAAAAACTCCACACACAGCCATGAGTAAGCCAATCATATCCACAAGCCTTGACAGCCTGATGGCTGACATACTCCCGGCGGATGACGTTATTCTGTCTGACAGCAATACTGGTTCTGAAACAAACGACACATCGGCCTGTAATGTTGACTGCGACACTGACAAAAAAGCCAGTGCCAATGTCGCGGCCATCCATGGCAGACAGCCAGAGTCTTTTGCTCGTCTGTACAATCTGACTCAGGAGGAAAGAGCATGTTTCACACACCCACAGATAGTACAAGTATCACTGAGTGATGACGTGGCATTCGCACTCAAATCCATAGCGTCACACAAGTGTCCTCAAGGATTGATTATCTCGGCAATCATGCGCGAATATATACTGACCCATCTTGATGATATAAAGAAACTTTTATATAACACTTCCTCTGCATAGGTTCTGTCATCGGCACAACCGATTACCCGGCAGAGGGAGCAATAGTCGACCAATTAGGGTAGGCGGTTGTGCTTTTATATTTAATGTCATGTTTACTGTTTTTCTTACAATTATCATTATCGGATATGTACTGTACTATGGGTATTTGGTCATATCCGACCTTTTCCTCAAAAAGGGAGCTGTAACTGTCGCCAAGACAGAGGAAATGGATATAGACATTTCTGACGAAGTCGGACAGTTTGAGTCATCGTTTGTAGAGCGTGAGACAAATGACGATAGCCGTTTCCATCCTATAGAGGCAACCGCACAGGTCACAAACACAGGGGCTCTTGAAGTCCAGGACCTGTTGAAGCACGTTGACGATTTTGCTGAAAACGGTGCTTTTGGAGAATTGAAAGCACTTCAAGCAGATTGGGAAGTAGTAGATGCCGCCTGAGACAGTCCACTATACCGGCAGTATTTTTTGAGATACTTTCATTTGATAGTTTAGTTTGTTTTGACAACACGGTAGCTTTGACAACACGGTAGCTTTAACAACACAGTAGCTTTAATAACACAGTAGCTTTAATAACACATTCTTAAAATAATTAGTTCTACCTTATGAATACATATAAAAATTTTTTGCGTGGATTAGTCCATGTAAAAAACAGCCGTGTTGGCCCCCTTTTTATTATAGCCATAATTGTATTGGCGTTTTCTCAAACCGCTTATGCCGAAGGGTCTGTCGGTGCGAGTGCTATAGATGCTGCCACTAATCAATTAAATGGGTATGATATTGCGGTAAAAAAGTTGCTATATGCGATTGCTGCCATCATTTCATTAGTCGGGGCTTTTAACGTCTATTTCAAGATGCAAAATGGAGACCAGGATGTAAAGAAAACAATCATGTTGACGCTTGGAGGTTGTGTTGCACTTGTCGCTTTAGCTCAAGCATTGCCAAAGTTTTTTTCGTGACATGTCATCATCTCAAGGTTTCCCTGTATTCAAGGGGCTGCAAAAGCCCCTTGAATTTCTCGGTATAAGAGGCCGTTTTCTGACTATTGCAGCAGCCACGATTGGTGGTGCTTTTCTGGGATTTTTCGCCCTCAATGCCCTTTTGGGACAGGTGACGGCTTTTATTGTGACTTTGTGTGTCATAGCTGTAGGTCTTGTCACTATATATGTCAAGCAGAAAACCGGGCTGCACTCTAAGCGCAGGGACAGGGATATTTACATCTACCATAATTTATTTAAACGATAAGTTTTCTCGCATATCTTGCCATGGCTAAAACCAAGAGAACTGTTTTTGATGGTCTTTTCGCCGGATTAGAGGACATTCCAGACGCAAAAACCGGATGTACCCATACAGTCCTGTTCGGAGAGTATGGGGAGGGGTCGTGCATCATGGAGATTGAAAACCCGGTACAACAACTATCGACTGACTCGGCGGAGTATGAATTTTATCACAACGTATTATTAAACATAGTCCAGATTTTAGGCGAAGGATATGCGTTGCAGAAACATGACGTTTTCAGCCGTCAAGCCTACCGTCATGCTACGGAGCCTGATGCCGAATATCTGACACAGAAATACTTTGCTTACTTTAACGGACGTGAGTACACTCGTATCAAGTCATTCCTGATTGTGACGCAACAGCCTATGAAAGGGCGTTTTGTCAAGTATGACCCGAAAGCATGGGAAGATTTCTATGTTAAGATTTCCAAGGTCAAAGACTGCCTCAGTGAGCGCAAGATACCATGCAGGGAACTTGATAAAAAAGAGGTAACGGAGTATCTGCATCGGTTTATGTGCTTTAATTTCCGAGACGGGGCTTTTTCTATGACCAACTTCAAGGCTTCGGATGAATACCTCCGTACAGGCGACCGCATAATACGTTCGTTTCCTTTGATAGATGTGGACGAAATCAACACTCCACCTTTTGTATTCCCCTATAAGGAGGACTATATCAATGGATATCGGGTAGCAACCGACCTGTTTTCTTTCCTGTCACAGATTCCCGATACCGATTTGGTTGTGTACAGCCAAACAATTCAGATTCCGTCACAACGTCCATTGTTGCGAAAGCTGCAACAGAAGTCAAAACGCCATGGATCCATGCCTGACCCAAGCAACAAGATCGCTAAGGCTGACATAGACACGGTGCTTGAAAAACTCGCTGTGGATGCCTCTTTACTGGTATATTCCAATTTCAATATTATGGTGAGCTGCAATGTCGAAAAGGCAACTCAGGTAAGTTCTTATATAGAAACGAAGCTATATGACTGCGGTTTCATACCGTCACGGACGGCATATAACCAGCTGGAACTTTTCTGCAATTCTTTTCCGGGACGAGCCTACTCGTTCAATCCCGATTATGACCTATTCCTTACCTTGGGAGAAGCTGCCCTGTGTCTGTTTTTCAAAGAACATCTCAAGCATTCCGAATCCACACCGTTAAAGACCTATTACACCGACCGGCAGGGATTGCCTGTCTGCATCGATATAACCGGGAAAGAGGGCAGCGTCAAGAGGACTGACAATGCCAATTTCTTTTGTATTGGTCCTTCGGGTTCGGGAAAGTCTTTCCACATGGAGAAAAACAGGACAAAACGACGGCAAGCGATTGCAAAATCTAATGTTATAAATACTTGATTTACAGCTAATATGTTTTAACAAACGAAGAAACCGGCTATTGGCGTTTAGTCCTTATTGGAGTAAATTTGTACCACAGTTGTACCTCGCCGGAGGGGTCGCACGGTTCGATTTCCTTTCAGCAGCGTGCAACAGCTTTCAACAGTGTGCAAATAAATTTCTTCGATGATGGACCGTCAAAATGAACACAAATTAACAGGTCAGCCCGACTTCGGACGGGTCATGCCAGACAAGCCGTTCCTCACCATTGGGGAGGTGGCGGACATACTGCAAGTGAGCAGCCGTACCGTGTACAACCTGATATACAGCGGCACGCTCCGGGCTTGCAGGATTACATACCACATTACGCTAATCACCAAGGAGGATTTCTTCCTGATGATTAAAGAGAAAACCTACTGCAAGCGGAGCGTTTCAGTGTTCGCCAAGCAGGGGAAAAAGACAAAAGGGAAGATGAAAGAAGATATGCAGACAACAGAGGAAACAGCCCTCACACGACAGGATGGAAAGAAGAAAGCAAAGGGCAGCACGGCAAAACGGCGGCTCATTCCGGCGGCTAACTACAAGCAGTCCGTGCGTGACACGTTTACGGACAGGGAGAATGTCGCAGGCGACCTTTACACGATGGCGGAGATATGCCAAAAGTTCAATTACACCTACGGGCGTTTCTACAATCTCCGTATGCGCTATTCGATACCCTGCATCAAAGCCAACGCCACCAAGTGCTTTCCGAAAGCGGAAGTGGACAGGGCTATGGCGGAGGAAGCGGAACGCTTGGGCAACAACCTTTCGGAGCATTGGTACTCGTGCTTCGACATCATGCGCCTGTTCGGGCTGGGTAAGACCCAAGTCCGCAGGTTCGCCCTCACCCACGGGGTACGGACAAAGCGCATACACGGCAACCGCCTGTACTACCTGAAAGCCGACTGGGATGCGGCACGGAAGGAAGCCGAGCGGAAAAGCGCAAGCACGAAAGCCAAACGAGAAGAATAAGATATTTTCAAACATTCAAAATACATTAGCTATATGACGAACATTTGTACGAAAGTGACGGTCAGGAAACGACCCATCAAGAACGGACAGTTATCGCTTTATCTGGACTTCTACCCACCTGTCCGGCACCCGAAAACGGGCAGGCTGACACGGAGGGAGTACCTCGGCATTTACATCTATGCCAACCCGACAGAGAAGTTTGAAGCAGAGTTCAACAAGACCATGCTGCGCAATGCGGAGCTAATCAAGTGCAAGCGTACGGAAGCCATCATCAACGAAGAGTTCGGTTTCCTCGACCGTAACAGGGGCAAGGAGAGCTTCTTGGAGTATTTCCGCTCCAAAATGGCGGACGATGACAATTTTAGGAACTGGAATGTTGCCTACAAACATTTCGAGAAGTATTGCGGCGGCAGCTGCACCTTTGATGACCTGACTGTGGAATATTGCCAGGACTTCCTTACCTACATGCTGTCGCTCACCACGCACAACCGCACCAAGATGATGGCGTCTACAGCCAACAACAACCTGAACAAGCTGAAATGCGTGTTGCGACAGGCATACGAGGAAAGGCGCATCAAGGACAACATCGCCCCACGGCTGAAACACGCCAAGGAAGCCAGCACAAGGCGTGAGTTCCTGACACTGGAGGAAGTGAGGATGCTTGCCAACACGTCCTGCGAGAAGCCAGTTGTAAAGTCGGCGGCTCTTTTCTCCTGCCTTACGGGACTGCGCATCAGCGACATCATACGCCTGCAGTGGGAGAACATCATCAGGGGTGCGGACGGCGGTTGGTGTATGCACATCGTCACCAAGAAAACCCGGACGGAAGCCGTATTGCCGTTGTCGGACGAAGCCCTTGCCCTCTGCGGCGAGCGTTCCACGGGGCAGGTGTTCAAGGGAATGACACAAGCCCTGCTCCCCTTGTATCTCAAGGACTGGATTAAGTCTGCCGGGATTACGAAGCACATCACATTCCATTGCTTCCGGCATACCTACGCAACCCTGCAACTCGCCGCAGGCACCGACCTCTACACCATATCAAAGATGCTTACGCACAGCACCGTGGCGACAACGCAGGTTTATGCGGATGTGGTGAACGACCTGAAGCGCAAGGCTTCCGAGCAGATAACACTCAAATAATAGGAACAGGACAACCAAAGCAAAAGATTGAATATGGGTAACATCACATTTGAACAACTGCCGCAGGCTGTTTCCACCCTGATAGAACGGGTGGAGCAGCTTGCCGGAAAGGTGGACGAGGTACTGGGCAAGGCGGCAGGAAAAGACACGGGCAAGCGCAGCCTGCTTTCCCTTGAAGGAGTCGCCGCCCTGCTCGGCAAATCGGCTTCCACCATCTATGCCATGACTTCCGAAAAGCGCATACCGTACCGAAAGCGTGGCAACAGGCTCTATTTCTTCGAGGATGAAATCATGCAGTGGATTGAACAGGGCGGAACATCGGGGACAGGCAGCGAGGAAGATTTCAACAGGCGGCTCGAAGCGTTGCGCAGCGGCAAGAAACGCAAGCCGGGCTTTTTACAGACGGACAACAAACAACAAGCCTTATGAAGACAGAAGATTTGACAGCCGCCATCGCACGGTATGACCCACTTTTAGCTGATGCGGTCGGCAAAATGGTAGGCTACATTAAGGACAGGTGGGCAGCACCGTACCCCTCAAAGGAACAGACGGAAGCGGTCAATGCCTACCTCCGTTCCGTCCATGCGGACGGTGACGGCACGATGAGCGAGAACAACATCGCCCACCGCAGGATTGCCACGCAGAAAATAACCATCAGTGCCATCCGTGTGCTTGACCATGACCAGCTCGACCGTTTGCAGGATGTGCTGAACCATATCGCAGCGGACAGAGAATACCACATGCCGGAACACAGGTACGGCATGGGCAGATAGCTGACCAGTGTAACACCTAATAATATCATAGACTATGTGCAAGAACGAACAGGCCATACATTACTGCACCATCCTTTCCGCCGGGCAGTGGGATTTCCTTTTGGACGGCAAAGCCGCCATCGACAGGCAGAAGTGCCTGCACAGGCTGATGACCGCAGCCGTGCGAACAAAGGCCGTCCTCCGTATCAAGGGAGTTAAGATTGCCTTGGAGGTGGGACAGGCGGCAGCTTCCGATGTGGAACTGGCGGAATACATGGGCTGCAACCGAAAGACCATCGGAAAGCTCATCGACAGTTTCAACAGGCTCGGTATGCTGACCACCCGAACCAACAACCGTACTTCCGTACACACCCTGCATTTCCTGACAGGGTGGTATGTGGATGGTGTCCTGCTGACCAACCCCCATTATGTCAAGCCTGCGGCAGTCTCCAAAGGACAGGCAGACGAAGTACGGACACCATACTCTAATGATATGCCGTTGGAGGATAAGTCGTGTACCGTGCCGGACAGTTGCCAATGCCCAAGGCAGGAAGCGGACAGCATGGCAGGCGGAGCAGCCGCCCTTTCTTCTTCCCTTTGTTCGCCTGTGGTTTCCGACTGTTCGGATGACAGAGCGGATGCGGAGGGAAAAGCCGACAGTTCAAATGCCGGAGACAACGGCAACGGGCAGCATGGCAATGACCCCGTAGAAAGCCTGAAAGAAGCGCAGGACGGCACGAATGGCGGCGTGGATGACCCCGGCATAGCCGGAAGGGACTGACGGGCACACAGCGCAGGATTTCAACGGTACTCCGTTGGCGTGGCGTGACTGACTGGGCTTGCCCAGATATAGCCCACTATAACTTCTCCGCTGCGCTCCGAAGTTGTGGGCTCTCCCGAGAGGCTTAGGACGCTGCCCTAAGAACCCGGCAAGGACTTTCAGCCCTGTGCAACCCGACCAAAGAGTGACCCCCTCTTTGGAAACTCCGCTTAGTGGCTTCCACCCCTAAGAACCCGGAGCAGGAAGTGACCCTCTCCCTGCACCCACCGATTAAGGCTCTGCCCTAATAACCCGAAGTGAAACTCAAAATACAGACAAGCCTATGGCACAGAAAACATCCATCAACATCAAGCCGTGCAACATCGGCAGCAGCGAAGCGCATAACAGGCGGACAGCGGAATATCTCGCCAATATCCGCAAGGAGAAGTTCTATATCCGTACTGACCTCATGGTGAAAAACGAAACATGGGTATCACCTGATTTCAGTGAAGCCACGCTCACCGACCGCTACAATCAGATAGCCGCAATGGTCAAGGAAAAGACAGGTCGGGCAATGCAGACCAAAGACCGGGAACGGGTGAACAAGAAGACAGGAAAGGTGACCATAGTCCGTGGCAGCACACCGCTCAAGGAGGGTGTAGTCGTCATCAAGGACGGCACCACGATGGAGCAGCTGCAAAAATTCTGCAAGGTGTGTAACGAGCGTTGGGGTGTCACAGCCCTACAAGTGTTTATCCACCGTGACGAGGGGCATTACGGAATACCCGGCGACAATGCCACATGGAAGCCCAACCTACACGCCCATATCGTGTGGGACTGGATGAACCACGATACGGGCAAGTCCTGCAAACTGGACGAGAAAGCCATGAGTGAGATGCAGACGGTTTTGGCTGAGTGTCTTGATATGGAAAGGGGCACCTCAAAGGAGGTGACGGGCAAGGAACATCTGGAGCGCACGGACTTCATCATCGCCAAGCAGAAACAGGAAGCGGAACAGGCGAAAGCCGCAAGGCAAGCAGCCATCGCCGCCAAGGAGGAAGCCGAAGCGGAACTTTTATTCGTGGAGGGCGAGAACAAGGCGAAAGAGCAATACCGCCTTTCCCTTGACAGCGAGATTGCCGAAAAGGAGAAGCAGTTGAAAGACGAGCGAAAGGCGAAAGTGGACAGCATACTGGACAGCGTTGGCAACCTTGTGGGGGTCGGCAAGTCCGCAGCGGTCGAAAAGGAAAACGCCAAACTCAAAGCCGAGAACGAGCGCATGAAGAAAGCCTTTGCCGAAGCTGTAAAGGACAAGGTGGAAGAACGGACAAAGGCATTGGTCGCAGAAAAACAGAAAGCCGAAACGGAGCGTGACAGGGCTTTGGTGCAGAGCCGTTCATTTGCCATTGAAAGGGACAAGGCGGTACGGCAGCTTCAGGAGCAAAAGGACGGCGAGCGGCAGCGCATCAGCCAAGCGGTGAGCCAAGCCACGGCGGAGAAAGACAAGACTATCCGCCTGTTGCAGAGTACGCTGAAAGCGAGCAGGCATATCCTAAGCCTGTTTGCGGATATGCTCTACAAGGCAAGCGAGGTTTTCAGGCGAGCTATAGATGCGATTATCCATTTCGGCACGGAGCAGCATAAATCCATCTTCGCCCCGTCCGAAGCCGCCGACATCAAGAACGTGATGCAGGAATATGGAGAAACCACCGAACAGCAGAACATGGTCGGCGCATGGCTCTGTGACTATGCGGAGAGCCGACAGCCTTTTGACAAAATAAAACATCGCCATACACTCAAAGAGGTCGGCGATGTGGCGGAGGGTAAGTATGACTGGAAAATCAGTTCTTCACAGAGCAACGGGCTTTCTCGGTGAGATTCTTTTACTTATCCATAATTTCTACTATAGGAACAGTTTTCTCCATTTCGCTACGTGTCGTGTATTTGTACGTACCGATTTGCATTACACATTTACCAGATGGAACATTTATTTTTTGGTCGTCATAATATGAAATTCCCTTATCCGCAAGGAACAAAACGACCATTCCTATATTGGAAATGTCTTCTACCGTAGCCAATGCGCTTCCATCGGGAAGCACTTGCATAACCTCAAATGATTTCACATTGATTTCCTGTTGTGGCTTTTCAAACAAAACAACATTGTTGTCGGAAGGTGTCCCGTTTGCATTTCCTAAAGCAATAAAGAAAAAGAATGCGAACGTAAGAATGATACCTGTTACGACACCGCCCACATAGATTAAAATGGATTTTGTACGTGTACTCATAATTTATCGTTTTGATTTCATTTGGTTTTGTATTTTTTGGAACTCTTCTTTTGTTAAAATGCCCTCTTTCGCCTGTTCCATATTTTCTGCATCCTTGAAGAAAATCCAATGAATGATAGGACTTCCTCCATATAAAGAAGAATAGGCTTGCTGAAAGACCCAACCTCTTTGCACCATATAATTTGCTGCATCTACCATGCTATTGAAGTCAATTTCTTTCCCTTTTTCATCAACAAATTTAAGTTTGCTACTTAAATCTCCCCACATATTGTAAGAAGCCTCTGTACCAAAATCAAAAATGATTTTTAGACCGGATGTAAAACTTTTCTCGATGCCCTTGACCTCGCAATAATATCTTTGTTGGGCATTGGCATGCCCCATAAGCATGATTAGACTAAATGCTAATAACCATTTACTTAATACACGTTTCATAAGCCTTTATATTATGGTTTTACTCTGTTCGAAATAATCTTCAATCTCTTTGACTGCTGTTGCAATGTCTTTTTGTTTAGCACAGCATGCGTATTTATATTGGTCTAAGATAAAATCAAAATTGTTCTTTACTGGCGACTTAATCCAATCATCCGAAGTGAAATTCAAAGCCGCCTTAATTTGTCTTTTTATGGAAAGCAAATCTTGCAAAGAAACATCGTATTTTCTGATAAAAAGAGTTTCGCTAAGACCTCCAACATTAGCCCATGCCCATTTGAAGTAATCTTCGTCTTTACTTTTTATTTCTTCTACATTCATTCCCTTATATTTGCCAAAAGTAAAATTATTATTCGCATCAAGACAATCCCAGCGCAAGGCTTCAACATCTTCAATAAGATTTTCTATTAGTTCCCAATTTCCACATCCACAACAGCCGATAGATTCTTCTTGAGGAGTATCAACTTCTATTTTCCCGTCCGTTAATCTGTACCCAAAGGCTTCACCATATTTCCCTTTAGGAATTACTCTTGTTACCTTATAAGACAGATGATACCATCCATTTCGTCTAACAATGAATGGAGTACCTTTGCCTAAAAACCTCCAAATGTCAAAAATATTTTCGCTTCCCATCGTTCTTGCATTTATATGATTACTCAAATTTAACGAGGTCCTAAAAATTTATCTCCATTAAGATGAATCATATGGTCTGGCATATCAGCAATCCATACTTCCGTTTCCCAAGCCAGCTGTTCGGAAAATTTCTTAAATGTTTGAAAATCAAGAAAAGCAGTCACGTATATTTTCCCAGCAGTGACTCTACTCGTCATAGATTTTATTTCTAATATCCGTTTGGGATCCATTGGCCCAACGGATGTAACTGATTCCACAAAATAAATCCAATTTTTATCTTCACGGTAAAGAACTACATCCGGCATTTTGTCGTGTAAAGTAATCTCAAAACCAAGTTGGGACAACTTATCTACATCTTTTACCATATCTTTTTGGATTGTATCACCAACATATAAACATTCGGAATTAGGTGCAAAACGGGGAGCAAATTCCTCTATAATTGCTTTCTGCAATTGATTATGTTTTCCAGGGCTAAATGTGAAGTCCTTATTGTTTATCTTAACAGGCATCTTCTGCATCTTTTTCTTGGAAGCATAAATATTAGACAAGCTATCATGTCGTGTTAGAAAAAGGGATAAAGAAGCATTTTCTTCACACAAACATCCCTCATTCTCATTCATATCTTGAATCACTTTTAGAAACTCGTTTGTTATACGATAGCGATAATTAGGACTATTCGTTGCTTTCCCATTGTCTTCAATTAAAGCTGCTGTTCTAAATGGATGCATCGCTTGTTTACGAAAAGTCTCCCTTGAATTTTCAGCATATATTACACCATAATTCTCACCAATAAAAGCTATTATATCATGAATCCGAACCCAATCATTTGTTGCCTGAGAACACGGAGTATCCTTTTTTAATTTTGCCATTGCTAACAGAGCTAAACAGCAGAGGGTGCTTTGCTGTTTAGTAGGCATATTTACCTGTTCCAAAAGCTGTTTAGCTAAATCTAATTTATCCATTTGCTTAAAATTTTGTTACAATTCACTACTGACAACTCTTTGTGCATCAAATCCCGACCCATTTCTTCTATTACTGTTCTTTCCGGTATAGGCATCTGATTGATTTCTGTCGAATTTACTTGAGTTGAGCCATTCATTATCCTATAATAGCTATCATAGAGAGTAGAATTCAATAACACATACAATCCATAAGTAACGCATGGCGAATCACACTTTATGAAATTGACCTTGTTTTGCGTACTGATATAATCAAATTGCGAATATTTTTGCTTCAAGTATATGCCACATTGCAATCTTCTTTCTTCTTCTTTTGAGGTGAATCGCTTTACTAATAGGTAATCGCTATTTTTTTGCAAAAAACCGTTTCTTTCGGTTTTAATCACCTCGCCTTCTTTGCCTAACGGCCACACTACTTTACCTTCCCTAATATGTTGGGAATAAAGCAGTGGATAAGCCCCCTCTTCAAGTTTATCTCTAAGGACTTCTTTTGTTCTAAAATCCACAATGATACCAGTTTGCATTTTCAATCCGATTTCAGGAAGCGTTCTGTGGAAATTATTTATCACATGAAGCACGTTTGCATCATCCTCATTTGTAACAAGATAAACAAACTGGTTTTTTGCAACAACCGTATCATATGAGGTCTTAAAATGCTTAATATCTGAAAAATCAGATGTGGATGATGTTGTTATGTTGATTGATTCTGGAGCAACTGTTGTTTTCCGAATTTTTATAATAATTGTTTCTTGTAAAACAGATTCTCCATTAAACACTTTATCACGGCTATCAAAAAGATGAATGTCCGTAATTACACAATTATCAAATAAATACTCTCTAAATTTTTTGAAATATGCACCTGATGTCCAAGAACGTGGAACAATATATACCAATTCTTGTCCCTGCTTCAAATTATAGATACCCATTGCCCAAAATAAGAAATACAAGTTAGGCGCACCATGACATACACTTGGCATGGCTTTAGCTTCGTTTGCATCTTTAAGTATTTTCAAATACGGAGGATTCCCTATAACATAATCGTAAATATTCTCATTGTCTTGAAATAATGAATTTATGCCAAATGGCTGTGATGTTATATAGTTCTCATTCTTAATTATATATGAAACATCTGCCTGTTCCATAATAACAGACATATTCTTTTCCAATAATGGTAAGACTATATTGTCTGTTTCATAGCAGGTAATATGTATATGCCCTTGATACCCGTTTTCAACCAATCGCTGAACAACGGCAGCAGAAAGAATGCCAGTTCCCGCACCGGCATCCAATATTTCAATATTAGGTTTAGACAAATCAAAGTTGAACAAAGCGGCCATAAATTTAGCTGTAGTCAAATTCGTAAAGAATTGCCCATACTTTTTCCGTTTGTCTTTCGGTACTGAAGCAATAAAGCTATCAGTATTCTCAATAATCTGACCTAACATATTATTTCTCATCCTTTGTATTATCGGCTATCAAGTCCTTAAGTTCTACAGATAACAACTGAGCTATTACGTATAGTGTCGCAAGATTTGGCTGTTGCCTATTGCAGCAATAAGCATTAACAGTACTGAAACTCTTACCCAGTTTTTTTGAAAGCCATGTTTGGCTGATACCTTTGTCTTCCAATATACTCTTTATGCAATTTAGCTTCATATTTTTATTGTGTATAGCACTGCAAATTTACTATTTATATTTTAAGCAACCAAAAATGCTGTATGCTTATTTTAGCTTTATACTTGATTAAGAACACATCTATCTTGTTTTAATTGTACCTTTATTGTTTCACATATTGGATAATACGCTTGTTTTCAAAAGGAAGTAATAATTCCCCGACAATTCCTTTGCGATTTTGACCTCATCCCAAGCGACCATCAGCAAAGTATAAAAATGACTGTCGTTTGTTAAGTTATTGTTAAATCTTCATCTTAAACAAACCTTTTTCTTTCCCTCTTAGCTTCTTCCAAAAACGGCTTTTTCACCCTGTTTCTTACAGCGATTATTTTTGTACCGATATTTTTATATATCACTGATAATCAATCACAAATACTCTCTCATATGTATTCCACATGAACTCTGTGGTACGCCAGTTGCTTGAGCAGGGTACGGATGTAGTGATGGTAGATACCGGCGACTCCTATGAGGGTATAAACGACTATTTCGGAGGGACATATATCAGTTATTCCAAAGAACACCCCATATCCATGAATCCGTTCAAGATTACTGATGTGGAGTACCGTCAAAATTTCGGCGAGAAGAAGAACTTTCTTAAATCCCTTATATTCTTGATTTTCAAGGGGAATGAGCTGCCTACGAAAATCGAGGACAAAATCATCAACCAGACCATTGTAGAGTATTACGAGGCGTATTTCAATCCGTTTGAAGCGTTTACCCATGCCGAACGCGAGCAGTTGCGCCAGAAGTTGATGCTTGAGGATAAACGTGACGGCAAGTATGAAAAATACGAGGCGGATTTCAAGCGGCAGTACAACCGCCATAACCCGTCCCCGGACATAAATCAGGAGGTGTCGTTTGACACTTCGGAGGAGCGGTCGGAAAGGCGCAGAAGTCTTCAGGAGAAGTCGGACAAGCTTATCGCAATGATTAACGACAGCAACTCCACCCAAGGCGAAAAAGACAATGCCAATGCCGCTCTTGTGCGCATCATGAACGAACTTATACAAGACCACTATCTGCTTAAGATAGATGAACGCATAGACGAGATGGAGCGTAAGAAACGCTCCATGCCTGTCAGGGAGCTGTCTTTTAACTCTTTCTATGAATATGCCATAGAACGCATACCGCAGATATGCGCGTCCGACAGGATACGTTTTGAGGTGAACGACTTTGCAAGCATCCTTGCACAATTCTACCGTGGCGGAGAGCTTGAGGACACCCTTAACTCCGACCTTGACGTAAACCTGTTTGATGAAAGGTTTATCGTCTTCGAAATTGACAAAATCAAGGATGACCCGGTTCTTTTCCCTATAGTCGTATTGATTATCATGGACGTTTTTCTTCAGAAAATGCGTATCAAGAAAGGACGTAAAGCCTTGATAATCGAGGAGGCGTGGAAAGCGATAGCATCTCCCACCATGGCCGAATACATCAAGTACCTCTACAAGACTGTCCGCAAGTTTCACGGCATAGCCGGCGTGGTCACCCAGGAACTTAACGATGTCATAGATTCACCTATAGTCAAAGAGGCTATCATCAACAATTCCGACATCAAGATTTTATTAGACCAGAGCAAATTTAAAGACAGGTATGATGACATATCACGCATCCTCGGATTGACGGATGTGCAGAAACAGCAGATTTTCACAATAAATGCGCTCCCCAACCATGAGGGGAGGAACTATTTCAAAGAGGTATGGATATGCCGAGGACAAGACTCTGACGTGTTCGGCGTGGAGGAACCGCCGGAATGTTACTGGGCATACACTACCGAACGCTCTGAAAAAGAGGCATTGAAAATATACCGGGCACACTATGGCAACTTCCAGACAGCCATAGATGCTATCGAACGTGACAGGAAAAAGACTGGCATCAGGGATTACCTTGAATTTGCCCGTCAAGTCAACAAACATCAAAAGGTAATGTCGTTATGGTGAAACACGTAGCATTTGCATCTGTCATCATGGCTTTGGGTTGGGCTATGGATTTGAAAGCACAAGCAGTCCGTACAGACCCAAAGGCTGTGTTTTACATGGCTACAGGTTATGGCCACAGGTACGGTTATGAGAAGCTTATAAATGATGCCGTGGAAGAAACGTCCAAAGAACAGGAGGACACGGAAAAAATGGTAGCCCACATGACTGCAATCACCGAGGGCATGAAAGAGGTGATGAGCAATGTCCAGGGCTTTGGTGTGGAATCGGCTTTTTATAAACAGATGATTGGCGACATGCAGGTAATCGTCACAAAGACTCCACTCGTACTTACCGAGATAGGCAAACGTAAGGGACTTAATGCCGCTCTTGCGCTTACCAATGTGAGCCGGCTCGTGGAAAGAGCGACAGGCCTTGTTGACAATTTCTGCAATATCGTCAACAATGGCACTGTGGAAAATCCCTTTAAACGTGGCAAGAAAGACAATGACAAGGATAATTACATGCAGCGTGAGAAACGGTTAGGCATGGCAATCCTTATATGCTCCGACATTGCAGCCATCAGACGTGCCATCGAGGTGATACTGATTAATTACCAGTACGGCACATGGATTGATGTATGGATGAGACTCGACTATGAGAGCTGGGCTAAGATTGTCGGCATGGAATATAACGCCCGGTATGCCATCGGTCTTTGGAATAACACATTTAACAAGTAACGGCCATGTCATATCGTTTACACATACTTATGTTTGCCCTGTTGCTGATGCCGTTTGCTACAGCTGATGCCGGCGGTCCCCCGGAACCTGAGTTTGAGGCTCTGATACAGATGCACAAAGACATGTACCGCTGTGCCGTCAAATCTCAGGAGAAAGTATTGGAATCGTCTGCCGTAAATGTGCAGAACAAGACCAACGCGGAAAAACTTGCCGATATAAGGGCTAAAGTGGATAAACGTCTCAATGATGCGAGCGACTGGGTTTCACTGAGTGTGGCTTTCCTCTCATTGAGTACGGAAATCTATAAGCTTGCCGGAGAATACAAGGAGTTCCTCACAGAGTGCGGTACTCTCGTTAAAAGAAATCCTGCGGCAGCATTCAAGTATTACAAAGCCCAGCGGTACATAAACTCTGAAATACAGAGGGCGCAAAAGGAGATTGCAGCGTCAGGATTGCTTGGTGCCGGCATCGGGAAAGCGACAATGGAGCAAAAGAGTCTCACTATCTATTCGTTGAAGTCGACCGTAGGTAATATCCGTAGCACAATATCAAGCACATTGTTCCAGTGCCGTTGGCTGCTCGGCGACAAGATTACTTTCATGAATATATACGAGGTGTTGAGCGATGAAGAAGTCAAAAAGGCGGCAGCTTCAGCCGTGGCATGGTGGAATCATAAATATCAATAATATCAATCGTCATGAACACAATTCTAAAAAGCATTATTTTATCCGTGATTGTGGCAGCCGTAATCCCTGCGGCCAGTGCACAACAGACGAAGAACGACCCGAATCTGCATAAGCAGATAAGATCTATTGCCGGGGACGAGTGGGACTTTGGCCCCGGTTTCTCTTATTGGTTGCTTCATAAGGGCTATTCAGGCGCGAAAATGCGCTATAAATTCCCATTCAGCTTCAAGATAGAATTTGACGAGAACCGTGCAAATGTAAAACGGTTGTGGCGACCGCAACTTGCAGAACTCGGATTGCAACAGGCGCGTCTTGAAGAAGTCAAGAAGCAGAACGATGCAATCAAGGGCATGTATACCGAACAGGCTTCTGTCTTGGCAGACCGTCTGAACGCGACCTCATATCTGACATATAAAAAGGATTTTGACGATTTTCAAAAGTATATGTCGGCGGCACTGTCCTATGCATATAAGATAAGCAACGGAAAGGCTGCCCCTGTAATCGAACGCCTAAAGGTAAAAAACAAGGTATTTGAGGAACAAGTCGCCTATGTCTCGGCTGTCGCGCCTACTGCGGGAGCGGTATTGGGTGGGTCGATGGAGAGCGGGGCGCGGATGAAAGAGTTTCAGCGGCTTCACAAGGAGATGAACAAACTCTACAAGGAGACAAGCAGCTTTGTGAAATGGTGCAAATTGGTTTATTGACGGAAAGGACTATAGGTTATGATTTTTGATTTGATCACTAATACAATCGGTTTGCCCTTTATTGATGACAACATGGGCAATATTGTGACTGCTTTGGGCTTGGCCGGTCCAAAGTTCGGACTTCTCGACCTTGCCAAAAACCTTGCAGTGTGCCTGGCTCTGGGTGTCGGTTCATATGAAGCGTATATGATGATGCTTGGCCGTAGAGGCATGGATGTCATGAAGATATTGCGCATCATAATAATTTCTCTGTGCATTGCTAATTCAGGTGCCATCGCTTCAGCACTCAGAGCGCCCGGCAAAGCTATGGAGGCTCAAGCAAAAGCACAGATGGATGGTTTCAACGCAATGCTGGAAGATAAGGAAAAAGAGGTGAAAAAGTCACAGGATGATTTTATGGATGAGATGTTTGCGCGTCTTGACTCTATAAACGATGCTCGCGTGGCTGCTGCCATTGCCGAAAATTCGGATTCTTTCACTCCTGATGCGGTGATAGAACTGTCAATGCTTCCTGAAAAATTTGAGGGTTGGGCTAAGAAAGGAGCTATTTGGCTTGAAATGATGGTAGCAAATCTGATTAACACCGTAGTTCGTTGGATTTCGGAACTGATATTCCAGCTCATGTATTACGGCATAATCATAACACAGTTGGTCTGCCTGAATCTCATGGGGCAGTTTTTGCCGTTGGCTTTCGCGCTGTCACTCGCTCCGGCATATAAATCCGCATGGTCGCAATTTATCTCAAAATATTTAGCAGTAACACTTTGGGCACCCATCTGCTACTGCATGGTGTGCTACATAGATATAATCCTTTCCTACCAACTTGCATGTGACCAGAAAGCTATTGCCAAAATAACGGAACTTTCTTGGGCTGCAATCGGCGGTCTTGGCCTTGACATGCTTGGTACAACTGTGACATACGCTGCCGGGTTGCTTATCGGAGCTAAGATGATAAGCATGTCTACGGAAATAGCCGGTTGGCTTATTCCTGGAGGTATGTCATCAGGCATGGGCGGAGCTGTATCAGGCGGAGTAATGGGTGCTGTCACAGGGGCTGCAGCAGGTGCTGTCACAGGAGCTGCAAGTACAGCCGGCGGAGCTGCTATCGGAGCTTATGGAGGAACAACAGAGAGCATTGTGAGAGGAGCGGCATCTGGAACGCGAGGTGCATTGCAAAATTACCGAGGTATCGGTTCCGATACGAAAAAATAGAAACATCAATAAATTATGCTGATACAGAATCTTGAACAGAAAACACGCTTGGCGTTGTTTACGGTTGTCGCCGCATGTACGGTGTGTATTGTCGTTTGTTGTTGCTGCTTTGCCTATGCTGCAAGAATAGTCAGTGAGGAGAGGAAGAAGATATATGTACTTGACGGCAATATCCCCTTCCTCGCACAACGTGCAGACCTTGAAGCCAACTACATCATGGAGGCTCAGGCGCATGTGCAGTTGTTCCACCATTATCTTTATATATGTTTTCAATGGAAATAAAAGGGAAACAAAAAGAAAGAATAACTACTATATATCAATACTTTACAAAGCATTTCAAAAGAGACAATGAGTTCTCATTTTCGCTAAATCGGGTTAATTATGTTACTTTATTTGCCACTATTTTGTTACTCTAAAAAATAGTTTGTAGTTTTGTATTGGAAAAATGACCTTATAGTAACAAAATAGAGTTTATATGACCACTCAAAAATCACACATCGCACTTAAAAACAAGGAAATAGACAACGGAAAGAAGTCCATCTACCTTGACTATTACAAGGACGGCAAACGCATCCGCGAAGCCCTCCATCTCTATTTGTTGCCCGAAACATCCAAGAAGAACATCAGCACGAACAAGCGGACGATGGAAGAAGCCGAAGCCATCCGCACCGAAAGAGAAAACGAATTGCTTGCCGTGCGTTTCGGCATAGCAACCAAAGAACCGTCAGCCATGAGCATAGGCGAGGCCATTGACGAATACGAGAAAACCATCCTTGACAAAGGCGATATTTCTACTGCCAATAATATAAGGTGCATGAAAAAGGCAGTAAACGCTTATCGGGGATTGGGAACAAAAGTGGTTGACATTGACGAGAACTATTGTGACGGATTGGTTGACTTCCTGCATAAGGACTATACCGCACAATTCGGCAAAATCAGCATGACAACGGCAAGGGTGTTCATATATCTTTTCAGCGGCACGCTTAACAAGGCTGTGACGGATGGCGTGATAGGTGTTAATCCCCTCCGCTTCGTGAACATCCACGGGCGCATCACAAGGGAACGCCCATTGAAAAAATTTCTGACCGTTGATGAAATACGCTCTTTGATGAATACCCCATGCCCTGTAATGTCAAGGCCGCAAGTCAAGCAGGCTTTCATGCTGAGCATCTTCACCTATCTGTCGTTTGCCGATGTCATCTCACTAAAATGGAAAGACATAAAGACGGTTGAAGGCAGGACAACCATAGAGGTTCATTCAAGGGAATCATCCGTTCCCCTGACCTCCGTGTCAATGCGCTGGCTACCCGAAACGACAAACCATCGCGGACTTGTATTCAAAGGTCTGCCGAAAGATACGGAAATCAGAAACATCCTATTACAATGGGGAAAGAACGCTGGAATAAAGCAGCCACTGAGCTTCCGGCTTGCGCAAAACACCTTTATATATCTGTTGCTTATTACTGGCACCGACATCGGAACTGTCAGTTGTATGCTCGGAATGACACCCAAGACAATGAAAGGATATATGAAAATGGTTGCTGCAAGCCATATTGAAGATAAAGAGGAAATTGCAGTAATTGAATAATCAATAAAAACATATCACCATGCCCAGACCAAAGAAAGTTATCAAGGCGAAAGAGCCAGTCCGCATCCGCTTCAAGGAATTGCAAAATGGGAACAAGTCCATATATTTGGATATTTACCGTAACGGGAAGCGTACTTATGAGTTTCTCAAACTTTATCTCGTTCCGGAGATTGACCCGGCAAGCCGTGCCATGAACCAGCACAACATGGCTTTGGCGAACAAGATTAAGGCTGACCGTATCATCGAACTTACTAATAATGAGAAAGGCGTTTCCAACGCGACATTGCGTGGCCGCATTAAGTTATCGGAGCTTCTTGACCGCTATGCAAGGTGGCTGGAGGACAACGGCAAGCACTCTACAATACGTGGTGTCAATTCCATACGGAAAGCGACACACCAATTCCGTGGGGATGTTCCCATCAGGATGATAGACAAGGACTATTGCATGGCTTTCATGAATTTCCTGCGGAACGGTTACAAGGCACGGACAAACCGACCTATTTCCATGACCACCGCCACAGGGTATGTCACGGTGCTTAGTGCCATGCTGAACTGGGCTGTGCGCAACGACTATCTTTCAGAAAACCCGTTCACGCATATTGCAGCAGCCGACCGCATCCACCGTCCGGAAAGCAAGCGTGAGTTCTTGCAGATTGACGAACTGAAAAAGCTGATTGCAACGGAATGTCCTACCCGTCCTGCCGTGAAGCAGGCTTTTCTGTTCTCGTGTTATTGCGCCTTGCGCATCAGCGATGTTGTCGGTCTGACCTGGGGTGACATCCACAAGGACGGCGACCAGTGGAGGGTGTTTACCGTCATGGAAAAGACCAACGACCCGATTTATCTGCCATTATCCAAACAGGCGATGAAGTGGTTGCCGGAGCGTGGCGATGCTAAAGACGGGGACAAGGTTTTCGACCTCCCGTCAGAAAGCCGTATCTGCATCATCCTTGACAAATGGGCAAAGGCGGCTGGCATAAACAAGCACGTGACCTATCATGTGAGCCGTCATACCTTCGCCACCATGATGCTTACACTGGATGTTGACATTTATACCACGAGCAAGCTGCTCGGACATAAGAACATTTCCACCACGCAGATTTACGCGAAGATTATTGACCAGAAGAAAGATGAGGCGGTCAACCGTGTCAATGACATTTTCAAAGACTAATCCTGTTTTATGCGATGAAACGATTGTCCGATAACTTTCTTACGATGCTGTTGCCGCTTACGGTGGTAGCCGCAACCGCATTCGGGCTGGTAGCCGCCGCTGCTTTCCGTATGGGAGCAACCACGGCTGCATTTGTCTTTACAGCCTTGTCAGTAGTCGGCTGGATTGGGCTGGTTGTGGAATTTTTCCTTTTGTACGACATCATCATAGACAAGTGGCTTTCCAAAGACCGCTCTGTTTTGACTGCCTCTTGGTTCGTGATTTCATTGTTGATTGCCTTCATTCTCACGCCTGACAAGCACATGGACTGGAGTACGTTCATCGTCATGGCTTCACTCTTTGCCGTGCTGTTCCTGCTGCCTTGCATCATTGGTATGGCTTACGGAGAACGGATAAAATCATGGTTGCGCCAACGGTGGAACAGGCTTGTTCCCGACAAACGACAGGCTGTTGACAAACAAGTGGAGAAGCAAATTGAGGCTGTGCTATCAACACCTACGCCGCCAGTTACGATGAAGCAGGAGGATGAAATCAGACATTACGACCGTCTTGTTTCACAAGTGCAGCCCGAACTGGTAAAGACACTGCCCGAAGCGTTGCAGACAAACGATGCGCTGTTCCTGTTGGTGCTGTTCCGGGAGGACGGTTATCTGGATGCGAACTTCCAGCCGCTGATGAAAAAGGAGGATGACGAAATCAACCGGACGCTTTATGCCTATATTGCCAATGCGATGTGCGCAGCCCTCAAAATCAGGAAAGGCAAATGGGTAATCTTCGAGAAGTTCTGGCCGCTCAACAACGGCGCACAGTTGGCAAGCAACCTCAAAGCCGCTTCCAAAGACAACCCGTCAGACCACCAACGGCATATCGCCAAACTGTTGCGCAAAGCCACCCGTCTGCGTCCGCGACTTGGTACCTACGACCTTGAAGAGTTCAAGAAAATCTGACCTGCATCTTGATTATACAGCCAATTCCTTGTTCCCGTCACAGTAAAGCGTGGCGGGATTTTTCATGCCCGTCCGTGAACATCCCTGTGTCTTTCCGCACTTATGGATTGCCATGTAAGGACAATCCGGGATTATGGATAGTTTAGGGTTCCTTTATACTTCGCTATGCACCGTTTATACTTTCATTTATAGTTCGCAAAATGCTTTGTATGTGCCATTTATAAATGAGGTTTCTCAAAACATCCACCATACCTTTGCATTGTCGCCGAGACAAGGAAGCGACCTGAATATCCATTAAAAAAATATACGCACATGACAGAGCAACGAAAACTTTTAAGCACCAAGGAAGCCGCCGAGTATTGCGGTTTCAAACTGTCCTATTTCCGAAAGCTGATGATGCGCCGGGCAATCCCGATGTACAAGCCATGCGGCAAGCTGTGTTTCTTCAAGAGGGAGGATTTGGATGCTTTCCTCACGGGGGTACGCATCTCATCGCAAGGGGAAATCAACGAGGAAGCTGACCGCTACCTTGCAGGACGGTAGTAAACGACTTTTTTATTCACATCAAAAACAAATTGTATTATGGAACTGACTAAGAACATGGAACAGGCCGGAGCAGCTTCGGCTGTTACGACTGAAAAGAAGAGCGAGAACCGTAAACGTGAAATCAGCGGCAAGGATGTGCAGGCCATCCGCGCGTTTCTGGGAAGTGTGGGCATCTACGAGGCGGACGCATTGCGTGTGGGCATAGCCATCGCCGACGGCAAGGTGACGGATGACAGCATTTCAGCGGACGACCGCCTTGCGCTCAACCGCTATCTCAACAGCGGCACGGACAACGAACGGCTGACACAGGACAATGCACAGGCACATCGGTTGAACCGTGTGTTCAGGTTGTTGGAGCGTGTGGCGGAGTTTTGCGACAAACGCCAACTGGTCACGGTAAACAAGTCGCTGCTTTCCATCGCCGTGGATGCGGCAGACATCAACCGTGCCGTGTCGAGCCTTGACAAGCGGCCTGCTTCCGGGCAACTGTTTTCGGGCAACGCCAATAACAATGGGACGAACAAATGACCGTTTGCAAAAGGTGGAAAGGTGTATGCCCGGTGATAGCGCTGCCTGTTTTTCTTCCCTTATTTCGGAATAGAATTTATTGACTGGCTGATGTGTGACTTTCGACAAACACCTTTCCGCTTATGTACCATCCGGCAGTGTGAAACCGTGCAGGGTACAATGAAAAAGCAGACTGGCATTTCCATACCGATACCTGCACGGCTTCATTCCTTTCACACGGCAGAAGCATCACACTTATATCACTTTTATAAAGAAAAGATTTCATGGACAAGGAAACATACAGATTCATGTACCCGACAGGGATTGCATCATTCACATTCAGGTTTTCCGACCGTGCGGTACAATGGCTGTGCGGAACAACGACCGATGATGACGGCAGGGAGATAAACAACTTTATTCTGTTTGGCGACCTATTGGCAAGGATGGCGGTTGCCGCCGGAGAAAGCAAGGGTTTCCGCAGGGTGCTCATGCTTTCCGCAGGTCTGGCGCAGTATTCCGAAGAACTACTTGCTGCACAGTGGAACATGGGCAGGAAGCGCATACGCAACCTGCTTGCCATACTTTCGGACTTGGGGCTTGTCACTACCCACCGTTCAAGGGTGGCATCCGTGATGACCTTTCCGTGTCTCTCCGGGTGGAAAACAGCGGAGGGTGGCAGCATCGACAATCCTTTTATCCACGAACAGAGGGAAGAATAAGAGCCGTCAGAAGCCGGACAGACAACGGTTCTGTGCCACAAAACGCTTTCCGTTGTTCCATTATCCGGCACTCTTACTGGCACCAGTCTGTTTTAGCTGTGGCAAGCGGAGGGCTTGTTTGGCGTGGAGCGGTAGCGTTCAGTTGCGAGGTATGCCGAGGTATTACCGCCTACGGACAGTAACACCCCGACGCCCTCGCAACAGTCCGGCAGACTGTTGTCCATGCCGCTCGCAGGCTCGCAGCTTCCCTTTTTTAGAAACCGTTTCACGACTATTTCAAGACATCTGTTATATTATGGAATACGAAGGTACCTCCAATCAGGAACAGGAGCAAAAGAAGCCCGTCATAAGGCGTGACAGGGTGGTTGTCACCAAGGTCACGGAGCAGGAGCTTGAGCAAATCAAGGACACCGCCGAGAGGTGCGGCATGACACGCAGCGACTTCATCCGGGCAAGGGCACTCGGCTACAAGCCACGGCAAAGGCTTTCCGGCAAAGAGTTGGACGGTCTAAGGCAGCTTGCGGCCTGCCGCACGGACATGGTGAACTTCGCCAACGCATTGCATGGATTGAACGATAATCAAAAAATCAGGCTTTTCCACCAGCAGCCGAAAATGCTTGACTGGTACGAGAAAGTGGCGTATGTCACAGACCGTGTCGCCGACTTCCTGCAGTCCGCGCAGACGGCGAACCGCTACCCGGCTGGGACAACGAACGAGGAAACGAAGGAGGACGGCGCATGATAGCCAAGGCAAAGGCCGTAGCCCACGGCATAAGGGCGATGCTCTATGTGTCGGGGGAATCAAGGAACAAGAAGCATCCCGAAAAGATAACGCGCATCTGCGACAACTTCATGCCGCAGGGCATGGACGCTACGGGCATCTGGACGGAAATGAAGTTCGCCACCATGAACCATCCCAACATCAAGAACGATGTCATCCGCATGGAGATAAGCCCGGCGATGGAGCATACCGAGGACTTCACTTTGGACGACTGGCGGCAACTGTGGTACGACTTTGCCAAGGCTTTCGATGAACAGGAAATCCGTGACAAGGACGGAAAAGTCGTATCCGGCAAAACCAATGTGTCGGGCAGCAAGTCTTCCGTCTGGCTGCACGAGGAATCCAAGAGCGGCATACCGCATCTCCATGCCGTCGTCTGCCGGGTGGACGAGGACGGGAACATCAACAACGACCACGCCATCCACCTGCGGGCACAACGGGCGGCGGAGAAAGTCGCCCGGCAAAGGGGCTGGACTACCGCCATGCACATACACGAGACGAACATCCCCCAAGTCAGTGCCGACTGTATGGAAGCCTTGCGTGAGCTTGTCAAGTGGTCATGGGACGGCTACCAAGAACGGCTTGCAGCCAAAGGCTACAAACTGTATTTGCGCAAGGACAAAAAGGATGTGATACGCGGCTATGTGCTGTGCAAGGGCAACACAAGGTTCAAGGCTTCGGAACTGGGAAAAGGCCGCAACCTGACCGCATCACGCATCAGGCTGACATGGGAGAAGCTGCATACCGAACAGGAGAAACAAAAGGTCAAGCAAACAGGTGCAACTTCCAAACCTACACTGAAACCGCCCGTTTCCAATGAAGTAAAGCAGAAGCCGCAGCCATTTGTACAGCGGAGCAACCCGGTTTACGAGGACTACACTAGTTATAAGCCCGACCGTCTGCGCACGGAGTTTGAGCATGACGGCAAGACCTACAAACGCTATCTGCCTGACAAGGTGCTTGACTTCTTCAACAATGAGTTCGACTACCGGGAACTGGCCAACTGGCAGGCGTTGCAGAACTTGGCGATGGCTTTCTTCACCCTTATAGCGTCACCCTACGAGGTGTCGGCGGGCGGCGGTGGTGGTGGCTCGCAGTCCGACCTCAAATGGGGGCGTGACCCGGAAGAAGACGAGATTGAATTTGCCCGTCGTTGTGCGCGTGAGGCTTCGCACAGGCTCGGCATACAGAAGAAATCAGGAATGAAACGCAAATGACAAACCCAATAAACAACAACGGATATGAAACAACCCGATACTGACGCCCTGCGTGAGCGGCTTGCCAATTATACGCCCGAAGAGGAGTTGAAACAGGATATGCGGGAGCTTGACGGACTGCTTCAGGAGGTCAACTGCCAAACTGTTGGACTTCGCAATCTCCTGAATGAAATTAATGCACTCAAGGAAGAACTGCACGGCATACACGGCAGCTTGAAGCACACCGTTCAACGGGAACGGGCGGCTTTCAAAGCTCTGGAAGCGGCCAAGGAGAGTGCCGACAACATCGTGGACGGCATCAGCAACGCCATTGTCAAGGCGGAGAAGAATACAGTCATCCAAGCGAAAGTCAGCACCGATGAACTGGCAAAGGTGGAGCAATGTTCCACCAAACACATCAAAGCTGAAAAAGAGCTGTTGGAGAAACACCGGAATGAACTGGCCAAACACCTCCACAATAGCGAAGGCATTTGGCTGTCCAACCGTTGGCTCATATTTATGGTAGTCGTGATATTATTTTGCTATATTGTCGTATTCTTATGGGCATTCCTTAAGACCTAATGGAGGTTTGTTATTCTCTTCAATCACTTGTACTTGTAAAGATATTTGCCATCTTCTAAATACATGACGGGAGAAACATCATGCAAATCAATATTTAGTGAATATCGCTCTTTTAAGTAATTCAAATCCGATAATAATAGATAATAATCTGTTTGATTGTTTTTATCCAACTTATCATAAAGGCGAATATCGCATACATTAAAGTTATCATCGCAGATATTCTGATATAAAAGAATATTCTCGCAGATAAGTACACTTTTTGAGGAATTTGCTTGTATGTATGTACTAACCATTTCGGCCACCTTAAAACGCTCTCGATATTCGGTTTCTGACATCTTAAATCTGAGCGAGTACGTATTATATAATGAAAAAACCAATGCTATACACACTATGAATTTAATAGGTTTAACGAGTTTACTTCTTAAAGGAAGGAACATAATCGGAAGTAAGTAAAAGAAGTTGTTGATGTATCTGTAAGTTTCAAATGAGGAAATATGTCCTTCTTTTATAAAGAAATAGCCTCTATAATGGGATGTATATAGCAGAAGATACGCAAAAAATAAGGTAAAAGGAAATATAATGTCTAATGACATTCTCTTATTACGGAAAAAGAAGTAAATAAGCCATGCAATAGTAGCTGTAAGCACTAAGGAAAATGCTTCAAAACTGAACATCGCTTTAATAAAAGCTGGGAATAGTATAGACAAATAGCGAATTGAGAAAGTTGAATTTTCTATATCTTGAGATTCTATTTTTTCTATGTCAAAAACATTCTGAACGGATAGAAAATAGATACAGACGATAAGTAAAAGGGATGTATATTTCAATATTTCTCCAGTGTATTTTTTTATCTCACATCTATATTTCCACAAAACCAAATAAATAATTTCAATTGTAGGTAAAGTAAGCAATGCCAAATTTTCTCTTTTACACATAATCGCCACAAGAAAAGAAGTAAGACATAGGGCATAGTTATATATACTGTTTCTTCTAAAATAAGTATATACGAATACCAAACAAATGAAACTTGAAAATATTTCTGATAAGAAACAGGTTGTAAACAAGTTTATTATAGGTGCACAACAATAGAGAACAGGAAGGATAAACCAATTCTCGTGATTCTTTGGAAGGATTGACAGTATGAGTAGAATAAAAAAAGCTATGCTTGTATTTGCTATGCTCAAAATGGTTGGAGACCATCCAAAAATGTTCGTAAAAAGAGACAGAAAGGTAGGATACATGATAAAATGCCCACCATAAGTCGAAGTAAGCATCGGTTCCGTAAGACTTCCAACAGAAACGGCATCAATTAAAAAAGAAGTTGGAAATATGTCATACAAGAATTGCCTTGCACAAAAACTAAAAACATAAGCATCCTCATACTCCAATCCATAAAAAAGAGTACCATAATTGTATTTGAACAAAAGAGTTAGAACCAGACAAAGCAATATGCGCTTATATGGTTTTCGTATGGACTTATAATCATATATAAGTTCATGAATAAGCAGAATGAATAAAAATATGATTAGAACTACACACAGATAATATTGCCCCATTTTTCACTACCCTTTCAAAATTTGCTTTATTGTATAATATATTACTTGGCATCCATATTTCACTGAACGTAATAATCTTATAGATGATGAAAGATTGTCGTATCTCGCAGGGCAATATATTTCTTGTATTTCATACCCTTTTGAGAACGCTGCAATAATAATCTGATTGTCAAATATGAAATCATTTGAAAAATCATGATACATTATAGACTTAAGCACATCCTTTCTATAAGCCCTATACCCTGTATGATATTCTGATAAATGTTTCTTGAAACAGAAATTTTGGAACTTTGTAAGTACTCTATTGCATAAATACTTGTATAGCGGCATACCATTTTTTACCGCTTCCAATCCTTTCATCATACGAGAGGCAAGAACAATATCTGCCCCTCGGAGAATCTTTTCTACAATAGACGTTATCAATTTTGGGTCATATTGGTAATCAGGATGAAGCATTACAATTATATCAGCGTCCAATATTAACGCTGTATCATAACATGTTTTTTGATTAGCACCATATCCAAGATTTCTATCGTGTTTAATGATATGCCTGATGCAACATTCTTTGGCAACTTCTATGGTATCATCAGAACTAAAATCATCTACCAGCACAATTTCATTGACAACATCTTGAGGTATTTCAGATATTGTCTTTTTTAGAGATTTCGCACAATTATAAGCAGGCAGAACTACAACAATTTTCATATTTCAATGCAGATGTCTTTAAGTTTAAAAAGTGCGCCCGATAAAATCAGGCGCACCGGAAAATCATTTAGCTCTACAACTCATCTGCTCGAATAATGAGAACTATGCGAACGATGCGAACTGTGAGAGCTATGTGAGCTATGGGAACTGTGGCTTGCGAGTAGATTGAACTCGGCAGAGGACTGTTCCAGCACCAACGTCTGTTCTTGCTGCTGTTCGATTTGAGTGTCGCTGTTTGTCACTTTGGCGACAATCTTTTCTCCAACAGAAGTACAGTAGCTCGCTCCTGCAAGAATTGCAGAGACCGCAAAGAACAAGAGTTTCTTCATTGATACCTCCTTCTTTTAATGTTAGACAATCAGTTAATTAACACACGATATATCGGATGATATATGTTCCACCTTCTTTATATGAGAACTATGGGCATTCCTATTAGCCTCAAAGAACCCTGCACATTGACCTCGCAATACGCATCCTTCACATTCAGGAATGTATATGTCCTTCCAATCTGAAATAGATTGTTGGGCATAACATCTTATGTCTTCGGGCAATACACATAATTGCGCATTGTAGATATAAGGTTTCATCCCCCTATCCGCAAGCAATAAAACCGCTTCCCGTAATTCCATATTATAATCGTATGGGTCAATCCAAAGTTGGTCAAAGTTTTCTTTTGCTAATCCGATGGTTTCCATTTGCATAAAAGCGACCTGTGCAACAAAAGGAAAATTGTGGTAAATATAATCCGCAAATTGTGGTAATCGCTTATAAGTCTGTTTATGGACTACAATTCTAATCCCTATCCGTTGGTGAAACAAGGCAAGATTATATAAGCCTTGTACAGTCTTATAAAAAGTCTTTGCACCGACAATACGATTGTGTTCTTCTGCAATGTCTGAAAAAAGCGGGATGTCAACCTGCAAATCATGATGCCTGCATTTTGCCAGTTTCATTGCATACTCCTTATCCGAAAACTTAACTCCGTTTGATAGAATACTGATTGCCGTTTTAGGGAGTTCTTTCTTGATATGATTTATCAAGACAAACAAATTGTCACCGATAAGCGTAGGTTCACCTCCGGTTATACCAATTTCTTGAGTGTTCTTGTCAAACAGAGAAATCAATTTCAAGTTGAACGGTGTTTTGTCCTTTTCTTGCAATATCGGAGGCTGTGGGCACATAACACAACGATGGTTACACCGTTCTGTAGCCATTATTGCATTATGGTTGGATTTAACTTCATATACAAAAATTATTTCTCCTTGCTGATTGATAACTACAACATCGCCTTCATGGAATTCATCCACATTGTCAACAACACAATAGGGTTTTCCCTTATCTGTAATAATGTCTTTTGTCGTAATTGTTGCCGCATATCCAAATGCAGGACTTAATGCGTCTTTACTTACCCATATTTCATGGGAACGGTGAAACATTTTCTTCCCAAATGTTATCCGGCCAACTATATCTTCCTCTATATGGAATGACTTACCTTGAATTTGTTTCATAATTATCTGCTTGAATAATGTGACATATGCGAAGAATGGTCATAATGCGACATATGCGTTGTCGATTGTTTTAAAATATATTCCAAAGTCTCTTTATTCATCTTGGAAACCTTTACAACCTTTCTTAATCTTGGATGATACGAATACGAAGCATTGCCATCTTTATCAATAATTATACATCCTAATATTGGGTCAAAGAAACCATATTTTTTATACCATGAACTTTCTTTCTGAAGATGTAACTGTTTCCAAAAAACTAACCCTCTCTCGGAATACTGATAAAGGTAAAGTTTGTTATCTGCATAGCGTATTGAAACAGAGTCAATGCATACTGTATCTATAGGTGTAGATTTTGAAGATACATGTAAATAATGTTGTGCATAGCATCGCATTAAAAATAACATGCTAACTAAAGTTACTATCAATCTTTTCATATCTGTTCATTTTAATTTAACCATGACCAAAAGATTCTGTTTATCTCAGGGTCATGCTTGTGCAATAACTCAAACAAGTAATGTATTATTGATTTTGTCTTTTTACACATTTCATTTGTTGGTCTGAAACCAATCATATCCCCTTGTTCGGACATATTACGCACGGGGTCTGCACCGCAATAGGGCTGGAACACACATTCAGAACATACAGGCAGACACTCTGTGCAAGCAGAGGAAATGATATGGTGTAGAAGTTCACCATTAAACATTTCCTGATAACTGTTCTCATTCACATTGCCCAACCTGAAATAATAGTTCTTGAAGCGTGCCATCATTCGGGCTTCATCTGATACATATACGCTACCGTCATAATCATAGATAACTCCTGCAATACCAACGCCCGCCGGAGATTGCAAATCAACAAAGCCCGTAGCAAAAGGTGTAAGCATTCTTCTTAGAAGAAGTGCAGCAAACCCCTCCACAAAGAATGTCCCTTTCTTATTTAGTTCTATAATATAATCAAGTCCTTCTTTATAATTCTCAATGAAATCTTCTATGGGATAAGCAATCTTTTCCTTGTACTGTTTTGCAAAACCGTATGGATTAAGAGACCGTAAGAATATGCTATTGAATCCCAAGCGTATATATTCATCGATTATATCTTTGAAGCGCCCCAAACTATATTTTGAAGTTGTCATAAGAGCAGAAGCACAATCATTATTTCCCCATATCCTCCGTATCATGGCGAGATGCTTCTCAAAGATAGCATGATGGTCTAACTCCTTGTCTTGCAGCGGACGGTTTGTGTCGTGCAAATCTTTAGGGCCATCCAATGATGTTGAAATCATACAGTTGTGTTTTTTTAGATATTGCACCATCTTTTCATTCAACAAGGTTAGATTGGTACAAATAACGAAATCCAGCTCTTTCTTTTTGAAAAGATTTTGCCACTCTGCTTCCTCTATGATATATTTCACCATTTCAAAATCGGTTGAAGGGTCGCCACCCTGAAACTCTATCTTTATACACGGTGAAGGTGATTGGAAGATTGTTTTTACAATATTCTTAGCCGTCTGTTTTGTCATATCAGCAGAGTGGTCTTCACGGTTTTTGCGTGCTACCTGGCAATATATACAACTGGAGTTACAGCGCAAGGTCGGAACTACCATGTGTAGAGAAGTGAAGTCACGAAGTATGCTTTTCTTTGTGCGGAATTTTGTTGCAAGCATTGAAACCACATCTTCGACCTTATCTGTCGTGGCAATTTGTTTTGATTCGATGTCATAAAACAAATCACTGTGTATGTCCATTTCTCCATTTACAAAACGGTGGAAGTCCTCGTTCTGTAAAAAGATATATTCCCCGACTTCGTTTGTGAGGAGATATTCTGTATCATTGAACCGTTCAAAACGGAATGGCAATAACTGATAGTCCATATTCTTATTTTGAATTTACAGGTTTGAACGCTTCTTCAACTATCATATCACGAATGTACCCAAACTGGGCATTAACATCATGCCGCAGCTGTTGGTCTATCAATTCATTGCAAAATTGCTTTGGAATGTCTACAGTAATAGTATTGCCATCTTTTGATTCAAAAATGACAAGTACCATATTCGGATTGGATTTATCCGTCTGCTGGTGGATGTAGAACAAATGCGAGAACTTATAGATTGCTGCCGTAATTACATCTTTGGAATACAGAGCTAAATCTACAATTACTTGAAACTTGTTATCATCAAGTTCTACGACTGGAAATTGAATCTTTGCCATACCATTTTCAACGTCCTCCAGTCCCTCGAAGACCTCTTGTTATTATGCGCAGAAGCGTGGAACTGCAATGCTACCACATTCTGATTTGGAGGTCGTAGGAAAAACCTTTAGCACGGATATGGTAATAGCAGCCCACGCTATAGCGTGAGAACCACTATGCCTTCCTTGTGCTAAATTTGAAAGTTTCCTACGTTTCCAAATCACAAGATAAGCATAACGCTTCTTCTTT
>ERZ779874.289-NODE-289-length-59907-cov-13.370581_pt1 | contig 59907 bp, 47 predicted proteins | sample MGYA00511031_ERZ779874 | MGnify/ENA primary metagenome ERZ779874 (study PRJEB29588, sample SAMEA2156850) | human gut metagenome | biome: human gut; feature: human-associated habitat; material: faeces | place: Denmark | collected 2008/2010 ...
AAGGAACACCAACAGGATGCCCTGTACCGGGGACGACGACTCTTAGGTGCGTGAATATCTCCGCACCTGGGACACAAACTCGCTGACTGTCAAACGAATGTCATTTCAGGTGCGTAGGGTTTTACGCACCTGGAAGTCCGGAACACCACACCCGGGACAACGTTCCTATAAGATTAAGTTAGTCAACTCCTATATAGTTCCCTTAAATTAAGAGAGCAGGAAATGAAAAAGGATAGTTTCTAATATTCACATTTCAATATTCGTTCAGCTCATCCGGTGGAATAGTGGTTTTGCCGGACGAAGTGCACGATTCGGGCAACTTGTCCGGTATGTAGAGCTTTTACCGGACAAGCCGATCTGTGAGTGAATATTAGGAAAATATTTTCTGAAGATTGATGCAAGGTTTTCGGGCGGCGGGATTATGTTATACGTAGCCCCGCTGCTTGATTTGGACTTAAACTACTCTTTGCAGAGCATTATCTGCTGGATGAGGTGATCGGTGGACTGCATACCGGCGGAGCCGATACGGCCGAGATTCCGGATTGTCTTCTCGATGTCTTTGTCGATGATGCCGTCGGTCTCCTTGATGCAGGTCCCCCTCAGGGCCAAGACACAGGACTGGACGGCGCAGGCCACTCCGGAGGCCACTTTCATCGCACATCCGACCTTGGCACCGTCACAGACCATACCGGTGATGTTTCCGATCATATTCTTGATCGCCGAGCAGACTTGGTCGTAGCTTCCTCCGCGGAGGAACACGATTCCGCAGGCTGATCCGGTCGAAGCAATCACGCAGCCGCACAGGGCTGACAACTTTCCAAGATATCCTTTAATGTGAATGGCGACCAAATTGCTGAGGATGAGCGCCCTGGCCAGCCGCTCGTCATCTACGTCGTATTTCAAGGCGTAAGCGATCACGGGCATACTCACCGTGATCCCTTGGTTGCCGCTGCCGGAATTGCTCATCGCCGGAAGCTTGCATCCTGCCATTCTGGCATCCGAGGCCGCGGCGGTCATCCCCATCGCAAAGCTGATGAAATCATCCCCGAAAACCTCCTGTTGGTTCTCCCTGATGGCCTTGCCGACGTTGAGACCATAGTCTCCGCTCAAACCTTCCCGCGCGAGCGCAAGGTTCAAGTCTCTGTCCGCAAGAATGAACTTGATGTCCTCGAATGTTGCGCTTTGGGCGAATGAATATATTTCCTTGACAGTCAGGTTGTAGTCCAGCGTGCATTTCACCGGTGTTGTCTCCCCGTCCCCGCCTTTCCTGAAATCGGAGACAGAGGAGTCGAGTCCTGTCTCGACAATCCTGTCGTGGTCGTCCTCAATGACAGTCCAGGACTTGTGGCCGGCTGAACTAACCGTGACCTTGACGTAAAGGATCTTTGGACTCTCAGCGACCTTGATCCGTACCTTGCCTGCGTCCACCAATCCTTTCGCTGTATCCACATCCTTGTCGGTCAGGTCCTTAAGCACCTCAAGACCATACTCGCTTTTCCCGCAGACCGCTCCGAGGGCGGAGGCGATGTAAAGCCCGACCATCCCGGTCCCGGGGATTCCGACTCCCATTCCGTTCTTGAGAATATTTCCGCTGACCTCCACGTCAACTTCATATTCAGAGAGTACGGGGACTTCTGTTTTCAAGGTTTCCGTGGCTTTGGCGGCGGCCAGCGCGACGGCGATCGGTTCGGTGCAGCCCAAGGCTGGCTTGACTTCCTTGTGCAGGAGTTCGATGAGTTCGGATTCTCTTGTAGTCATAACTGGTTATTTGTCAAGAAATTTCATTATGTCCTTAATCAGTGGTTCAATAGCGGCCTCCCCGCTGATGACCTCGATAGGGAAGCCGATGCAGACGGTCCTGTAACCATTCCCCTCAAAGCAGGTTCCGGCCGAGATGTTCGTGTCTGAGTAGCGAAGGAATGATTTCGACTTATCAGATGATGGCACGATTCCGTCAGGGGTCTCCACGCAGTAGATGAACGGGTTGCGCTCCTTGTGGAATTGGAATTCCGGCACGCTCAGACTGATTGGGCCGTTCTTCTTAACCTTGACAGTGGCGTTGCGGCTGGCGTAGTTTGTCATCCATCTGTAGCCAAGCGTCTTCTCCACAAATTCCTTTGTTGAAGACGTGTATAAGCTGTCCTTGTGCACTGGGTAGATCCCGTCCCAGACATCCGTGCCGATGTTCGCTCCGGAGACGAGCACGTTCCCGCCATCCTCAGTGTAGCGTTTGATGGCTTGTTGTAGGCCAGTAGGGAACACCTGGAACCTGTCCGGCACCTTGCCAGTGCCGACAACGGTAGTGATCTGTTTTCCGCAGATGAGATCCAAGGCCACATCGTTTTTAGCCAAGGTCCTGTCGACGGAGAACGCCGCCACACTCGAAGAGTGGAAAGCATATCCGGCCGCCATGAGAGCCTTGCCGTGGATTCCGCAGTAGTCGAACGTGTTCCCGGCGAAGACCTTTCCGGCCTCATTGGTCCAGGCCGCTCCGAATCCCGGATTGTCATCGTCCAGCCAAGGCAGCGAGCGGCGGAACTGGTACTGCGGGCCGATGAAATTGATTTCTTTTACGTATGGGACACCGGCATCGAGGCTCGCGTCGAATCCGGCATATTCATTGGTGTCGAACCACGCCGGAGCGGAGACTCTGGTGAAGTTGTTGACCACCAGGACGTTTTTGCCGTTGCCTGATTCCGGGATGCCGACGCTGAGGGTCTCGGAAGGGAAGCTTTTCCCTCCCTTGTTGAATGCGGTCACACGATAGCTGTAGATGTGCCCAGGGACGATGGAGACCTTGGTTGAGATCTCGTTTCCTGAGACTTTGCATCCATCCAGCACACGGCCGTTGTCAAAGGCCCCGTCGTCAATCCTTGTCTGAAGAATATATCCGGTAGGGACGGCGGTTGCCTCAAGCGAGTCCACGGTGGCTTTCCAGCTGAGCCTCACGGATTTGGAACCAGTGAATGAAGTAGCGAAAGAGTTGACCGGAAGCGGCTGCACTGCATATTCGCAACCATAGCGGGCGCTCAGGTATTTAAGCATTCCTTTATAGACCGCGCGGCTGACAGTGAAGCGGAAAGACGGATCAAGTCCGAATTTCATATCCGCGAAATTCTGGTGAGACAGTAATTCGAGCAGCATCGCAGGAACTGTCGCCGTGCGGGATTCGCTGTAGGATCGGTCCCACAAGCCCCTTCTGCTCCATTCCGGATTGAATTCCTTGCGGATGTCGTTCACGATCTCTGTCTGGACAAAGTCAGCGTACATCCTCTGCTGAAGCCTGTCCTCTCCGTTGGCGAACTTGTCGCTGCCGTCGCACAGCAAGGTGTATATGGACAGCGTGCCGATGATCGAGTCATTCGGAGTCGTACCGGCGTCCGTGTGGAACGCGAACGAAAGGTCTATCGGAATATTCAGTCCTTCGGCCTTTGGATTTGTCCTTGAACCACCGGACATCCAGCCGACCCACGCGCCACGGTTGCCGTAGTCGGACGTGTAGTCATTGTCGTATTTGCTCAGGATTGTGGAATCGGCCCCGGCCCATTGCATCCAGTAGAGTGCTCCTTCCGTGAAGGACGGCATCCCTGAGGTGGTATATTCATTGACCGGCTGGTCTTTGAGGCCTCTTGCGATCTTGCCCATTCCGCCGCCGAAACGCACTGCGTCCGCTGTGATCACAGCGTTGCGGGTGACGTTGTAGCCTTTCGGGACGCTGTTGTCAAGGATCACGCAACCTTCTGAACCTTTGTCGAACTCGAATGTGCCAATGTAGATCCAGGTGCCGCCGCCCATCTTCTGGTTGACGATGAACTCACTCTCGCCGCCCAGATGCCTGACTGTGTAATGGGCGCAAGGAGTGCTGTGCGGCAGACTCTTATAGGAAATATAGACTGAATATTCCCCGCGTTCCGGAATCTCAGGGGTCCAGCGTGCCTCGGCCGCCTTTCCCCTATGGTTCTCACGGCATTCCGCTTGGCGGGCCGTTCCCATCTGAAACGGATTCTCCAGCAATGAATATGTCGCCCTGGCATCCGCGAATCCAATTCCAGCGTCCGACCAAGTTCCTGTCTCTGAATATCTTCCCTCGATTCTGACACCCTCTCCACGTCCATCCTCGAAAGCTGGATCGTTGTCTGAGATGACCTCGTTGGTCTGCGGATCCCTCTCGCGAGGAGTCATAACGTAGGCTCCGGCGTTCTCCAGCATCGGAATCAGGAACGGAAGCACATAGCTTTGGGTGTACATATCCTCGACGGTCTGGAACGTCGGCGCGCGCTGCCATTCCCAACGGTCGGTCTTCTCCTCGAAATAGCGGCCGTGGCTCTGCCAGAGGGCTATGTTACGTCCTGCCAGACCTTTGGAAAAGTCTTCCTCGTCCATTTTGGTGACAAACGGATGGGTGTTACGTAAGTCCTTTGTCCTGAATTTGTTCTTAATGGATTTCCCGTCATTGCCGACCTGCGGCACAACGTATGATTCCAGCCTGTTCTTGCCCACGAACAGATTCCCGATCCCGTACTTGGAACAAGATTCCGGCATCAGATCCGTGAGTGTCTTCCTGAGCCACTTCACGTCCTTTGACCGCCAAGGGAAATCCCCCATAGCCGGTGTGAAATAAAAGTCAAGATCATAGCCTCGTCTGACGACCTTGTTGGCCTTGACCTGCGATGACACACCTGTCCTTTCGACAACAAGGGTCTGGAGTGAGTCAACCGCATCCTTGAATTCCTTTACAGACTGCGCCGCAAGGCCTGTGGAAAATGCCCCGGCGACAGCGAATAGGGTTATTAATCGTTTGATCATACTATCGTTTGTTCTTGAATATCAGCAATTCGGCCAGCAACGTGATCACCGACGTGCTGGCGAGTGCGGTGAAATCCGCCAGAAAATCCATCGGATCCCCGCTTCTGTAGGTGGTGAAAGACTGTCCGATCTCCGTTCCGGCCGCCACGGCGCAACCTATGGCAAAAATGATGGCCACGGCCAAGGCTATCCTCCATCCTTTCTCACTTTTAGGGCGGAACGCCGCATAGCAAAGGATCGGGAACGGGAAGAATATTATGAAATGGACAACCTTGTCCATCGGGATTCCCCACAGACTGTCCTGTCCGATCTGCGGTAAGTCTTTGAAATGACCGAAGCAGCAGTACGCCACGGCGCAGAGGTACAGGATGAACAGCAGTATAGCCAGAATCCGTTGTTTTCTCATATTCATAGATTTATTTCAGAATCAGTTCTCCGAAGAATTCGGGTCTGTGGAAGTCGGGTTTCGGGGTCTTGATCGGGTTCCAGCTGAGGAAGTGCGGATGAGCGGTAAGGTCTCCGCATTTGTAGAAATTCCCCCGCAGACTGACCGGAAGGTTGTCCCTGTCGATACCTATCAGCTTGAACGGGATCAGCATAGCAACCGTCCAGCTGAATATCCTGTCGTTGATCGTGACAGGCTTGCGCTCCAGGGAACTATGCCTTATGACACTTGCCAAGAGTTCCGGCCGGATGAGTGTCTTGTTGATCCTGCTCGTCCTCTTGGACGCAAGCAGCGAGCCGACACAGGTCATCTCGAAATTGTAGTATGTCCCGTCGTACGGATCCGTGACGAAGAACTCGCAGCAGCTGTCCTCCCAACTGTTTCCGTTGTCCTCCATCGCGGTTGCCCTGAGGTCAAGCCCCCTCACGTGGAACATGACCGCAAGATGGGTCTTTGTGCGGGCTATGGAACCGTTGCAATCCGGAGCGTACGGGGCGTCCTTGGGCCAGTTCTGCTCGCAGACGGCGAACTTTGACGCACCTTTCTCCATCGCAAGATCCAGTTCCTGCATATTCATCATCTCAAGTCCTTCAATCAGCGGGACCCTTATCTGTCTGACAACATTTTTCATCTCTGTGTATCATGAATATTCCTGCGAGGCATTAAAGTGCCTGCATATCATTGAGTTTCCTATAATATCCGTTCAGCGCCAGCAAGTCCTCGTGTCTGCCACGCTCCACGATCCGACCTTCATCCATAACGATGATCTCGTCCGCGTTTCGGATGGTCGAGAGCCTGTGGGCGATGGCTATTGTGGTTCTGGTTGACATCAGTCTGTCAAGAGCCTCCTGCACAATCTTCTCAGACTCAGTGTCAAGCGATGCGGTTGCCTCGTCCAGGATCAGGATAGGCGGGTTCTTGAGGATTGCCCTTGCGATGCTGATTCTCTGCCTCTGGCCGCCGGACAGTTTGATGCCGCGGTCTCCGATGTTGAAATCGTAGCCGCCTTCCTTCTCCATAATGAAGTCGTGGGCGTTGGCGATCTTCGCCGCCTCGATCACGCTTTCCATCGTGGCGTTCTCGACACCGAAGGCTATGTTGTTGAAAATCGTGTCGTTGAACAGAATCGATTCCTGATTGACGTTACCGATGAGGCTTCTAAGATCCGCGATCCTGATGTCCCTGATGTCCGTCCCGTCAATCGTGATGGCTCCGCCGGTCGGGTCATAGAATCTCGGAATGAGGTCCACCAAGGTGGATTTTCCCGCACCGGAGGCACCCACGATCGCTATTGTCTTGCCTTTAGGAATATCCAGACTCACATCATCCAGAATCATCCTGTGCCCGTCCGGATAGCGGAAGTTAACGTGCTCGAACGAAAGTTTCCCGTTGAATCCGTCCAAGGCTTTCGGCTCCTTCGGCTCGATGATGTCGTTCTCCGCGTCCAGAATCTTGTTGATCCTCTCCATCGAGGCCATACCCTTAGGGATGGCGTACCCAGCCTTCGCGAAATCCTTGATAGGGTTGATGATGCTGTAGAGGATCACCATATAATAAATGAATATAGGCGCGTCGATTGTCGATTTTCCTCCGAGGATCAACGCTCCTCCGAACCACAGCACGATCATAATAAGCACGGTGCCGAGGAACTCGCTCATCGGGTGGGCGAGGGACTGGCGGATGGTCACCCGGTTGTTCTTTCTCCTCATCGCCTCGGTGACGTTGTCGAACCTGTCGGACATCTTCTTCTCGGCGATGAACGCCTTGATGATGCGGAGTCCTCCGAGAGTCTCCTCCACCTGCGCCATCACATCGCTCCAAAGCTGCTGGACCTCAAGCGATTTCCTCTTCAGGTTCTTTCCCACGACTCCCATCACCCACATCATCACAGGGGCGAACAGGATCGTGAACGCCGTCATCTGCCAGCTGATGACAAGAAGGGCGACGAAATAAAAAAGGATGAGAATCGGGTTCTTGATCAGCATCTCGATGGAGCCGGTGATGGAGTTCTCGACCTCCTGCACGTCACCGCTCATCCTGGCGATGATGTCACCTTTCTTCTCCTCCGAGAAGAAGCCGAGCGGAAGGGCGAGGATCTTGTTGTAGATGTCCATCCTGATGTTCTTCACCACTCCGGTCCTGATCGGAACCATCACAGCGGATGAGCCGAAGTAGCAGGCGGTCTTCAGCGCGGTCATCACAACCAGGAATATGCACAGGAACAGCAGCACGGTTGACGCTCCGAGCGCGGAGATCTGCTGCTCCAGCATCCAATAGACGTTCGCCATAAACGCGTCCCCGAGATCCTTGAACGGCATATTCCAAACCTCGTTCCACGGGGTGAATGAATATACCGTCTCGTTGATCTTGAACAGGATGCGCAGGATCGGCACGATGATCGCGAACGAGAAGATGTTGAACACCGCCGACAGGATATTCAGAATTATCGAGCCGGCGAGATATTTCTTGAAAGGCGCGACATAGCGCTTTATCATTGACCAGAATTCTTTCATTGTCAGAGTATTTTTTCCAACCAGTGGAAGATCAGGAATATTCTTTTGCGTAAAACTTCGTAGTCGAGGGTGTCGGCGGTGTCAGTGACCTTGTTGGTCAGCATCGTGATGCCAGAGGTGAACACGGCGCAGACCAGACCGTTCTGGACGAATATCTTCTGGTCGCCGAACCGGCTGTGGAACATCTCGGTGAAACTCTTGCTGCCGTAGTAGTTGGTTGATATGTCAAGCCCCATTCCCTGTCCTTCGTTCGCCCTTGTGAGGTCAAAAGTATATTGCCCGTCACTGAGCATGATCAGGAAATCCTTTCTGTCCTTGTGGATAGGCTCAAGGGTGCTTCCGAGAATGTCGAGCACAACGGTGGAGCGAATCCTGTCCATCGTGATCGTCTCGCCGTCCACAGGATCTTTCAGTCTGCCGTTCCTGATGTCCTCCATCAGGGCCTCCGCGCCGGCAGAGTTCTTTTCCTTCGCGTCGGTCGCCACGAAGATTATATTCTTTCCGTATGAACGTCCAAGATCTTTCATCTTGCGGAACATGTCCGCCACGCTGAGCATGGCCACAACCCCGGACGCGTTGTTGTCAGCACCTGGGTAGAGATTTCCGTCGATGATCCCATGACTGTCATAATGGGCGGCGATGATGACGTACATTTCTTTGGATGCCTCTCTCTTTCCAGGCAGGAAACCGAGAATGTTACGTCCCACGACATCCCCGACTTTGAACGATCGGCTCCAACTGCCGTCAAACGGCATGAGCCCGGCGTTCTCGTAGCGTCTGGAAATCCAAAGGGCCACCTCGGCGGCTCCGCGTGAGCCTGTCGCCCTGCCTTTGAATGTGGTGTCCGTGAGGAATTCAACCTGCATCCTGAGGTTGTCTGAGTTGATGACTTTCTCGGCGTTGCGTCCAGAGGGCACCATCTTGACCTCCGCTTGCTGCGCGAAAAGCTCCCCGGCGGTGACCGTGAGGAGAATCAATGCGAAAATTTTACTTAAAAGCGTCTTCAAGGCACGATAAATGTTTATCTTTGCAAACGACAAAATTAGGAATTTTAAGGATTAAAGTGAAATATATTTATATGAAAAGATTCGCGCTGACTCTATTTTTCCTGTTGTGCCTCGCTTTGGTCTCCAACGCGCAGTACGATAAGGACGTGTTTAATTTCAGAGGCCGCGCGGCTCTTGCGGACGGAAAATATTCAGAGGCAATCAGCCATTTCAACATCCTTGCGCGTCTGGACACGACAGACTGCTGGACTTTTTTCTACAGAGGCATCGCGAAATACAACCTTGGTGACCTTCGTGGCGCGCAGGCTGATTTCAACACTTCAGTAAGGCTCAATCCAGTGTTCACCAACGGCTACCATTTCAGAGCCATAACCCTCAGCCGTTTCGGGAAGTACGACGAGGCCTTGAAAGATCTGGAAAGGGCAATGGAACTAAGGCCCGGGCTTGACGGATTGTATTTCAGCAGGGGAGTGACATATTTCCTTGCCCAGCAGTTCGACAAGGCTGTGGCCGATTTTGACCGCTATATCAGAAAGGAGCCGAAAGATCCGTCCGCATATCTGAACAGGGGAGCCTCCTATCTTTTCCTCAATGACACGACAAAGGCTTTGGAGGACTACAACAGAGCCATCAGGCTGGATCGCTTCGATCCGGAAGGATATATCCGTCGTGGCCGCGTCTATGCCTTGAGGAAAGACTACAATGATGCGATAGCCGACATGGACAAGGCGATCGGCCTGGACACGACCAACACTTTCGCCTATTTCAACAGGGCGTTGATGTACTACGACCAGAACAACTACAACGCCGCGATGAGCGACCTGAACAGAGTTTTGAGGGATGAGCCGGGCAACGCGCTTACCCTTTACAACCGAAGCCTTATCAACGCGCAGGTCGGAAATATGGAGGATGCGCTCGCGGATATGGACCACGTCATCAACATCAATCCGGAGAACGTGCTCGCGTACTACAACCGTGCCTCGTACTTTGTCCGGATGGGACGCTGGATGGATGCCCTTGACGACTACGACAAGGCCATCGAACTGTACCCTGACTTCGCCAAGGCCTATCTGAACCGCTCGTATGTGAAGAATATGCTCGGCCGTACAAAGTCCTCGAAGCAGGATTACGACACGGCTCAGAAGAAAGTTCAGGAGTACCGCGCGAAGAATGCCGCGGACGAGGGGTCGTTCGCCGACACGACCAAGAAGTACAGTTCCCTGATCGCGTTGGACGCGGATTTCGCCAAAAAGGATTTCGACAACGAACTTCTTCAGAACAGGGACATCAACATCCGTCTGAAATCACTCTACAAGTTCAGCCTTGCGGCACGGCGTGACAACCAGAACATCGCTCTGAGACACCGCTACGAGAACCCGCTGATCGACAAGTTCATCTCGGACTCTCCGATCGTGATGACGGTCTCCAATTCCGACTCGCTTGTCAAACCTGAATTCGCGCACGGAATCGACGCGTCGCTCTATGGTGATTCCTATCTTGCCGCCGGGGATCCTAAGTCCTTGACAGATGCTGACAGGGCTTTCATCAAAGGACTCTACGATGTGCAGTCAAAGCAATTCACTTCAGCCTTGAACCAGTTCGACGCCGCGGTGAATTCCGAGAGCAAGGGAAAATATTCAGAATATTACAAGGCTTTCTATTATTTGAACAGGGGTGTGCTCCGCGCCGAGATGATCGATTTCATCTCATCCATCGAGAGCAACGTGCAGACCTTGACTATGGATGACAAGGGTACCACCAGAGCCCGTGTTCGTGACCAGGTGAGCCGGACGTATGACTATTCGGAGGCCATCGAGGATATGCTGGCTGCTGACAGGATCCTTCCTGGAATCCCGTACGTCTATTTCAACCTTGGCAATCTTTACTGCCTGTCCTCGAAGTTCGTGGAGTCGGTTGACAGCTACACCAAGGCGATCAATGTCTATCCTTATATGGGAGACGCGTACTATAACCGAGGTCTTGTACTCATCTATCTGAAAGACAAGGAGAAAGGTTGCATCGACCTTTCGAGGGCCGGTGAGCTCGGTGTCGGTGATGCCTACAGCGTGATCTCGAAATATTGCGAAGAGGAGAAGAAGTGATGCTGAAGTTTTTTAGTCTTTCCAGCGGCAGCTGCGGCAATTGCTATTTCCTTTCCGACGGTAGATCGGGGCTTCTCATCGACGCTGGAGTCAGCCAGCGGCGTTTGAAGAAGACTCTGATGGAGCACGGCTTAGGTGTGGATTCCTTTCAGGCAGTGCTTGTGACACATGATCATCTTGATCACATCAGACAGCTGGGTTCGTATTGCAAGCATCTGAAAAAGCCTGTATATGCGACCGCCGTGCTGCACGAGGCTCTTTCGCATCACACATTCACAAGGGACTACATCTCGGATTACCGTTGTGTCCTTCCGGATGAAGGTCCTGTCAGGATTAGACTTCGTGGGGATATTCCGGAAGAGGAACTCCCGTTGGTCAGTCATTTTGTGGTGCCGCACGACGCGACCCAGACCGTAGGTTATTTCATCGAGTGGTCAGGGGTAAGGTTCTTCCTGATGACCGATGCCGGCAGGGTGACTGACGAGGCTATTGAATATGCCCGGAAGGCCGACGCGGTTGTCTTCGAGTCGAACTACGATTCCGGAATGCTGATCGGGGGCCCTTACCCACACGAACTTAAGATGCGTATATGTCAAGGCAACGGTCACCTGAGCAACGATGAGTGCGCCTCGGCCATCCGCCGTTTCTGGCATCCCGGCCTCAAGAACATCTTTCTCTGCCATCTAAGTGAGAACAACAACACACCGTCTCTCGCCTTCGACTCCGCCGCCGATGCCCTTAGGTCGATTCGCCTTGACGGTCACCTCACCGCAAAGGAAATCACCAACCTCCAGACCCTTCCCCGCACCCGCGCCTCCCAGATGTTCACCTTGTGATAAACGGCTAAGCCTTCGAAAGACTAATACAGACTCTGGCAATATAATTCAGGAATATGCCTCTTGGTGTTCAGGGTGTGAATATATTTGCGCACCTAAGAAGCTGTTTTGAATTGTTTGAAATGTTCTTTGAGGTGAAAAATCTTCATTTTCTTCCCGCTTCTTCAGTCAGATAGCACCGCTATCTTCCTTGGAAGAAGCGGTCGAAACTGAAGTTTTTCACTCTCAAACCTTCAAACAAACAATTCAAAACAGCTTCTAAGAAAGGAAGATGTTATTGAAGGCGGGATGCGTTTGGCTACTTGATTGATTTGTAATAGATAGGAGTACGGTTGTCTTCGCCGCGGAATATTCCGATGAGGTCGCGGAGAAGGAGGTCGGGGTGTACCACACCACTTTCCCAGAAATCGTTGCCACCCTTGGGGTTGAGGCGGTTGTTGTCGTTCCAGACCACGCTTGCGGAGGTGTCACTGGAGTTCGTGGCGCATCCTTCGGCATTGGAGTATCCTCTGGCCGAGGCGTTTCCCTGAATATCCATCAAGAAGTCGTCGAACAGGGGATTGACGGAAAGGAGTTGTTCCAGAGTCTGGCACCAACCGACATTCATCCAAAGATCCGCTTCCTTTGACAATGAATATGCCGTCTCGACCGAAATCCGGCCCGAGACTGAACTTCCGGATTTGGCTCCGAGAATCTCCCCGCCGGCATCCTTGAACAGGGTGGTGAGATAACTTTCCTGTCCGGGAATGAACCATTGGTCCTTGTACGGGATGTTGACCAGAATCTTTCTTTGTTTGTGAGTCGTTCCTTTGGAATCCAGTTCAATATTTCTGTTCAGATTACTTTGAACTGAATCACGTAAGTTTATGTAGTTCTCCGAAACGATCTTAAGCACCGAGTCAGCCGCGGCCATATTCCCTGTCAACGCTCCAAAAAGGCGTATGTAGGCGGCTCTGGCCAGAGGGTGTCGCTCAAGATGCTCATTGACAATGAAAGTCTTTATTCCCAGCGACTCAAGTTTCGAGAAGAACTGTGACTTCACAGGGGAGACTGAATATGTCAGGAGCAGGTCCGGCTTCAGGGCCATTATCTTCTCGTAGTCATGGCTTGCGTCATAACCGATGTCCACCACCGTTCCGTTGCTTAGGCCGGCTGTCACTGAAGAGTCGCAGACATATTCACCGCCCGACACCCCGACAATCACCGAGTCCGCCCCGACGGCATCCAGAAAACCGATGTGGGAAGTGCTCGTAACTATCAATCTGCCAAGAGGTTGACTGATGGATATCGTGTCCCGGCTCCCGTCAAACGGCGAGATCGAGACCAATGAATATCCCCCATCAGCTTCCGGGATTATATTCATAAATTGCGGTTCGATAACGTCCTGCGGCAAGTCTCCGCTGACATTCCGCGCGCATCCGCAGACACTTGCGGCAAGCGCGGTGGCCAAGAAAATATATTCGTAGAATTTCATATCATCGCAAATTTAATTGTTTTTTGCTATCTTCGAAGTCTGTTCGGTGGAAATCACTTGCTGATGTCAAGATAATGCCGGATTTTATGAATATGCCGACTTGGCTTTTCTGACAAGATGATCGTGAGGGCAGGAAATGAAATTTGAAAATTTGTAATATTATGGGAAAATATAACTTTGACGAGATGACGATAAGGCGCGGCACGAACTGCGTCAAATGGGATGCGGAGAGTCCGGTCGGGCCGATTTCGGAGGATGTGATTCCGCTTTGGGTGGCAGATATGGACTTCAAGGTGGCTCCGGAGATCGTGAACGTGCTGAAAGATCGTGTGGATCAAGAGATTTTCGGCTACACCCACGTGCCGGATTCCTACTACGAGGCTGCCGTCAACTGGTGGGAGCGCCGCAGAGGGTGGCACACGGAGAAGGATTGGTACCTCTACATTGCAGGGGTGGTTCCGGCGATGTCGGTGGTTGTCAAGGCTTTGACGCAGTACGAGATTGTGGACGGCGAGGTTGTCGAGAAGCCGAACCGTGGACGTGGCCCTCACGGTGAATTGCCGAAGATGATCATCCAGAGTCCGGCGTACAACTGTTTCTTCTCCACCGCGAAGAACAATCTTTGTGAACTCTCAATCAACAAACTGATCTACGACACGGAAGGTGATCAGGCCACTTGGTACATTGATTTCGAGGATCTTGAGAGACGTGCCGCCGACCCGATGGCCAAGGTGCTGCTGTTCTGCAATCCTCACAACCCTTGCGGACGTGTCTGGCCTCGTGAGGACCTTGAGAGGGTAGCCGACATCTGCCGCAGAAACGGTGTGATCGTCATAAGCGACGAGATCCATTGCGAACTGGAAATGCCTGGCTATCACTTCACTCCGATGGCTTCTATCTCACAGGTAGCCCAGGACAATACCGTCACGATGAACTCTCCAAGCAAGTCGTTCAACATCGCCGGTTTGGGAATATCCAACATCATCACCAACAATCCTGACTGGAAGAAAATCATCGACAGGGTAATCAATATCAACGAGTTGTGTGAGGTGAATCCTTTCGGTGTGCTTGCGCTTCAGGCCGCCTACAACGAGGGTGAGCCGTGGCTCAAGGAGCTTAATGAATATCTTTACGGGAATTACCGCACGTTGCTGTCGTTCTTTGAGGAGAACCTTCCGGAGTTCCCTGTCAGCAAACTGGAAGGAACCTACCTTGTGTGGGTGGATGTCAGCGCTTTGAATATGTCCGCTAACGACATAGAGAACAGCCTCTTGCTCAATGAGAAGGTCTGGATCAACTCCGGCGTGATGTACGGCCTTGATGGCTTTATGCGCATCAACATCGCCTGCCCTCGTGCCCGTCTCCAGCAAGGCCTTGACCGCATCGCCAAAGGCTTCCGCCGCTTGATGACATAGTAGGCCCTTGATCTTCCTGATAAAATAACTGGTCGCCGATTTCCCTGAAGGAGTGACTGCACGCTGGACTTCCAGAAGGAAAAACTGGTCGCTGGGCTTGTCGAAGCGATAAAGTATCAGTTAGCCACCGAAAAAAGGCAAAAGTCAAATTTTGCACGTTACCAAAATTTGACTTTTGATTTTTCGGTGGCTATTGAGATTATGTACTTGGCATCTCCTGGCCATCACGGCCAGCCCTATATTATTGGTTGCCATTGTTCATTGAGGTGTCGCTACTAAACTTTGCTACTGTGGTTCAGTGAAGTGCCATCACGAACCTTAGCCACCCGCGGCTATAAGCGGGTGGGGCCCAAGCGCAGCTTGGGAGGGACGGAGCGCGAAGCGCGGAGGGTTTGTGGAGACACTTCACTGAACCCTGTTCATCACGAAATGTCGTTTAGAATATGATCTGAAAATCAAGGACTTTGTCTTGGCCGAAAGAGCCGGTGACATGAGCTCTGGATTCGTTACGGTAAGTGAGCGGCTTCCTGTCAGACAACTCTATGGCGATGAGGTCGCCGGTGCGGATGTAGAGTAGCTTTGTGGCTTCAACGATGGCATCCTCGATCATATTCAACGATGGTTGGTCAAAAACAAAAAGGTCATGTTCGTTCCGGAACAGGCGGAAATGACCGTTTTTCTCCAATCTTTCTGGAGGAAACATTGGAGACGGGAGGAAGGAGGTGTGGTCGAGGCAGATGGCCTGGGCGTAGCCTTCCGGGGTGCCGTCAAGCATATTCTCCGGGTAGAGGAGGACTCCGAAACCGATTGAGTCGTAGTACCTTGACGCGAATTTCCTCCCGACGCTGCGGCCTGGCTTCAGGATGCGGGCGAAAAGGACGGGGGAATATGTCAACTCGTCCACGAACTCTGGAGGGTAAAAGTCCTCGTTGTCTTTCTCCCACGTTGTGTCCGGGCGAACGGTGATGTGGCCGGATGATGTCTTTACTATTATATTCATAAATCAATTTCCCGCAGGAAATGCCGCATTCCGCCGACAGTTAAAAGAGTTTGCCAGAGAATTTGTCCTTCAGACCGGCTACTGCACTGTCAAACGCTTCACCCTCAAGTGGCTTGCTCATTTCGGCCTCTCTGGCTTTGGCGGCTTCCTTTTTCTCCTTGTCGAACTGCTCCTTCAGGCGTGCGAACTGTCGCTTGGTGTCCATCGTGAACTCACCGTTCTCGATCCAGGCGAAGTAGGCCGGCTCGGTCTCATATACCTCCCTGGCCGTGTGGCCCTTGTGCTTTCCGAAACTGATGGTCGGCTCGTCGTTCTTGCCGAGAATCAGTCTGCCGGCATAGTCAATAGTACGTGGACGTCCGGCTACTCCGGCCAGAAACTCTACATCGTTCTTGAGCACCTGCTCGTGGTACTTTGTCGGAGTCTGGTACATATCCAGTTGGCCCTTAAGCACTTCATATGTAGCCATAGTGTCAGCCTCGGCTGAATGGGCGTTCTCGAAATCCTCTCCGCCGCAATAGAAACGGTATGCGGCCTTGAGGTTGCGTGGCTCCATATAATGGTAGATCGTCTGCACGTCGATCATCTGCTTGGAGTGCAGGTCGATGTCCGTGGCCTCAAGGGTTGCCTGGGCCTTGGCCTTGTTCTCAGGAGTGTTCCTTGGATCCGCAAGCCTGCGCATGCAATAGGCACGTACCCTCTCAAGTTCCTCGGACAGCATCGGCAGGTCGAACTTTGTGGAATTATACCCTGCCAGATCACTGTCTCTCAGCCAATCCACGACTTCGGCCGCAATCTCGATGAATTTCTTCTCCTTTGCGACATCCTCATCCTTGATCCCGTTCACCTGACTGGCTTCGGGATTGATCGGATGCTGTTTGCGGAGAGTGTAGTCCCAAGGACAGACCCTCCAGGTCTTCACCTCGTGGTGTCCGTCAGGGAACACCTTGACAAAACTCAGTTCGACAATGCAGTCATTGACAATATTAAGCCCCGTGCTCTCAATGTCAAAGAAAAGCAGAGGCCTTTCAAGAGAAAGTTCCATAGCTTTGATTCTCCGAAGGTTAAACCATGATAGGCATCAGGATTCCGCAGATCTTTCCGCTCTCATCATCCTCTTCTGAAGGAATGATGAGGGCAGCCCTGCGCGCGTCGGCGAACTTCATCACGACTGTCTCGCAACTCATGTTGGCGAGGATCTCCGTGAGGAATGTTGACTTGAATCCGATGGTCAGCTCGTCACCGCTGTAGTCGCAGTTGATCTTCTCGTAGGCTGCGATGGCGAAACCGAGATCCTGTGCGGTGATCTCCATCTGTCCCGGCTTGAGATCCAGCTTGATGTGGTTGGAGGCCTTGTTGGCGCAGACGGCCACACGCCTTACCGTGTTCAAGAACATCGCCCTGTCGATCTTCAGCACGCTGGAGTTGTTCTGAGGGATCACATCGCGGTACTTAGGGTACTTGCCGACAATCAGCCTGCACACCATGGTAGTCTTCCCGATGGTGAAGAGGACGGTGCTGGAATCGAACGCGATCTCAACAGTTCCGTCGTCTTTCCCGAGGATGGACTTCAGGACGGCGGCCGGCTTCTTGTGGAGGATGAACGAGCATTTCTCCGGGGTCTTCACTTCCTTGGCCGTGTAGCAGATGAGCTTGTGCGAGTCTGAGGCCACGAGAGTGGTGGATTCCGGTCCGAAATCAAAGAATATTCCGTTCATCGCCGGCCTTATCTCGTCATCTGCCGTGGCGTAGATCGTGCTGTTTATGCCTTCTATCAGGCTTTCGGCCGGGAATTCAAGTTTCTCCGCGTCGTCGCTCGTCCCCTTGATCTCAGGATAGTCCTCGGCAGGGAAGAAAGGCAGCACGGAGTTACCGCTTGTCCACTTGCACTCGATCGAGCTGTCGCTGGCGGTGCAGATCGATACAGGCTGGTCAGGAAGTTCCTTGAGAAGGTCGATGATGTGCCTTGCGGGAACGGCGATCCTGCCTTCCTCTTCGGTGGTGTCCACTTCGATTTCAGTCCTGAGGGTGAGCTCCGAATCCGATGCGGTGACCTCAAGGATGTTGCCTTTGAGGTCAAACAGGAAGTTTTCCAGAATCGGAAGGGCGGACTTGGCCGGGATGGCCTTGGAGATGTCCATCAGTCCTTTCAGAAGCTCGGAGCTTGATACGTTGAGTTTCATATTCGTGTGTTTTTTAATTCATTGTTTTCCGGCCGCCGGAGGGTGGCCTCTGTAAAAGGCAAATATACGAATATTCCCTTAATATTATGGCATCATATTTGATTTTTTGCCTAAGGCTTCGGAAACACCATCCGGATGCTTGTGATTGAATATTGATAAATTTAATTAATATGTCAGAAATGAAAAAAGGTTTGTTAACAGTGGTGCTGTCAGTATTGTTCAGCGTGCTGGCGGCATACGGTGTCGTCAAGGCGGCCACCGTGAATGATGGAGACAATGTGACAAGTACAGAGAACGGAACGGTCACAAAGACTGTCAATCTGGCACAGTCGGACTATCCGGATCTGACTTACGCCGCGGAGGCTGCGGTTGATGCTGTTGTTTATGTGGAGGTGACGGTGACTCAGCAATATCAGATGACGGATCCGTTCTTCCGTTTCTTCTTCGGGGATGAAGGCCCTCAGACAAGAGAGCAGCAGGGAAGCGGCTCTGGAGTGATCATCCGTCCTGACGGCTACATCGTGACCAACAACCACGTGGTCGCCAACGCGACGAAGGTACAGGTCACCCTGAATAACAACAAGGTATATGACGCCAAGGTCATCGGTACTGATCCGGCCACGGATGTCGCATTGATAAAGATTGACGCTCAGGGACTTCCGACGCTTCCGTTCGGGGATTCCGACCAGTTGAGGCTCGGTGAGTGGGTTTTGGCCGTCGGCAGTCCTCTTGGCTACCAGCTCAGGTCAACCATCACGGCCGGCATTGTCAGCGCCAAGGGACGTTCGATGGCGCACGATCCTCGTGAGAGAAACAATGGCGGAATCCAGATCGAGTCCTTCATCCAGACCGACGCGGCTGTCAACCCTGGCAACTCCGGTGGCGCCCTTGTCAACAAGACCGGTGAGCTTGTCGGCATCAACACCGCTATTGTTTCACAGACGGGAGCATATTCGGGATATTCATTCGCTGTGCCTGTGAATATTGTGAAGAAGGTTGTAGAAGACTTGATTGACTTTGGGTCAGTGAAGAGAGCCGTTCTTGGAATCGCTATGTCTGATCTCAGCGAAGGTCTTGCCAAGAATCTGAAATATGATTCTGTCGATGATATGTTGAAAAAATTGAAACTTTCTTCTCCGGAAGGCGTATATATCAGAGAGGTTGCGAAAGGCAGCTCCGCTGACAAGGCCGGAATGAAGGAAGGTGATGTGATTGTGGCCATTGACGGAACCGATGTGAAGAGTGGCTCCGCAGTTCAGGTCAAGGTCAATACCTTCCACCCGGGTGACAAGGCTAAGGTCAAGATCATCCGTGACGGCAAGGAGAAGGAACTTGAGGTCACATTCCAGGGCAGCAGCACCGAGAACGGTACTGTGGTCGGTGACGGAGAGATCGCTTTCTTCGGCACGACTCTTAAGGAGGCTTCCAAGGAGACTCTTGCGAAGTTCGGTCTGAAGAAAGGTGTCGAGGTCACATCCGTCGGAAGCGGCAAGATGCTTGAGGCGGGCGCTTCGGATGGAATGGTCATCACCTACGTCAACGATCAGCCGGTCGGCACACCTCAGGATGTTTTGAACATCGCCAAGTCCGCAAAGAGGGCGGTTTATATCGAAGGTGTCACAGCCAACGGTAGAAAAGCCTTCTTCGGATTCAGTAAAGAGTAGTTGATGAAGGTTATAGGATAGTGTTTCCCTGACGGAAACGGCTCCGCGCCTTCCGTCAGGGAAATTTGTGTATTACAAGATATGAGGCAATTAAAGATTACAAAGTCAATCACCAACCGCGAGAGCGCGTCCCTGGACAAGTACCTCCAGGAGATCGGCCGCGAGGAGTTGGTGTCTCCGGAAGAGGAGGTAGAGCTTTCCCAGAGAATCCGCAAGGGTGACCAGAAAGCTTTGGAGAAACTCACAAGGGCCAACCTTAGATTTGTGGTTTCTGTTGCGAAGCAGTATCAGAATCAGGGGCTTAGCCTTCCGGATTTGATTAATGAGGGTAACCTCGGCCTGATCAAGGCCGCCGAGAAATTCGACGAGACAAGAGGCTTCAAGTTCATTTCATACGCTGTGTGGTGGATCCGTCAGTCAATCCTTCAGGCTCTCGCCGAGCAGTCCAGGATCGTCAGGCTTCCGCTCAACCAGGTAGGATCCTTGAACAAGATCAACAAGGCCCTCTCACAGTTCGAGCAGAAGAACGAGAGAAGCCCTTCCAATGAGGAACTCTCCGAGATGATAGACATCCCGCAGGACAAGATCTCCGTCACCCTCAGGGTGTCCGGAAGGCATGTGTCTGTGGATGCCCCGTTCGTAGAGGGCGAGGACAACAGCCTTCTGGATGTGATTCCTAACGACGACTCGCCGATGGCCGACAGAGGCCTTGTGAACGAGTCCCTCAGCACCGAGATCGAAAGGTCTCTCCAGATCCTGACGACCCGTGAGCGCGAGATCATCAAGTCTTTCTTCGGCATCGGCTGTCAGGAGATGACCCTTGAGGAGATCGGCGAGAGGCTTGACCTCACAAGAGAGAGAGTCCGCCAGATCAAGGAGAAGGCGATCCGCAAGCTAAAGAAACCATCCGCAAGCAAACTTCTTAAAACCTATCTCGGTTAATGACCCCGGAACTTTTTATCGCCTCTAAGGCTTCAGAAGCCATCAAGGCACTCTATAACGCCGACATCGAACCGTCGGCGCTTCAGGTCTCCGTCACAAGGAAGGAATTCACCGGAGACTTCACGCTCGTCGTCTTCCCGCTCCTGCGTCTGTCGCACTCCACTCCGGAGAACACGGGCAACGCCATCGGAGAATGGCTGAAGGCGAACGTACCGGAAATCTCTGAATATAACTGCGTCAAAGGTTTCCTTAACCTTCTGTTCTCCAATCTCTTCTGGAACGAACTTTTCGGAGAGATCGTTGCGGACAAGGACTTCGGTGACCTGCCGACGACCGGCAAGAACATCATGGTCGAGTTCTCGTCGCCGAACACCAACAAGCCTCTGCACCTCGGCCACATCAGGAACAACCTTCTGGGTGACTCGGTGTCAAGGCTTCTGAAGGCCAGCGGCAACAACGTGATCAAGACCACCCTTGTCAACGACAGGGGAGTGCACATCTGCAAGTCCATGCTTGCATGGCTGAAGGTCGGCAACGGCGCGACTCCGGAGTCCACTGGGATCAAGGGCGACCATCTTGTCGGGGATATGTACGTGGCTTTCAACGACATCTACAAGAAGGAAGTCGAGGAGTTGATTGCCGGGGGAATGGACGAGGAGACCGCCAAGAAGGAGGCTCCTTGCCTCAAGGAAGCCCACGAGATGCTCCAGAAATGGGAGGCCGGCGACAAGGAGGTCCGCGATCTGTGGGCCAGGATGAACGGCTGGGTGCTCAAGGGCTTCGACGAGTCCTACAAGGCTCTCGGAATCACTTTCGACAAGGTTTACTACGAGTCCCAGACCTATCTTCTTGGTAAGGAGTTGGTTCAGAAGGGACTGGATATGGGCGTGTTCGTGAAGGATCCGGACGGCTCCGTCTGGTGCGACCTCACGGCCGACGGACTTGACAGGAAACTGCTCATCCGTTCTGACGGAACGTCGGTTTACATCACCCAGGATCTGGGAACGGCCGAAAGGCGTTTCGCTGAATATCACCTTGACTCTCACGTCTATGTGGTCGGCAACGAGCAGAACTACCACTTCCAGGTGTTGAAACTTATCCTCAAGAAGTTGGGATTCGAATGGTCCGACAACATATTCCATCTTTCCTACGGAATGGTCGAGCTGCCTGAGGGCAAGATGAAATCCCGTGAGGGAACCGTTGTGGATGCAGATGACCTCATCCAGAAGATGTACGAGGAGGCGAGAGCCACTTCTGACGAGTCCGGCAAGCTGGCCGACATGAGCGAGGAGGACAAGGCGAAGCTCTATCACATGATAGGTCTTGGTGCCCTTAAGTACTTCATTATCAAGGTGGATCCGAAGAAGACTATGCTCTTCAACCCGAAAGAGTCCATCGACTTCAACGGCAACACCGGCCCGTTCATCCAGTACACCCACGCCCGCATCCGCTCCATCCTGCGCAAGGCCGCGGAGAAAGGCATTGAATATTCCGCCTCTCCTCTGCCGAAGGTGGAGCTCAGCGCCAAGGAGATCAGACTCATAAAGTTGCTGAACACCTTCCCGGCCAAGATAGCCGAAGGCGCGCAGGCATATTCACCGGCCGTCATCGCCAACTATGCCTACGACATTGCCAAGGAGTTCAACCAGTACTACCACGACACGCCGATCCTGAAGGAGGAGAACGAGGATGTGCTCAAGATGCGTCTGGTGCTGATCGACACGCTTTCCGCTGTCCTTCGCAAGGCGATGGGCATCCTTGGAATCGAACTTCCTGAGAGAATGTAGGAATATCCAGATGTCCGAAACGGATTATATGTTCCCGACCTCCAAAAAGGAGGTTGAAGCCTTAGGGTGGGACTACATCGACATCATCCTGTTCACGGGTGACGCCTTTGTGGACCACCCTTCTTTCGGCACGGCCTGCATAGCCCGCTGGCTTCAGCATTTCGGCTACCGGGTCGCTGTCGTTCCGCAGCCTAACTGGAGGGATGACCTCAGGGATTTCAAGAAGTTAGGCGCTCCGAGGCTCTATTTCGGAGTGAACGCCGGTGCTATGGATTCGATGGTGAACCACTACACTGCCGGCAAACGTCTCCGTCACGACGACGCCTACACGCCGGAAGGCAAGGCCGGACAGAGGCCGGATTATGCGGTCAGTGTCTATACGAACATATTAAAAAAACTTTATCCCGATGTTCCGGTCATCATCGGGGGAGTCGAGGCTTCGCTCCGTCGGCTTACCCATTATGACTATTGGAAAGATGAACTTGTTCCGTCCATATTGCAGTGGTGCAAGGCTGACTACCTTTGCTACGGGATGGGGGAGAAGCCGATGTTGGAACTGACGAGAGCCATTGAGGCGCAGAGGAATATTCACGAAATCCATAGGATCCCGCAGATCGCTTTCCTTATGAGCGGAAAGTGGAAGGTCAAGGAGCCGTTGGTGCTTCATTCGTTCGAGGAGTGCAAGAAGGATAAGAAGGCGTTCGCCGAGAACTTTCATCTGATTGAGACTCACGCCAATATGATGCATCCTGCGACGATCGTCGAGCCTGTCGGGAATGGTTATGTGCAGATCAATCCGCCATATTCACCGTCCACTACCGAGGAGATGGATTCGTTCTGGGACCTGCCTTTCACCAAGTTGCCGCATCCGCGCTACAAGGGGAAGAGGATCCCGGCATATGACATGATCAAGGATTCCATCATCACTCACCGAGGGTGCTTCGGAGGATGTAATTTCTGCACCATCGCCGCGCATCAGGGTAAGTTCATCCAGTCCCGTTCGCAGCAGTCGATAGTCGCCGAGGTTAGGAAATTGGCTAAGATGCCAGGGTTCGCAGGCAACATCTCCGACCTTGGGGCACCGACGGCCAACATGTATGGCATGAAGGGCAGGAATCCTGATCTTTGCGACAAGTGCCGGCGGAAGTCATGCCTTTTTCCGGCTCCGTGTCCGAATATGAACCGGTCTCACAAACAGGTGCTTGAGTTGTACCGGAAGGTCGATGCCGTGCCGGGAATACGCCATTCCTACATCGGCAGCGGGATCCGTTACGATTTGTTTCTCGATGAGAAAGGCTTTGTGGACGAGACATCCAAGCCTTACCTCAAGACTTTGATTCTTGACCACACATCCGGGCGTATGAAAGTCGCTCCGGAACACACGGAGGACAAGGTTCTTCAGTACATCGCCAAGCCTTCGTTCAAACTGTTCGAGAGACTCCGCTATGAGTTTGACAAGATCTGCGCGCAGAATGGCCGCCGGACCGGCATCGTCCCGTACTTCATCTCCTCCCACCCGGGCTGCACGATGAAGGATATGGAGAACCTGTCCAAAAATCCTGCTTTGAAAGGAATATATATGGATCAGGTGCAGGATTTCACCCCGACTCCGATGACCACCTCGTCGGTCATGTACTACACCGGAATCGACCCGCGTACCATGAAGCCGGTGTTTGTCGAACGTGATCCGGAGAAGAAGAAACGGCAGAAATCGTTTTTTTTCAGAAAATAGTTCGCGGATTGCTTCTCAATTCGGAAAAATGTCTTAATATTGCACCCGAAAACTTTATTTGGTTTATATGAGTATGGCACCAGATCAGAAGAAAAGACACGTGGTAAGCTACGAGAATATGTCCGAAGCGCTTGCCGCAGCGTTCAATGAGAAATATCCAAGAGGTTTCAGCGACTATCTCCCTGACCTTGTCAAGTATCCAAAACCTGACGGCACCAGTTTCTATGCTGTTACCGTCGAGACGGATGATTCCATCAACCTTGTGAAGATCAAGGTGAAAACCGATGATGCCGAGGCTCTTGAGAGATGGCTTGAGGGAGAGGAGGACGCCGAGAACGAGGATGTTGCAGGATCTTCAGCTGACGCTCCGGCCGACACCACCCTTCCGGATGACAACATCTCTCAATACGGCGGAGATGACGATTCCGCTGAATAGTCAGGAATATAGTTTATAACAATTTAAGGCCTGGATTCCAGTAGGATTTCAGGCCATTTCTGTATCCTTTCCCTTATCATCTCTTCCCATTCTCGCCAGGCGTGTTTCCCCATTAAAACCGCCCGTGGAGGATTTACACGTCCGCCACAAGCGTTTTTCACTATTAATCACGCTCGTAGCGTGCAAATCATTCTTCCACAGGCGCCCTTCACCGTTAATCTTGCTTCTGGAGAACCGCTTTAGCGATACGTTTGATCATCCAAAGAGCTTTTTCAATATGTCGTACTCAATTGAATTTATCTGATTATGATTTATGTGTGGGGTGTTTTCGTTATTTTTGTGTCCGGAAAAATGTAATGATGTTGAATTATCTTCATAAGATATTGGAAAAAGCACTTCTTTTGGTGCTTGCCTTTGGCGTTGTCGCATGCTCAGAAGGCATTACAATCACTGATTTGAGGAATGGGGACCTGTTGTTCGTGGTCAATGGCCAAGGGAACAACATCACGGATGTGACGGACGGGGTGGATGGACTTGGAATCGATCATATCGCGGTTTTCTCAGACGGGAACGTCGTTGAGGCTATTCCTGAATATGGAGTTGTGGAAAACCCGTTGGACAGTTTCCTGGTCCGATTGAGTGATAGGGAGTCAGTGCTTGTGGGGAGGATTGAAGGGGTGGACGTTGAAGAGAGTGTGGCGAATGCGAGAAAGTTCCTCGGAAGGCCCTACGATGACATATTTATGCCGAGTGACAGCGCGATCTATTGTTCGGAACTCGTGCAGAAGTCGTTTGTTTTCAAAGACAGGTTAAAAGAACGTGACCATAATGTGAAAGGAATGGCGGTGGTGCGTGATGATGTGAAAGATATGAATCCGAAAGTAACAGGGAGCGGGGATAAGCATTTTGTTTTCGGCACGATTCCGATGTCCTTTCACGACAGCGCCGGAAGGGTGACTGAATTCTGGACAAAATTCTATGAGGCGCGTGGGTTGACGGTTCCTGAGGGAGAGCCCGGGACGAACCCCGGCCAGCTTTCCCGTGACCCTAATGTCAGGATTCTTGGTTATTTACAGTAATTTGGCTAGATTGTCGTAATACTGCTTGCTGACGGGAATATGCCCGACTCCGTCGCGGATGAACTCCGTGTAGATGACACCGTCCTTGTCTCTGCTCAGTACCTTGATGTGGCGAGGATTGACGTAATATGACCTGTGGCAGCGCACGAATCCGTGCTTGAGGGCGTCAGTCTCAAGGCTTTTCATCGAGTTCCTCAGCTGGTATGTCTTGACACGGTCGTTCTCCAGATAGTGGATGTTGATATAATTGGCTTCCGCGCTGACATAAAGCACGGCCGAAGGGTCTATCGTCAGTTTCAGCCTTTTGTGCTCATCGTAGAACTTTACCAGAGACTCCTCCGGAGCCTGCCCGGCGTTGGCCAGATCGTAGTTCTTGTTGGATATGATCCTCAGCAGAATGCAGAGCAGGTATGGATAGACCAGCGTCAGGCACACGACTTCAAAACAGTAGGAAAGTGCCGTGAAATATGGCATACCTCCGGCTTTCTTGTAGAACAGCGAGGTGTAGAGCGCGAAGAAGAACGACGTCACCAGCACTTCTCCGAAGCACCAGACCGCATAATGCCACCATCTGAAAGGAATATACTTGTAGAGGAACGAGAAAACAAGCCGTGTCAGGGCCAGTACACCGATCATAATGCAGGACAGCATCAGCAGATGGAATGTCCACGATTTCCCTCCGATGTCGTAAAAATCCGACAAAGAGAACGGATTATAGACAAAGCAAAACACGAAGAAGAACAGCGGCATCAGCACCGCGTATTTTACTTGGCTGGCGTAGCCTTTCGAGACCCTCAATGGTGTGTTCATAGCCTTAAAACTTGTCCCAATCCCGTCAAAACCGTCCCGTGATATGCCGGGACGAAATTCCCGAGTCTGGATTTTCGTCCCTAAAATACTGCAATTTTTCCGCCAAACAAGGGTTTTGTGACATTTTTCATACCTCTGAAAACACTTTCTTCGTCACAAGGAGCAAATACGGTACTTTTGCAGACGAGAAATCAAACACAATGATTATGGAACAGATCATAAACACTTTTGAATATTCCGTGGCTCCGGAGAACATAGACTATCAGGGTCAAGCCACCGTGCCTTCTATCTGTGGCAGCATCATCAACGCGATCGGACAGAACATCCGCAAGGAAGGCTGCGGAATCGATGTGATGAGAAAAGCGGGGCGTTCGTGGGTCCTGCTCCGCTCGGCTTTCGAGATAGATGACCGGCCAAGCCTTTACGACAACTATAACGTCAAGGTTTGGCCGGTGAAAGGCAAAGGTCTTACATATAACAGATGCGTCAAGTTGACGGACGCGGAAGGAGAGGAGATCGGCCGAGGGACAACTGAGTGGTGCGTGATCGACATACACACCAGAAAGCCGATTTTCCCTGAGCTCGGGCTTTCGGACGTGGATATTCCTATTCCTTGCAAAAGTCCAAGGCGTATAATCGATTTCCTGCCGGATTTCATCAAGCACAAGGAGGTCGGTTACAGTGAGTGTGACTTCAACGGGCATCTGAACAACACCCATTACATAGAGATGTTCTATAACCTCCTGCCGGAGAGCGTGTTGTCAAGCGGGCTGTTCACCAGGATAGACATCAATTTCCGGCGTGAGGTTCATCGCGGCGATGATGTGTCGTTCGGAATCCGCAAGGCCAGTGACGAGGAGTACCTCTTTATGGCAAAAACGGGAGGCGCGACACTTTGCCACGCCTCCCTGCAAGCCCTTTAGCGGTCACTTCGACAGGCTGAAATTAATTGACCCTCTGAACCGAAGCGGATCTTCCGATCGATTTAATCATCACACCAAGATCCTTAGGAGCCTTGTAGTTGATGCTGGACACACCGGTCGCGTCCTCGATCATTATGGAACGGGTTACGTTCACACTGCAATTCGCCGTTCCGGATGTCTCAAGGATAGCGTTCTCGGTCTCGGCGTCCATAGCCTTTACCTTAGATACTCCTGAAGCGTCAACCTCCAGTGTGCCGACTTTCCCGTTCAGGTTGACCTCGCTTGTCCCGGATGCGTCAAGTTCGACTTTACCGAACTTCCCGTCAATGTTGGTCTTGGTGGCTCCACTGATGTCAACCTCAAGTTTGTCGGCGTTGATCTGGAAACTGGTTTTGGACGTTCCGGATAGATCGAGTTCAGCCTTTTCGGGGAAGTTTCCGGACAACTTGCAGGTGCACACTCCACTGATCTCAGCGTCCAACTTCCTTGCATTGACACTCAGTGATTTGATCTTGCTTGCCCCGCTGATGTCCAACGAAAGCTCCTCGTCCCCAAGATCAAAAGTGTCATCGCATTTCAAGCTTGTGATTCCTGACATATCCAACTTTCTTAGTTCCGGCATCGCGATTTCTGCCTTGCACGTCCAGTTTCCCAACTTTTTCTGAAGATTTGCCGGAATATTCTTGTTCCACCCGATCTTCAGAATACCGTGATTGACATACACTTGAAGATATTCCTGAAGCACGTTCGGCAGAGTGATCTCCACTTTGTACGAGTCTGATTTGACAAGGTTGACCTCGACTATCCCGCTTAATTCCAACCCGCTGAAATCATTGCAGTTGAACTTACAAGTGGTGTATTCCGCATCAACCTTTGAGGTTGTTGTCAGATACATTGATTCGGCCGGATACCCCACGGGGGCGGTGAAGCCGGTCGCGGTGAACATTGCGAGCGCGGCGGCTCCGATAAACATAAACTTTTTCATAATTCTTTTATTTTGTTGATTTTATCTAATCCATTAAGTAGCTCTCCATAGTATTCCTTCAGAATATGCGCCTTGGTCTTGTCGTCAAGCTCATCCGGCAGCTGGTCAATCATCGCCACATTCTCATTGGTGATGCTTCCCACCGTCGTCTCCCACCTCTCATCCAGATCCTTTGTGAATATCTCTTCGTACATCACCGCGATTTTCTCTGAATATGCCATATACACCGCGACAGGGTCATCAGCCACTCCGGCGAACCAATCAACCTCACCTTCTGCCGGGCGGTCTATGAATATCACAGCGGCCACAACGGCTGCCGCCACGGCTGTAATCGCACTGAATATGCCCGTGAACAGCCTCTTCCGATGGCAGGTCTTGCGTCTGGAGTCCAGCATCGCGTCCAGTCTTGCCTCGAACCGGGCCTCGTGTCCGGCCGGCAGTTCCTGATCATTCAGGATCTCCGGATTATTGTCGATATATTCTTTAAAGTCTGTCATATTCATATTTCTTTAATTTTTCGGCCAGTTTCACCCTGCCTCTTGAGTACTGCGTCCTGATAGTGCCTTCCCGTTCTCCTGTCAGATTGGCGATCTCCTCGTAGTCAAGGCCTTCCAGAAGCACAAGATTCAAAACCAGCCTGTAGTTGTCCGGCAATTCCTCTATGGCCTTGCGTACTTGGGCGACGGCGGTCATAGTCCCGGGAAGCTCGAACGGAGTGTCGCTGTCATATTCAGAAGCGTCGGCGGCATATTCATCAAGGAAGAGCCTCTCGCGCTTTTTCCGTCTGACTGCGTCGATGGATTTCCTGATGCAGGTGCGGCTGAGCCACATCGCCACTTGCGCCTGATCTTTGGGAGCGATGTCGGATGAGATGAACTTGAGGATGGTGTCCTGCATAATCTCCTCGGCCTCGCCGCTGTCGCGGACTATTCGCAGGCTGGTGTTGTATAGCCTCCGGGCGTGCTCCTTGTAGAATGTTATGGACTCTTCTCTTGTCATCGTTTCTTTTTCGTTTCACAATATAAACGAATATTTCCGTTGATTGTTACAGAAAATTTCAAAAAAAAGCCCGGAGTCTCTCGACCGCGGGCCTTTTTCATTTCATTTCATTTGGCTTAAAAGATTCTTGTTTTGTGACGATAATCACTATCCGACCGCAAAGTTACCGCCAGACGCCTTCTCTCACAATACCAACATGTAGGTAAACTGTCTTGTCCCTATCGTGAATCGTAGGTACCGGACTTGGAAGTCAATATTATTTTGTAAATTTGTTGTTTTGAAAACATAAGCAAGTATGAACTTCAGCGGAATAATCGTCGGTGCGGCGACCTTTCTTATAATAGGGATATGTCATCCTATTGTCATCAAAATGGAATATCATTGGGGCAAGGGCAGCTGGTGGATCCTGCTCGTGGCAGGACTGGCCTTTTCCGCCGCTTCGATATTCGTGAATCATGAAGTCGCGTCCACAGTTCTTGGCGCCGCCGCCTTTTCCTGCTTCTGGGGCATCCTGGAGGTTTTCGAGCAGGAAAAACGCGTGTTAAAGGGGTGGTTCCCTGAGAATCCGGCCCGCCATGATTACTATGAGAGGATCCGCAAGTCAGGTCACTGAGCCTGTCGAAGTGACAGATCAATCCAACAAGTAAAAACAAATTTAAGAATATTATGAATTTCAAACCATTGCCATTACTGGCGATTGCCGCTCTCCTGTCTGGAGTGACAGAAGCGTCGGCTCAGAAGAAAGAGATGGACCACAGTGTCTATGATTCGTGGCAGAGCGTTTCGGACATCCAGAAAAGTGATGACGGCAACGTTCTGGTCTGGTGCGTCAACCCTCAGGAAGGGGACGGAACCCTTTATGTCAGGAATATGACCCCGAGGCGGAAAGGCAAGCCGGAATGCCGTGAGATCAGCATACCTCGTGGATCGCAGCCGTCCCTTGACCCTAAGGGCAAGTGGCTTTACCTGCGCGTCAAGCCTCAGTTCGCCAAGACACGTCAGGAAAAGATCGACAAGAAGAAGGCCGGGGATATGACGAAGGACACACTCGCCGCCGTTGATCTCACGACTATGACCGTCAAGAAATACGGCCGTGTGGATTCCTACACTACAGGCGCCCTGGCCAAGCCTTACGTTGCCTATAAGTCCACCTGGAAGCACTACAAGGACACTTCGGACAAGAAGGGCACAGACAAGTCCGGGCTCATCATCCTTAACCCGGCCACAGACAGGAAGGACACTCTCAAGTACATCGATGCCTATTCGTTCAACCAGGACGGCACCGTGCTTCTGATGACCTCGAAGAAGGACAAGAAAGATTCGCTTTCCGTCACGGCTGTGATGATCGCGCACGCTCCCGCTTGTCTTGACACTTTGGCCAAAGGGGCTGAGTCCTACAGCCGCCTGACTCTGAACGACGCTGAGGACCAGCTGGTTTTCCTCGGTTCCAAGGACAAGAGCAAGAACCGCAACAAGTGCCAGGCCCTCTACCTGACAAGCATTCAAGCGATCAAGACAGGAAAGACGGTTCGACGGGCTCACCGACCGATTGTGGAGGCTACAGACAGCACGACCGTCATCAGCAAGGACGGCAGATGGGCATATTCAACAAAAGAGATTATCGCCGAGGGAACGAAGGTTGAAGGCACCCCGGGTTGGACTCTTAACGAGAACACAGAGTTTTACTTTACACCTGACGGGAAACGTCTCTTCCTCGGAATCGGCGCGATCCGTCCTCCTAAGGACACCACGATCGTGGACTTCGAGACCGCGCAGCTGGACATCTGGAACTGGGACGCGGTCTATACTCCTCCGCAGCAGAGGCTTAATGTGAACAAGACTCTCAAGAAGACATATTCAGCCACCATCGATCTCGCCGAGCCGGGAAGGATCGTGCCGTTGACCACCTCTAAGTTCGCCGGCATCCGCCTGATGAACGGTGGACTCTCCGAATGGGTGCTTGCCAGCGATAACGCTAAGTATGCCCGCACCACTGTCTGGGACTATAACAACCGTTACGACTTCACCCTTGTGAATGTCAAGGACGGTTCCAGGAAGGTTGTCGCGGAGGGGCTTGACGTCGGACGTTTCGACATGTCCCCGAGCGGGAAGTACCTTGTTTGGTTCGACAACGACGAGATGAACTGGTTCACCTACAACACCCAGACCGGTGAGAAGGTCAACCTTACCGCCCGGACCGGAGTTCCGTTCTACGATGAGGAGGACGATCATCCGACCGCCGCTCCGGCGCACGAGTTCTCCCCGAAATGGTACAAGGATGAGGATGCCGTGCTGATCATAGACCGCTATGACATCTGGAAGTTCTCTCCGGACGGCAAGACAGCCGTCAATCTCACAGGGGGAGTGGGCCGTCAGACCCACAACCGCTTCAAGATCATGGATCCGAAACCGGACACCAGGAAGCCTAACGCACGCCGTTGCGGAGTGGCCAGGCCGCTCGATCCTAAGCAGACTGTCTATCTCAGTGTGTTCAACGAGGAAAGCCAGGAGAATGGATTCGGACGTGTTAACCTTGCCAAGCCGGCAAAGACTCTTGAGTATTTCACTGACACAGTCAGCTTCAAGTATGTAGCCGGAACCATGACCACTGACAGGCTTTTCTATCAGAAGGGCAACTTCCGCAACTGCTATGACCTTTATTATACTGACGACAATTTCAAGACATCCACAAAGGTCTCTGCAATCAACCCTCAGATGGCGGACTACTGTTGGGGCCGCGCCGAGCTTTTCCACTGGAACGCCTACGACGGCACACCGCTCAAGGGCCTTGTCTTCGTTCCTGACGGAGTGAAGGAAGGCGAGAAGCTTCCGGTGATGATCTACTTCTACGAGAAGAACGCCAACAATCTCTATTCGTTCTGGACACCTGCCCCTTCACGCTCGACCGTGAATATTCCGTTCTACACATCAAGGGGGTACATCGTGTTCGTTCCGGACATCGTCTATAAGGTCGGCCATCCGGGCGAGAGCGCCTACAACTGCATCTGCGCCGGAGCCGAGGCCCTTTGCGATAAATATTCCATCGCCGACAAGAGCAGGATGGCGATCCAGGGCCAGAGCTGGGGCGGCTACCAGACAGCCTGGCTCATAACACGTACGAATATGTTCGCGGCGGCAGGTTCCGGAGCACCGGTCGGGAATATGACATCGGCCTACGGTGGCATCCGTTGGGGCTCGGGCATCACCCGCGCCGGACAGTATGAGCACGGTCAGAGCCGTATCGGAAAGAGCATGTGGGAGCCGGGGGCGCTTGACCTTTACATCGAGAACTCTCCGGTGTTCCATGTTGACAAGGTGCAGACACCGGTGCTCATCATGCACAACGACGCTGACGGAGCCGTTCCGTGGTATCAGGGCATCGAGTTCTTCTCGGATCTCCGCAGGCTCGACAAGCCGGCATGGCTGCTCCAGTACAACAAGGAGGCGCACAACCTCGTCCAGAGACGCAACTGCAAGGACTTGTCCATCAGGCTTCAGCAGTTCTTCGACTACTACCTGAAAGGTGCTCCGATGCCAGCCTGGATGAAGACCGGTGTCCCTTATGAGGATAAAGGTGAATATTTCGGCTTCGAGAATGCTGAATAGGATATGACAAAACTAGCGATTTTCGACCTTGACGGCACCCTCCTGAACACCGTCGAGGATCTGGGCAACGCCACCAATTATGCTTTGGAGCAGTGCGGCTTCCCGATTCATCCGAAAGATGAATACTACCAAATGGTCGGCCGCGGAATCTACAACCTCTTCCGCGCCGCCATTCCTTCTGAATATGCCACTGAAGACAACGTACAGAGGATGGCATCATATTTCATTCCCTATTACGACACTCACAAATGCGATTGCACCAGACCCTATGACGGCATCCCCGAAATGTTGAAGACAATAACTGACAGGGGAGTGCGCCTCGCCGTCGCATCCAACAAGTATCAGGACGGAGCGGAGAAACTCGTCAGTCACTTTTTCGGTGAATATGACTTCGTGAAGATTCTCGGCCAACGCGACGGCCAGCCGATCAAACCCGATCCCGCGATTGTGGATCAGATTCTGGCTGATGTTCCAAAGGTCGCGAAAGAGCAGGTTGTCTATGTCGGAGACTCGAATGTGGACATGCAGACCGGAGCGAACGCTCAGGTACGCACAATCGGAGTCACTTGGGGATTCAGGAGCAAGGAAGAACTTGCTGCCTACACTCCTTCGGCCATTGTGGATACACCTGAAATCTTGTCAAAAGTGATTTTGGAAGGCTGAATCAGATTCATTTAAGGTTCATTTTGATGTTGTTATTGAGGTGAATAGAAGATTAGTGCGAGTTGGTTGTAGGGTGTAACTAATTGATAGCTATATTGTTAGTTCGTATGGGGGGGGGTGATTCATGATTGTGAAATGCTGTCCACATATTGAAATTATATTCACTTCCTCTTGCTTTTGAGTGTGAATAATGCTACTTTTGTCCCGTAAAAGGCAGGTTACGAAAGCGGCTCTTGGATTGGAGTCCTTCGAGATCAGAATTCTTATGCTGACAACCGTAGAACTTACCCTTGCTCATCGGCTGAGGGGACAGTTTCCATATTCATTTTGTAACTGCTTATGCATCTTGTTTTTAACCAATGACACAATTGGCTTTTGATGGGTCTAATCCATTAGATGACATCAGACTTGCGTATAGTTCGATTCCTAATTGGTATGCGCTTCGCATTTTTCACAATCGGATTGAACCGCTGAGACAAACCTTGGACGTTGCCGCGATCCGCTATTTCTACCCTCATCATTTGGTGGAGAAATGTTCGGATGGTGGTCTTGATTATGTTCAGGAGCCAATTATCAAGTCGTTGATTTTCATAAGATCAACTTGTGAGAGTCTGGACATGATCCGACTGAAACATGTGGGCAGCGTATCTCCGTATTTTGACCATCGGACCCGAAAGCCATTGATCATTCCGGATGAACAAATGGAACCGTTCATAAAGCTCTGCGACATTAAGGACTCGGGTCTTGAGTATCTGGGAGAGGATGGCCCGCAGTTCCATAAAGGTGACCGCATTAGAGTCATTGACGGCATATTCAAAGGTTATGAGGGTCACATCAAGCGCATCAAACACGACAGGCGCCTTATAGTTACCATTGAGGGTGTTGCCGCTTTCGCAACCAAATTCATTCCTCCCGCTTTTTTGGAGAAAGTGGAGACAGATAAGTAATAGTCGAATTATAATCTTTCATAAGAATAAGAATATGAATATGAAAAGAATATCACTACTGTTATGGCTTCTGGCCATAGGCATTTTGGCAGTTCCATCCTGTTCTACGCCGAAGGAGATCAGTTACTTCCAGGACCTCGAGTCGGTGGAGGGCCAGCGGATCGGTGGCGCGAAGGGGATCACGGTGCGGCCGAAGGACAAGATCTCGATCATCGTGAACTGCAAGAGTCCCGAGCTGACAGCCCTTTTCAACCTGCCGTACGTGACGCAGCGTCTCGGTGAGAACACCCGCAGCACGATCTTGTCGGGCTACAGCCAGGGCTACATCTCTGGTTACACGGTGGACGACCGGGGCTGCATCGACTTCCCTGTCCTCGGCGAGGTGGCCGTGGCGGGGCTGACGCGTGATGAGATCGCCTCCGTGATCAAGAAGGAGCTCAATGAGCAAGGGCAGGCGACGGACGCCGTGGTGACCGTTGACTTCATGAACCTGTACTATCAGGTGCTTGGCGAGGTTGAGAAGCCGGGGCGCTACGCCATCGACAAGGATGCCGTGACGATTCTCGACGCCATCGGAAACGCCGGTGACTTGACCATCTACGGAAAGCGCGAGAGCGTGAAGGTGCTGCGCAACGAGAACGGCAAGATGCTGACCTACGAGGTGAACCTCTGCTCAGCCGCCGACCTGATAGCCTCGCCGGCCTACTACATCCGCCAGAACGACGTGATCTACGTCGATCCGAACGACGTGCGGGCAAGGCAGTCCACGGTGAACGGCAACAATGTCCGCTCCACCTCGTTCTGGATCTCGCTGACTTCGCTCGCGGCGTCCATCACCAACACGATCGTGATCATCGCCACGAGGGCCGGGTCGGGGAAGTGATCCGCCTTGGAACCTTGTGAAGAAACACTATAACATCAAAGCGATTCAAAACAATGGAGAACAACATCAACACGGATAACAATACCCGGCAGCAGGAGGAGACCGTGCAGATCAGCCAGCTTGTGCGCCGCTGCCTGTCCAGATGGTACTGGTTCGCCCTGAGCCTGGCGGTCTGCCTGGCTTTAGGTGTCCTGTACATCCTCAGGTCAACCCCTACGTACAACACCTCCGCTGACATCCAGATCAAGTCAAACACCAAGGGCGAGTCCATGCCGGGGGACATCGGCGAGTTCGGCAACATGGGCCTCTTCGCCGTCAAGTCAAACGTCAACAACGAGCTGCACGCCTTCGAATCCCCGGACATCATGAGCGAGGTGGTGGCCAGGCTTCGCCTGTACATGAGCTACACGGTGGACGGCACCTTCCACAGGAACGTGCTCTACGGCACGTCGCTGCCGATCTCCGCCGACCTGCTCGATGTGGATGAGAACGTGGGAGCCGGATTCACCGTCAGCGAGAACGGCGGGAGAGTCACCCTGAATGACTTCATCCATAAGAATGAGAAGGTCGGCGGCAAGCCGGTCGTGGGACACTACGGCGACACGCTCCAGACTCCTGTCGGAAGGATCATCGTTCAGAAGACGAAGGACTACTCCGGGGAGGCGATGAAAAAGCCGGTCAACGTCAGAAAGTCGGGCCAGCGCGGCGTGACACAGTCTTACCTGAACAGACTCCAGGTGAACCTCGCCGACAAGAACGCCGACGTCATCTCGCTCTCTATCAAGGACGTGTCCACCCAGCGTGCCCAGGACATCCTTAACACCCTGATCGCCGTCTATAACGAGAACTGGGTGCGTGACAAGAACCAGATAGCGAACTCCACTTCTGTGTTCATCAACGACCGTCTCAGGGTGATCGAGGGCGAGCTGGCGGGCGTGGACTCCGACATCTCCGCCTACAAGTCGGAGAACATGATCCCTGACGTGGGTGCCGCAGCGACGATGTACATGCAACAGAGCACGGTGCTGAACCAGCAGCTCCAGGACGTGAGCAACCAGCTCTACATGGCGCGCTACATCAAGGACTACATCGGCAAGGAGGACAACCGCAACCAGCCGCTTCCCGCCAACATGGGATTGAGCAGCCAGACGATCGAGAACGGCATCTCCGAGTACAACTCCAAGATCCTGCAGAGGAACAACCTTGTGGCGAACTCCGGCGAGGAGAACGTGCTCGTGAAGGATCTCGACCAGGCTCTGGCCTCGATGAGGGGGTCGATCTCCCGGTCCATAGACAACGAGATCCTTGCCCTCAACACGAAATACGAGAATCTCAAGGGCACCGCCCGCCAGAACACCGCGCGCATCGCCGCGAATCCTAACCAGGCGAAGCAGCTCCTCTCGGTCGAACGTCAGCAGACCGTGAAGCAGGCTCTGTACCTCTTCCTCCTGCAGAAACGCGAGGAGAACGAGCTCTCGCAGGCGTTCACCGCCTACAACACAAGGATCATCAAGCATCCTATTTCAGGAATATTCCCGGTCTCCCCGCAGTCCATGAAGATCATGATGATGGCGTTTCTCCTGGGTCTGATGATTCCTGCCGGGATCATCTATCTGCTGATGGCGACCGACACGAAGGTGCGCTCCCGCCGCGACCTCAAAGGAGTCTCCGTGCCTTTCGCCGGCGAGATTCCGCTCTCTGCCGAGACTGCCACCAAGGCGTTCGGAAAGCGGAAAACCCTCAGTGGCGCCGATTCCATCGTGGTCCGTCACGGCAACCGCAATGTGGTCAACGAGGCGTTCAGGGTGCTCCGCACCAACCTCGAGTTCATGATGCGCGAGCCAGGAAGCAAGGTCGTCGCCGTCACTTCGTTCAACCCGGGCTCGGGCAAGTCCTTCGTGTCGTCCAACCTGGCCGTCAGCTTTGCCATCAAGGGTAAGCGTGTTCTGGCCATCGACGGCGACCTGCGCCACGGCACGCTCTCCGAGCTTGTCGGCTTGCCGAAGCCTGGCCTTAGCGACTATCTCGCTGGGATCGTCGCCGATGTGCACGATGTGATTGTTCGTTCGAAGGACGCGATGACGGTACCTGACACTCTTCCGGTGGGATCCATCCCTCCGAATCCGGTTGAGCTGCTCGCCGACAGGCGCCTCGCCGATGCGATCGCCGTCCTCAGGAATGAGTACGATGTGATCATCATCGACTGCCCGCCGGTGGAGATCGTCACCGACGCGCGCGTCATCAACGACTATGTGGACAGGACACTCTTCGTCGTCAGGGCCGGGCTGTTCGACAAGGCCATGCTCCCGGACCTCGACGCGCTCTACCGCGACGGGGAGTACAGGGGACTCTGCTGCGTCCTCAACGGGACCGCGTCCTCCGACGGCTACTACGGGAACTACGGCACCTATGGCCATTACGGTTACTACGGCCACAATGGCGGCTCCTACTACAGTTCCGACAACAAAGCCAGGTAAATCCGCCCGCTGACTTCGCCGGCGCACCGGTCCCTCCGGCGCGCCGGCAAAACCATAACCCAAAAAACATATCTTATGCGAAATCTGAAAGAGTTGAGGATCGCCGTGGCCGGTACTGGCTACGTCGGCCTCTCCATATCCACCCTGCTGTCCCAGCGCCACAAGGTGACTGCCGTTGATGTGATCGCCGACAAGGTCGATAGGATAAACCGTCGCGAGTCCCCGATCCAGGACGAGTACATCGAGAGGTTTCTCCGCGAGAAGCCACTCGACCTCACCGCCACGCTTGACGGTGAGGCCGCCTACAGGAACGCGGACTTCGTGGTGATCGCCGCTCCCACTAACTACGACCCGAAGAAGAACTTCTTCGACACGTCGCACGTGGAGGAGGTGATCGACCTCGTGCTGAAGGTTAATCCCGATGCAGTGATGGTCATCAAGTCCACCGTCCCTGTGGGCTACACCGCCTCTGTGCGGGAAAGGTTCTCGTACAGGGAACGCCTCGCCGACGGCACGATGAGGGTGGTGGTGCCAAACATCATATTCGCTCCTGAGTTCCTGCGTGAGTCCAAGGCGCTCTATGACAACCTCTATCCGAGCCGCATCATCGTCGGCTACGACAGGGGAGACTCCGCTCTCGAAGAGGCTGCCGGCACTTTTGCCGCACTCATCAAGGAAGGCTCTCTGAAAGAGGATGTTCCGGTGCTGTTCATGGGTTCCACGGAGGCGGAGGCGGTGAAGCTGTTCGCCAACACCTACCTTGCCCTCCGCGTCAGCTATTTCAACGAGCTGGACACCTATGCGGAGATGAAGGGACTCGACACGAGGTCCATCATCGACGGCGTGTGTCTGGATCCTCGCATCGGCTCGCACTACAACAATCCGTCCTTTGGCTACGGCGGCTATTGCCTCCCGAAGGACACCAAACAGCTGTTGGCGAACTACGCCGATGTGCCGGAGAACCTTATCCAGGCCATTGTGGAGTCCAACCGCACCAGGAAGGACTTCATCGCCGACCAGGTGCTCCAGAGGGCCGGCTATTATTCCGAGAACAGCCAGTACGACAGCGCCCGCGAGAAGAAATGCGTGATCGGGGTTTACCGTCTCACGATGAAGTCCAACAGCGACAATTTCCGCCAGAGCGCCATCCAGGGCATCATGAAGAGGATCAAGGCCAAGGGCGCCGAGGTCATTGTTTACGAGCCTACGCTGGAGGACGGCGCGTCCTTCTTCGGCAGCAAGGTGGTCAACGACATCGCCGAGTTCAAGCGCCGCGCCGACTCCATCATCGCCAACCGCTACGACCGCGTCCTGGACGATGTCCGGGCCAAGGTCTATACCCGCGACCTCTTTGAGAGAGACTAGCCGCCTACTTCACCGTAATACCTATTAATCAAAATTATTTTCCATAATGCTGTCGATCCGCAAGATAGTTGACTCGTACTTCTCGAAGCGCACATTCCCGCACTGGTGCGTGCTGCTTCTGGACAGTGCCATTCTGTTTTTGTCCGGAGTGTTCGTCTATTGGTGCTTCAACCGTGGCACCGCCCTTCAGCTGAACTTCTGGCCGTTGACCTACCTGATGCTGCTGTGCGTCGGCGTCCACTTCATATTCTTTGCCATCTTCCGGACATATTCGGGAATCATCCGCTACTCATCGTTCAACGACCTCATCCGTGTGGCGCTGGCGATGGGATGCTCCGCATTGGCGGTGATAGCCGTCCATTTCTTCACGAACAGCTGCCCGTCTCGGGTGTTCGCCCACGTGCAGGTGCGGCATATCCTGATTGCGGAAGCCATCGCGACCGGTTTGATGTGGCTACTTCGCGTTTCTATCAAATGGGTTTACGACACCTATTTCCGGACGGAGGGTGCGAAGAATGTCTTCATCTATGGCATCCGCGCCGGCGGCATCGGACTCGCGAAGGCGATCCGCAGCGAGAAACCGATGCGCTACTGTCTCCGAGGCTTCATCTCCCACGATCCGGCGCTTGGAGCCAACGGCACGCGCCTGATGGGCGAGCCGGTCTACGAGGTTGACGCCAGTCTGCCGGATGTGATCCGCCGCAATGGGATCGCCGCCGTGCTGGTCGCTCCGGGCAGGATCGGCAAGTTCCGCAACGACACGGCTCTTCAGGACTACATCCTGCAAAGCGGCGCAAGAATATTCTCGGCTAACAATGTCGTTGACACCGAGCATGATGCGATCAAGGGAGCGCCGACCTTGAAGGAGGTCAGCATCGAGGATCTTTTGCCTCGTGACGAGATCTGCGTCGACCTGGAATCCGTGGCCGAGTCCCTTCGTGGGAAGCGCATCCTGATCACCGGTTCCGCCGGAAGCATCGGCAGCGAGATAGTGCGCCAGGTGGCGTCGTTCAGCCCGTCGTCCCTTATGCTGATCGACTCCGCGGAGACTCCGCAGCACGACATCCGCAGGATGATGGCGCATGACTTCCCGTCTGTGCCATGCGCCACCGTGGTGACGTCGATCACTAAGGCTGACAGGATGGAGAACATATTCAAAACCTTCCTTCCTGAATATGTCTTCCACGCCGCGGCGTACAAGCACGTTCCGATGATGGAGGACAACCCTTGCGAGAGCATCCAGAACAACGTCCTCGGCACGAAGATCCTGGCCGACCTTTCGGTCAAATACGGCGTTCGCCGCTTCGTGATGGTGTCCACCGACAAGGCTGTGAACCCGACGAACGTGATGGGATGCAGCAAACGAATATGCGAGGTCTATGTGCAGAGCCTCAACAAGGCGGAGCGTGACGGCGTGGTGAAGGGGCAGACCCAGTTCATCACCACCCGCTTCGGCAACGTCTTAGGCTCCAACGGCTCCGTGATTCCGATTTTCGAGCGCCAGATCAAGGCCGGCGGCCCGGTGACGGTGACGGACCCCAACATCATAAGGTACTTCATGCTGATCCCAGAGGCCTGCGAGCTTGTCCTTGAGGCCGGCACGAAAGGCGAGGGCGGCGAGATCTTCGTCTTCGACATGGGCAAGCCGGTGCGCATCGCCGACCTGGCGCGTCGCATGATCGAGCTGAGCGGGGCGAAGGGCGTGGAGATCAAGTACACCGGCCTGAGGGACGGGGAGAAGCTCTACGAGGAGGTCCTGAGCGAGTCGGAGGCGACGAAGCCTTCGTTCCACGAAAAGATCCGCATCGCCTGTGTCCCTGAATATGACTGGTCCGATGTGAGCCGCGAGATAGACGCCCTGATCGCCCAGTCCCACACCTACGACGACATGGCCGTGGTAGCCTCCATGAAGCGCCTGGTGCCGGAGTACATCTCCAACCACTCCAAGTACACCGTCCTTGACCACAAGGCGTGAGATCGGTGAGCGGAATAAGGAAATAGATAGTTAGTGGTCAAATTTTGGATTCGGAGAAAATCCCCTTACCTTAGCCAGAAAAAAACGAGACCAATGTACAGCGGCGAAGAATCGTCGGAAAGATAAAAGATGGGATAGTGATTGAGGCTGACGTGAAATATTTGTCAGGCGCGATGGACAAGATTGAGAGAATGGAATCATATGAGTCATACGGTACGCCGTTCGTCGTATCCGAGTGGTGTCGCTTTATGACCCAATGTGAGGTGAACACCTAGGCAGAGACCGTTGTGAGGCATCCTTCTGACGAAAGACACCTCCCCATATATTGTCACACGTAATGTCCATGATTTTGAAGCCTCAGCAATCCCTGTTCTCTCCCCTGATGAAGCCAGCGGACTTTTAGGTTAAGGATTGCTAGTCCGGGATTTGATGGGCGAGGGGCAGTACGACTATGACAAGGCGAACATCTTCCACTCGAAGGACTGCAGGAAGGTGGAGATACTGCACCACGACATAAACGGGTTCGTGATGTACGAGAAGTGGTTCGATGACAGGAGATCCCTGAAGCCAAGGTTCATGGAGATGAGAAAGAGCCACAAGATAAGCCGGGAGACAATGATCCTGTTCATGTCATCCTCGGTACAGACGGAGATGGCAATATGAGCGACAAGTTTGACATGACACAGATGAAGGCCCGGTTTCAGGTCGCGCATGAGGATTCCTCCGGTCTTGTCGGAAAGTTGAACTCCGGGGAGCTGGAGGAAAGCAATCTGCCTCGCTTTTATGAATTGGAGCGTGAGATCGAGGAAATCATGGAACAGATCAGCGCCGAGAACCGGAGGATCCGCGAAAAGATAGCGGAAAAACATGTCAGGATCAAAAGGTCGGAGATGGAAATAGAGTGCCTGAAGAAAAGGGTCGAATATTTGGAAAAACATCTGAAAAAGTGATTAGAATGTGTCGAAGTATGAAATATGCACCGCTCATAATAAAGAATCTGGCCAAGATACTGGTCGGAGATAACACTGTCAATAGATTGTCTGGAAAGGACTTGGTAGACTTATTCAACGAGTTTGGCTTCAACGATGACTATGTGTATCCCAATGTAGGGATAGCCACGGCAGATCTGGGTAATGGCCTTTCGCGTACTGACTATGCCCGAAAGCGAATGAAGATGCTGAACGACAAGGAACAGGTAGATGTGGCGTTGAGTCTATACCTTGATGGTTGCGCAGACAAGGCACTGGCGGAAAAAGCGATAAATAGTGTAATAGGAAAAGCTCCTGACATCACCGATGTTATTGGCACGGCAAAAGTTAATTTCCAACCACACTCACAGTTTGATGATATCAAGTCTGGCGTGCCGACTATATTCATTAGCTATTCGTGGGATACCCCAGAGCATAAGCAATGGGCAAAACAGTTAGCCGATGACCTGCGGTCAAAACATAATGTATGTACTTTGATTGACCAGTATAACGCTGCCGGTGCGAACATCGTTGAATTCATGAACAAAGGCATTCGAGTGGCCGACCGTGTTCTGATGATTGGAACTCCTGAGTACAAGCGGCGGATGGAGGGCGCAATAGGAACAGGCGGCAAGTATGAGGGTGTGATTATCACAACCGAAATATACAAGAATACGGGCACAGTGAAGTTTATCCCGTTGTTGAGGAACGGCGATTCTTTTGACGACTCATTCATCAAAGTCGTTAGTGTATTGAACGGCTATGACTTCCGTAAAGACGAGGAGTACGAAGCCAAACTTCAAGATCTGGCTGATGAACTATATGGCAGGAACAATAAAATCCCTGTGTTAGGAGCAGGAAATGCCGTTGCTGCAATGCCTGCGGTACGCGTCCACATTTCCGCACTTCCATTTGAAAACGACTGAATATCTTAGGTGCGAATAAAAAAGCCAAAGATGAAAGAAGAGACAAAAGTCAACTACGCGTTTACGCTTAAGAACTACCAGCAAAATGAAGAGGTCGTTCGATGAAGAAATTCTGTGAGGATGGCTAGGACTACGAACAATTCATGCGGTATTCTCGGTGCGGTCAAAAAGAGCACAGTGTTCTCAAAGAGGCGAATGCCCGTCAAGCATCAGACAAGTTTGTCCCGCTAGTTGTTGATGTACTAGCAGAGAGTACACTATCCTTGACGTGCGTGTGCGGTTCACGAACGGGATGGAGCTGTCGCAGAGCGAGGAAAACCTCGACGAACTTTTCGGTCTTGTCCAGAAACTATAAGGATAAAGCTATGGAGACGATGTCAAGCGAATACTTTCTATCTGTAGATACAAGGAAAACTTACGGAAAGGAATATCATGATAGAGCATTATTGTGCTTATGCGGATGTCGACAAATCTGTACGCCTCGAAGAGCATATAAGTGTTCAACATGAGTAATCTCAGGTAGATGTGTATAACGATAGCCATTAAGTATAAGTAAATATGAACACCAAGAAACTTATAGAAGAAGTTCTATTGGACTTGGGTAACAACAAGTCTTTGAAAGATGTCTCGACAAAGATTCAAATTATTGTTAGACTACTGGGTGATGATAAACTTAAAGAATGGTACAACAATGAATTTATATCAGGATATAAAGGCAAAGAGTATCCAGATTATCGAATTACACAGGCCGCTGACATTAAGGCTGATTATCTAAGGCCTCAGGGGTTTGGTGTTTGGCAAATCAAGGGACAAAGTGTACCCATTTCAAATTTGGGTGCTGAAGAATATAAGAAGATAATGACAATTAAGTTTGATGAGACAATATCAGCGATCATAAACTATTCTGAGTATCCGCAAGATATAGTTGTGGCACTTTCTCCATACGAACGATTACAAGTACAGGAAGTTCTGGGTGAAGTCCAAATACAAAATGCCCATAAAGTAATTTCATCATCAACTTTTCAGGATATTATTAATAATGTTCAAAGTAGAATCATCGACCTGTTTATGGATTTGAATGATACTGTATTCAAAGGAGAGATAGATATGAGGTCTCAATCGACAAAAGAGGAAATTCATCAAGTGATAACAAACAATTTTACAGCTGGAATCATCCAAACGGGTAATGGCGTTATTGATGCTCAGTATTCGACAATTTCTGTAAATAAAGATAACTCATTATCAAAAGAGGTGATTTCAGAGTTGCTATTTCTGACTAATGAAATTGATAAGATCATACGAGAGAATAATGAAGAGCATGATGAGATTGCTCAAGAGATAATCGACATTAGAACAGAACTGTCAGAGGTTAAACCCAAACGCAATCTTTTGAAGAAATCATTTAAAGTGTTAGCGTATAGTGCAGCCTCAATTTCTTGTAAGACGGCAATTGAGAAAATCACAGAAAGGGTTATCCAATTGTTATAGTAACTACTTAACTATTCGGTATATCAGAACGACGCTTGCTTTCAGCGCCATATCACAATAACTCAAACAAACCATGCGACAATTCAAAGACATCCAAATAGCCGTAGCCGGCACTGGCTACGTCGGCCTGAGCATCTCGACGCTGCTCTCCCAGCACCACAAAGTGACAGCCGTGGACATAATCCCGGAAAAAGTTGAGAAAATCAACAACAGAATCAGTCCCATTCAGGACGAATATATTGAAAAATACTTCCGCGGAGAATTCGGTGATTACGAGAAGACCGGCACTCCGAACAAACTGAATCTTACGGCCACACTTGACGGCGCATCAGCATATAAAGACGCGGACTTCGTTGTCATCGCCGCTCCGACCAACTACGACCCCGAAAAGAACTACTTCGACACCCACTGCATAGAGGATGTCATAGACCTCGTTCTAAGAGTCAATCCGGATGCGATTATGGTCATCAAATCCACCATCCCGGTTGGTTACACCCGCAGCCTTTACGTCAAGTACGCCCTCAAGTTCCTCACGGATCCGGCACTCCAAGGCAAGAAGTTCAACCTCCTGTTCTCCCCGGAATTCCTCCGCGAGAGCAAGGCCCTCTACGACAACCTCTACCCTTCCCGAATCATAGTCGGCTATCCGGAAATCCTCCCCTCCTCCCAAGACAAGAAATGGGACGAGGAGAACGCCGCCATCAACGCCATCGGCAATCCGGAGGCTCAGGAATATGCAAGGATATTCGCCGCTCTTCTTCAGGAAGGCGCAATCAAGGAGAACATCGACACGCTCTTCATGGGCATGAAGGAGGCCGAGGCCGTGAAGCTCTTCGCCAACACCTACCTCGCCCTCCGCGTCAGCTATTTCAACGAACTCGACACCTACGCCGAGATGAAGGGGCTTGACACACAGGCGATAATCAAAGGCGTCGGCCTTGACCCACGAATCGGTACCCACTACAACAACCCGTCCTTCGGCTACGGCGGCTACTGCCTCCCGAAAGACACCAAGCAGCTCCTGGCCAATTATGCCGATGTTCCGGAGAATCTGATTCAGGCTATCGTCGAGAGCAACCGCACCCGCAAGGATTATATTGCCGACGCAGTATTGCACAAAGCCGGCTACTACAGCAGCAACGGCCAATGGGACAGCTCTAAAGAGCGCACCTGCGTGATCGGAGTATATCGCCTGACGATGAAATCAAACTCCGACAACTTCCGCCAGAGCTCAATCCAAGGCGTGATGAAACGCATCAAGGCTAAAGGCGCTGAAATCATCATCTATGAACCGACACTCGAAGACGGCACCACATTCTTCGGCTCCAAGGTCGTCAACGACCTCAACGAGTTCAAGAAACTCAGCCACGCCATCATCGCCAACCGCTACGACCCTTGCCTCGACGATGTGCAAGATAAGGTCTACACAAGAGATATATTCAGAAGAGACTAAAACCTGAAAGTAATCTGATTCAGTGTGACTGCGTTCTATCTTAGCATAGTGAGCACGGAGAAGCATGCTGTCGTGAGGGTGTGAAGGTTCCCCTACGGCTTCTTCGAGGACATGGTGACAGCGGGAAAAAACATCTTGTACATCTGAGGCTGTAGCCAGTGTAAAAAGCGAAAAAATAATCAACAAAAAAATGCCAAACTGACAATGGCTGGCCTGGAGACGGGTCGAGCAGTGGCTATGTGAACTGGGTCCCCAAATTGACCACTAACGCAACATTCTCATAAACTACTGAAAATCAGCGGTAAGTGTTAGCTTGCGAAAAAGTGAAGTGTCCATAGTTTTTAACGTAGTATTTTAATTAATTTGTAATAAAATTCTTGAAATGAAACTGAAAAGAATAGAAATTACAGGATTATGGCATGAACGTAATCTTGTTTGGAATTTGAATCCAGATGTCAATATATTGGTAGGCGGTAACGGTGCAGGTAAAACGACCATTTTGGATTTATGCTGTACAATTATACCTCCTTACACAATGAAACAGTATCTTACGCAAAAGGCAGAAAAAATTAAATTGACTTTTGAAAATGACTATATTATTGAATGTGTGAATTTCAAAGATTCTTTTGTTTCACTCAAGGAGAAAGCCGCCTTAGACCCTTCTTACAAAACAATGTATGAAGAACTATCCGAAGAGATAGGTGAGAGGAAAAAAGCAAAGCTTGATTTTGGTATTTATGCAAGTTTTACACAATTTTTTCATGATGGCAAACAGATAAAGTCTTCAGATCTGGAAAGAAAGGTAAATATTGATGTGGTTAGTACGTTTGATAACCCCTTACCCAAAGAAGAGGAAGAGTCTTCAGCATTTAAAGAATTAAAAGATTCAAGGCCAATGTCTCATTTGGACAAAAAACTGTTTGATTGCATGGAAGCATATTCTTATTATATGGGCAATCTTGCGAATACGATTGAACAACAAGTGTTGAGCGGTAAAGAAGTAACGACAGAGTTTATTCAGAAAGTGTATTCTCAAAAACATCTATTTGGTAGTATTCTAAATGACTTGCTAAAGGATTCAGGAAAGATCATAGATTTGAGCAAACCGAAGCCTAGTGTTGTGTTACTGTCTGGTAAGAATATATCAATGTATGATTTGTCCTCTGGAGAGAAACAACTTTTGTATATAATGTTGAAAGTATTGCTTCAGGAGAAAAAAGAACATATTATGTTTTTGGATGAACCCGAGTTGTCGCTGCATGTGGATTGGCAGGAAGTCCTTATAGATAAGATTCTTGAACTTAATCCTAATTGTCAGTTAGTAATATCTACTCATTCACCATCTCTGCTTTTTTCGGGATGGGATACTAAAGTGAATAATGTTGATGAATTGAGAATTGACAAATGATAAAAGATATTCGAACTCATTTAAATTCTTCTTATGTATCTTATAGTAATAAATTACGTAAGAGAGATATTATTCAAGTATATGTTGAAGATGAGATAGACAAGATTTTTTGGTATGTCTATTTGCATCCATATGAATCCGCCCACCATTGTTCGTTCAGAATTTCTACTTTACGTGATAGAGACAAAATATTAAAAGGAAAGGCTTCGTTGCTGAATTACAAACAACAAGAAGACTTAGGACATTATATGTGGTTATGCATAGATAGTGATTATGATGAGTTAATCCCAAATTACAGTAACTTTTCGGCAAGAATAAGATGTGATGACTATGTGATAACAACATATTGGTATTCAATAGAAAGTTTAAAATGCACGCCTGACCTATTAGAGATAGATATCTTGAAAGCATCTTTAGCTGATAGTTGCGACATAGATGTTAGGGAGTTATTGCAAACTATTTCCCTTTTATACAAGAAAATGTTTTTGCTTCTACTTGAAATGGAGGAAAAACATGATAGCAGATTTCGAATTGATGATTTCTGCAGAAATTTGTCATTTGTATGCTTTAATAACGAAAAATTGGATGTCAATCAGATTGCAGATAAGATTAACGAATGGAATAATGAACATGAGTATCTATATCGTCAATATGAGAATAAGTTTAATTCTTGGAGTGCGAAATTGAAAAAACTAGGATTTAACGAAAAAGAATATTATCAGTTGTATAATGGTCATGGAATGTTGGAAAAGATAGCGATACCTCTCGTAAGATTTTATGCTAATAAGTATAGAAAATCTCAGCTTAATGCGATATGTAATGGTTCTGATAAGAAAGATCGCAAAGCGAACTTAGTGAATGAATACTATAATAATACTTTCACTTCCTTAAGTGATTTCAGGTCTTTATCAACAAGAGTTAAGCAGTTAATTATTGATAATCAACCCAATATGACCAATTCAGCATCTTTACGTATAAATGCCCAGATAGAAAAAGCGCTGTCATTGTAAGTTTTATTTATATGCGTGATTTCAAAGACATTAAGGTCGCAGTGGCTGGCACCGGCTACGTGGGACTGAGTATAGCCACATTGCTATCACAACATCATCATGTGACCGCTGTGGATGTGATCCCAGAGAAGGTGGATAAACTGAATAACAAGATTTCACCCATACAGGATGATTATATCGAGAAATACTTGGCAGAGAAACCTCTGAACATTGTTGCAACACTTGATGGCAAATCAGCATACGCCGATGCCGACTTTGTAGTAATTGCGGCACCTACAAACTATGACCCTGTAAAGAATTACTTTGATACAAGTCATGTAGAAGAGGTCATAAACCTTGTAATGGAAGTAAATCCTGATGCCATAATGGTTATAAAGTCAACAATCCCTGTGGGCTACACTCGCAACCTCTACTTGAAGTATGCTCAGAAAGGTGTAAAGAAGTTCAATCTTCTTTTCTCACCAGAGTTCCTTCGCGAGAGTAAAGCTCTTTATGATAATCTCTACCCAAGCCGTATCATTGTTGGCTATCCTAAGATTATCGATAAACCAGAGTTTGAGGAGGAAAACAAAGCGATTGAGTCTGTCACCGATGTAGAGATGTTGAAAGACGCAGCCAAGACATTTGCCGCTCTTTTGCAGGAAGGCGCTATCAAAGAGAATATTGACACACTCTTTATGGGCATGAAGGAGGCTGAGGCTGTAAAACTTTTTGCAAATACATACCTTGCCCTTCGTGTTTCATATTTCAATGAACTTGACACCTACGCAGAAGTTAAAGGATTGGACAGCAAAGCCATCATTGAAGGAGTTGGTCTTGACCCACGCATAGGCACTCATTATAATAACCCTTCATTCGGTTACGGTGGTTATTGCTTGCCCAAAGACACCAAACAACTTCTTGCCAACTATCAAGATGTGCCGCAAAATATGATGTCTGCCATCGTTGAGTCAAACAGGACTCGCAAAGACTATATAGCTGATGCCGTTCTCCGTAAAGCGGGGTATTATTCAGAAAATGGTCAATGGAATGCGGCCAAGGAGCACGCCTGTGTCATAGGTGTGTATCGCTTGACAATGAAGTCCAATTCAGACAACTTCCGTCAGTCAGCAATTCAAGGCATTATGAAACGTGTAAAAGCGAAGGGTGCAGAAGTCATTATTTATGAACCAACGCTCGAAGACGGCACAACTTTCTTCGGTAGTAAGGTAGTAAATAACCTTGACGAATTCAAGGCATATAGCAAGGCTATCATTGCTAATCGTTTCGATGATTGTTTGAAGGATGTTGAAAACAAGGTTTATACACGTGATATTTTTAGAAGGGACTAAGATATGGTAGAATATAATGTTAACCTTGAAGGCAAGACTGTCCTTGTGACAGGCGCAGCCGGATTTATCGGCAGCAACCTCGTAAAGCGACTTTTCCAAGATGTGAAAAATATTCATGTCATAGGTGTAGATTCTATAACGGATTATTATGATGTCAATATCAAACATGAACGTTTGAAGGAGATAAGGCAATGTCTGACTGTTATTGTAGACCAACGGACAGTGACTGGAGAAGACGGTGTTGAGTCGGGTTTCTACCAAGGGCAAAGCGGTTCCAGTTGGACTTTTGTTCATGCCTCAATAGCCAACAAAGATACAGTTGAGAATATTTTTACAGAGAATAAAATATCGGTAGTAGTCAACCTCGCCGCACAAGCCGGAGTCCGCTATAGCATCACTAATCCCGATGCCTATATTCAGAGCAATCTCATTGGTTTCTATAACATCCTTGAAGCTTGCCGCCACCATGAAGTAGAACATCTTGTTTATGCATCTTCAAGTTCGGTTTATGGCAGCAATAAGAAAGTTCCTTATTCTACCGATGACAAGGTAGACAATCCTGTTTCTCTCTATGCTGCTACCAAAAAGAGTAATGAACTTATGGCTCATGCCTATAGTAAGCTCTATAATATTCCAAGCACAGGTCTCCGCTTCTTTACCGTCTATGGCCCTGCAGGTCGTCCCGACATGGCTTACTTCGGTTTCACCAACAAATTGGTGAAAGGAGAAACCATCAAAATATTCAACTTCGGCCACTGCAAGCGCGACTTTACATACGTTGATGATATTGTTGAAGGTGTAGTCCGCATCATGCAACATGCCCCAGAGAAGCAGAATGGTGAGGACGGACTGCCAATTCCACCTTATAAGGTATATAACATCGGGAATAACTCTCCAGAGAATCTTCTTGACTTTGTAACTATTCTTCAAGAAGAACTTGTTCGAGCAGGAGTGTTGCCTAAAGATTACGACTTTGAAGCGCACAAGGAACTTGTACCTATGCAACCTGGGGATGTGCCAGTAACATACGCAGACACAACGCCATTGGAACAAGACTTTGGCTTTAAGCCTAATACAAGTTTGAGAGAAGGATTAAGACACTTTGCAGAATGGTATGCAGAGTATTATTGCGCTCATAAATAACATTATAATCAAACATAAGTTTGTGTTATAATAGAATCGTCAATGATAAATTTAAAAGTTTTTAGTCAATATAGAAGTGCATTGATGGGATTTAGCACGATTTTAATCCTGATATGTCACTCTATAGAATATGTAGTAGCGGATAAGGGTATAATCTATCATTTGCTTGTACAGGGAAACAGAGGGGTTGATATCTTTCTGTTTTTATCAGGAATTGGAATATTTTATTCCCTAAGTAGGATTCCCCCACCATTTCGGATAAATTACCTTATTGGTATGCAAAAAGATTGTGTAGAGTATTAATTCCGTATGTGATAATAGCAACTCCTGTTTATGCAATCATGGGAATAGAAAAATACGAGACATTCAATGCCTCTATTCCTGATTTCATGACAAATATTACTATAGTGAGTTATTTCACTAATCATATAAGTCATAACTATACGATTTACGAACATACTGCAAAAATAAAAGAAGTCATATAACAAAATGCCCTCGAATAAGAATAAAACGTTAGCAAAGAATACCATTTTTCTTTCCATAAGGATGGTATTTATTATGATCGTGTCGCTTTACTCGTCACGTGTCTTTCTGAATGCCTTAGGTATTGAGGATTTTGGAATAAACAATGTGGTATGTGGATTTGTCGCAATGTTTGGATTTTTCAACACGTCATTAGCAAATGCCATACAACGGTTCTATAATTCAGAAATGAGCGTTTCTGGTAAAAAAGGGGTAGTCAGTGTTTATAATACTTCTTTACTCATACAGTTATTGATTGCAATATTGGTTGTCATTTTGCTTGAAACTGTTGGTATTTGGTATGTGAATAATAAGATGGTGATACCTGACGATCGGGTAAATGTCGCCATGTGGATATATCAGTTTAGCGTTATATCATCTGTATTGGTCATTATGCAAACACCCTATTCTGCTGCAATCATGGCCTATGAAAAGATGAATTACTATGCAATAGTAGGGATTGTAGATGTCTTGTTGAAGTTGGCCTTGGCATTAGTTATTCCATATACCACATGCGACCATCTTCTGTTTTATGGAGCCATGATGTTGATTATAACCATATTGACCTTTGTAATGTATGCCGTATATGCTAAAGTCAGATTTAAAACACTGAAATTGAATTGGGCAGTTAGCAGTGATATGCTAAAGCATATGCTCTCTTTTTCAGGATGGAATTTCCTTGGAACATTTGCATGTATGATTCGTGAGCAAGGTTTGAATATGGTACTCAATCTTTTCTTTGGTCCAATTGTAAATGCAGCTCGTGGTATTGCCTACCAAGTTTCATCAGCTTTGCAAGGTTTTGTTTCAAATATAAGTATAGCGGCTAGGCCACAAATTGTTTCGTCTTATGCGGAAGGGAACAAAGACCGCGCAATAAGATTGATGTATAGTATGAGTAAATCGAGTTTTTTTTTACTTTATATTATGGCTGTGCCAGTGTGTCTAGAGATTGACTATATATTACATCTTTGGTTGGGCAATGTGGTGCCAGAACATACTGCAAATTTTGTAATATTGGTCATTCTAACAAACTTCATGAATAATCTTAACACCCCAATATCTAATGTCGTTTTTGCTACGGGGAAAATTAGAAACTATGAAATAACATTCGGTGTAATAAATGTTCTTATTATACCTGTTGCATATATGGCTTTAAAAATGGGGTGCCCGCCCGAGGCGGCATTTGCCAGTTATTTTGTCATGAGTGTATTTGTACAGGTTGGATGTCTATATGTATTAAAAAAAATCATAACGATTTCATTGAAAGAATATGCATGTAAATTGTGCATTCCAATATTCACATTCGCTTTACTGACTTTACCTTTTCCGTATATAGTATATACTATTATGTCGTCAGGATTTATAAGGTTGGTTTGTGTAACAATTGTAACAATACTTTGCGCCTTGCCAATTTCATATTGTATTGCATTGGACAAAAGCGAAAAGGCTTTTATAAAAAATCTTATAACATCCAAAATACGAAGAAAATGAACGACCTATAAAACATGAATATTCAAAATTCAATGACAACTCGATTTATAACTTTTATCCTAATTATATTTCAGGCGATTGCTCTTATTGCAGACAATGGAGACATAGCATTTACTTCATTGACTGCAAATTTGGCGTTCTCTATATGCTATTGCATGCAAAAGCCATCCGAGAGAGCGCCATTGTTTGCATTTGTCATCTCTTTCTTTATCCTGCTTTTGTCAAGGCTATATATTCCCTTTATATATGACCCTGACAAACTTACATATCAGTCACTGTTTACTGCTGAGGCTAAATATTTGCCAGAATGTTATCGGCAGTTGTCTTTGGCATTACTATCTGTTGTCGTTATATATATGTATAGTTCTTCTAAGAGAGCGAAATCAGATATCCAGCCAATAAATTTTGAGTCGGCACAAATAAAATCTCTAAGAAAATGTGCAAAATTTTTATCTCTATTTACGAGTGTCTTCTTTATATATAATGCAGTAAAGTTGGCAATAAGCAACATTACTATGGGGTATATGTCATTGTATGATGGAACATCCGCCGCTTCTACATTTATTTCATTTACCGCTGGCAAATTCAATTTCTGCATGTATCTATATTTCGCTACTATGCCATGCAAAAAAGAATGCCGTAAAATGCTGTGGCTGTTCTTTATTTGTAATGCGATTACTATATTTTCTGGTGTCAGAAACAATTTCGTAATTCCAGTTATATTCCTTGTGCTGTATTTGAATTTTAGAAATAAAATCAATTCGGGTGGTGAAGTATGGCTGTCTCGTAAAGCAATATTGACCCTAATAGGGGTATTCCCAGTTTTTATGATTCTTATGTATGCAACAATGCTTCTTAGGAGTGGCAAAGATTTTAATGACATCAATATCATTGATGGTTTACTATCTTCCATATACCAACTGGGATCTTCTATAGAGGTAATTCATAATGGCATTAAATATGAGTCGTTCCTACATGAACAGCAATGGTACTCATTAACACCTATATATGATCTTTTAGTTCATAATCCTATTACAGATTTCATTTTAGGCATTCCTCATATTCAACAACATACGATAGAAAGAGCAACACAAGCAGGAGATCTTGCTTCATCGTTGACATATATAGACAATCCTTCTCGATATTTTGCATTTGGTGGAGTAGGTTCCTCATATATTACAGAAGGATGGTTAGATATGGGATATCTGGGTATCATATTGTACAGTTCTCTCTATGGGTATATTTTGGGTGCAGTGTGGCGATGGATGAACAAAAATGTTTGGCAGATTTTCTTTGCATTCGTTGTAATAGCCCAAATCATGTTTGCCCCACGCTCATGGGCTACGGCTCTCTTTACAGTACCTTTTGAGGCTAAATCTTGGCCTTATTTATTAATTGCATATTATTGTTACAAGCACCCACACAGACATTGATATGAAGATATTAGTTTTTATAGATCAATTTGAAAGCGGTGGTGCCGCCCGTGTCACCTGCACGATGCTCAATGGCATGATAGATAAGGGATATAACATTACTCTTGCTACTAATCTTACCAATAGAAGCATTGGGTATTCCTTAGATAAAAGGATAGAGGTGATCAACTTTTATGGAGGGGAAACCAACAACAAATTACAGTCATTATGCCGACATCTTAGACTTATATATTCAGCAAATAAATGCATCAAGCAAGTAAAACCAGATGTCGTTATTGCTGTAACACATAATCCTTACTTGTATGTGCGTGTAGCCACATGGTTCAGTAAACTACCTATTATTGCAGTGGATCATACGTCTTTTTCAAGAAAGATAAGTTGGTGGGAAGACTGGGTAAGAGGCTATTTCTATAAATATGCTAATGTGTTGAGTATATTGACAAAAAAGGATGAAAGATTGCTTGGAAAGAAGTTTCCGAATAAAGTAGTAATATACAATCCACTGTCATTCCCACCTTTGGAAACTCAAACAACGAGAAAAAAGAACATCCTTGTAGCAGGAAGGCTTTCATTTTGGAAAGTTAAGGGTATCGATAGAATAATTGACATATGGGCTGATTTAGCGAATAAATATCCTGATTGGACTCTCGAAATAGCAGGAGAAGGCAATTCTCAGTCAACTATATTTCTGAAAAACTTGGTCTGTCAAAAAGGCTTAGAAGAGAGAGTGAGGTTTCTTGGACAGGTGAATGATATGAAAACTAAGCTATCTGAGACAAGCATCTTTGCCTTGCCATCAAGGGTGGAAGGTTTCCCGATGGTACTGATGGAAGCCATGTCACAAGGATGTGCTTGTATAGCGTTTACACTCGGTGGCGCATGTGACGAAATGATGACTAACAACAAGAGTGGTTACATTGTTGAAGATGATAATTTAGAAAGTTTCTCTAATTCCTTATGTAAGTTATTGGATAACCCTTCTATAAGAGAACAATTAGGTTGTAACGCCATAAATGATAGTAAGCGTTTCTCCGTAGAAACATTCATACAGTCATGGATTAACATTTTAAACAAATATGAGAGTAATTGAGCTTTTTAAGAAAATATACTGGCAATTGTTTGTATCGCCAGATAAATATGCCAGGGGTCAAAGTAGGCAAACATTGTTTGATTTCCACACGCAATTGGTCGTCAGAGCCTTATCTTATAAAGTCCATTGCTCCCCATACCGTTGTAGGAGGGAATCCTGCGCGATACATCTGTACCACAGAGGAGTTTTATGAGCGTAATAAAGATTATAGTATTGGACGTAGGCTCAGCAAAGATGAAAAGAAAAATTTTCTTCTTAACACGCCTGATACACTATTTATAAAGAAATAACATTTATGAGCAATAGAGTAAAAGACATTATAAAAAATCCTGCTTTACTTTTCTTGACCTTGGGACATAGAGAGTGGTTTAATTGGATGAGTGACAAGACGTATCTCAAGATAGCCTATTGGGCGCGAATGCACAAAAGGTTGAATCTGGAGAATCCACAAACTTTCAGTGAGAAATTGCAGTGGATGAAACTGTATGATCGCAATCCTCTTTACTCTAAATTAGTGGACAAGTGTGAAGTAAAGCCAATCATCGAAAAAATTATTGGGAGTGAATATATTATTCCAACCCTTGGAGTGTGGGAAAAGTTTGATGACATTGATTTTGAGAAACTGCCTGATCAATTCGTATTAAAATGTACTCACGATAGTGGCGGCATTGTGGTATGCAAAGATAAGCGAAAACTCGACATTGAAGCCGCACGTGCTAAGATAAACAGATGTCTGTCTCACAGTTTCTTCTGGGGGATGCGTGAGTGGCCATACAAAAATGTACCACCACGCATTATTGCCGAGCAATATATGGAAGACACGAAAACAGCTGAACTACGGGATTATAAATTTTTCTGCTTTGATGGCGAGCCAAAGGCATTGTTCATTGCTTCTGACCGAATGGCAAAAGATGAGGAAACAAAGTTTGATTTCTTCGATATGGATTTCACGCATCTACCTTTCCGTAATGGGTATCCTAATGCAAAAGAGTTGCCGGAGAGGCCTGTATGTTTTGAAGAAATGAAGTCGCTTGCGGCAAAACTATCCAAGGGCCTTCCACAGGTAAGAATAGACTTCTATGAAGTGGATGGAAAAGTATATTTCGGTGAGATGACATTCTTTCATTGGAGTGGCCTGACACCTTTTGAACCCGAAGAATGGGATTATAAGTTCGGAAGTTGGATTAAATTGCCCACAGGACAAAAATGAAGATAACCATATTTATTAGTGGCGTGACAGGCGGTGGTGCAGAGAAAGTGGCATGTGCCATTGCCAGTTATATGGTAGGCCAAGAGCATGATGTGGAATTATTGACTATGACAGACGAGGAGGCAACGTATCCCCTTGACGGTCGAGTGTCAAGATATTGTCTTTTGAAAGAGAAAGAACGGAAGAACTTTATTGTCAATAACACAATTCGATTGATTCGGTTAGTGAGATATTTAACACATAGCAAAAGGGATGTGTATCTTGCAATGCTGCCAACTAATATTACGACTATGCTTTCAATGAGGTTTATAACCTCGGCTAAAGTGATTGCGGCAGAAAGAGCAAATCCTGCTTCGTACAATGAAGACAAGCAGAAGAAACTTATGACACTTGCCCACAGAGCAGATGGTTGGGTGTTCCAAACTATAGAACAAAAGGAATGGTATGAGGCTCACTCCCAATTAAAGAGACCGATTGTCATACCCAATGCTATAAACCCAGATGTATTGAAACTGCATCACACAACAGAGCGTCATAAAACAATTGTAACTGCGGGAAGACTGACCAATCAAAAGAATCACAAACTGCTTATCAATGCTTTCTCCAAGATTGCTGATAAATACAAAGACTACAATCTTATAATTTACGGAGAAGGTCCAAACAGAGAAAAACTAATAGAACAGATTACAAGTCTGAAACTCTCTGATAGAATATCACTTCCCGGCTATTCGTCAAACGTGATGGCGAATGTGAACCAAGCGTCTTTATTTGTTCTTTCTTCAGATTTTGAGGGTATGCCTAATGCCTTAATGGAGGCAATGGCTATGGGAGTGCCAAGCATCTCAACCGATTGTGGCGGTGGTGGAGCCCGTTATCTGATAAATAACGAGAAAAACGGCTTGCTTGTGCCTATTGGTGATGTGAATGCCCTCGCATCAGCAATGGACAGAGTTCTGTCAGACAAAATTTTTGCCGATAAATTAGGCAAGGAAGCCCATAAGTTGTGTGATACACTCTCTCCCGATGTAATCTACGGGCGATGGGAAAAATATATTGAAGAGACGGTTAATTCATAGTGACATGGCAAACATAGCATTTATAACCGATACTCTCAGCAGTGGAGGTTCTGAAAGGGTGATGTCCGTTTTAGCAAATGAGTTGTCCAAAAACAACGAGGTTGAAATCATTTGTCTCAGCGGGAGCGAATCATTCTATCCAATCAAGAATAATGTAAAGCTTGTATTTCTTGAAGACAAGTATGGCAAGAACCTATTGAGAAAATTTTTATGGCTATCAAAAAATATTCATTCCGATTCACTGGCAATTCCTTTCATGGTCAATGTGTATATCTTCACATTGATGGCACTGATGTTCAAAAGAGTTCCGATAATTGTATCGGAAAGGAATGACCCCAAAACACATCCTGTATTCATTAGAATTTTGCGTAAAGTACTGATATGGAGAGCACAAAGAGTTGTGGTCCAGACACAGGACATAGCCAACTATTTTCCTCGTTTGATGCGGAAGAAAATAGAAATCATCTACAATCCCATATCAGACAAATATATCTGGAAGTCAGGATTGAAAGCCGACAAAAAGAAAATCATAATTACCGTTGGACGACTCTCACCACAAAAGAACCATGTCTTGTTGATAAATGCCTTTGCCAAGGTAAGCGAAAAACATCCTGAATATCAACTGCATATTTATGGAGATGGTGAGATAAGAGAGAAAACAGAATCATACATAAAGGCCAAAGGTCTTGAAGAGAAAGTAATTCTAAAGGGCAGATGCAATTGTTTGGGCGAGGTGCTTCCTCATGCAGAAATATTCGCCATGTCATCTGACTATGAAGGAATGTCGAATGCACTTATTGAGGCAATGTATGTGGGCATACCTGTAGTGACGACAGCCGTTTCTGGAACAAAGGAATTGATAGAAAATGGCACAAATGGCTTTGTCGTTTCTGTCAGAGATGAAAAAGCGTTTGCAGAAGCTTTGATGAGATTGGTGGAAAATAAAACCCTAAGAGAGCGATTCGCAGAAAAAGAAGTGGACATTATCAACAAAGTTCAACCTTCCATAATACTCAAACAATGGGAGACAATAATAAAAGACGTATGGACAAAATAGCAGTAATATTACCAGTATACAAGAACGATAAAGTTCCTTACATTAAACTTTCGTTTGACAGTATTCTTAATCAGACTTATAAGAGCTTTCACCTCTATGTTGGGGTGGATGGACCTGTAGGCGAGGACTTGGCTTCTTGTCTTAAAGAATATGAAAAGGACGCGCGTGTAACGATAGAGTGGTTCAAGGAGAATCGTGGACTTGCCATAGTGCTGAATGACTTGCTTGATATCTGCTTCAATGAGGGTTATGAGTACATCGCTCGAATGGATGCGGATGATATTTCTATGCCAAAGCGTCTTGAAGAACAGATGGCTTATTTGCAAAAACACCCAGAGATTGATGTAGTAGGCGGTGCCATTGAAGAAATTGACGAGAATAGTGAAAGTCGAGGTAAGATTATCGTTTATCCGGAAACACCTGAAGAATGTTATCGTTTCTTTGCGAAACGTAATCCCCACGCCCATCCTACAGTGATGTTCAGGAAGAGTTTCTTTGAGAAGGCTGGATGCAAGTATCGTCCTGAGTATAGGCAGAATCAGGACACAATGCTTTGGCTTGACGGAATGAAGGCTGGAACGAAGCATGCTAACTTACAAGAGGTAGTATTGCGTTTCCGTTTTACTAACTCTTTATTCAAGAAGCGTCGCAACGGCTGGGCGTTTGCCAAGAAACAGTTGCATGACCGCAATGTTATCAACAAAACACTTGGCTATGGTTTTGGAGCGACAGTTTTTGGATATATGATGTTTTGTATGCTGGTGAGCCCGGCATGGTTGAAAAAAATTGCATATAAGGTCTTTAGATAATGAACGGTGCTGTTTGGGTATTGGGGAATGGAATCACTTGGCGAATTAGGATTAGAGATATAGGATATTTGCTTTTTGTGTTGGTCTTTTACATTTCAGGTTGTACCAAACTTTGTGTAAACTACCATTTTAACGTAATGTCATAGGAAGTCGATTCGATACCTTTGCGAAAAACAAAAGCGTAAAGGGAAATGGAAACGAGTAAGGAGTATTACGACAGAATAATGTCGATAGTTTACCAAGTGTGCGTGAGTTTAACATTAAATTGTATAATTAATCCATAGTTCTTATTGTAATAAGTTGGGGAACAATTAAATATCCCTGCTTTTTTCCTTGTATATTCAAATTATTATTTATACATTTGTATAAGTAATACAATGGATATGGCAAGACTCACAAAAGCGGACAGCGTCTATCGGATGTCGCTTCACAAGA